>JAABUZ0100000521.1_pt1 | contig 93391 bp, 91 predicted proteins | sample 5562091 | NCBI WGS metagenome assembly JAABUZ01 (sample SAMN12813069, study PRJNA571459) | rock metagenome | isolation source: Antarctica rocks | place: Antarctica: Victoria Land, Linnaeus Terrace sud | collected 2015-12-21
TGCCGGGGGACAACATCCAGATGAAGGTGGAGTTGATCACGCCGGTGGCGATCGAGGAGGGGCTACGGTTTGCGATCCGCGAGGGTGGTCGCACCGTCGGCGCGGGTGTCGTCACCTCCCTTAAGTAGCGGGCATCAACGAGAGGAGCCAGTGATGGCGGAGGAACGACGCAATCGAAGTGGTGGGGCGGCGACAGCAGCGCCCCGCACGGCACCGGCAGCCGCTGCCCGCCCTAAGGCGGGCGGGCAGCGCATCCGCATCCGCCTGAAGGCATACGATCACAAACTTCTTGACCAATCGGCCTCTAAGATCGTTGAGACGGCGGAGAGCACTGGCGCGAAAGTAGCGGGTCCTGTCCCGCTACCGACACGGATCGAGCGGTACACCGTTATGCGGTCACCGTTCGTAGACAAGGACTCGCAGGAGCACTTCGAGATCCGCACACACAAGCGGCTCATTGATGTGCTGGAGCCGAGCCAGAAGACGATCAGCGCGCTGATGCGCCTTAATCTTCCGGCGGGCGTTGACATCGAGATCAAGCTCTAGGAGACGGAACGGATGTTGGACGGATTATTGGGCAAAAAGCTCGGAATGACGCAGGTGTTTGATCCGACAGGTCGCGCACTCGCGGTGACAGTGGTCGAGACTGGCCCCTGTGTTGTGACGCAACTGCGGACGCAGGAATCGGACGGCTACAACGGTGTGCAGTTGGGCTTCGGCACAGCGAAGCGGCTGAACAAGCCGGAAGCGGGTCATCTCCGGGCGAGTGGCGCGAACTCACGTCATGTCCGCGAGATACGCACGGACGGTAACGGTGAACTGACTGTTGGCCAAACGGTGACGGCGGATACGATCTTCAAGGCGGGTGACGCGATAGACGTAACCGGTCAGTCGAAGGGCAAAGGGTTTGCAGGTGTCGTCAAGCGGCATCACTTCGCCGGTGGCCCGAAGACCCATGGCCAGTCAGACCGCCATCGCGCGCCGGGCTCAGTCGGTGCAGGTACGACGCCCGGTCGTGTGTTCAAGGGCCTGAAAATGGCCGGACATATGGGTAACGAGCGTGTCACGGTGCAAAATCTGCGCGTAGTGGATGTGGATGTCGAGCGCAATCTTGTATTGATTGCGGGGGCGGTACCGGGCGCGAACGGCGGGCTCGTGACGATCCGTCAGAGCATAAAGAACCGCCGGAACGCGCGAGCATAAGGCATAAAGGGAGAGGATTGGCTGATGGAGGCTTCGGTCTACAACGCCACAGGCGAAACAATCGGGACGGTGGCGCTGGACGACGCGCTCTTCGGCATCACGCCGAACACTGCCGTGATGCATCAGGCGCTCGTGCGTCAGCAGGCAAACGCGCGGCATGGGACGCACGCCACGAAGACGCGTGGCGAGGTACACGGCGGTGGTCGCAAGCCCTATCGCCAGAAGGGAACCGGCCGGGCGCGCCAGGGTAGCACGCGTTCGCCGCAATGGAAGGGTGGCGGCACCGTCTGGGGGCCGCATCCACGAAAGTACACGCAGGCCATGCCACGCAAGATGCGGCAGTTGGCGATCCGCTCGGCGCTGTCAGCGAAGGCCGCGGATGTCGCGGTGCTCCGTGGGCTCGACAGCCTTGAAGGGCGGACGCGGGCGATGCTGACACTGCTTGGCGGCTTGGACAATCCGCGCTCGACGCTCGTCATCGTGCCGGAGCACGTTGATAACCTGCATCGTGCGGCGGGTAATGTTGGTAATGTTAAGGTGTTGCATGCCGGATACCTCAACATGGCGGATTTGTTAAAGTATGAGCGGTTGCTCTTCACAGTTGAGGCGCTCGATCACGTTTCTCGCCTCTGGGGTGATGCCGAGTATACGGCTGACGTGACGGAAGCAAAGGCAACTCCGGCAAAGCGGACAACGCGCGTGGCCGCACCCGCGACATTACCGGATGTTGTTGCGGATGGCGAAGAGGTTGAAGTGCCTGTTGCTCTGACCAATGAGACCGATGAGACGACGGAGGCAAAAGCATGAACGTCTGGGATGTCCTGCGGCGCCCCGTCATCACGGAGAAGAATACGCGTCTCGGCGAAATCGGGCAGTACATGTTCGTGGTGGACCGGCGGGCGAACAAGACGCAGGTGAAGGAAGCCGTTGAGACTGCGTTCAATGTCAAGGTGAGCGCCGTTAACACAATGAATGTACCGGCGAAGGTTCGCCGTCGTGGGCGGGTAATGGGCGAGCGGTCAGGCTATAAGAAGGCGATCGTCACGCTGGTGCCCGGAAACTCGATCGAATTCTTCGAGGGTATCTAGCCCGAGGCCTGGAGAGGATAGCGTTTATGGCGATTAAGAAATACAAGCCAACATCTCCCGGTCGACGTGGCATGACTGTCTCGACCTTCGAGGAGTTGACGACGAACGAACCGTACAAGCCGCTCACCGAAGTGGTAAAGAAGCACAGTGGCCGTAATACGCATGGTCACATCACGACCCGGCATCGGGGTGGAGGCAGCCGTCGTCTCTATCGCATCATTGACTTCAAGCGGAACAAGTTCGGCATACAGGGCAAAGTCGCGACGATTGAGTACGATCCGAACCGCTCCGCCCGTATCGCGCTCGTTGCCTATGCAGATGGCGAAAAGCGGTATATCCTTGCGCCGCTCGGGTTGAAAGTCGGCCAGATTGTGCAGGCGGGTTCCGGCTCACCGATCCGCGTCGGCAATAGTCTGCCGCTACGGGAGATGCCACCGGGCACGGCCATTCACAATATCGAGATGAAGCCGGGCCGTGGCGGGCAACTCGTTCGCTCTGCTGGCGTGGCGGCGCAGGTCGTCGCAAAGTCCGAGACGCATGCGCAGGTACGCATGCCCTCTGGTGAGACGCGGCTGATTCCGCTCGATTGCATCGCGACGCTCGGCCAGGTCGGTAACATTGATCACGAGAACGTCGTGATTGGCAAGGCGGGTCGGAACCGGCTCAAGGGCAAGCGGCCAACGGTGCGCGGCTCCGTGATGAATCCGCGGGATCATCCACATGGCGGTGGCGAGGGCAAGGCGCCAATTGGTGGCCAGCCGCAAACCCCGTGGGGGAAGCCGGCGCTCGGCTACCGGACACGCCATAACAAGCGTACCGATCCGATGATCGTTCGGCGGCGCACGAAGCGGCGATAGTCGCGGATTAAGGAGTGAGGATCGGTGTCGAGGTCGTCAAAAAAAGGCCCATTCATTGAGGCCAAACTGCTGAAGAAGGTTGAGACGCTCAATACGACCGGGGAGCGGCGGGCGATCCGCACTTGGTCGCGAGCATCTACGATCTTCCCGCAGATGATTGGACATACGATTGCGGTACATGATGGCCGCCGTCATGTGCCGATCTTTGTCACAGAGAACATGGTCGGCCACAAACTGGGAGAGTTCGCGCCGACGCGCTTCTTCCGCGGCCACGGTAAGGACGCCGATAAGGCGTCGCGACGGCGCTAAACGAGGGAGAGACGAGGCGTATGGCAACGGTACAGCCAACAACGCGCGTGCGAGCGGTGGCAAAGGACGTCCACATCTCCCCGCAGAAGGTGCGACTGGTCATTGACCAGGTGCGCGGCAAGCGGGTCAATGAGGCGCTGGCAATTCTGCGCTTCCTGCCGCAGGGTGCGGCGAATGAGGTGGCGCGGGTCGTCCGCTCCGCTTCCGCGAACGCGGAGCACAACAACGACATGGACCCTGAAGACCTGGTGATTGCGCTCGCGTATGCGGATGAGGGGATGAAGTTGAAGCGCTTCACCGCACGTTCGCGTGGGCGACCGGGGCCAATCCTGAAGCGGTTCAGCCACATCACAATTGTGGTCGAGGAGCGACCACGACCAGTGCGTGGCGCGCGCGTGGCGGGTCCCGTGGCCCGTCGCGGTGCTAACCCGACGGGCCGTGGTCGGAGCCAGACACCTGCTGTGTCGCGTGCACCTCGGGTACCGGCGCGCGCGGAAGCGCCGGGTAAGATCGAGACGCTTGAGCCCAAGCCGACGCGGGAAGAGACGATCGAGACACCATCGGCGGAACGCGAAACTGTCTCAACCGCCGAAAATGTAGAAACCGCGCCGCCGCCGATTGAGGCTACACAGGCCACAGCGGAAGCGACGGAAATCGCCGATTTGGGTCTCGCACAGCCGCGAGATCAGGGCGGCGAGCGGCGAGACGAGAAATAAGGGAGGTATCCATGGGACGAAAAGTCAATCCCATCGGCTTCCGGCTGGGAATCGTTACCGATTGGGACTCCCGCTGGTTCGCCGAGCGCAACTACACGCAACTGCTGCACGAGGATATCGCCCTCCGGCGGCTCGTGATGCGGGAACTGCCGAACGCCGGTATCGCGCGTATCCATATCGAGCGGGCGGCAAACAAGGTGGATGTGACGATTTACACCGCGAAGCCAGGCATCGTGATCGGCAAGCAGGGCAGCAATGTCGAGAAACTGCGGAACACGATCAAGGCGGCGATCAAGCGTGACGTGCATCTGAAGATCGAGGAGATCAAGACGCCGGAACTCGAGGCACGACTGGTGGCGGAGAACATCGCTGATCAGTTGACCCGACGCGTTGCCTACCGCCGCGCGATGAAGCATGCGGTCTCGCAGTCCATGCGGCGTGGGGCGAAGGGTGTCAAAGTGCGCCTTGGTGGTCGCCTCGGCGGAGCGGAGATGTCGCGCACAATCTCGGAAAAGGATGGTCGCGTGCCGCTGCACACGTTGCGCGCGAACATTGATTACGCGGTTGTCCACGCGCATACGACGTACGGTCGGATTGGTGTCAAGGTCTGGATTTACAAGGGTGATGTAATCCCGGAGCGACGGCCCGCGCAAGTACAGCGTGGTGCCGAACTCGCGGCGGACTAACGGAGAGGGTTCGTAGCATGCTGTTGCAACCGAAACGAACAAAGTTCCGCCGTGTGCATCGCGGTCGCCGAAAGGGCGAAGCGCATCGCGGCACGACCGTCGCCTTCGGCGAGTACGGATTGGTCGCCACCGAGAACGCGTGGGTATCGAGCAATCAAATCGAGTCGGCCCGGCGCGTCGTTACGCGATACACGCGCCGTGGTGGGAAGTATTGGATTCGCGTCTTCCCAGATAAGTCCGTGACGAAGAAGCCAGCCGAAACCCGCATGGGCTCCGGCAAGGGCGCGCCGGATCACTGGGTAGCGGTTGTCCTGCGGGGCCGGATGCTGATGGAAATCGGCGGCGTCCGCGAAGATCAGGCAAAGGAAGCCCTGACGATCGCGGGGCATAAATTCCCGATGGGTACGAAGATCATTACCCGCATCTTCGCTGAGGGCGAGACAATCGAAATGGGCAGGAAGGCCGAGATGCGCGCCCAGATGGCCGCTGAGGGTACGCTTGAAGTGGACGAGACGGAACAGGAAGATCAGGGACCAGCGATTGAAGGTGGCGCGGATAATGCGGCCGATGTGCCGACGACTGAAGAAGGTGCAGATGCCGGATCGCATACGCACCGTCGTGATGAAGGGTAATGAGCGATGCGAGTAGATGAAGTGCGCGCATTGACCGACACGAATTTAGTCGAGCGGCGCAATGACCTGAAAGAAGAGACGATGCGATTGCGGTTCGCGATTGTGACGAACCAGCAGACGAACCACGCGCAATTGCGTGCGGTGAAGCGGGACATCGCGCGGATCAACACGATCATACGCGAGCGAGAAATTGCGGAAATCTTCCAGCAGGCGCTGGGGACGGAGTAGCCAGTAGTCAGAAGTCAGTAGCCAGAGAGACATGCGTGAAGCGCTTCCGCTTCCACCTGACTACTGGATACTGACTACTGGCTACTCGATGAGGAGTAGCCGATGGTGGCGGAACAGAACAACGCGGCGGCGGCCGCCAGCCAACCGGGGCGTGCAGCGCGGCTGACGAAAGTTGGTCGGGTCGTCTCGGATAAGATGGACAAGACCATTGTGGTGGCGGTGGACTTCACAGTGCGGCACCGGATCTATCAGAAGGCGATGCGGCGCACCCACAAGTTCAAGGCACATGACGAGCAGAATACCTGCAAGACCGGCGACCGTGTCCGTATCGAAGAGACGCGCCCGTTGAGCAAAGAGAAGCGCTGGATCGTTCGCGAGATCCTGCATACAGCGGCGCAGGACTGATAGAGGAGACAACGATGATTCAGCCAGAATCGCGATTGCGAGTGGCGGACAACACGGGGGCGCGCGAGATTCTTTGCATCCGCGTCCTCGGTGGTTCGCATGTCAAATACGGCGGCGTCGGTGATGTGATTATCGGTGCGGTCAAGCAGGCTCAGCCCGGTGCGGGCGTCAAGAAGGGTGATGTCGTCCGTGCGGTGATCGTGCGTACGGCGAAGGAGTACAACCGGCCGGACGGATCGTCCATTCGGTTCGATGACAATGCGGCGGTGCTCATCAACCCGCAAGGGAACCCGCGCGGCACACGCGTCTTCGGCCCCGTCGCTCGGGAAATCCGTGAAGCGGGCTACCTGCGCATTGCGTCGCTTGCGCCGGAAGTGCTGTAGGAGGAAGCGATGCGAAAGATACGTCGTGGCGATGAGGTCATCGTCATTTCTGGTCGGAACAAGGGGCAACGCGGTCGGGTGCGTGTCGCAATCCCCGATAAAGATCGCGTCATCATCGAGGGCGTGAACATCGTCAAGCGCCATCGGGCGCGTGGCCGGGCACGACAAGCCGGCATCATTGAGATGGAAGCGCCGCTCCATGTGTCCAATGTGATGTTCTGGTCGCCACGCGCGAACAAGGGCGTCCGCGTCCACGTTAAGCAGGACGAGCACGGCAAAAACGCCCGGTACTACGTCCATGAAGAAAAGGACAAAGACGGCAAGGTGACGAAGCGTGAAGAGATCATGATCGAAGCCATCGCAGTCGAGCGATAGGGGAGACAGAAGTAATGGCTGCAGAAGCACAGACCGAAAGCGCAATGCCGCGCGTCGTACCACGCCTCCGCAAGCAGTTCGATGAGGTCGCGGTACCAATACTCACCGAGCAGTTCGGATACACGAACCTGATGCAGGTGCCGAAGATCCAGAAGATCGTCATCAATATTGGTATGGGTGAGGCAGTGGGTAACGCGAAAGCGCTCGATAACGCGGTCAATGATCTTCAGATCATTACCGGTCAGAAGCCGGTAGTGACCCGGGCAAAGCGCTCCATCGCGCAGTTCAAGATTCGGCAGGGAATGCCAATCGGCGTAATGGTAACGTTACGGGGCGCGCGAATGTACGAGTTCGTTGACCGGCTCTTCAATATCGCGTTGCCGCGTGTTCGCGACTTTCGTGGCCTTTCGCCGGATGCGTTCGACGGACACGGTAACTACACCCTCGGTCTCAAGGAGCAACTGATCTTCCCGGAGATTGAGTACGACAAAATTGACCGCGTGCGCGGGATGGAAATCTCGTTTGTCACGTCGGCGCGCAACGATGCCGAAGGGCGCCGTCTGCTCGAAATGCTGGGGATGCCGTACTCCCGCCCGCAGGGGCAGGTCGGCGGCGTCCAGCGCATCGCCTCATAAGGAGCACGCATGGCGAAGAAATCTCTCATCAACAAGGCGAACGCCACACCGAAGTATCGGGTGCGTGGCTATAGCCGGTGCAAACTCTGCGGCCGTTCCCGCGCGTACATGCGGAAGTTCGGTATGTGCCGCATTTGTTTTCGCGAGATGGCGTCTAACGGCAAACTGCCGGGCGTCACGAAGTCATCGTGGTAGGAGTGGGAACGCATGAGCGTCAATGATCCAATTAGCGACATGCTGACCCGAATCCGCAATGCCGGCATGATGCGGCACGCGGAGGTGGTGATGCCTTCAACAAAGGTCCTCGTGGAGATTGCCCGTATCCTGCGGGAAGAGGGCTTTATCGAGGGGTATCGCGTCACGGAGCAGAAGCCGCAAAATCAACTGACGGTTCGACTGAAGTACGACGATACCAAGAAGCACGTTATCCAGGAGATCAAGCGGATCTCCAAGCCTGGGTTGCGCATCTACCGACAGCGTGGCGGCATCGAGCGCGTCCGCAACGGTCTTGGCGTCGCCATTGTCACGACCTCGCAGGGCGTGATGACGGGCCGCGACGCGTACCGGCGTGGCGTCGGTGGCGAACTGCTCTGCACGGTTTCCTAGGAGGAGTTGCGATGTCTCGCATCGGTATTCGACCGATTCCCATCCCGACCGGTGTGACGCTCGACCATGAGGGCGGCGCGATCACGGTCAAAGGGCCGCGCGGTGAACTCTCCCGCACGATCCCGGCTTCGATGATCCTCGAACGTGAGGACGGTGTCTTGCATGTGAAGCGGCCAAGTGAGGCACGTATCCAGCGTGAGTTGCACGGCCTGACGCGTACGCTTGTCGCCAATATGGTTGAGGGTGTAACGACGGGTTTCCGCAAGGAACTGGAAATCAACGGTGTCGGCTATCGCGCGGCGATGGACGGCAAGGACCTTGTCCTGACTGTCGGCTTTTCCCACCCCGTGCGGTTCAGCCCGCCGGAAGGGATTATCTTCGTCGTGGATACGCCTTTGCGCGTCGCCGTGACGGGTAATAACAAAGAAGACGTTGGTGAATGGGCAGCCCGCATCCGCAAGGTTCGCCCGCGCGAACCGTACAAGGATAAAGGTATCAAGTACCTCGGTGAGTGGACGCGACGCAAGGCTGGTAAGACTGGCAAGGCAGCGAAGAAGTAGCGAGTAACGAGTAACGAGTATCGAATATGAGACGAATGCAATCTCGTTACTCGCTACTCGGTACTCTCTCTGGCACCGGCCCGCGATGTCGGGTGCGGAATAAAGGAGGGCAATACTATGCCCATGCAACGACTAAAAGTACGTAAGGCGCTGACGCTGCGACAAAAGCGACATAAGCGCGTCCGTGCGAAGGTTTCCGGGACGCCGCAGCGACCACGTTTGAATGTCTTTCGCTCCGACAAGCATATCTACGCGCAAGTGATTGACGACGAGCGCGGTCATACGCTTGTTGCTGCCGGTTCGGCCGATCCAGAGATGCGAGCGCTACGGCTCGCGTCCGACGGTATGACAAAGACCGAGCGCGCGCAGTGGGTCGGGCGGATGGTGGCGCGGAAGGCAATGGCAGCGGGCATCACAAAGGTCGTCTTCGACCGCGGTGGCTTCCTTTATCATGGCCGCGTCCAGGCGCTCGCAGACGCCGCTCGCGAGAGTGGACTTGACTTCTAGGGAGTAACGAGTAACAAGTAGCGAGTAATGAGTAGACAGATGCGCGAAGCGTTTCCGCTTCCGACTGATTACTGACTACTGAAGGAGCGAAGCGACGAATGTCACGGATTGATCCGGCAACATTGGGAGACCTTGAAGAGCGCGTCGTGCAGATCAACCGCGTCGCGAAGGTGCAGCGGGGCGGGCGACGCTTCAACTTTTCCTCGGTCGTCGTCGTCGGTGATGGCAAGGGCCATGTCGGCGCGGGGATGGGCAAGGCTGGTGAAGTGCCGGAGTCCATTCGCAAGGGCGTCGAGGATGCGAAGAAGCGCATCATCAAGGTGAACCTCGAAGGGACGACGATTCCACATGACATTCAGGTGACGTATGGCGCGTCCCGCGTCCTGCTGCGCCCAGCTCGGCCCGGTACCGGCGTGATCGCGGGGGGTGGCGTGCGTGCCGTCATGGAAGCAGCGGGCATCCACGATATTCTGACGAAGACAATCGGCAGCACGAACCCGGTCAATGTCGTCCGCGCCGCTCTGAAGGCACTGGAGGAATTGGAGTCGGTCGAAAGCGTTGCACACCGACGTGGCAAGCCGGTTTCGTACTTCGGTCGTCGCCGCAACAAGGAACTGGCCGACGAAGCAGCGAATCACGCCGCCGCATCGGCATAGGAGCGTCAAGCATGGCAGAGAATACCGGGTCAGTGATGCACATCACCTATGTGAAAAGCTCAATCGGCTACGCACACGACCAGAAGGCGACGGTTCGCGCGCTCGGGCTCCGGCGGCTGCATCAAACAGTTGAACTCCCGGATACACCATCGGTGCGAGGCATGTGTCACAAAGTGCGCCATCTCGTGACTGTCAAGGACACGAGCGCGACGCCAAAGGAGTAACCGCATCATGCAGCAACAGGACCTTAAGCCAAATCCCGGTTCGCACAAAGCGCGCAGGCGCGTCGGGCGTGGCATCTCGGCGGGCCAGGGTAAGACCGCCGGTCGCGGCACAAAGGGCCAGGCCGCACGCTCCGGGCCGAATGTTCGCCGGGGTTTTGAGGGTGGTCAGAACCCGATCTACATGCGCATGCCGTACAAGCGCGGATTCACCAATATTTTCAAGCAGCCATTCGCCGTCGTGAACGTTGCGCGTCTTGAGGAACTCTTCGCGGTGGGCGACGAAATTACCCCCGAAGCGCTCGTCGCGCGCCACGTCGTGACGGACAAGGTACTGCGTCCGCCCGTCGTCCCATTCAAGGGCTGGCAGGTGAAGATACTCGGCGATGGGGAGATTACGAAGGCATTCACGGTGCGGGTACACCGTGTGACTACTTCCGCGCGCGAGAAGATCGTTGCGGCAGGTGGCACCGTCGAGGAGACGGCTGCGAAACCGACTGAGACAGCAGGAGAAGAGACGGCGTCGCGTGCCACTCCTTTGGTCTAGGGCTAACGTTTTTCCTCAGTGGTAGCATGCCTTCCAGCCTACCTCCCTGACCTGAGAGGCAGGCTGGAAAGCCTGTTATCACCAGATTTTCTCCGGCATATCGCACATATCCCGCTGCCGACCTTCTAAGGCAGCGGAGGGGACGATAGAACGATGTTGCAGGCCGTCTTCAATGCATTTCGTATTCCCGATCTGCGCAAGAAGATCCTTTTCACGATTGGGATGCTGCTAATCTTCCGGCTCATTGCGCACATCCCATTGCCGAATGTGGATCATGCGGCGCTCGACCGGCTTTTCCGCAACAATGCGTTCCTCGGCACGCTGAATTTGTTTTCCGGGAGCGCGTTGCGGACCTTCTCAATCGCCATGATGGGTGTTTATCCGTACATCACGGCCTCGATCATCGTGCAACTGCTGACGCCGATCATTCCGAAACTAGACGAATGGTCTAAGGAAGGCGAGTCGGGCCGCGCGCGCGTCAATCGCGTCACGCATATCCTGACCGTGCCGATTGGTTACTTGCAGGCATATGGTCAGATCCGCCTCGCGGTCGCTAATCAGGTGATCCCGGCGAATCAGTTCGGTATATTGAACATTCATACCTTCCTTCCCAGTTTTACGCTGCTGACCTCGACCGTCGCCGCGACGATGGTGCTGGTCTGGATCGGCGAGCTAATTACCGAAAACGGCGTCGGCAACGGTGTCAGCATCATTATCTTCGGGGGGATCGTCGCCGGTCTGCCGGGCGGGTTCGCGAACCTTGTCACAGGTGGTTCGTCGTTTAACCTCGTCTCGATCATCCTCTTTGCGGGGATCGGGTTACTGACGATTGTTGGGATCATCCTTATCAATGAAGGCATACGGAAGATTCCGGTGCAATACGCACGGCGTGTGCGCGGCCAAAAGCAGTACGGGGGCCAGGCGACGACGATTCCCCTCCGCGTCAACTCGGCCGGTATGATCCCGCTCATTTTCGCGGTGAGCATCATGATTCTGCCGTCCACGATCGCGAACTTCCTTGGCTCGTCGGATCGTGGCTGGTTGCGCACATCGTCCCAGCAGGTCGCTCGGCTTTTCGACCCAGGTAATTATCCGTACCAGATCGGTTACTTTCTCCTCGTCGTCGGCTTTACGTTCTTCTACACGGTTGTCATCTTCAATCAGCAGAACATTCCGGAAAACCTACAAAAGAATGGCGGCTTCGTACCCGGCATCCGTCCGGGGCGACCAACATCAGAGTATCTCTCTCGCGTCCTGAACCGGATCACGATAGCGGGAGCCTTATTCCTGGGTGTGGTTGCGATTTTGCCGTTCTTTGCGCGACTGCTGACGGGTATCACGCAGTTGGGGTTGGGTAGCACGGCGCTCCTCATTGTCGTCGGTGTCGCGATTGATACAATGCGGCAACTCGAATCCCAACTGTTAATGCGCAACTATGAGGGCTTTATCCGGTGAGCGGCGCGGCGATCGTATACAAGAACACCCTCTTTTTCGGCCCGCAAGGGGTCGGCAAGGGGACACAGGCGGCGATTGTCGCGCCCCGGTTGCATCTCGCGCATGTCTCCACTGGGGATCTGTTCCGTCATCATATGGCGGAACGGACGGCGCTCGGCGAGCAGATCCGCCCGCTCTACGATGCGGGCGGGCTGATCCCGGACGATTTGACAATCGCGATGCTCGGCGAACATCTCGTGACACTGCGCCAGACGGCACCGGAGTTGCGCGGCGTGATTTTTGATGGCTTCCCGCGCACGGTGGCGCAGGTGGAATCGTTGGACATTTTCCTCCGCTCGCGTAGCGAACAGGTAGATGCGGTTATTTATATAAACGCGCCACGCCCAGTACTCGTCGAGCGCATTTTCAGCCGCGGGCGAGCGGACGACACGCGTGAGGCCGCTGAGGAACGTTTGCGGCTGTATGAGGAAAAGACGCAACCGTTGCTGGCCCTGTTCGAGCGGCGCGGCATCATCCATCGCATCAACGGTAACCAGTCGATCGAGGCCGTGACGGCGGACATCATTGCCGCACTCGCCCCGATCTTTGAGGGGAGCACGGCATAAGATGGCGCGTGGCGGGACGATGACCCTGAAATCGCCGCAGGAGATCGCGAAGATGCGTGTTGCGGGGCACGTCGTTGCGGAGGCGCTCGAAGCAATGCGTGTCTATGTCCGGCCCGGCGTAACGACGGCGCAGGTAGACGCGGTCGGTGAAGCGGTGATCCGCAAAGCCGGTGCGACGCCATCGTTCAAGGGATTGTACGGCTTCCCGGCGAGCGTCTGCGTTGCAGTCAATGACGAAGTCGTGCACGGCATTCCCGGCAAGCGGACACTGCGGAACGGCGATATCATCAAGGTTGACACTGGCGCGTTCCTCAATGGCTGGCATGGTGACGCAACGCTTACGGTCCCAGTTGGCGAGATAGATGAGGAATCACAACGGCTCGTCGCGACCACCTACGATGCGCTCCTCGCCGGGATCGAGCAATGCCGCTCCGGTAAGCGGATGGGTGATATTGGGCACGCGATCCAGCAATACGCCGAATCGCGCGGTTATGGCGTCGTGCGGCAATATGTCGGCCACGCCATCGGGCGTCGTATCCATGAGGAGCCGCAGGTGCCCAACTACGGTGATCCAGGCACTGGCACGCTGCTTCGCAAAGGGATGGTGCTCACGATCGAGCCGATGTTGACCGTCGGCAATTACGAGACGCATACCCTGCCGGACAAGTGGACGGTCGTTACGAACGACGGCAAGCGTGCCGCGCAATTTGAGCATACGGTCGCGATCACCGATGGCGACCCGGAAATCCTGACGCGACTCTAGCGCAATGCGCGGGTGACGTGGTATGATGGCAGTTCGCTGCCGTGAAGTCGGTGGCGTTTATGCGGCCTGCGTGCAGCGGGTTTCGCACCAGTAGGAAAGAAATGAGGAGCGCCTTTGGCGAAGAAAGATGTGATCGAGGTCGAGGGGAAGGTCATTGAGCCACTGCCGAACGCGATGTTCCGCGTCGAACTGGAGAGTGGCCACGAAGTCCTTGCCCATATCTCCGGCAAGATACGGTTGAACTTCATCCGCATTCTACCCGGTGACCGCGTGCGCGTCGAGCTTTCGCCCTATGACCTGACCCGTGGCCGTATTGTGTACCGACATCGTTAGACGAGGAGAGGACGACGCATGGCTCGTATTGCCGGTGTAGACATTCCCCGCGAGAAGCGCGTCGAAATCGCGCTCACGTATCTGTATGGTATTGGCCTGACGACCAGTCAGAAGATTCTCGCGCGCACCGGTATTAATCCCGACACGCGTGTCAATCAACTGACGGACGATGAAGTAACGCGGCTACGCGACATTATCGAAAAAGAGATGGTCGTTGAGGGCGATCTCCGCCGAGAAGTCGCGATGAATATCAAGCGATTGATTGACATCAACTGCTATCGCGGTATCCGCCACCGGCGCGGTATGCCGGTGCACGGACAGCGCACAAAGACAAATGCACGCACCCGTCGGGGCCCACGCCGTGCGGTTGCTGGTAAGAAGAAGGCGACGAAGTAGTGAGCAGCAGTCAGTAGCCAGTAGTCAGAAGGAAACGCGCGCACTATCGCCGTCTCTCACTGACGACTGACGACTGACGACTAGAGGAGCAATCAATGGCTGAGCAACGAAAACGAGGGACACGCGCCGGGAAGAATCGAGTGCGACGACGTGATCGCAAGAATATCCCACGCGGGCGTGCCTATATCTCATCTACTTTTAATAATACACTGATCACATTGACAGACCCGCAAGGGAATGTTCTGTCGTGGGGTAGCGCAGGTTCGTCGAACTTCAAGGGCTCGCGTAAGAGTACGCCCTATGCCGGGCAGGTCGCGACCGAGGGGGCCGTCCGCCGCGCGATGGAGCACGGGCTTCGGCAGGTTGAAGTCTTTGTCAAAGGCCCCGGTAGTGGTCGCGAGGCGGCCGTCCGCGCGCTCCAGTCGTCCGGTTTACAGGTACTATCTATCATGGATGTTACGCCTATCCCGCATAATGGATGCCGCGCACCGAAGCGACGGCGTGTCTAAGTGTCGCCCGATGGGCAGGTAAGATGGCATAGAACCGGATTGGCAGTTCGCGCGATGATAAAAAGGGGGGCTGAACGCGGTGCTTGACATTGCCCAGCCAAAAGTAGACCTCACAAAGAGTGGTCAAAATTACGCACGGTTCACTGTTGAACCGCTTTCACCAGGCTACGGTACGACACTCGGAAACGCTCTTCGGCGCATTCTGCTCTCGTCGCTTCCTGGTACGGCGATTACGAAGATTCGCATCAGTGATGTCTGGCACGAGTTCAGCACGATTCCGCATGTACGGGAGGACGTAACCGAAATTGTGCTGAACTTCAAACGTATCCGCTTGCAGAGCAGCGATACCTTGCCGGAAACGCACGTTCGCCTCTCATGGCAGGGCATGGGTGCGATTACGGCGGGCGACATTGCCTGGCCGTTCGAGATCACCTGCGTCAACCCGGATGAGGTACTCGCGCATGTCGAGGACGACGAGGGCGCGCTGGACATCGAGGTGACCGTTGAGCGTGGCCGGGCCTATCGCTCGGCGGAAGCGGCGGAAGATCTCGCGATTGGTGAGATCCCGGTAGATGCCATCTTCACGCCGATCCCACGCGTCAACTTCGTTGTCGAGCACACGCGCGTTGGTCACATGACGGATTATGATCGCTTAATCCTCGAAGTCTGGACCGACGGCACAATTGACCCAAGCGAATCGCTCCGGCAGGCGTCTGAAATCCTGCGGGAGCATGCGCAGTTGATCGTGGACTTTGCGAGCGGCGGCGCGGAAGAACCAGCGGGCATCGGCCCATATGTGACGCCTGAAGCCGAGGCGAAATTGCTTTCTGAACTCGGTCTCTCATCGCGCGTGCTCAATTCGCTCCGCAGTCAAAAGATTGATCGCGTCGGTCAGGTGCTGAAGATGAACCCGGAGGACCTGATGGGTATCCGGAACTTCGGGCCGAAGTCGCTGTCAGAGTTGCAGGAGAAGTTGCAGGTACATGGATTTCTCGGCGCGAACCGCAAACTGATTCCGGACGACTTCGAGATGGGCGCAGATGATGATGCATCCGACGCCGGTGCCGCGGGGGAATAACGCAACGATTTGCCCGCGTACACGGGGGTTTGCAGTACAGGAAGGATTTTTATCGTGCGGCATCGGAAGGCAGGACGCCAATTAGGGCGCAATACGGGCCAGCGCAAGGCGCTGATGCGCGGGTTGATGAACAGTCTCGTCCTCAACGAGCGGATCGTCACAACTGAGGCGAAGGGTAAAAATGTCCAGCCGCAGGTTGAGAAGATTATCACGATTGCGCGGGAGGACACGGAGGCGCATCGCCGCCTCGTGATGGCGAAACTCGGCAGTCCGCTTGCGACACTGAAGTTGTTCGAGGAGATTGGACCGCGATTCGAGGGGCAGCCGGGCGGATACACGCAATTGTTCCACCTTGGTCAGCGCCAGGGTGACGGCGCGCCGATGGTCATCTTGCGGCTGATGGAGTAGATCGTCGTGTACCGGCTCCGGCTGACGCTTGCCTACGATGGTGCGGCGTTTGCGGGATCACAGATTCAGCCGGGGCAGCGGACGGTGCAGGGCGATGTCGAGAGCGCGTTGACGGCGCTCGATGGTCAGGCGGTCCGGTCGGTCTTCGCCGGTCGGACGGACACCGGGGTTCATGCGGTTGGACAAGTGGCGCACGCCGATGTGCACCGCGAGCGCGAGCCGGAAACGTGGCAGCAGGGTATGAACGGGATACTACTACCCGATGTGCGTGTCACGAATCTCGCTATCGTTCCGGACGGGTTCCATGCCCGCTATGACGCGACATGGCGACAGTATCGGTACTGTGTTTGGAATGGCGAGGTTCAACCACCGCTCGGACGCGGTACGATGTGGCATCGGCGCAGCCCGCTCGATGTCACGGCGATGAACGTGGCGGCACGGACGTTGATCGGCACACATGATGTTGCGGCCTTCGCGGGGGACGGGAAAGGTTTTCCGGAGGGTAGGACTGGGACGATACGGACAATGCGGGTAGCAGAGTGGACAACAGAGCGACGCCTGGAGGCGATTGCGGGTCTCGCTCTGGTGTTCACGATCGAGGGAAGTGGTTTTCTGCCGCATATGGTACGAAATCTGGTGGGATCGCTCGTCGTAATTGGGATGGGTGATGCGCCGGTAGACTGGCTGGACACGTTGCTCAGAGGGCGAGATCGCAGGCTGGCCGCGCCGACCGCGCCACCGCATGGCCTCATCCTCTGGCAGGTACGATATAGCCGAGACGATGGCGAGCAAGACGTGGCGGAACGGACGCCGACAACGTGGGAGAAGTGAGCAGATGCCGACATTGACGACGACAACCTATTCGCCGAAGGCGGCGGAGGTTCATCATGAGTGGTACGTGGTGGATGCAAGCGGCCACACGCTGGGTCGCCTGGCGACAGAGGTCGCGCGGGTATTACGTGGCAAGCATAAGCCGGTCTTCGCCGAGCACATGGACATGGGCGACTACGTCGTCGTGATCAATGCGGAGAAGATCGTGGTGACAGGTAAGAAGACGACGCAAAAGATTTACTACCGGCACTCGAACTATCCCGGCGGCTTTAAGAAGCCGACGTATGCAGAAGTGATGAAGAAGTTTCCCAGCCGGATCATCGAGTATGCGGTGAAAGGGATGTTGCCGCATAACCGGCTCGGTAAGCAGCAGTACCTGAAGTTAAAGGTCTACACGGGCGCGACGCACCCGCACGAGGCGCAGAAGCCGGAACCGTTGACGATCAAGGAGAATGTCGCGCGTGCACAGCCACGGCTGGCGGCGGCGAGCCGTGCGAGCGCGTAGCGCTCAAGAGAGGGAAACCAGTGGTTACGACAGTGCATCAATTGACAGGTCAGTATCACAATGCCGTTGGCCGCCGCAAGACCGCCATCGCCCGCGTGCGTCTCTATCCGGGAACCGGTGAGGTCGTTGTGAATGGGAAAGATGTGCGCGATTACTTCGGTGGCCGCGAATTGCATCAGATCACGATCAACACACCACTTCGCATCACGAATACAGGTGATCGCTTTACTGTAAGCGTCAAAGTCGTCGGTGGCGGTGTGAGCGGGCAGGCCGGCGCGATCCGGCACGGCATCGCACGCGCGCTCTGCCGCTTCGATCCCGAAATGCGCTCGGCCTTGAAAAAGGCAGGGCTTCTCACGCGCGACGCCCGGGTCAAAGAGCGCAAGAAGGTTGGCCTCAAGCGGGCCCGCAAGGCGCCTCAGTACACCAAGCGCTAACGTAACATCGCACTGCGTCGCTCTGATTCCGGGGCGGCGCTTTTTGATTCACGCGGTTTTGAGGATGAGTGGCTGTCGCATACACATTGATAGCGTAGGCTTCAGCCTGCGATCATTGCAAGACTTTCCCCACCTGCGGGCGGGACGCAGGCTGAAGCCTGCGCTACCACTTTTTGGCTAGAGATCGTTCTCCATCGGTGCGTGCGTCCGCCGCGCGCGCTGCGTCGCATCGGGGGCGACGGTCGTCGCAGAGCTATACTCGCGCACGAACGACACGGCGGCACAGGTGCGGTCGAGGGCGGATTGGCTGCGCCATGTGGCGAGGGCGATAGGGGATAATTCGAGCGTCACGGCGTGGCGATACTCTTTCGTTTTTAAGTGCTGCAGGAACATCCTAAGTGGTAGCGCGCCCGTACCAGGGAGTTGATGCTCGCGGGTGAGCGAATTCAAAATCCCCGACGCAATCGCGGGCGGCTCGTCGCGCCGGTCGCTCAGGTGAATATTCGCCACGCGTGGATAGATTACATCGAGCGAGGAGACAATGTTGAGTCCGAACGACGCCGCGTGCGATGTATCGAACGTGATATCGAGATCCCATTCCTCGCAGACGCGAAAGAGATTCTGCAGCCGGTCGAGGAAGTCCGGCCGAGGACGTGGCTGCACTGTGCCGCGATTCTCGATAGCGAGCCGCACGCCGCTCTTCTTTAGGAGTTCGGTGACCTCACCGATTGTGTGGAAGAAAGCGCGGCCACGTTCTGTATGGAGTCCCGGCCCGCCAATCGCATGCATGACAAGCGTGCGACAACCCGGAGTCTCGCGTGCGAATGCGGCAGCGGCAAGCATATCGGTATGGACATGTTGGTGGGCATTGACGAAGCGGATTGGCGGATGGATGGAACAGATAGACATCTGATGTTTCTTCGCTGCATCCATCACGACTTCTGGCCCTGCGGAGAGAAGCCGACGCGTGAGCATCACTTCGAGGCCGTCCGCCCCTGACTGCCGAGCGATACTTGCGGCATCGCTGATACCACGCGGTGTGAAACTGCCCGTCGAGAGAAGAATTTCCATTATATTGTCCGCTCCGGTTATCTGCTTGTTGGCTTCGCTCGGCCGCTGTGAGTCGGTGTGAGCGGGACATTCCCAGTCTATCATCACCGCCGGACCGCAACAAGGGCCACAACGCCGATCTATCCTGGCGGATGGCCTCTCGTGGAATTGATTACCCTCAACGATTCCATTTGCATGGTTAGTAGACAACGGATGAAACGTACGCTATACTGCGGCGAACCCAAATCAGGTATTGAGGAGCGGTATCAATCGAAGTGTAGATGGAGTGATTGAGTGGCAATTGCTGTAGGCGCTCGGAAGCGTAGCCGTGTAAGCGCTCGTGGCGTGGTGTTCCGCTCGCGGGTTCTCGGATATCTCCTGCTCGCTCCCGCGATGGTCTATATCATCGCTCTTGTTGCGGTTCCGTTCCTGCTGTCGCTCAAGTTCAGCCTCACGGACGCAACAGTTAGCAACTTGAATGGCGAACGTGGATTCATCGGGTTGGAAAACTTCACCAGCCTTCTCAAGGATCAGACATTCGTCGCGGCGCTAAAGAATACGCTCTTTTACTCGTTCGTGACCGCAGTCATCAACTCGATTCTTGGTACCGTACTCGCCTTCATCCTGCTGGCGAAATTCCGGGGGAAGAAGATCGTCCGCTACCTCGTCCTTCTGCCATGGACGATCCCTATCGCGCTGACGATCCAGGCGTGGAAGTGGATGTTCCATCCGCAGTACAGCGTCCTCAACTGGCTTGGTAAACACACGCACATCATCACGGCGCAGTACGGCATCCAATGGCTTGGTCAGCCGAAACCGGCGATGGCGTCCATCATCATTGTGAACGTCTGGCGCAATTTCCCTTTCTCGGCGGTCATTCTGCTCGCCGGTCTCACTTCGATACCGCAGGACATTATTGATGCCGCGAAGATTGACGGAGCGAACTGGGTCACACGGTACCGAAAGATCATCGTGCCGATGATCGCGCCAATCCTCTTCATCGGTCTGCTCTTCAATCTCGTCTTTAACTTCACCGACCTGACGATTGTCTATCTCCTCACGCAAGGCGGGCCAGGAAATGCTACGGAGGTGCTCGCCAGTTACGCCTTCAAGGTGGGTATCGCATCCGGGCAACTGGGGAAGGGCGCGGCGGTGACCCTCTTTCTCTTTCCGATCTTGCTGCTCTTCTCGATTGTCTTTCTCCGCCAGTTGCGTAAGAGGGAGATTTAACGGTGGCTGTACGCGAAGGAGTTGCGCCTCTCACATCGGTACGGGATAGAGCGGCGGATCGGACGGCACCGGTATCGGCAGGCGACATCATTCGACGCATCCTCTTTCTTATCGGCATTGCCCTCTTCGTCGTCATCGCGGTTTTCCCGATTTATTACATGATCGTCACGACCTTTAAGACGAACGACGACCTCTACAATCTCACGCACTTCCCGCTCTGGTTCACGGACAAACCGACATTCGGGCATTTGCAATACCTCTTCCAGAAGACAGAGTTCCGTCGCTGGCTACTCAACTCGTACGTGATCGCTCTTGGCACCGTTATCATCACCGTGCTCGCTGCGGTTCCGGCCGGCTATGCGCTGGCGCGCCTGAACCTGCCGGGCGCGGGCGCACTCTCCATTGGCATCTTCCTTACCTATCTTGTGCCGCCCTCGCTCTTGTTCATCCCGCTCTCCCAGGTCGTCGCGCGGTTGCATCTGACGGACCGCATCTGGGCGCTTATCATCATCTATCCGACCTTTACAATCCCCTTCTGTACGTGGCTGATGATGGGGTTCTTCAAGACGATCCCCTTCGATATCGAGGAGGCCGCACTGATTGATGGCTGCAACCGCATCCAGGCGATCCGGCGCGTTGTACTGCCACTCAGCCGGGCGGGCGTTTTCTCAATTATGATGTTCGCGTTCACGCTCTCGTTGCAGGAATTCATCTACGCGCTGACGTTCATTTCCACGAAAGAAAATAAGCCAGTCACGCTCGGCGTCGTGACCGACCTGATCCGTGGCGATGTCTTCTATTGGGGTGAATTGATGGCGGGCGGCATCATCGCCGGGTTGCCGGTGGCGATTTTGTACAACTTCTTCCTCGATGATTTCATTTCGGGGATCACGGCCGGTTCGGTCAAGTAAGAGAGAGAGGCCAGTTTCGGTGGGTAGCGGTTCATGCCGTTAGGTGAACATGATGGCGAACGTAGTTTCAGGAGGGAAGAAAGATGGCTGATCGTAATCTTCGGCTTGGACATTCCGCGCTCTCTCGTCGGGGCTTTCTCGGTGGCGCATCCGCCGCTGTCGTGACGGCGATTCTCGCCGCATGCGGCGGGAGCAAGGCGACAGATACACCGAAAGCCGCAGTAGGGACATCCGCCCCGGCGGCGACGACTGCGGCGACGAAGGCACCTGCGGCAACCACGACCACCGGCAGTGCAGCGGCAGGCGGTAGTGCGGCAACCGCACCGGCCGCAGGTAGCGCGGTCGCTACGACTGGCGACCCGAATGCGAAATACGCTGGCCCAGTGATCGAGAAGGGAGGCACGCTCAAACTCCTCATGTGGGCACACTACGTACCGGCATATGATGAGTACTTCGATAAGTGGGCGACTGACTGGGGCACGAAGAACGGCTTGAAGGTGACCGTGGATCATGTGCCGACGAACACTGTTGTTACCAAGGCATCGGCGGACGTCGCAATCAAGGGCGGCCATGATCTCACGCAATTGCAGTTCCCGACCGATGACCATTTGTTTGCCGAAAACCTGATTGATGTCTCTGGCCCCGCGACCTACCTTGAGAAGAAGTACGGCGGATACATCGCTGCGGCGAAGGACGTCGCGATGGTAAACGGCGTGTGGAAGGGTGTACCGGACTTCGTCATCCCGTATCCGGGCATTTATCGCAAGGATTACTTCGATGCTGCCGGTGTCACAAAGCCGGTAGACACATGGGATGATTTGCTGAAGGCCGGTACCGCGCTCAAAAAAGGTGGGCATCCCGTTGGATTGGGGATCAATCAAGGGTCGTTCGACTCGAGTAGCCATATGGTTTCCATTCTTCTCGGCTATGGTGGTAAATGGGTTGAGAAGGATGGCAAGACAATCGCGATCAATTCGCCGGAGACGAAGGACGCAATCAACTATGTTGTCGAACTGTTCAAGAACGCCATGACGCCCGAAGTCCTTGCCTGGGACGACTCCGGCAACAACCTGCTCCTCGCCTCCGGTGCCGGAAGTTTTATCCTTAATCCAATCAGCGCGTACCTCTCGTCCAAGAAGGAGATCCAAGATACCACGCTCTTCTCGTTGCCGCCTGCCGGGCCAAAAGGTCGCTTCATGATCGCGTCCGGCCCGTACAGTTGGGGTGTTTGGAACTGGTCGAAGCAGCAGGGCGCCGCGCAGCAACTGATCGTTGACCACATGGATGACTGGCTGAACGGCACGAAGGCGAATCAGGGATACGAACTGCCGACGACGAACGCCTGGCTGAAGAAGCCGATGCCGGTTCTCAGCGATGTGCCGAAGTTCGGTATCCTCCAGGATACGATCAACGATCAAAGCACCGTGATTTTCGGCTATCCCGGCCCGCCGGACAGCAAGGCCGCGCAGGTCAACAATACGTACCTGATCAATCAGATGTTTGCGAAGGCCGTCAATGGCACAACACCAGACGACGCGATCAAGTTCGCTGAAGACCAGTTGAAGACAATCTACAAGTAACGGTACCGGCTCCTAGGGCGTATACGTTCCTGGGAATCAACCTCACCCCCTGCCCCTATCGCGATGGATAGGGGGCAGGGGGTGAGGTTCCCCAGCCATCGCCGAATGCGGCAACGTATGGTTCGGCCACTCAATCTCCTTTGCCTTTACCCTTGCCGTTGCCTTTTCCGTTGCCGTGCTGCCCATTCTGATTGGTGGTAACAGCGGGCGCGGGCTGCACGGGCACTGCCACGACCGGCGGCGGGGAAGGTGGCGGCGCGGTTAATGGAACGGTCGGCGGCGGCGGTTCGGATAGGGGTACGGTTGTCGGTGTGGGTGGCTTGGCGGCGAGCGGCGTGGGCGTTGGGAGACCGGGGATTGCCGTCGCGACGAGCGAATGTTCCGTCGGTACTATGATGCTCTCATCCGTGATCGCATTGTGCCGGTGGATGCCGACCACGATCCCGACCACGACCGCCAGGAGGGAGAGGATTACGTACAATGCGACCAATCGCCGTGCCCGATTGCGATCGCGATTCGGGAGCGGTGCCGTTTCCGCCGCGTTTCGCTCGTCAATTACTGGTGCGGAAAGCATACACTCACTCCTGCGCTGTCACGCGCTCTGACCGATGCAGGAGCGGTGCCATGGGTTGTGGGGCAGCGTTCGAACTATCCGGTGATGCCGCCCTGGTCGCCACTATAATTGAGGCTCGCCTTCCACTCCTTGTCGAGGTCCTCGATGCTCTCTTTGAGGACCTTCTGCACGACCTGGTCGTAGGAGAGTTCGCCCTTGAAGGCCGAGACGAGCGCACCGATATATTTGCTCCCGTAGGCGTTAATAATGAAGTTGACGATGCTTTCGCTTTCCGCGTAGGATAAGAGTGCCTGTTCCGCATTAAAAGGGAATGGCGAATCCAGTGCGCGAACGGGAATCAACTTCCCATTGTCTGCGGCATCCCGGACGAGCGGGCGAAACCGGATATCGGGTGTCTCCTGGTTATGCACGGCGAGTCCCTCATCCAGCCAGAGTGGCGGATGATTGTATGGATTGAGACTCGCCTGATAGACGACCATGTGACTCATTTCATGCGGGATAATGCGGCGAATTTCCGATGCCGCTGAGCCACCCGGCGCGATCGCCGCATGAATAATGCCTAACTCCGGTGATGCGCCACCGCCGATCCACTCCGCGCTATTCGGTGGCAGGGCAACGCGCAAATCGTGCGTGTTGGCATAGATGAGGATACGGATCGGCTGGTCGCCCGTCACATTGAAATTCTTCTTCAAGGTGTCTGCGGCCCGCGTCGCGGTGTCAATCACGTCCTGGCCGAATGCGTCATCGCCGCTGTACCACCAGAGCGTAATCGAGCCTTTCGTTTTCTTCTTCCATTGTTCCTGATCGTCCATGTAAAAAAGCGTGGTCGGATCAGTGCGGTACTGCGTCCCGTCGCTCAACGTGAATGCCCACCGGTATTCGATGTCGAGACCTGGCGCGAGGAAGTCGGTCTGTGTGTCGAGCGCGTAATCGAGCTTGATCTGCTGCGCGCGTTCGACCGGCACGCGCACGCGCTTCGTCACCGGCGTATTCGCGGCGTGGTAAAGCAGGTTGAGGCCGGTAATCTCGCCGGAGGCCGCCCGTGCCTCGAGGTGAAAGGCGATGTTCTGGGGAAAGTGCGGCGTCGCGGCGCTCGCGCTGATGTTGACTGTCGCCGCCGCACCGATTGGCGTGAGCAGCGTGCTCGCTGGCGATGCGAGGAGGCAGAACATGAGCGGCACAACGATCATCCGGTGGCGTTTCATGCTGCGTCCTCGTCTCCTGCGGCGGGGATATCACCGATATGCCAGCGCAAATATGCGTTCATAAACCCGTCAATCTCACCATTCAGCACCGCCTGCGTGTTCGAGGTTTCGTATCCACTGCGCGTGTCCTTCACCATATTGTATGGATGCAGGACATACGAACGGATCGCGTTCCCCCACCCCGCCGCAACGTGCTCGCCCTTCAAGGCGGACTGCTCGACCGCCCGCTCCGCTTCCCGCCGTTCGACGAGGCGGGCGCGGAGAATCTTCATTGCAGTCTCGCGGTTCTGTCCCTGCGAGCGTTCGTTCTGGCAGGTGACGACGATGCCGCTGGGCATGTGCGTGATGCGGATTGCGCTACTTGTCTTGTTGACATGCTGGCCACCTGCGCCGGAGGCACGGTAAGTATCCACACGAATGTCGTCATCGGCAATGATGATTTCCGCGTCATCCTCGATTTCGGGCAGCACTTCGACGAGCGCGAACGAGGTATGCCGCCGCTTACTGGCGTCGTACGGCGAGATACGGACGAGGCGGTGAACGCCGCGCTCAGCCTTCGCGTAGCCATAGGCGTAGTCACCACGAATCTCGATCGTCGCGCTCTTGATCCCCGCTTCTTCGCCCTCGGTAAGATCCACGATGTCCGTCGCGAACCCGCGCGTCTCTGCCCAGCGGAGGTACATACGCAGGAGCATGTCGGCCCAATCCTGCGACTCGGTGCCACCTGCACCCGCGTGAATCGCCAGGATTGCGTTCGCGCCGTCATGTGGCCCGGCAAGCATCAGGTCGAACTCCATCTGGTCGAGGCGCTCGCGTAATGCCGCGACCTCGGTTTGCAGTTCCGCCACAATCGCTGCGTCGTTCCGGGCGAACTCGGCCATTTCGCATGCGTCGGTGATTTCGCCCGCCAGCACTCGCCACGCACTAACCTGGTTTTGGAGGTTGGTCAGTCGTTGCATAATGCGCTGAGCCTGCTGCGGATCATCCCAGAAGCCCTCCACGCCGGATTGAGCGTTCAGTTCGGTAATCTGCGTCTCTTTATTGGCGAGGTCAAAGACGCTCCTGCGCGACCTCGACACGGTCGCGGAGATCTTCGAGCGTTGCCAGGATTTGTTCGAGCATTGGTATCCCTCAGTTCGTGATGCGGCGCACAACGCACCGCGATTCCTCATCGCAGTATAGCAAATACCGGGTGCCGTCGTATGGGCTGATGTGTGTCTCTGGGCATACGTTCCACATATGGTATACTTTGCATTGGGTGATGAATCGCGACCACTTTATTGGTATGGACGTGAGTGAATCGGAATTGACCGCTTTGCCGCCACAATCCGACCCCCCAGTTCACGTCCTCGTCAACGGGGGCGCGGCAGTGTCGTTCCATGCGCTCTATCCGTTCCCGCTCGATCCGTTTCAGGAGGAGGCAATTGCGCTCCTCGCGCACGGCGAGTCCGTGATGGTCGCCGCGCCGACCGGAACGGGGAAAACCGTCGTTGCGGAGTACGCGGTGCATGCCGCGTTTACCCGCCATGCGCGGGTAATGTACACAACGCCAATCAAGGCACTCTCTAATCAGAAATTCCGCGATCTTCGCGCACGCTACGGCGACGCAGTCGGGTTACTCACCGGCGATGTGACGGTCAATCCGCGCGCGCCAATCCTCGTTATGACGACGGAGGTCGTCCGCAACATGCTCATTCAGGCGCCGTGGGAAATGGACACAGTGGACGCGATCATTTTCGACGAAATACATTTCCTTGCAGACCCGGAACGTGGCACGACATGGGAAGAGGCAATCATTCTCTGCCCGGAACATATCCAATTAGTCTGCCTCTCAGCCACCGTTTCGAACGTGCAGGAGATCGCGGCGTGGATCGGTCGGACACACCGCCCAATCCAACTAATTACGCATGACGAGCGGGCAGTGCCACTGGCGCTGTACTACTATCTTGATGGCGCGCTGAATCTCGTTATTGACCGTGCAGGGCGGCAGATAGCGGATTTTCCGGACACCGGCGGCGAGTATCGCCGCGTCTATCGTGGTCAGTCGTGGGAAGAGGATGCTCTCGACATGCCGCCGGAGCGCGATGAGCCGACACCGACGGAAATCGTCCTCACACTCCAACAACAGGCAATGCTGCCCGCGATCTACTTCCAATTTAGTCGTAAGGATTGCGAAGTCTGGGCGCAACACGCTGCCGCAGCAGGCGTGGACTTCGCGACAGATGGGAAAGCGGCCGCGATCGAGGCGATCATCGAGGCGCATCTGCACTTGCTCGCGGAGGAAGATCGTCAACTCGCGCAGGTGACGCAGATTGTCCGGCTGGCACGACGCGGCATCGGTTGCCATCATGCGGGTCTCTTGCCGATCCTGAAGCAGTTAGTGGAGACGCTTTTTACCGGCGGACTGATCGGTGTCGTCTATGCGACCGACACATTGGCGCTTGGGGTAAATATGCCGGCCCGCACATGTGTGATCGGTCGGCTCAGTAAATGGGATGGTCGCCGCCGCCGACCGCTGACCCCGAACGAATTCCAGCAGATGTCGGGCCGGGCCGGGCGGCGCGGCATGGATGCGCTCGGCCATGTCGTGACACCCTACAGTCAGCGTGTCTCGTTCACGGAAATGTTGCGGATCGCGACGGGTCCGCTCCATCCGGTGCGTAGCGGATTCTCCGTACGGTACAACACGGTTCTGAATCTCTGGGATCCACCGGCAGGTGAGCGCGTGCGCCAATTGCTCAGTCAGAGCCTGCTGCAGTATCAGACAAACCGGCGTGTCCGCGACACCGAAATGGATCTGATGGCCCTTGAGGAGCGGATCGCCAATGTCTCAAAGGGGTGCTTACTCGGCTACGAGGGAGGCGACGATCTCCTTGAAGAATTTCGGGCGCTCGGACGTGGCATCAAACTCGCAGAGACCCAGGAACGCCGCGCGCGGGAAGATGAGTCGCGCGTGCTGATGATGACGGATGACCGCCCATGGAAGGAGCCGACGCGACACGTCCTGCGTCAGGTCTTCCGCACACTGCCGATTGGCGCGACGATCCATGTCCGGGAGAAGGGCTGGGGAGTCTATCTCGGACGACCTGCGGACGCGACGCGCGCCGCGATTGGCCGCTTGCTGTTCGGGCTTGCTGACGCGGATGCACCGCTCTCCGTTGCCGTTGTGAGTGAATATCGGCACATTGATCACCTCCCATCGCCGGACGCGGCCATCACACTGCCAGATACGCTCATTGCGTTCCCGGAAAACAGTGAGGGCGTCGCTGAAGCGCTTTCTCCTGCGGAATGGAATGCGTTGCGGGCGGCGGTCGCGGCGCTCAGCCTTCCCGATCTTGACGCGTGGTTATCGGAGCATCGCGCCTCCCGTCGCCTCGTGCAACGCGAGGATCTGGGAGCAGCCCGCGCGACCACCGATACGGCACATGACGCGGTTCTTCGCCTGACCGAGCAGCAACGCGCGCACATCTGCGATGCCTGCCCGGTCCGCGACGAGCACCGCCGGAACCTCGGCGTGCTCGAGCGGCTGATGCGTGAGCGTCAGATACTGGCGGAGCAGGCCGCGCAGGAATCTCAGGCGGACGACGCGCAGACCCGGAACCTCATTCGTGGCATCGCGGCCGTGCTCCATCAGTTCGGCTATCTCCACCGCGGATATACGACGCCGAAAGCCGATGTGCTTGCCGATATTTTCGACAGGAACGGGCTCGTCATTGCGGAACTCGTTGATCGCGGCTGGCTCGAAGATCTTGCGCCGGAGGACGTGGCGGAAGTCTTTTCGTGGTTCGCCTATGACCGGGATGCGCGCTTCGAGAATACCTTCGAGTTGCCGCGCCACCTGACGCTCGTGCGCGAGCGCCTCGATGATTTGACGCATGGCGTCCTTGTGGCAGAGCGCCGAGCGGGGCTTGCGATCACGACGGGGTATCACCCATTATTCTACGGCGCGCTCCGGGCGTGGTGTCGTGGAGCGGTGATGGAGCGCATCGTCGAGAAAATCGGCCTCAGTGAGGGTGATGTCGTGCTTGCGTTCAACAAGTCGCTGGATATCATGCGCCAGGCGCGAACGATGCTCCAGGCCGTTCGGCTGGAAAGCCCGCTGATCGAGCGATTAGCGGCGGCGGAACATCGCGTACGTCGTGGCATCGTCGAGCAGTCATATCGTATCGGTATTATGCCGGTATCCCTCGATAGCGCGCCTGATGACGCGGATCCGTCTCGCGAAGGAGCCATCTAAGTGTCCGTACAACTTGGCGTGACGGTGTTGATTGCCGGCCTCCTGTTCGCCGCGCTCCTCGCAGTCGTTGTCAGCCGTTGGGCGTTAAAAATAGATCGTCGCGCGCGCCGTCGACAGCAGAAAGCGATCCGCCGTCGGATCGGTGGCATGGACGAACGCTGACGCATCCGCCGGTAGTGTAAGCTACCCCTTGATTCAAAGTGCGATGAACCCCTGATCGGTGACGCGGGCAGCAGGGATCACGGAGAGCGCGAGGAAGGAGAGCGTGGCGAAGGGCGCAGGGAGTAGTGAACCGAGCGCTTGCACCTGCCGCGTAAGATGCTCAAGATCGCGTGCGACCGACGCGGCAGGTTGATCGGAGAGCAACCCGGCAATCGGCAGCGGCACCTGACCGTGCACCGCACCATTGACGATGAGGGCGAGGCCGCCGTCCATCGCTTGGACTGCGCGGACCGCGCGGGCCATGTCATCGTCGTTCGTGCCAGCAACGATAATGTTGTGGGCATCGTGCGCAACGGATGAGGCGATTGCCCCTTCCCGTAAACCGAGGCCAACAACGAGACCGACGCCGACATTTCCCGTCGCGCGGTGGCGCTCGATGCACGCCAGTTTGAGGATGTCGCGGGCAGGATCAGCGTGGATGTAACCATCGACAACACGCGGTGCGACACGCAGATGCGCGGTGACGATCTGACCGGGGATAATGCCCACTGCGTCCATCAGGTTGCCATCCGACGGCAGGCCAAGCCGCGCGACGCTGAACTCGCCGACATGCATCGTCCGCCGCAGGACATCTGGGATCACGGTCGCGCTCGCGAAGAGCGGCACGCCCTCCGCCGCGACGCATGTTCCCGCGTGGTACGTTTGTAGAACACGGAACGATGCCAGGTCTTCCAGCACGACCAGATCGGCATGCATCCCGGGTGCGATGGCGCCGCGATCGCGGACGTTCCAATAGCGCGCGGTGTTGATCGTGCAGAGTTGCAACGCGCGGATTGGGTCGAGGCCACCCCGGACGGCGCGTCGGAGCGTTTCATCCATATGCCCATCGGCCACAAGAGTCGAGCATTCCCGGTCGTCGGAGCAGAACATAATACATGGCCATGTCCGGTCGTTGACGAGTGGAAGGAGGGCGGCGAGATTATGCTCAGACGAACCCTCACGAATCATGATAGACATCCCGCGCCGCAATTTCTCCGCCGCCTCTTCGTGCGTGACAGACTCGTGATCGGAGCGTGGGCCAGCGGCGATATAGGCTTGCAAGTCTGCGCCGCGCACGCCCGGCGCGTGGCCGTCAATCGGCCGGTGCGCTTCCTCGGCGGCGATCGCGCGGGCGAGGAGAGCCGGGACAGCGTCAATTACGAGTGGGTACGCCATCAATTCGCCGAGGCCGATCACCGCCGGGATCGCCAGTCCTTCCGCGATCTCATCCGGTCCGAATGTCGCGCCCGCCGTCTCGCTCGGGCTGGCGGGCACGCAGGAGGGCATCGTGAAATAGCACGACATCGGCACGTCGCGCGTCCCGGCGATCAGCGCGCGCATGCCAGTCAGTCCGAGCACGTTGGCGATTTCATGCGGATCGGAGACCGTTACGCTTGTGCCGTGCGGGATGACGGCGCGCGCGAACTCGGTGACCCAGAGGAGGCTCGATTCGAGATGGATATGCGCGTCCATCAATCCCGGCGCGAGGTATCGCCCGCCGAGGTCAACCGTCTCCGCGCCGCGCGTATATGGCCCGACGCCCGCGACCCGACCGTCACAGATCGCGACGTTTCCTTCCTCGACGTCGCCGACATGAACATTGACAATCCGCGCGTTAGCGAGGATGAGATCGGCAGGCGCGCGTCCCGCCGCGACATCAATGAGACGAGTACGTTGCGCCGTGTCGCGTGCTCGAATGGTATGCATCATTATTCTCCCGGGCTGTATGTCGTGTCCACATCCAGTGGCCAGATCGGGCGGCAGACGCGCTGAAAAGCGAATCGTTCGAGATGCGGGCTGCTGATCCCCGGCGTATCCACGTCAACAATCTTCGTGGCAATCGGTGCGAATGCCGCGCGGAAGTGGACGCTCGATTTGACGACAATGGCCCGCACCATTGTCGGCTCGATGCCAACGCTGCGAAAGAGCGAGAGGTCAAGGGCCTGGACGCGTTCCTCAGTCATGATCACCGCGATGCCGTCCAGGTCGAGAACCGCTGTCGTGCCCATCCGCGTCCGCCCGCCCGTGCCCATTGGCCCGGTATTGGTGAAGACCCCATCGGTGATGCGTCCGACGCGGGCAATCGCGATTACCGGGACACCATGCAGGCTATCCGTCTTTCCGCCAAGGCGCACCGCGATCTCCGCTCCTGTGCCCGCCGCGACCGCGTGTGCGACCGTCTCGGGATCGCGGATCACCCCGACAGCGACATCGCGCACGCGGGCCTCGCGCAGCGCGGCAAGCAGCGTCGTGCCGTCGCACGGCGCGCCCGCGCCGGGATTGTCGCCACTGTCCGCGAGGATGATTGGGTATGCGGTCGCTGCTTGTACCTGCCGCACCGCTTCGTCAATCGGCGTGAGGGCTGGTGCGAACGCCGCGCGCCGCCGCCACGCTTCGTCCGCGATCCGCTGTGCAACGTCCCGCGCCAGTGGTTCATCGTCCGCTGTCGAAACGAGCACGCGCAAACCAGCAGTACGGACATCGCTATAGGGGAAGCCGCCCGCGACACTGATATTCAGCACGCCCGGCCGTCGCCGCTCGCGCTCGGCGACCCGCAGGACCTGGCGCATTGGCGTCTCCTCGGTTGTGCATTGCGGCGGGAGGGATACAAGCATTGGTGGGCAGACGAGCGCGGTCGTAATTGTGGTGTGTCCATTGAGAAGGCGCTGAAGGATCGTCGTTGCCTCGTAGCCGCGCTCGTATGTATCAATGTGCGGATAGGTCGTGTATGCGACCAGCGCATCGGCGGCATGCACCATCGCGGGGGAGATATTCGCGTGCGAGTCGAGCGTCGCGATCACCGGCACGCTGTACCCGATGATTGCGCGTACCGCCTGCAAGAGGTCGGCTTCCACATCCGCGACATCTTCGGCGATCATCGCACCGTGCAACCCCAGCAGGACGGCATCCACCGCACCTGCGGCGCGCAGACGATCGAGGAGCGCCTGACGCAGTTCGGCATACGCGGCGCGCGTGACGATGCCGCCGGGAGTCGCGGAGCCATAGAGGAGCGGAATCGCGGTCGCGCCAGTAGCCGTGATGCCGTCCAGAAACCCACCGATGACCGTCCGTGTGCCCGCGAATCCGGAGAGGAGATCGCGGCCACCGATCAGGACGCGCTGGCGAAAGTGCTCGAAGGTCGTTGGGACATTGCTGAAGAGATTCGTTTCGTGGGCAAGACCGCCGATGGCGACTCGTCGGCTGCTGTTTTTCCGTCCGCGCCGTTCCACACGCATCGTTGGCTGTTTCCTCGGTCGGCGCGATGATAGCAGGCGATACGGTGACCGCGTCCATTCATTGTAATACAGGCGTGTAGGAATGTGCCGGAGAATCGAAACCTCAGCCCCTTTCCTCAAAGGGAAGGGGTGACTCATCGCAATGCCATGCCCGACGCTGAACACCGGGATTTCACGAGAGCTCGCTCCCCCTTCCCTCGGACAGACGGGGGTTGGGAGTTAGGATTCCCAGAAGGCGACAACCAATACGCCCTGTCAGGTATACTGTATGGGGCGGCAGCGCGTGCCGCATACGCCTGCCGACGAAGGAGCGCCTGTGCCTACTGCAGATGAACTGGTCGAGATGTGCGCTGTCGCGATCGCGGCGGCGCGTGAGGCGGGTGCGGCGATCCAGGCAGTTGCTGAGGGGGGAGTGAAAGAGATCGTTTTCAAGGGCGAGGGCAAGCGCGATCTTGTCACTGAGGCAGACAAGCGCAGCGAGCAAATCATCATTGACGCGATCACGCGGCGGTATCCCGATCATCGCATCCTCGCGGAGGAAGGGACCGGTACCGGCGGCAATGGCGCATACCGTTGGATCGTTGATCCTCTCGATGGCACCACGAACTTCGCGCACCAATACCCTTTGTATTGCGTCTCAATTGCGGTCGAGCATGGGGGCGAACCGGTCGTCGGTGTCGTCTTCGCACCGTATATGAATGAATTATTCGTCGCAACCAAAGGCAGCGGCGCGACGCTGAATGGCACGCCGATTGCCGTCTCCGGCGTGACGGATTTGATCGGTGGCCTGCTCTGCACCGGCTTTCCCTATCGTTTGGACGGCCCAACGAACAATCTCGTCAATTGGGGTAACTTCGTTCTCCGCACACAGGCGACACGACGCGATGGTGCCGCCGCGTTGGACCTCTGCTATGTTGCTGCCGGGCGATTCGACGGGTTTTGGGAACTGAACTTGCAGCCGTGGGACATGGCAGCGGGCGCATTGATAATCCAGGAAGCGGGTGGCACGATCTCGGACCCGTATGGAAATGCCTTTCGCGTGGACGGTCACGACATCGTCGGCTCGAACGGACATCTCCATACGACCATGCTTGACGTACTGGCAATGAGTAAGAACGGTCATGGTGCCGGGAAGCCGAACGCGGAAACCGAGCAACTCACGGGACAGGTAGAGACCGACGCCGCGTCAGATAAGGCGATTACCTGAGTGATTGCGGACGCACGGTCTCAACTGTGAAAGGACGGCAGATGATGGACAATGCGTACAACATTTCGAGCGGCAAGATCATCCGCGCGCTGGCCGAAGCGGAAGTGATGAGCATCTTTTTTCCGCGCGTCCGCAAAGCGCTGATCGTGGACAGCCGCCATGACGCCGCCCACGGCCCGGTCGCGCTGATTGATGACATGGTCGGATCGGCGGACGAGCGATTGCAATCGGTTCGGCGGCTCAGGCCGGAGTTCACGGCAATCGCCCAGCTCACGCTCGCGCCGTGGCTCGGCTCGACCCGCGCCTTCGCCGAGCAGGGCGTGTTCGACGCAATTGTCGAGCGATTCCGTACTATGGGATTTCACGATGCTGCAGATGACGCGATCCGTGCCTTTCGGGAACTTCGCCGCCACGAACGACAGATGATGCTCGATCTTATCGCGGGAGAAACGCGGACGACGCGTACGCTGTGGGCACGCGGATCGTAGCAACTGATGCGAACGGCATGGTCGGTACAGGCCAGCCGACTGAGTACACAGCGCTACTACCTTTTCACGTCATCGCACTACCTTGGAGAACCGCGCGGAAGCCCAGTTCTCTTTTTTGTATTGCGCCGAAACAGAAATGTACGTACAATGCTCTTTGTCGGCGCAAAAGAGACAGGCGCGCGAAAACGCTAGCCCCATCATGCACGCGGAGCCGTTATACTTTTGACGAAAGGGAAGAAGCAGCCTGTGGGGACGCTGTTTATTGTGGCAACACCGATCGGCAACCGTGAAGATATCACACTACGGGCGCTCCGTGTCTTGCGGGAAGTGGCGGTCGTTGCCGCCGAGGATACCCGCCATACAGGGCAGTTACTCGCGCACTTCGGTATCAATGCGCGCTACCTCTCGTTGCACGAGCACAATGAGCGGGATCGCACGGCGGCAATCGTCGCGCGTCTCGATGCCGGTGACGATGTCGCGCTGGTATCCGACGCGGGTACTCCGCTGATCGCCGATCCGGGCGCGTGGGTTGTCGCGGCGGTGCGTGCGGCGGGGCATCGCGTCGTGCCGGTGCCGGGTCCGTCTTCGCTGCTGGCGGCGGTCGTCGCCTCCAGTCTCGTGCCGGGACCGTTTACTTTCGTCGGCTTTTTGCCGCCGAAACAGGGCGCGCGACGTACCGCGCTCGCATCACTGCGGGGTACGCCGTATCCCACAGTCTTTTTCGAAGCGCCGCATCGCATCGCGGCGATGATCGCGGACGCGCTCGCCGTACTCGGCGACCGGGTCTGTGCGCTCTGCCGCGAACTGACGAAACTGCACGAGGAAATTGTCGTTACGTCGCTTTCTGAGGCGGCCACAGGGTTCGTGGATCGGCCACCGCGCGGCGAATATGTCGTCATCATCGCGGAGACGCCGCCGTCAATCGAGCATGCGGTGGATGAGGCAACCATAGACACGCTATTGCATGCGTTGCTCGCATCGGGATTCTCCCCAGCGGCGGCAGCGAAAGCGGCAGCGGCGAAAACGGGGGCTGAGCGCGGGGCGTGCTATAAACGCGCAATCGGCGTCAAGCAATCAATGACACCGTGAGGGCGCTGACAGAGTAGGGCGGCGCGGTTCTCGGAGGGGCAGGCTATTGGGAAGCGGTCGGGACGGTGGATTGGTCGCCGCTTGGAGGAGCCAGAAGTCACGGGAGTGGTGGCGACTGGGAGGGGGCACGGTTGATGAGTATGCTTGATTCGTTTGCGCCACGGTATCCACTGCTGGCGCTCAAGAACATCGTTGTCTTCCCGCAGAGTACGACGAAAATCCATGTTGGTCGGCCGCGCTCGCTTGATGCGATTGAAGAAGCGATGGAGCGCGACCACTATCTCGTCGCGTCCGCTCTCCGCGATCCTACTGTGGAGGAGCCGACTCCAAGCGATGTCTATGAGGTTGGCACGCTCTGCCGCATCAAAGAATCTGAGCGCGAGCAGGACGGAGTGATCGTCGTTGCGCTCGAAGGGCTCTGCCGCGTGAAGATCACGGGGACGGAGGCGACCAAGCCCTGCTACTTCGTCGGTATCGAGGAGATGCATGAACAGGCCGGCTTCGAGCAGGAGAATCGTGCCTGGGCGCGGCAAATCCGCGAACTGCTCGGCAAATATGCGAAGTTGCGCGGGAATACCACGAACGACCTCGTGGATGCCGCCAATAGCGTGACCGACGTCGGCCATCTCGGGGATGTGCTCGCGGTGCTGGTCAGTGACCCGAAGGAGCGGCAGACGCTGCTGGAGGAGCCAAATAAACTGAAGCGGCTCGAACACCTGGCGATTGTCCTTTCGGGCGAATTGGAAGTTGTTGATCTCGAACGGAAAATTAAAGACCGCGTGCGCGAGCAAATAGATAAAAACCAGCGTGAATACTATCTGCGCGAACAGTTGAAAGCGATTCATGACGAACTGGGTGAGACGACGCAAAATGACATCGAATTGCTGCGCGTCAAGATTACGGAGCAACGTCTACCAGCGGACATCGAGGACCGGATGCGTCGCGAACTGGCGCGACTGGAGCGCATGCCCGGCGTCTCTGCCGAGGCGACGGTCGTCCGAACCTATCTCGATTGGGTGCTCGCACTCCCGTGGACGGAGCGGACAACCGACCGGCTTGATCTCGCGCAGGCGCAGAAAGTCCTCGATGAGGATCACGACAGCCTGGAGCACGTCAAGGAGCGTATTCTCGATTTCCTCGCTGTGCGTACGTTGGTGGCGGAGCGCGGCGTGACGCGGCATATGCCGACGATTCTCTGTTTCGTTGGGCCTCCCGGTGTCGGCAAGACCTCGCTTGGGCGTTCGATTGCGCGCGCAATGGAGCGTAAATTCGTCCGTGTCTCACTCGGCGGCGTGCGCGATGAGGCGGATATTCGCGGGCACCGACGCACGTACATTGGCGCCTTCCCTGGTCGGATCATTCATGCCCTCAAGCAGGCGGGCACGCTCAATCCGGTGATCCTGCTAGACGAAATAGACAAGATGAGCGCGGACTTCCGGGGCGACCCCGCCGCTGCCATGCTCGAAGTGCTCGACCCGGAGCAGAACCATGCCTTCGTGGATCACTATCTCGACCTCCCGTACGACCTCTCCGATGTCATGTTCATCACTACCGGCAACTCCCTCAGCACTATTCCCCGGCCACTGCGGGATCGGATGGAGATTATCGAAATCGGGGGCTACACCGAGGAAGAGAAAATCGAAATCTGCCGCCGCCATCTCTTGCCCAAGCAGGCAGAGAGCCATGGGTTCGACCCAGGCTTCATTGACCTCCCACCGACCGTCATCCGGCTGATCGTGCGCCATTACACGCGTGAGGCGGGCGTGCGCTCGCTCGAACGGCAGGTCGGCAGCATCTGCCGCAAGGCGGCGCGTATCGCTGTCGCCGAAACCGGCAAGCGGTCGAAGAAATTGAAGATTACCCAGGCGAAACTCGAAGAATTTCTTGGCCCGCCCCGCTTTGGCACGGATCACGATCTGCGTGAAAACCAGATCGGTGTCGCGATTGGCCTTAGCGTGTCTGAAGTTAATGGCGGAGATATCCTGCCCGTTGAAGTTGCAACGATGCCCGGTCACGGCACGATGACGATCACTGGGCGCGCGGGCGATGTAATGCAGGAATCAGCGCGCGCCGCCCAATCCTACGCCCGCGCCCGCGCCGCAGCGCTCAAAATTGACGCGGATTTCCAGCAGACGACGGATGTGCATATCCACCTGCCGGAAGGCGCAACGCCGAAGGATGGACCGTCCGCCGGTGTGACAATGGTGACGGCACTTGTCTCTGCCCTGACAAAACGACCAGTGCGCCACGATGTCGCAATGACAGGTGAAATCACGCTTCGCGGGCGCGTGATGGGTATTGGTGGCCTGAAAGAAAAGGTGCTTGGCGCACATCGCGCCGGTATTCGTACCGTTATCGCGCCGGCAGAGAATCGTACCGATGCGGTGAAGATTCCGAAGGACATCTTGCGCGATATGCACATGGTCTGGGTGACGCACATGGACGAGGTAATCGCGGAGGCGCTCGTCTTCGACACACTGCCCGTGTTGCCGCTGACGGATGCAGTCATCGTGCCCGTGCCGGTGGATGAGGTGATTCCGCTGGAGCCACGGCGGATCGAGATCACGCAAGACATCGCGATTGTTTCGGACGAACCGCAGTAAGGTCGATCGCGCGCGGCAGCGAGGAAGTGGATGCTTCCTCGCTGCTTCTTTCGTCGGCAGACATGGTAGGATTCTCGCCACTGAGCAAGGGGGCGATGGATGACCAATGGACGACTGCTTCTCCCGCATGAAACCGCCCTGATCGCCTCCGGCGCGTATCAGTGGTTCGCCGACAACACGCCGCTGCCGATCACCGAGCGGTGGCGTATCATGCGTGCCGCGTCCGGGTATCTGTTCGCGACGGAAGTGGACGCTCTCCAGGTGGCGGAGTTCGGTCACCGATACACTGCGACCCTTTCGGTTGATGAAACGGGGCGGGCGACGGCCCTCGCGATGTCCGTTACAAAGGGAGCGGATACGATGGAAGTCTCCGCGAATTTCGAGGCGGATGCTGCTGTCATCACGCGGGTATTGAGCAGTAGGGCCGAAGGCGCGATACAGCGGACACAGACCTTTCGGATTGAGCCAGGGTATACAATTGAAGCCCATCCCGTGCTCTTCGATGGCCTCCACATCGCGGCGATTGATCGCGCAGTCCCCCCGCCGTACCGACGCCCCTGCCTCTGGCTCGACTTGCTGACCCACGAAACGAACGGCTTGATGGCGGCACGACCAACCGTTTACGTTATTAATCGCCGCTCGTCTGGCTCACGCGAGACCTTTGCAATCACGCGGTGGGGCACTGACGTGGAGATGGCGGAAAGCCTGATTACCGTCAAGAATGTCGGGCGATGGGTCGTGCCGACAGAATTCCGCTTCACGATGGCAGGCGTCCTCTATACCGCGCGCCTCGTCGAGGAACAGTGGGAGGAGTGAGCCGCTCTTTCCACCCCACTGCGCAAAGAAATTTCACTGTTTGAATAGACATTTCAATCTATGAAAGCACGGAACACTTTATTCCACGCCTCCGTCCTCTCCGCATGTCCAGTGAGAAGAACGATGGCGCGGAGTGCGCCGCGATGAATAATCGAGATCGAGCGGGGGTAGGCGATGAACGGCTCAATGCGGTTCCGTGGTTTGTTGCGATTCTGGCGCGTTGGGGTCGCTGCCGCCGGTGTGATTGTCGTCGCGCTCGTCGCGATGCTGCTCATTGGCCGGAATGGCGATGCGTCCGTATCGAACGGAAAACCGGCGCTGCTAACGAACACAAACGCACCGGCGGCAACAACCGCAGCAGGCCCTGCCGCCCCTGCCGCCCCTGCCGCCATCGCGCCCGTACCGGCCGGTACCACCGCCAGTTCGGCCAGCCGCATAGGTGCTCCCGGCGACGCGAATACGATTCTCAACGCACCCCTGCCGCCGCAGGCGATTGACCAGAAGATCATCCGCAATGGATCGCTGACGATCACCGCGAAAGACGTGGCGGGAACTCAGGGTGCGATCTGGAACCTCGCGGGCGAGTTGGGAGGCGTTGTCATCACCTCGAACACGAGCGGTACGAACGAGAATGTCCGGACCGATATTTTGTTTCGCGTGCCGTCCGAGCGCTTTCGGGAGGCGATGGATCGCGTACGCGGCTACGCGGTGAAGGTCGAGAAGGAGCAGAGTTCGGCGCAGGATGTCACAGAGGAGTATGTGGATTTGCAGGCGCGCCAGCGCACCCTCGAGGCGACGACGCTGCAACTCCAGACACTGCTTGGCAAGGCGACGACGGTTGACGACACCTTGAAGGTGCAGGCGCAATTGAACAACGTGCAGAGCGATCTGGAGCGCATCAAGGGTAAGGTACACTATTACGACACACGCACGGCCTTCAGCACGGTATCCGTCTCCGTCGTATCGGCGTTGCCCATCAAGCCGGAACCCGTTACACCGGTCGCGAAGTGGAGCCTCCACCACTCGATTCAAGAGGCGTGGAACCGGTCGGTGAACGGTTTGCAGCATGTCGCGGACGCGCTCATCACCGTCATCATCGGTGGCTGGTGGATCGAGATCCCCCTGATCGTCGCGATCGCCCTCCTCGTTCGGCGCGAGCAGCGCCGTCTGCCTGCCCTGGTCTCCGTCGCGGCACCCGTTTCATCGGTCGAGTCTCCGAATCGGTAGCGCAGGCTGAAGGCTACGCTACCGATTCGGGGAGCCCCGTTAATCGGCGGCAGGCTGGCGGGTTGTTTCCGTTGTGGCTTTTCGTGCAGCGGCGCGTTCAGCAAGGTCTCGCGCACTGGCGCGGGCGACGGGGGTGATCGGAGCGCCATCCAACATCGCGGCCAACTCTTCGATGCGTTCCGGTTCGTCCAGCCGCTCGACATCGGAAATCGTTCGCCCGCGCACATCGCGTTTGATGATGCGAAAATGGCCGTCTGCGAAGGCGGCAACCTGCGCCAGATGCGTGATACAAAGCACTTGATGTGTGCGGGCGAGCGCCGCAAGCGTTTCGCCGACGACCTGCCCGCTGCGTCCACCAATGCCGACATCCACCTCGTCGAAGACCAGCGTTGGCGTGGCATCCGCCGACGCGAGGACGGACTTGAGGGCAAGCATCAGACGCGCGGTCTCGCCGCCGGAGGCGATGCGCGCAAGCGGTTTCGGCGCTTCGCCGGCATTGGGCGCGATCAGGAACTCGACACGATCCACGCCGCGCGCATCGAATGCAAGATACCGCGCGTGCCCGTCATCGCCACCGACCGGCGCACCCTCCGCGTCCTCTTCCTGCGTCTGAAAGACGGTGAACCGCGTGCGGCCCATCGCGAGGTGAGCGATTTCCGCCTCTACTGCTTTGGCGAGGCGCGTTGCGGCCTTCTGGCGGGCTTGTGAGAGGGTACCTGCTCGCGCGCCGATCTGCCGCAGCACGTCCAATTCCTCGTCGCGCAACTGGGCGAGCCGTTCCTCGCTTCCTTCGAGCAGCGCGAGTTCGCGCTCCGCCTCGTCGCCGAAGGTAAGCACTTCCGCGACCGTGCCGCCATATTTCCGTTCCAGATCGCGGATCAGCGCGAGCCGTTCTTCGACCTCTGCCAGCCGCGCCGGATTGTCCTCCACGGTGTCCCGATAGGTGCGGACAGTGGCGGCTACATCTTCGAGCAAATAGACCATCTCGTCCACCTCGCTCTCCGCTTCGGCGAGTGTGGGATCAAGTTTCGCGAGTTCGCCGAGGTTCTTTGCCACATCGCGCAGCCCTTCAACGACGCTCGTGCCGCGCGGGGGCGTCCCTTCGCGCAGTGTGCGGTAGACGGTGTCGGCGATTACCTGCAAGTTCGATGCGTTCGATAGCCGCGTCCGCTCGACACGCAGGATTTCATCTTCGTCCGGTTCGAGAGTGGCGCTGGCGATTTCGTCCACCTGAAAGCGGAGGAGGTCCGTGCGGCGGGCCAATTCGCGGTCGTCCTGCTCCAGCGCGGCATGCTCAACGCGAATGCGCCGCACGCGGTTGACGAGCGTCGCCAGTTCCGCACGTCGCTCCATCAGCCCGGCGTACGCATCGAGGAAGTCGAGATGCGTGGTGGGGCGAAGGAGGGAGAGATGCGCACTCTGCCCGTGAATATCTACCAGTCGCTCGCCGACACGACCGAGCAAACCGACGGTCACCGTCTGTCCATTGATCCTGGCCACGGAGCGGCCGTTCGACTGGAGATCGCGGGAAAGGATGAGCGTGCCGTCCTCGTGCTCGATGCCTGCCTCATCGAGCACGGCGCGGAGCGCGGGGTCATTCCGGTCGGTCACGTCAAAAACCGCCTCGATCCGTGCCCGCTCCTCGCCGGAGCGGAGCATATCGGGCGAGGTCCGTCCGCCGACTACCGCCCCGAGCGCGTCAATAATGATGGACTTCCCCGCGCCCGTTTCGCCGGTGAGCGCGTTCAAGGTCGGCTCGAACGTCACGCGCAGTTGGTCAATGATCGCAATATTCTGAATACTCAACTCAACCAGCATCGCAACTCTTCCAAGTGGGACGAAACCGGAGAAAACCGCAGAGACCCAGAGAACGCAGAGAAACGCAGAGGGGAGAGGAGGGAATAAAGAAATCGAACATGTTCCCGTTCCCTCTTCGTATTCTCTTCTTTGCGCCCTCTGCGTCCTCCACGTCTTTGCGGTTCAATCGCTTTCATCCGATCCCGTCCGCTTCTTCGCGCGAGAGGAAGGCGGTCATGCAGTGGACGCCGCCACCGGCTTTAATCAGTTCGCTGACGTCTATTTCGACGCAGGCGATACCCGCGCCTTCGTAGATGGCACGTTGGCGTGGCGCGCCAGTTGGCATCAGGATACGGTTCGGCGCGAGGGCGACAAAGTTGCCGGGTAGAGAGTCATGCGTCGCGGGGTCGTCGAGTAGATGGAGGATGCGCACGCCACGTTCCTGCAAGACGCGCACGACATTGATTGGCGTCCGGCGCGGCCAGACGACGGCGAGGTCCGGCGCGGCGAAGTTCAGAAGGCCATCGAGGTGCATCGCGCCGTACGGCAGGATAACCTGCTCCACCGTGACGCCGATGTTTTCGAGCGCCCATGTCACCTGCTCCGCACCTGCATGATTGGTGCGCAACCCTTCGGCGACAAAACAGAGATCGGGCGCGGCCCACATCGCGTCCGCGCCCTCGAAAGTGCCATGTCCATGGACGCTCATCAAGATTGGCACGCCGAGAATGCCGAGCGCTTCGGCGAGGATGCGCTCTTCACCCGCACGCACGGTGCTCGCAGGGCGGGCGAGGATCGCCCCCTCAGGAGACATCGTCATCAGATCGCGGCAGAAGAGCTGGTTCGGCTTATCGGGCCGGTACCCCTCGACATAATGGACGGCGATGCTTTCGGCCTCGTACGCATCGGCCATCGCGTCGTGCTGCGCGCGGGCGAGATCAGGTCGCAGATCGGCACGCATCTGCACCGCGTCGAAGTCGGTGATCGCATCGAGTTCAGGGCCGGGTCGGTGGAGCAGCACAGCACGCAACCGGCTGCACTCCGAACCCGATCCCCAATCGCCCCAGATATCCGCCATCTCCTCGCGGCGCGATTGCGTCCGTGGCGACCATTTTTCTCCACCATATGCACCCGTCAGCGACACATTTCTTGCTCCTCGTGATCGGTTCTTGCTTGCGGGAAGGGCGGGTCCGCTGTATGCGCCCGACGCGATCCTAATGATACGCCAGTAGCGACGCGCCTGCACCATTGAGGATGGAGCAGTCCTTGTATTATCCTTCTTCGAGTGGTACGTCGGCGCGGAGGAGGTCATCGTACGTCTCGCGGCGGCGGATTAACTGATGCGTGCCGTCCTCGCGCACGAGGACAATTGCCGGTCGTGGGACGCCATTGTACTGGCTCGACATCGGGATGCTGTATGCGCCCGCTGTCGGGAAGGCAAGCAGATCGCCTGGCTTCAAATCGGCCGACAAAAACACATCGCGGGCGAGGATGTCGCCACTCTCACAATATCGCCCGACGACGGTGCTGGTAATGGCCTCACCGGTCGGCGCGCGATTAGCAAGCAGCACCGTGTATTTCGCACCATAGAGGGCGGGGCGAATGTTGTCCGCCATGCCACCGTCCACGGCGACAAAGCGCCGGACGCCCGCGATCTCCTTGATATTGTTCACCGCATAGAGAGCAATCGCTGCCGGGCCGATCAGCGCCTTGCCCGGCTCAATCGTGATGTCCGGCACTGGAAAATCAACCTGCGCGCATGATGCCACGAGGGTGCCGATAATCGCTTCAGCGGCGCGGTCGGCGTCGAGCGCGTCATCGTCCGGTAGATACGGGACGGCGAAGCCGCCGCCGGGGCTGCATTCGCGCATCGTCCACCCGTGTTGCGCGCGCATGGCGGCGGCAAACTGGATGAAGCGGCGCGCGGTTTCCTGGTATGGCTCCGTTTCCGCGATCGAGGAGCCAATATGCGCGTGGAGACCGATAAGATCAAGGTGCGTTGCCGCCAGTGCCGCTTCGACGGCGCGGGCCGCGTCGCCCGTCTCAATCGGGAGGCCGAATTTGGAATCGAGAAGGCCCGTTGCCATCGCCGCATGTGTGTGGACGGCGACGCCCGGATTGACGCGTAGCCAGATTGCCGCACGCATGCCGAGCGATGCGGCGATGCGGTCAAGGGCGTCGAGTTCGGTCAGGTTATCCACGACGATCCGGCCGACACCGCGTTCGAGGGCCATGCGCAGTTCGTCCGCGCTCTTGGCATTGCCGTGCATATGGATCATTGCCGCCGGCATGCCGCCGTGGAGGGCGATGTGCAGTTCGCCGCCGGAATTGACATCAAGGCCGACGCGTTCCTCCGCCATTAGTTGCACGAGCGCCGTGCAGAGAAACGCCTTGGAGGCGTACGAAAGTGTGAATGTTGCTGGCGCGGGCAGTCGCTCGCTGAAGGCGCGGCGGAAGCGCCAGATGGTGGAGCGCAGATGTTCGTCGTCAAAAAGATAGAGGGGCGTTCCGTAGCGCAGCGCAAAGGTCGTAAGTGGCACGTTGCCAAGCGTGAGGAATCCCGCGTGGGTGCGGCGCGCGCTGCGAGGCAGGATACGTTGTTCGTTGGTGAGGGTGGGAATTGCGTTCATCGATTGCCTTTCGTCGCGAGCGATTCATGAGCATCATCGTACGGCAAGGCAGCGAGAATCGCCAGTAATCTCGTTGACATAACACACAGCAAGCCCTTGACACGGGTTGTGTCAAGTGGTATGGTCACCGTGTTAGCAGTCGAGAGCCGAGAGTGCTAATCGGGGAGTTTGCATATGGATGTGATGCGATTGAGCCAGCGGCAGGAGCGGATTCTCCGCCTCCTTGTGCGCGAATATACCGAAACGGTGCGTGCCATCGGCTCAAAGACTGTCGTGGAGCGGGGCGGGCTCGATATTTCGAGTGCGACTGTTCGCAACGATATGGCGATGCTTGAACGGTCAGGCTTTATCCAGCAGGCGCATACATCCGGGGGCCGCACGCCGACCGATGCAGGATACCGGTACTATGTCGAGCGCCTGATGGACCAGCCAACGCTCTCGATGAATGAGCAGATGTTGATCCGGCACCAGTTCCATCAAGTCGAGGTCCATCTCGATGAATGGGTAAAACTGGCGGCGTCGGTATTGGCGCGGGTGGCCGGCAATGTCTCCGTGGTCACGACGCCGCGCGCACGGCTGCCGAAGGTGAAGAATGTCGAGTTAATCTCCGTGCAGGAGAAGACCGCGCTACTCGTGCTGGTGACGCGCGAGGGCGCAGTCCGGCAGGCGATGGTGACCCTGCCTGCGATCTTCGATCAAGCGACGTTACGCATGGTCGCCGATGGTGTGAGCGTACAACTGGCGAGTCTTGGCCGGTCCGAGATCGCGGCAGCGGCGGAACAGATGACGGGTATTGAGCGTGTCGTCGCGGATGAGGCGGTACGGATGTTGCGAAACCTCGAAGAAGCGATGAGCGCGGAGGTCGTCCATGATGGCCTCGGTAATGTCTTGCAGCAGCCGGAGTTTGACGGCCACGAGCGGGCAGGCCGGTTGGTCGAGTTGTTGCGTGGCGGGGCGCTCTTAACGGCGTTGCTGCCTCAGTTGCTCGTCGCGACTGAAGGCGCTGGAAGCGTGAACAGCGTGCAGGTAATTATCGGCGCGGAAAACCAATGGGATGCGCTGCGGGACTTCGGCATCGTGCTGGCGACGTACGGCATCCCGTCCGAGGTCACCGGCATGGTCGCGGTGCTCGGCCCGACACGGATGTATTACGAACGGACGATTTCGTCTGTGCGCTACGTCTCGCAAGTCTTGAGCGATTTACTGACAGAGTTATATACGACGCGCGACCCGCGCCTTGAGATGTAAGAGCAGACGATACGAAAGGTGGTAGCGGATGACTGAAGAGCAAACACACGTAGCGACTGGCGACGATACACTGGAAGCCGCGCCGGAAGCCGCGCCCATATTGAACGATCCTGGGGCACAATTGGAGGCCGAGCGCGCTCGGAGCGCCGAATTGCTCGACAGTTGGCAGCGCGCCCGCGCGGAATTCCTCAATTATAAGCGGCGCGTCGAGCAGGAGAAGCAGCGGGACGCACAGATGGCGGGCCTGATCGTCATCGCCAAGGTACTGCCGGTACTGGACGATTTCGATCTCGCATTGGCAAATGTGCCGAAGGACGCGGCAAACGAAGCGTGGCTGAATGGTGTTGCACTGGTGGCGCACAAACTGCGCAGTGTGATGGAGAGTGAGGGCGTCCAGCCGATTGCGGCTGCTGGCCAAAAGTTTGATCCGACCGTGCATGAAGCGGTGATGGTCGAGGGCGATGGCGGCGACCTTGTCGTCGCCGAACTGCGGCGCGGCTACACGCTGCATGGCAACGTCATCCGACCGGCGCTCGTCAAAGTCGGTAGCCGGCCGTCGGCAGTCGGCGGTACGTCGCAGACAGATTAATGACCGTGTCCTCTCTTCCACTGACGACTGACGACCGCCGACTGGCGGCTCGTTACTGAAAGGAACGCATCAATGGCACGAACAATTGGAATTGACCTCGGTACGACGAACTCGGTAATGGCGGTAATGGAAGGCGGCGAGCCGACGGTGATCCCGAATGCCGAGGGGAGCAGGCTCACGCCCTCCGTTGTCGCAATGACTCCGGCGGGCGAGCGGCTCGTCGGCCAGTTTGCCAAGCGGCAAGCGGTGATGAACCCGGAGAATACCGTCGCGTCGGTCAAGCGATTCATTGGCCGCAAGTTCAGCGACCCGTCCATTGCGCGGGATGCGAAACTTGTCCCGTACAAGATTTCCGCCGCCAGCAATGGTGACGTGCAGGTCCACATGGGCGACAAGACATACTCGCCGCAGGAAGTCTCCGCGATGATCCTGCAGAAACTGAAGACGGACGCGGAGGCGTACCTCGGCGACAAGGTAGACAAGGCGGTCATTACCGTCCCGGCCTACTTCAATGACGCGCAGCGGCAGGCAACCAAGGATGCTGGCCGGATCGCGGGCCTCGAAGTCTCACGAATCATCAACGAGCCGACGGCATCGTCGCTTGCCTATGGCATTGACAAGAAGAAGGATGAGGAGATCGCCGTCTACGACCTCGGCGGCGGCACGTACGACATCTCCGTGCTCGACATCTCGGAGGGCGTCTTCGAGGTCAAGGCGACGAATGGCGATACGCACCTCGGCGGTGACGACTTCGATCAGGAGATCATCAACTGGCTGGCAGACGAGTTCAAGCGCGAGAACGGCATTGATCTCCGCAACGACCGGCAGGCATTGCAGCGTCTGAAAGAGGCGGCGGAAAAGGCGAAGATCGAACTCTCCGCGACGCAGCAGACCGACGTCTCGCTGCCGTTCATCACGGCGGACGCGACCGGCCCGAAGCACCTCAATGTTACACTCACTCGCTCGAAGTTGGAGCAGTTGGTCGGCAAACTCGTGGACGCGACGATCAAGCCGTTGGAATCGGCGCTGAAGGACGCGGAGTTGCAGCCCGGCAAGGTGGACGAGGTGCTGCTCGTCGGTGGCCAGACACGCATGCCGCTCGTGCAGGAGCGCGTCGGCAAGTTCTTCGGGAAGGAACCGAACCGGACGATCAACCCGGACGAAGTGGTCGCGCTCGGCGCGGCGATTCAGGCGGGCGTGCTCGGTGGCGAAGTCAAAGATGTCCTATTGCTCGATGTCACGCCGCTGACGCTTGGCATCGAGACACTCGGGGGCGTTTCCACGCCGCTGATCGAGCGGAATACGACGATCCCGACGCGCAAGAGCCAGGTCTTCAGCACGGCCTCGGACAACCAGCCGCAGGTGGAGATTCACGTCCTGCAGGGTGAGCGGGCGATGGCAGGCGAGAACAAGACGCTGGCGAAATTCATCCTCGATGGCATCCCGCCCTCCCCGCGCGGTGTGCCGCAGATCGAAGTGACCTTTGACATTGACGCGAACGGTATCGTCAATGTCTCGGCGAAGGATACGGCTTCCGGCAAGCAGCAGAGCGTGACGATCACCGCGTCCAGCGGTCTCTCTGAGACGGAAATCCAGCGGATGGTCACGGAGGCACAGGCGCACGCCGAGGACGACCGGAAACGGCGTGAGCAGATCGAGACGCGCAACCATCTCGAATCGAGTGTCTACACGGCGGAGAAGAGCCTCAAGGAATTCAGCGACAAGGTGGATGCCGCCGTCAAGACGGAGGTTGAGGACAAAATCCGCGCCGCGAATGATGCCCTGACCGGCGACGACGCGGCAAAGATGGCGACCGCGCAGAGCGACCTCGACACGGCTCTCGCCAAAATCGGGCAGGCGATGTACGGCCAGCCTGGTGCGGAAGGCGCGCCTCATCAGCCCCCGGACGACACCATCGAAGGCGAATTTCGTGAAGCGGGCGCATAGACGGGTAATGAGTCGAAAGTAACACGGATTATCGGGTGCCCCTGCGTGGGCGCCCTTTTTGTTATGCCTTGATTTGTCCGTATCTTGCAGGAGTAATTCGCGGAACCGCTCTCTTCTGGATTCTCCGGTCTCAGTTGAGTGGATGCCGCTGGACGGGGAGGGCGGTTCAAGCACTGCCTGTACGAAGCAGCATCCACCTCTCTCGTGAAAGAGTATCAATCAACCGACAGCGGAATCGTGGCGTGTATTCCGTGATTGCTTGAGGCGTCTAATGCGGCGGGAACCGTAAAAGTAAATGTGCTGCCATGACCGTAAACGGTGGTAACGTGCATGGTGCCACCATTCAATTCGACAAGTTGCTTTGTCAGTGCAAGGCCGAGGCCGGTGCCTTCGTAGCGCCGGTTGTGTGACGAATCCAGTTGCCGGAATTTCTCAAATAGTTTCGGAACGTCTTCGTCCTTGATGCCGATCCCGGTGTCTTGGACCGCGAACGCGACCATGTCAGGCTCAGTCGGTTCGGAGGCAATGCGCATCGTTATCACGCCACCGTCGGGTGTGAACTTAATGGCATTCGATACGAGGTTGAGAATAATTTGCCGGATGCGTTGGCGATCGGCAAATACGGGGATCGCGTCACGCGGTTCATCGGTCAGGAGTTGGTGACCGCGCGCGGCGATCAGCGGTGCGACCGTGCGGGCAACCGTCTGCATCTCCTCGCGGATGTCGAAGAGTGTCTGTTTCAGTTCCATCCGCCCCGCCTCGATCTTGGAAATGTCGAGGACATCGTTAATGAGATCGAGCAGATGCCGTCCGCTGCTAAGAATATCCCGCAGGCAGGCGGCGATCTCGTCCGCTTCTGTCACGATACCATTGGTGAGTAACTCAGAGAACCCGATGATCGCATTGAGGGGTGTGCGGAGTTCGTGACTCATTGTGGCGAGGAATTCCGACTTCAGCGCGTTCGCGCTGGCAAGTTCCGCGTTGAGTCGCTGCATTTCGCTGACTTGCTGCTGCACCTTGTCATAGAGCAGTGCATTATTAACGGCAACCGCCGCCTGCGCCGCGATGGTCTGGACGACGGATACCTGCTGCTCGGTGTACGCATTCGGGAGCGGGCTACTGATGGAGACCGCGCCGACGACGCTCGACCCGACAATGAGCGGCACCGCGAGGAGCGACTGCGGGCGCTCTTCCATGATTGTGATGCCACTATTTATGAGAAAGTCATCCACGTCGGTGCCCGTCAAGAACAGTAATGGCATGCGATGGCGGATTACCCAACCGGAGAGCGACCGGTCGAGCGGCATAGTCGCGAAGGAAATGTGCTCTCTACCGCTGATCGCGACGCGCACTGTTGCATCGGGTGCGCCCGCAGTATAGGAAGCGACAAACAGGCTTGGTGCATTAACGATGCGGCCGAGTTCATCCGCCACCAACGCACATACTGCGTCGAGATTCAGCGTTGCCGCGAGGCGCGTGCCGGTCGCGGTGACCGCCGCGAGGTCGCGGTTCGCGCTCGCGAGGCTGGCAATACGCGCATCGGCCTCGACATTGAGTCGTACATTTTCGAGCGCGACGGAGATGGTATTGGCGAGTGTGGTGATGAGGTTGAGGTCCGCCTCTGAGAGCCGGGCGACACTCTCCTCCTCAAGAAGTACCGCACCGAGTACCCGGTCAGGCGTGAGAATTGGCGCGCACGCTTCGCAGACAATTTGATGCTCTGCGGCGACGAAGTCGTCCTCCTGACCTGAATCACCGATCAGGATCGGTCGGCGTTCCCGCACTGCTCTGCCGGTGACCGTGCTGGGGATAGCGATCGGATCAATGACCGTCGTATAGCCGCGCTGACAAATCAGATGCAGGTTCTCAGGATCGCCGGGGCGGAGGAGATAGATCGAGACGTAGTGGTAGCCGAATGTCTCGGAAAGCCGATTGACGACGATCTCGCAAACCTCTTGCTCAGTAGTCACGCTCGTTAATGCGACTGCGATACGCCGCAGTTCCTGGAGTTGCTGCTCCTGCATGCCCAGTTCCTTGACCATCACGTTGAATGTACGACCGAGTTGGGCGATTTCGCCTTGGCCACGAATCGGCACAAAGACATTGCGCGCCCCGTGTCCAAACGCAGCGGCGGCAAGCGACACATCGCCGATGCCACGGCCAATCGAGCGGACGAGCCAGAATCCAGCCAGCGCGACAAAGGTGAGCAGGACGCCAGTTTCGACGAGGGTGACATTCCGTGCCGTGTTGATGCTCGCGCGTCGGTCTGTACGCACCTTCGCGGTCGCGTTATGCACCGCATCCTGAAAGCCGCCGATAAAGCCCGATGTGACAAGTCCCTGGCCTTTCAGCGCGCTGTCCGCACGCGTATCGGCATTGGCGGCATCGGCTTGGATGATCTCCCTACGGAATTGCGTCAGTGTTTGGAGGTAGTTTCTCCGGTACTCCGCGATTGATTGATCATATTGTTGGAGTGCAATTCGCATCGTAGGCGTGAGATCGAGATCCGTTTCAAGTTTCGCGCGTCTATCATTGACCGTGTGCCAGGATTGCTCGACGAGACTGGCTACCACATCAACATCATCCGTTTTGCCCCCACGCAACCAGACATCCTTGATGCGCGCAATGAGCCGGATAACTTCCTCCCGTAGATGCGCCGAGTCATCAATGGCAAGATCGTACTTAACCTGGAAGTGATCCGACGCATGGGCAATGTCACGGAATTGGAGAAGTTGGACCGTACTGCTGCTCACTGTGAGCAAGAAGCAGATGATGCCGAAAATCAGCAGCTTGCTGTGTAACGTGTGCCGCCGCATAGTTTCCCCGTCCACGCGAGTCCGCACATCCCCGGCATCATGTGCGCACATCTCAACCGAATGTGGTACGCAGATGCTTCGTCTCTCATCGCAGCAATTCGTACGGTCATCACGACTGCTCATTTGAATGGATGCCCAGGAAAGATGGTACGCTCTAACCTCGATTGGTATCTACAGGGAGCGCGATCAACTATTAAGGATCAGCTACCGACCAAAGGATGGACGTTACCACCGAAGAGTTGCACGTACCAGCGGCGAACATATGGCGGCATCTTCAACGGGTCTGCCATCGCCGCAGATGCAAGCCCTGCGAACCGTTCCGAGTCATTTTCGAACATACCGGGGAAGCCAGTTTGCGGATTACCGAACTCGTATTCACCGGCGACGAAGCAGATGCGTGGGTACTGCGGATCTTTCTCCTCGGCCGCCCGCCGTACATCGGCGCGAAACGTCCGGTTCAGTGTCGGCCAACGATCCCATTCTTTGCTGTGCTCATCGTAAAAGCCGGTGAGGTCCGCCCACGCATGCGCCATTTCATGGATCGCCGCCTCAGCCTGGATGCCGAACAATTCGATGCGGTTTTCCTCAGGCCCGTACCAAAACCCGCCGCCGTCCGGTGCATGGAGATTGCGCACCGTACAGCGCGTATCCGCGAGAATGTGCTTCGCGGCATCGGTGAATCCATAGGACTCCATCACCGCATGCTTGAATGCGTCGCCGTTCGGGTATTTGCCCGGTGACTGACCGCGTAAACGACTGAGAAATGACATTGATGATCCTCCTTTGGCGCTGCCGATTGAGACGATCATGCAGCGATCAACGCCGATCCGTCAAGCGACCGTCCGAACGAGCGACAGATCATGCATGTATTTTCTGGAAAGTATTGACATGATGTCTTCATCATGGTAGTGTACGGTCACGGTAAAGTCCCGAGTCATTGAGTAGCAATGAACCGGGCGGCAGTGGCCTCACTTTTCACGGAGTGATGTGGCGGCAGATGGACCAACGCCCACGCGGTGGTACGGCTGCCAAAGCACGATGGGTCGCCACACTGAGCAATCAGCGGCGGCTTTCGCGGTACACGCGCAACGGCAACGCGAAAGATCAGTCGGGGCTTTGCCGTTCTATATGTCGAAGGAAATGGCGGGAATTGCTGTCTAGCCGAAAACATCCTGGACGTAGTCCTGGACGACGTATGGGGTATGATAGCAATACAGTGGTCGCAATAGTGACGATCTTGCCATCTGCCGTAAGAGAGCGACATCGCGTATGACCGTTACCGACGCGCGCCGCCGCCCACCAATTCCACGCACTGTCTCCGCCGCCATCCGCGAGTTTTTGCGGCGACTGGATCGTGCCGAGCAATTGCACGCGTCCGATGTCTCGTTTTACGCACTGATGATCGGCGAATCTCTCGACCTGTCACCGGAACTGATCCGGCAAATCGCCTGTGGCGCGCTACTGCATGACATTGGCAAGATCGCCATCCCGCTCGGCCATCGCGATCACTCAGGTGCGATGACAGCGGTCGAACGGCTCAATATGCTGACGCATCCCGAAATCGGCGAAGCAATGGTGAGCGTGCATCCCTCGCTTGCTCCCTTCGCCGACCTGGTACGCTATCACCACGAACGCTTCGACGGGCACGGCTACCCCGACGGACTTGTCGGTGGTGCGATCCCGATTGGCGCGGCGGTTCTGGCCGTCTCCGAGGCATTTGCGACGATGATTACCGAGCAGCCATATCGGCGCGCACGGACATGGCACCAGGCGCTCGACGAGATCCGCCTCGGCAGTGGCGCGCAATTCCATCCGGTGGTCGCGGACGCATTCCTCATCGCACTCGGCGAAGAGCCAGCCCAGATTCGCAGTTAGCGATTGTTTTGCTACCCGAGATATGCTTGCCGGACCCGGTCGTCATTCATCAACGTGTCTGCTGGCCCGAAGATGGTCACCTGGCCCGCCTCCAGCACGTACCCCCGGTCGGCGTATTGCAGGGCGAGGCGCGCGTTTTGCTCGACAAGCAGGATCGTCACTCCTTGCACATGCAGGGATTGAATGACCGCAAAAATGTTGCGGACGATCAGCGGCGCGAGGCCGAGACTCGGCTCGTCAAGTAGCAGCAGGCGCGGGCGGCTCATCACCGCACGAGCGATGGCGAGCATCTGCTGCTCGCCGCCACTCAGTGTCCCTGCAAGTTGCTTGCGCCGCTCACCGAGGATCGGGAAGAGGGTAAATTGGTGTTCGATATCCGCGCGAATCTGGGCGCGATCCGAACGGGTATACGCACCCATTTCGAGGTTGTCGAGGACGCTGAAGCGGGTGAGCACGCGCCGACCCTCGGGACACTGCGCGATGCCCCGCCGGACAACATCATCGGGCCGTGCCCCGTTAATCTCCTTGCCGTCGTAGATGATCTGCCCGGAACGGGGATTAATGAGCCGCGAGATCGTGCGGAGCGTCGTACTCTTGCCCGCACCGTTCGCGCCGATCAGTGTCACGATTTCGCCCGCATTGACCGTGAGATTGATTTCTCGCAGTGCCTGGATGCCGCCATAGTTGACGGTGATGTTGCGCAATTCGAGTAGCACGCTGCCAACCCTTTCGGTTGCCAGCATCGGCGGACGTGCGGAAGCGGCTTCCGGGCTGCCGGTATCCGATGCACTCATCCGGCATCACCCAGATAGGCTTCGATCACGGCGGGGTCTTCCTGGACCGCCTGTGGGGGGCCGAGGGCAATCAGTTTGCCGAAATTCAGGACGGCGATGCGGTCGCAGAGACCCATGACGAGCGGCACATGATGTTCGATCAGCAGCACCGTCAGATCAAAGGTGTCACGCACCGAGCGGATAAAGTCGCTCAAGGCCTGCTTCTCGTTTGGATTCATGCCGGCGGCGGGTTCATCGAGCAGGAGAACCTGCGGTTCAAGGGCGAGCGCGCGGGCAATCTCAAGCCGACGCTGGTCGCCATAGGAAAAGTTGATCGCTTTCGCCGCCGCGCGATCCGCCATACCGACCAGATCGAGTAGTTCAAGCGCCTTTTTACGTGTTGTCCGGCTCTCGGCTGGCGCGGGCGGCAGTCCAAGCACACCAGCGAGGACGCCGCTTCGGGTATGGACATGCTGCGCGATCATCACATTTTCGAGGGCGGAGAGGTCGCCGAAGAGGCGGATATTCTGAAACGTCCGGGCGATACCGCGCGCGGCTACCTGATGCGGTCGCAGCGCCGTGATGTCCGCGCCCCGGTAGCGGAGTCGGCCACTCGTCGGCTGGATGAGGCCGGTCATCAGGTTGAACAACGTCGTCTTTCCCGCGCCATTCGGGCCAATCAATCCGAAAATCTCGCCGTCATTGACCGCGAACGAGACATCGTTGACTGCGACAAGACCACCGAAGCGACGGGTCATCCCCGTCGCTTCAAGGATGGTCGCGCGCGCGCCGTCAGCGGATCGTGATCTGATTTTCCGTGCGACATCGGTTGTCATGGTACAGTCCGCACTTCATCGGATGCCGTCGCTGACTTACGATGTACAAAGAGCCGCCGCACGCGACTGAGGAAATCGGGGGAGATAATGCCCTGCGGAAAGAAGATCGTGCCGAGCACGAGTAGTAAGCCAAAGATAATCAGCCTACCGTCTTTGAGGAACTGCGCGAGCCAGTGCGGCAGGCCACCAAGATCCGCGACCCCGCGCAGGATTTCCGGCAGCGCGGTTAGGATCAATCCGCCGGTCACGGGGCCAATGAAGGTGCGCGATCCGCCGACGAGCACGAAGGCGAGGTACGCGATGCTCGCGTCGAATGTCCCTTGGCGCGCATTCCATGTGTTGAGAAAATGGGCGCTCACCGCGCCAACCATCCCGGCAAGGACCGCCCCCATCGTGAAGGCCAGCACTTTGTGATACGTCGGCGCAATGCCCATTGCATCCGCCGCGAGTTCGTCTTCGCGGATTGCCGTAAATGCGCGACCAACCCGGCTCTTTTCGAGGCGGTAGAGAAAGGCCATTGAGAGCGCAAGCATTGGCAAGGCGATGTAGAGATAGTGCAATGTCGAACCGAACGGCTGCGGTATGCCGAAAATGCCCACCGCACCGCCGGTAATCTTCAGATTGAGTGAGACGACGCGGAGAATTTCGACGAAAGCGATCGTCGCCAGCGCCAAATAAATGCCGCGCAGGCGCAGTGCAGGAATGCCAACGATGATGGCGAGTACGGCACAGAGCGCCGCCGCGATGGCAATCTCCAGCAGGAGGTACGGAATCGGGAAATGTGCTCCCTTGGCGACATGGACGACTTTCGTCGAGAAAATCGCGGCGGTATAGCCACCGAGGGCGTAAAATCCGGGACTCGCGAGCGAGAGTTGCCCGGCCATCAAGGGAAAATAGAGGGAAAGCCCGAGCATCGCGGCGAAGACCATCGAGACGATGACATTGCTGTAGGTGCGGAAAAAGTCGCTCATTCCGTCAGACCTTCTGTACCTGCACCCGACCAAGGATGCCTTGCGGACGCAGCAGAAGAACGATAAACAAAAGCCCGAATGCGACGGCATCCTTGTACGCGGAGTAGTCTGACGGTACGAAGGCCTCCGCCAACCCCAATATGAGGCCGCCGACCACCGCGCCGGGGATGTCGCCCAAGCCACCAAGTACAATGACAGCAAGCCCCTTGAGCCCGAACGCGATGCCAAAGTACGGCCCGGCGATGCCGACACTCGAACCGACGAGTGAGCCAGCCATCCCGCCGAGAAAACCGCTGAGAAAAAAGGTAAACATGATGAGGCGATCCGTGTTAATGCCCAGAAGGCTGGCGGTCGTGGCGTCTTCGGCGACGGCGCGCAACGCCTTGCCGATCTTGGTGTCGTTAATCAGGAACGTCAATGCAACAAGGATCACGCATGAGACGCCGAAAATGACGATCTGCACGGTGCGGATCGGGATTGGATTGCTCGCGCTGCCGAAGTTGACTGCGGCGGGGAGGGTACCTGTGATCTTGCCGGAGTACGTATAAAGCTGTGCCCCAACCAGATATTGGATGAGATTGACCGCAACAATCGCGACACCGAGGCTGGAGACAAGTGAGAGCAACCGATCCGCCCCGCGCCGCCGTAAGGGCCGGAATGCCAGCCGCTCGATCAGGATAGACAGAAATCCGGCGAGGATGCTCCCGACGATCATTGCAAGGATAAAGGGCAATCCGAAGGGGAGTGACTTGTTTGCGAGAATGCCATTGAATCCAAACGACGCCCCGGTCAGCACATAGGTGAAGTAGGCACCGATCGTAAAAATCGCACCATGGGCGAAGTTGATAATGCCGAGAATCGAGAAGACGAGCGTGTAGCCAAGCGCGAATATCGCGTACACGCTGCCAATCGAGAGGCCGTTCAAGAGCGACTGAATGAAGTGCGTCAATCTTGCCCGTCCTTGTCAGCACGGTGATTCCGCGCGGGAATCACGCGGAATCATTATCGCTTCCGGTCCCGTTGTCCGGGTTACGGAAGGAAGACGAACTTGCCGGTCACGCCATCCGAGTTCATCTTGATCTGCGCAACGTAGAAGTCTTTCTGAACCAGTTCGCGATCTTTATCGAACGAGATTGCGCCGAGCGGGGTATCGTACTTTCCCGCGTGAACTTCGGTGTTCAGGGCAACCCGTACATCGTCAAGAGACATCGTGGCGATCTTGCTTTTGCTGTCAAGCGACTTGAGGGCATCAACGAAGACCTGGATGCCGGTGAACGTCTGCGCGGCGAACTGCGGCGGATCCTTCTTGAACTGATCCGTGTAGACCTTTTTGAAGGCATCATTGATGTCGCTCTTCAGTTCGGGGCTATATGCTTGCGCGATCAGAATGCCATCACATTGCGCCTTGCAAACGGTGAAGAGGTTCGAGGTGTTCAGGCCATTACCGCCGATGATGACGCCCTTGAAACCCAGTTCACGCAGTTGCTTGACGAGATTGCCGCCGTCCGCTGCGAGGCCGGAGACGATCGCGAGATCGGGCTTGGTCGCAAGTGCGTTCGTCACTTGCGTCTGGAAGTCCGTGTCGGTTGTCTGGAACTTCTGCACGGTCGTCACGTCGAGGTTGAGTGATTTCGCGGTGGATTGAAAAGTGTCCGTCTCGGAAACGCTGAAGGCATCGTTCTGCGCGAAGAAGACCGCCACCTTCTTGATGTTTGGATCGAGTTTGAGCGCCTGTTTGACGGCGTTCGGCGCGACGGCTGAGACCGGCGCCGAGACCCGCGTGACGTATTCGCCGATCTGTGGGATGCCCTTCGCGGTGTTTGATGGGCCGACGACCGGCACCTTGGCACTATTCGCGGCCGGATCGGCGGCGAATGCTTGTTGCGAGAGCGTCGGCCCGACAATACCTACGACCTTGTCCTTGGCGATCAAGGACTGGAAGGCATTGATCGCGCCTTGCTCATCACCAGCCGTGTCTTGGAGAACGACCTTAATCGGGCGTCCATTGACACCGCCGCGATCGTTGAAGAACTTCTCCGCCAGCAGGCCGCCATTCTTCTCTTCTTCACCGAGGAGCGCGACATTGCTCGTCGTCGCGATGCCCAAGCCAATCGGGATCGGTTGGCCGGAGAGCGCAACCGGCGCGCCGCTGCTCGATGCTGCACTCGCGGCGGGGGCTGTAGCGCTCGTACTCTGCGCAGCGGCACTCCCTGCCGCTGTCGTTGCGGCCGGCGCTTTTGTCGCGGCAGGGACGGATGTCGCGGCGGGAGAGGACGCCGAACCGCACGCCGTCAGGATCAGTGCGAGAATGATCAGGAACGGAACCGTAAGTCGCTTCATTTTTCTCTCCTCCTAAACAGGCCGAAACCGTTTCTTGTCTGCCCATCGTGAATGCGGACTGACGCGCGACGTATGCCGCATCTGTGACCGCCGTCTCCGTATCGCAACTGACCCTGTGTAGCGCGCTGAAGCGTAGCATCCGACAGGCTACCTGTCAACGAAGATTTCGTCTCGTCGCAGCGGATACCCATCCGCTAGGGTTTGCGTACCGGTACAGGGACAGGTGTTGGAGGTTTATTGACGGGCGGCGCGTTCGGCTGTTGGACTGGTGCCGCTGGGGCGGCGCTGGTTGCCTGACCGACGGGCGCGGGCGCGGGCGCTTGCGTGGCGCGTGATCGTCCCGGTGGTGTGGTGCCGCTCGGCAATGTTGCTTCCGGTGCATTTGCTGGCTGCCGGGCAGGCTGACGGACGACTGGACTATTGGGCTGCGGGTTCGGACTATAGTAACCTGCTCCCTTCGGCCGGTATTTCTGGTCCACGGCACCCAAATAGGTATTCAGTTTGCTTGCGCCCACGCCAGTATAGTGGCCAAACTCCTCTTTCTTGATAGACAGCGTACTACCATCGGGATTCGTGGTCGGCAGGAGTGAGGCATTATGCGTGAAATCCGCCCATGCTTCATTTAATTCGCGTTGCTCGCGCGCGTCCAATTCGCCGCAGGCACGCGTCGGCTCCTTACCTTTCACAAACAGATCGGTCACGTTCGACCCATATTTCACCGGCATGTGTCCCGTCGCGGCACACGATTCGCCATCCACGACCGAAGCTGGTCGGAAGAACTCTTTCGCAGGCAAATTGCCGTCCGGCCCCACGAGCAGTTGTGGCGCTTTCTCATGCGCGTGAATCAATTGCATGAACTCGTTCCAGATCGGCCCGGCATTCTCGACGCCGTCAACGCCTTCGCGCATCGGGTGGTTGTCGTTATTGCCGGCCCAGACGCCGACAGCGATTTGTGTCGTGTAGCCGACCGTCCACCCGTCGCGGAAGTCGTTTGTCGTTCCTGTCTTCGCGGCGACTGGCCGATCACGGAGGATGAGGGGGCTTGAAGCGCCGAAGATCGGCGTGCGCGCCTTATTGTCCGTGAGAACGGAGGTCATCAGATAGGCGTTACCCGGATCCATTACTTGCTGACCCTGGGGCACCGCCTTGCCATTGTCAACGTCTTTCCCGGTCTTCGTGTCCTTGAACACCGTCCCGTCGGACTTTTCGATGCGTACAATTGGCGTCGCCTCGACGTATTTGCCGAGGTTTGCGAAGGTCGCGTACGCGTTGGTCAGTTGCAACGGCGAGACCTCGCCACCGCCGAGTGCGAGCGAAATACCGAGACCATAATCGGACGGTGGCCGGTTGAAACTATCCTTCAGCCCCATCGCGTGCGCAAAATCAATGAAGTTTTGCAAGCCGTCGTGTTGCCCGTATTTCGTGCCATCCTTGGTGAAGTCGTATTCCATCGCCTTGAGGGCGGGAATATTCAGCGATTGCTGTAAGGCATCGCGCATGGGCACTGCGCCGTTATGAAGTTGGTTGAAGTTGTTTGGCGTGTAGCCCTTTGCCGTGCCATCGTCCCACGTCTTGTGATAATCGAGGACGACGTATGAGGGATACAAGCCCTTTTCAAACGCCATACCATACGCGATAGGCTTGATCGAACTTCCTGGCTGACGGAGATTGACGGCAACGTTAAACTCACCGTTATTCGCTTTATCGCTGAAGTCCGTACTGCCGACCATACAGAGAATTTGTCCGCTCCACGGCACGATCGCGACGAGTGCGCCATTGGAGACGTCGTATGGCTTCGATTCCTTCGCAATGCCATTGCGCACGACATCCTCGGCAAGGCGTTGAATGTCCATATCAATCGTCGTATATATCTTCAGGCCACCCTGATAGAGGACTTCGGAACCGTACCGCGATTCGACGTATTGCCGCACATAGTTGACAAAATGCGGTGCGCCGGTCGGTCGGTCATCGCGGAACTTGAAATATTGACCGGCATTCGCCGACTGCGCGTAGGCGTCATTCTTCTGCGCCTCGGTGATATAGCCCTGGTCAACCATCTGATTGAGGACATAGTGTTGGCGCTGCCGCGCGGTATCGAGGTTGATCGTCGGGTCGTAGATGGACGGCGCCTGGGGCAGGCCAGCGAGCATCGAGGCTTGCCAGAGTTGCAAATCCTTCGCATCAACGTTGAAATAGTTGTGCGCGGCAGCCTGAATTCCGTACGAACGATTACCGTACGGAATCTGGTTCAGATAGAAGGTGATCACTTCTTCCTTGGAGTACTTTTGCGCGACCCCGTAGGCGAGGAAAACCTGACGCACCTTGTCTTCTTTTGTTGGATTGGTGTATCGCTCCGGGAACGCCTGCTTGACGACTTGCATCGTGATCGTCGAGCCACCGGAGTTGCCGTAACTCGAGTCCACAAACGTATTGCGGACGGCGCGGCCAATCGCCTGCACGTCAATGCCCTTGTTGGTCCAGAAAGTCTTGTCTTCGGCAGAGATTGTCGCGTTTATCAGATACGGAGAAATCCCATTGAGGGAAACCGCGAACCGGTTACCGGCCTGAGGGTCGGAGACTTCCTCAATAAGATTGCCATAGCGGTCATAAATGCGCGATGTTTCGAATTGATGGAGCGCACTCGGGTCGAAATGGGGTAGGTCGCTCGTGAAGTAGGCATATGCGCCGCCGACCGCTGCGAAGCCAGCGATCACTACGACGCCGCAGACCGCGAAAAACATGCCAATACTGGTGAGGATAACCGCGATCGGACCGGCCGCGATGGCGGCAATGGGCGCTGATGCGATCTTGCGGTGTCGCACGACAAACGGGGGCGCTTTTCGGCGTGCAGGTATGCCGCCACTATGTGTCCGGTGCCGATTTCGTCTGGAAGAAGGGGGAAGTGCCACGCCGTGAAGCCTCCTGAGCCAAGAACTGCCGCGTGCGCAGTGTACCATACCGGACCGGCTGCACGACTGCACTATCTCGTTGACCAGCATCACGGCGGCGCGTACACTAATCGTGACGCAACGTCGGGTGACATGGTCGCTGCAACGCGGTATTGGGAGAGCATGCACCGCATATGACATACCAATCGCCCGCCCGCACGGCCCGCCTGAATGCCTGGCGTTTTATGCTCCTTGTCGCGATGCTGCTTCTCGCTGGGTGCTCATCGGGCGGCGGTAGCTCCGTAGGGCCGTCTACCGTACCTGCGCCGCCAACTGTCGCTTCCGGCCTGCCCGCACCGACGTCTGCCGCCCCCGTTGTTTCTCCCACAGCGACGGCGACCATCGCGCTCGTGCCGACGCGGATTCCGACCGGGACGGCCCGGCCACCCGCACTGACGCCAACTCCCCAGCCCGGCCCGAAACCGACACCAAAGGGTGCGCAAACCCTGACGCTCGCCGGGCCGACCCAGCTGCCCGACACGCTTGATCCGGCGCTCGTCCGCGACGCTGGGACCGCGTTTATCGCCCGACAAGTTTTTCGGGGTCTCGTCCGTCTCGATGATGCGCTGAATGTCGTGCCCGATATCGCCGCCGACTATCAGAAGTCCGCCGATGGTCGGTCGTATACCTTTGTGATGCGCCCAACGGCGAAATTCCAGAACGGCAAGGCGATCACTGCCGACGATGTCGCGTTCTCGATGCGTCGCGCGTGCGATCCGAGTACGGCGGCGGACGGACGGCCACAAAACCTACCCGCCGCCGCCGGACTGAACGATGTTCTCGGTTGCCTCGATCGCATCAATGGGCGCACGAGCGATGCCGCCGGTATCCGCGTGCTTGACCCGCTAACGGTGATGTTGGTGCTGGATGCGCCCAAGGCGTACTTCCTCCAGAAACTGACGCTGCCCGACGCCGCGATCATTGACCGGAACGATCTGACCCGTGGCTCGCTCTGGTCCACCCAGCCAAATGGCACCGGGCCGTTTCGGATCACTGGCTGGAAAGCCGATGCGATCACGCTCACGCGGTTCGACCGATTCTACGACCAGGTGGCGACGCTTGACACGGTGACGATCCTCGTCGGTGCGCGGGCAGCGAATCCGCTCAACCTCTATGACGGCAACAAGATTGATGTCGCGACCGTGCCTGTGCAGGCAGTTGATCGCGTCAGTGTCGCGTCATCACCGGTGAAGAATGAGTTACGGGTCATCCCTACACTCTCGACTACCTACGTCGGCATCAATGTCAAGGCCGCTCCGGTGGACGTATTCAACGTCCGCGCCGCACTCATCCGCACGATTGATCGGCAAAAGGTTAACACGGTGATGCTCGATGGCAAGGTGACGGAGGCGCACGGTATTGTGCCGCCCGCGATTCCCGGCGGGAATTGGGACGCGACCATCCCGGTTGTGGACGCGAAAACCGCGAAAGACCTATTGCCATCCACAACGGCAGCAACCTTGCCCGCCATCACGTTCGGAAACGGTGGATCGAGCCTCGGGCCAATGGTTAAGGCAGTCGCTGAGCACGACCTCGGCGTGCGTATTGACGTCGAGGAGTCGCACTTCGGTGATTATCTGTCAGAGTTAGATGCGCACACCTACGGGTTGTTCGTCGTCACCTGGATCGCGGACTATCCGGACCCGGAGAATTTTCTCGATGTTCTGTTTCACACGGGATCACCGCGCAACTACAGCAACTACAGCAATCCGAAAGTGGATGCGCTTCTCGATCAGGCGAATGTCGAGCAGGACGCAGCGAGGCGTACCGGCCTCTACCGGCAGGCCCAGCAACAAATTGTGGACGATGTGGCGATCATCCCACTCTATCATGGCATGGATTACGCGCTGGTAAAGCCAGCCGTCAAAGGGCTCTCAATCACCGCGATGGGCATTTTGCGCCTGGAAACGGTCTGGATTGAGCGATGACCGCCCCCCCCGCCCTGCGTATCGAGCCCCTGCTGGCAGACGATGTTCGGTCGCTCTATGTGCCATGGAGCAGCCCGTTCGAGAGTCTGTCGCTCGCGCGACATCTCCGCATGTATCCGTCTCGCGCTTTCTGGCTGCCAGAGACGGGAGAATATATCGTCGGCGAGCCGTGGCGGCATCGGAATGAGATCACGGCGGTCGCGGATATCTCGGCGCGCCAGAACGGGGCGGCGCTGCTCGAACGGATGCGCCAACCGCAGGACGATCCGGCGCATGAACTCGTCGTCATGACGGATTTCGCGGGGGCGCGTCAGCCATCCTTCTATGCCGGTCTCGGTCTCGGCTTAATGCAGGAAGTGTTGTGCTACGAGTTACGAACCATTCCACCGGAGCCACCGCAGGGATTGCTTTCATTCTCCGCCGTCTCGCACGAACGGCTCGATGAACTGGCCGCGCTGATCGCGGTTGACCACGCCTCGTTTCCGTGGCTCTGGTGGAACAGCGTCGCAGAATTCGCGGCCTACGCGGGCGTGCCGGGGGTTGCACTCTACGTGGGGGCAGATAACCAGGGTACGCCGGTCGCCTACGTTGGCATCACGCAATTCCGTGGTTGGGGGCATTTGGACCGGATCGGCGTCGTGCCCGGCTTTCAGGGCAGCGGATACGGCCTTGAGACGCTCCGGTTTGCAGTGCGAATGCTGGTGCGCGGCGGTGCGACGCGCATCGGCCTTTCCACCCAGGCGAACAACACGCGATCGCAACACCTCTATCACCGGTTCGGCTTTCAGCGGACCTATCAGAATGACTACAACATTTATGGCGCGTGGGTTAGCCCAGCGCGTGCCGCTACTGCGTGGCAATCTGGTGTCACGGAAGGGCGGCAGAGTTGAACGGCAATTCCTTTGGCCAGGTCTTTCGCATCACGACGTTTGGGGAGTCGCACGGGCGCGCGGTCGGCGTGACGATTGACGGCTGTCCGGCCGGCCTCGCGATCACAACCGAGATGGTCCAGGCGGAACTCAACCGGCGACGGACCGGCCAGTCGCACGTCACTACCCCGCGACAGGAGAAAGACCGCATCGAAATTCTCAGTGGCATCTTCGAGGGTGAGACGACCGGCATGCCGGTGACGATGATGGTCTGGAACGAGGACGCCGATTCGAGCAAATACGAGCCTATCCGTGCCCTCTACCGGCCCGGTCACGCGGATTACACCTACACGGCGAAGTACGGTAGGCGCGATCACCGGGGCGGCGGGCGATCGAGCGCGCGCGAGACGATTGGTCGCGTCGCGGCGGGCGCGGTCGCAAAGGCGTTGCTGGCGCGGGCAGGGGTCACGATCACCGGTTACACGGTGCAAGTTGGCGATGTCGTCGCCCGCGACTACGACCCTACAGTGATCGAACGGAACATCGTTCGCGCCGCCGATCTGGAAGCGTCCGAGCGAATGATCGCGGTGATCGAGGCGGCGAAAGCGGCCGGCGACAGCGTCGGTAGCACGGTCGAGGTGCGCGCGGACGGCGTGCCGCCGGGCCTCGGTGAACCCGTCTTCGACAAACTGGATGCGGACATCGCCAAAGGGATGATGAGCGTCCCCGCGACCAAGGCATTCGAGATTGGCGACGGCTTCGCGGTCGTTGACCGGCGCGGCTCCGACAATAACGATCCGTTTGTGATGGACGATGGCGGTGTGGTGCGGACGAAGACGAATCATGCGGGCGGCATTCTCGGCGGCATCTCGACGGGTGAGCCGATCATTGTGCGGGTGGCGATCAAGCCACCCTCGTCCATCACGAAAGAGCAGATGACGATTGACCGCGCGGGCAATCCGCAGCCGATCAGCGTCGAGGGGCGGCACGATCCCTGCCTCGCACCACGCGCAGTGCCCGTCCTCGAAGCGATGCTTGCCCTCGTCCTCGCCGATCATCTCCTGCGCCAGCGTCTGGCCCGCGTCGCGTGGGACAACTAAATGAACGTAACGCAGAGTTCGCAGAGAACACAGGGACGATCTTTGTATCTATTTTCTATTCCTCTGCGCGCTCTGCGGACTCTGCGCGCACTGCGCTCGATCTCATTTCCCTTCCTGGCGTCCGTAGCAAGTGCCGACGACCGTTCTCAGTCGTTCCATGAGGCGCGGGCGCGTTCAACGTTGGACGGGGAGCGACGAGCACCGAGAGGAGCGTACATGCGAACAGCATACCGATTCCCCGCCTGGTTCGCGTGCAACTGGTCGCGGACGGGGCTGCCGCTGGCCGTCGGCTTCCTCCTCTTCAGCCCGCCGCTCTTCCGCGCGCTCGGCCTCGCCACCTGGCTGGCCTTCCTCCTACTGCCCATCTACATGTTCCATCAATACGAGGAGCATGCCCACGGCGCCTTCAAGGCGGAGATCGTCCGGATGCTGCCGGGCGTCGCGCCGACGATTGACCGCGTTATCCTTGTCGCCAATATCCTCGGGGTCTGGGTCGTCTACACGTTGGTGGTCTATCTCGCGTACTACTTGCATGGTGCCATTGGCCTGGTCGCCGCCTACATTGCCGTCGCCAACGGGCTTCTGCATATCGGGATCGCCCTCAAACAGCGGCGCTACAATCCGGGTTTGGGCACGGGCGTCTCGCTTTTCCTGCCAGTCGGCGGGTATGCGATTGTTGCAATTTCACGATCGGCGCACGCCACAATCGGCGATCAGGCGCTGGGCATCGGGGCGGCTATCCTGCTGCACGCGCTCACGTTTCTCGCTATTGGCTTCGCCGCGCGCGGAAATCGGTGATCGCACAACGATCAGGGCGATGACACCTTCGTCCCTAGTCGCCGTTCAGCGTGCATCCTTGAGCCGCGTGAAAAAGCGGTCAACGCGCTCCAACCCGGCGATGAAGCGGTCGGGGCGCGTGCCGAGGCCGATGCGGAGCCGCCCTTCCATCCCGAACGCCGAGCCCGGCGCGAGCATGACGCTTTCTTCCTCGGCAAGGCGGTTCGCGACGATCTCCGATGGCAGATCGAGGTGATAGCGGAGCAGTCCGAGCAATCCGCCGCGCGGTTCTACCCAGGAAAAGAGATCGGCGCGTTCGGCAATGAATGCTCGCAATGTCTTCAGGTTCTCCGCACTGATCGCGTGCGTGCGGGCGAGGATCGCCTCGCGGTTCGCGAAGGTGCGGCAGGCGAGATAATCGCTCAGACCGCCGGGACTGAGCGACGTGTAATCGCGGTAGGACCAGCAGCGCTCTGCGATCTCCGCCGTTGCCGCCATCCAGCCGAGCCGGATGCCAGGGATACCAAACGGCTTCGAGAGGGTGCCGACACTGATCGCGCGCGGTCCGAGATCGCGGAAGGGTGGCGGGAGCGGCACATTGTCCACCGTCAGCCAGCGGTATGCCTCGTCCGCCAGGATGTACGCGCCGACGGCATCCGCAAGCGCATAGACGCGCGCGCATTCCGCCGCCGACATCGCCGCACCCGTCGGGTTATGCGGCGTGTTGACGACGATCATCCGCGTCCGCTCGTCCACGAGCCGTTCCAGTTCGTCAAGATCGTAGCGGTAGCAGTTCTCTTCGCGCAGTTCGAGGCGCGCGACCGCGCAGCCAATCGCTTCCGGGACGGTGTAGAGTTGCTGATATGCCGGATAGACGGAGACGACGTGGTCGCCCGGCTGAAGGAGCACGTTGAAGAGTAGGTAATTGGCTTCAATCGCCCCGGTCGTCACAAGCACATCGTCGGCGGTGACATCGCGGTAGGTCTCCGCGATTCGCGTCCGTAATTCGTGCGTCCCACGCGCCTCGCTGTAGTTGAGCGGCACAGTGAGCAGTTCATGCACACGCCGATCCGGTTCGGGCTCGAAGGCGAGCAGTTCGGCGGTCGTCAGCGGGTGGATACCCGATTCCGCAAGGTCGTATTCGACGCGCGTTTCATACGTCGTCATCCATCGTTCGAGCGCAAACGGTATCAAGCGCATCGAGCATCACTCGCTTTCATGAGACGATTGGAAATCGAACCGCCAAGACGCCAAGAACGCAAAGAGAGAATTAACGCAGAGGACACAGAGGACGCAGAGACCGCAGAGGATTCAGTTTTAAGGTCTTTTCTCTGCGCTCTCTGCGCCCTCTGCGGTCTCTGCGTTAAAGTCCCGTTTGGCGTCCTTGTCGATTTGTCCTCAGTTCTTCCGAACGGGGTTAATCGAGCAGTGCGTATCCCGGCAGAGTCAGGAAATCAACGAAGGCGTTGTCGGTCGTGATCCGGTCGAAGAGTGCGCTTGCCTCCTGATAGGGCACGGTCGCGTACTGCGCGTCGCCGACTGTCGCTTTGATTGTCGCCAGTTCCTCGGCCATGATCGCGCGGAAGAGATCAACCGACACCTTCCGGCCATCATTCAGGGCGCCATCAGGGTTGCGTATCCACTGCCAGACTTGCGAGCGGGAGATTTCGGCGGTCGCCGCATCCTCCATCAGATTGAAGATCGGCACGGCGCCCGAACCGGCGAGCCATGACGCGATATACTGGATGCCGACGCTGACATTCGTCCGCAGCCCCGCCTCGGTGATGTCACCGCGCCCGTCGGGGAAGGTGATTAACTCCTCACCTGTGACGTTGATGTCTTCGCGCTTGCGGTCAATCTGGTTCGCGCCGGGCATCCGCTCGTTGAACGCCTCCAGCGCGACGGGAACGAGGCCGGGGTGCGCGACCCAGGTGCCGTCGTGGCCGTCGGTCGCCTCACGCTCCTTGTCGGCGCGGACTTTCGCAAACGCTTCCTCGTTCGCCGCCGGGTTGTTGCGGATCGGAATCTGCGCCGCCATGCCGCCCATTGCATGCGCGTTGCGACGGTGGCAGGTCTTGATGCAGAGGAGCGAGTAGGCGCGCATGAAGGGCGTCGTCATCGTCACGAGCGCGCGATCCGGCAGCAGGAAGTCCTGCCGATTGCGGAACTTCTTGATGGCGCTGAAGATGTAGTCCCATCGCCCGCAGTTGAGGCCCGCCGAGTGGTCGCGCAGTTCATAGAGGATTTCATCCATCTCGAAGGCGGCGAGGATCGTTTCGATCAGCACCGTCGCCTTGATCGTGCCCGGTGGGATACCGAGCGCGCCTTCCGCCATCACGAAGGCATCGTTCCAGAGCCGTGCTTCCAGATAGCTTTCCATCTTCGGCAGATAGAAGTACGGCCCGCTCCCATTGGCGAGCAGCTGGCGCGCGTTGTGGAAGACGAAGAGGCCGAAGTCGAAGAGGCTGCCGGAGATCGGCGCGCCGTCAATCAGGACGTGCTTCTCGTTCAGGTGCCAGCCGCGCGGTCGCACCATCAGCGTCGCGATGGTCTCATTGAGGCGATAGATCCGGCCATCGGGGTTCTCGAAGGTGATCGAGCGGTTGATGGCATCGCGGAGATTGATCTGCCCCTCGATGTTGTTCTCCCAGGTTGGCGAGTTCGCATCCTCGAAATCGGCCATGAAGACCTTCGCGCCGCAGTTGAGCGCGTTGATAATCATCTTGCGATCCACCGGCCCGGTGATCTCGACGCGACGATCCTGCAAGTCCGCCGGAATCGGTGCAATCGTCCAATCGCCCGCCCGAATGTCGCGCGTTTCGGGTAGGAAATCCGGCATCTTCCCGGCATCAATCTCACCCTGCCGCGCGACGCGACGCGCCAGCAATTCCTGCCGCCGCCCCTTGAATGCCCGCGCAAGCGACGCGACAAACGCGAGCGCCTCCGGCGTGAGAATTTCTTCATACCCCGGATTGATCGCCCCGGTGACTTCAACACCTTCGACCGACGGGAGCATGCCACGGTTCTGCATTCGTCATCCATCCTCTGCTACGAACGGGATCAACCACAATCGGCGCTCCGCGTTCGGCGAATCGCTCTCACACTGAGGATGCGAATGTACCATGTGATGCTAGCCACGGATAGAGGAAGGCAAGTGGAGATGCTAACGAGCTAGAGAGCCGCTTCTGTCGCTGGTACAATACGATTCGGAAATTCATATACGAGACGTAATAGCATTTCTGAAAAAGCTAATAGGTCCTCAGCGTCACCTCGATCCATCAGAATGACTTCATGATTTGGTTTATTGCTCTGTTTCCGAATATGATCAACCCAAGGATATGCCTTAAGTGTGACGAAGTTGTTGACTAGAAAGTCGACGTACTTCGTGAACGCCTCACCTTCCTTTGCGCCTTGCTCGACAGCAATATGCATGAGCAATTTGCGACACGTTAGAACGGCAGCCGTGCTGGCTTCTATTGTGAGGCATTTCCGCGCCTCATTATAAAGCATAGCAGTCTTAGGCGGAACATATGGAACGTCGGCCCCGAACGGCTGGCCGGGCATATACAAGCCCGCTGGTGAGCAGTACGTAGGCTCAGAACACATGGGACAGATGAAAATTTTCGCAGAATTACTACTGCTGTAATACCCAGCATTCGGTGCCACGCGACTCCCACAGTGACCACATGTATACGCCACGCCCACTAGCCCAGTCATGTTGGCCCATTCATTTCGGAGTGCCATTTGGCATCATTACTCCTTCTATCAAAATGTTCCAGACAGATGCTGTTGCAGACTTCTGGAGGATGATCATAATGAAACCATGACCGGCAGTAATGCTTCACCCCGTGTTGTTTGCTTTACAAGGAAATATAAATGGCTGGGGCGCAGGGATTCGAACCCCACCTACCTGATTCAGAGTCGGAAGGAATGCCATTTTCTGTGGTGCACCGTGTTGCATAAGGTCTTACCTGTCAAGGAAAACGAGCACACGTACATTCACCCCGTTGTGCGGCATTCATCGTAGTAGGCATCAGAAATAGGCATCAATCCGTCACCATAGCATGGACCTATTTGGTGCAATGCAGTGCTCGACAGTAAATCAATCCGGTGGTATACTCTATGTAGTGAATCTCTAGCGGGAGAGCGGACATGGCGACGACGATACAGCGTAAGCCAACAGCGAATCTCGATAGCGAAGGGCGCATCCTGTGCCCCGACTGTGGCAGGCTGTTCGGCCGGCGCGATCCGCTCTCCGGTTCCGCGTCGCTTGAGCCACACTACGGCGAACGCGAATCGGGATTCTATCGTCGCCGGAAACGGATGCCCCGACGCCCGATGAATCACGGCGATTACGACAGCGGCGCGTTCGATGTGCCCGTTACTCCGGTGCTGCGTGAATGCCTCCCGGTGCGCATCGCGTGCCGCCATTGCAGAACGATTAGCATCATTCAGGAGCCGCCTGTTTAGGAACTGACTAACATCTGAATCTGGGATGTCCGTCAACCGGTGCCCGCTCGTTCCGACGCTCGTATGAGCGCATGGAGCGAGTGTGCATCGGATTTTTGTGTTCTCACGAAGGGTGAAAAAGATGACGGCGACCGTAACCCAAGAGCCTGTGTTGCTGCGAGATTCCGAAGTCGCGGCGATTATGGATGTCAGCAAGACCAAAGCGTATTTGCTCATGGCATCCGGCGAAGTGCCGGGCGTCATTCGCATTGGCAAATCTATCCGCGTCCACAAGCCGACGCTCCTTGCATGGCTCGAAGCGCGGGCGAAGGGAGAAGCGGCGTGAGCGCAGCCTTGAGCCGCGACAACGCCTAGACACAGACCGACGAACGCGCCGGACTTCTCCCCGGCGCGCTCACCCGTCGGAATTGTCAGTAGAAAAGCCAATTTGTTAGTTTCCGCTAACCTTATGACTACCAGGAGTATACACAACTATGAACAGCGTCGCAAACCCCATTACAGAGGCGATTGACATGGATGCGGGGATCACCTTCCTCGACTACCGCTTCGGCGGTATCCATGAAGGACACATCGCCCTCGTCTACCTGTCCGGCCCGAAGGACAAAACGCACGAGCGCAAGCGGATGATTGACCTCAGCGCTGATGATCGTTGGGAACGAGCACAGCAGTGGTTCGAGATACGTGACCCCGATGAGAACGTCTATGTCTCGGTCGCGGTCTTCAAGGACGGCGAAAGCCGCGAGAAGACGAACTTCAAGTGCGTACCCACGCTCCCTATTGAGAACGACGATCATCCCTTATCCGATGACCTGCCACCGTGGTCGTACCGTGTCGAGAGTTCGCCGGATCGGTGGCAGACCTACTATGATCTGACCGACCCCATCGAAGACATAGAGACGTACGAGCGGTACACCAAAGCGCTGGCGGATCACACGCCGGATATGGGGCACCAGGCGATTGACGCCGCCCGCATTCTCCGCGTGCCCGGCTTCCCGAATGTCTGGCGCGATGGAGCGATGGTCAACTTCGAGGAAGGGAGCGGCGAACTTTACCGCCTCGAAGACCTCGATGCCGTGCTCGCGAATGAACTCGTGGCCCTCGATACGAAGGGGACGGCCACAGCGGTGCTCTCCGAACCCGTCAGCCCGCCCATGAGCGATGACGAGATCATCGAGCGGGCGAGAAGGGCCGGGAACGGCGAGAAGTTCATCCGCCTCTTCGATGACGGTAATTGCCGCGAGTATGCCAATAGGGACGGCGCGGTTGACGACAACAGGGCCGATCAAGCATTGGTCAACCTCATCGCGTTCTGGACTCAGGATCACGAGCAGATAGACCGCCTGATGCGGCGCTCGGCGCTGGCCCGCGCGAAATGGGAGGATCGGCCCGACTACCGCGAGCGGACGATTGATAAGGCTCTCGATAGCGACCACCCACACTACGGCGAGGATACAAATGCATCAAATATCCCTATGCTTCCGTCACCCGTATGGCCCGCGCCAATGACCGACGAAGCCTTCCACGGACTGGCAGGCGAGGTCGTGCGAGCAATCGAGCCGGAGACCGAGGCTGACATCCACGGCGTACTCATCAACTTCCTCACCCTCTTCGGTAACTGTGCGGGACGCGGCGCGCACTTCCTGATCGAGGACAAGCGGCACTACGCGAACCTCTTCGTCGTGACCGTGGGCAACACATCGAGCGGCAGGAAGGGCGTGGCGTTGGATCGGGCAAGGCAGGCGTTCAGGCTCGTTGACGACCTTTGGCTCCAAGAGCACGTCAAGGGCGGGGCATCTTCGAGTGAGGGTATCATCTACCAGGTGCGTGACGAAGGGCAGGAGTGGAAGGCGGCTACGGCGAGCAAGCCGGGGCAGATGGTAGTCACCGATCCCGGCATCGCCGATAAGCGCCTCCTGCTTGCAGAAACCGAATTCGCTGCTGTCCTGAAACAGGGGCAGAGAGAAGGCAATACCTTGAGCGAACTGATTCGCAATGCATGGGATAGCGGCAATCTCGCTACCCTTACTCGGAACAACCCGCTCAAGGCCACAGACGCGCACCTCTCCATTCTTGGCAACGTCACGAAGGCAGACCTCGCTAAGTATTTCGATTCCACCGAGGCCGCCAACGGCTTCGGAAACCGCTTCTTCTGGGCCTGCGTGCGCCGCTCGAAGGAACTCCCGGATGGTGGGAGCGTAGACCTCACCCCGTTCGCGGCGCGTTTACGCGAAGCCCTCCACTTCGCACAAAACTGCGCCGAGATGCGCCGCGACGCCGAGGCCCGCGCCCGCTGGCACGCGGTGTATTCCTCGTTGACCGAGGAACGCCCTGGCCTCTACGGGGCGATGATCGCGCGGGCGGCACCGATGATTGTCCGACTCTCCATGATTTACGCTCTGCTTGACTGTTCCGATGTGATTTGCAGGGAGCATCTCGAAGCGGCCCTCGCCGTCTGGCGGTACTGCGACGCTTCGGTGCGGTATATCTTCGGAGAGGCGACCGACAACGGCGATGCCGACACCATCCTCGCCGCGCTCAGGGGGGGCGCTCCGAGCGGTCTCACGCGCACGGAGATTATGCGCGACGTGCTGAGCGGTCATGCCAACGCGAACCGAATCAACACGGCGCTCGCGCTGCTCGCTCACGCGAACCTCGCCCACTGCGAACAGGAAGGCGGCGGTAGAGGGAAAGGTAGACCCACAGAGACTTGGTACGCAGGCATGAAACCGCAGGCGTAGTGATATTTGATGCATTTGATGCATTTGTATCGGCTTCCTGCCCTTCAAATACATCAAATGCATCAAATCTTTCATGCACGAGGAAACTGAAACCCGAAGCGCGCTGATCTTCACGACGCACCAGAGCGCTATCTCGCGTACTGGCCGCTGCCGAATCAAGCGGAACAGCACCACCCCGGCGATCTACACCCAAATACTCTGCAAGATGGAGGTTCGACATGGACAAGACGCACGAGCGGACGACTGATAACTACCCGCGCCTGCGCGCCCGCGACCTCGTACCCGGCAACTGGGACGGTACTCCCCTCGTGGGGCGCTTGACGCTCGGCACCGATACAATCGGCACAACGTCGGTCACGCGCGACTACATGACCATCACGAGCAACGGCATGGAAGAGCAGATCGCGCTCACATGGACGGAACAGCCCTATGGCGCACGCGCCCGCTTCCTCTGTCCGCAGTGCGGCAAACGGCGCGATTTGCTCTACGTGATGGAGGGGCACTGGCGCTGCCGTGTCTGTCTCAACTTGGCGTACCGCTCATCACAAGCGGGGATAGATCGCAGGCACGATCTGGCAATCGCCAAGATCGTCCACGACTTGGGCGGGACGGAAGTTGAGACGATAGCGGGCATGACCATCCCGCCCGCGAAGCCGCGCTACATGCATTGGAAGACCTACAACGCGATCATCGCGCGGATTGACGCGCATGACACGGCGCTGCTTTGGCTCTGGCTGCAACCCCTCGCAAAGGCGGTACGCAATTGATCCGCTGTGCCGTAGCAGTACGACCATCACAATTTCCTTCGCGGCACGTTATGCTCTGCAGTACGATACCATCCGTGACGAATGAGGGTTCATCAACAAGTATCGAAGGACGGTGTGTGATGGGATTGTTCAGAGCATTGACGACTCCGGTTCGAGCAGCAGGTAAGGTAGCGAACGGTGCTGCGTGGGGAGTAGCAACGGTCGCGACGAGCGGTGTCGCTCCGGTCGCAAACCGAGCGCTGCGTGGTAGCGCGCGGTCATCAGCGAATCTGAGGGCTATCCCGTGCGCTACCACATGAATCAGAAACGGCTGATTGCCGAGCAACTGCGCAAGCGCCGCGAGGCGCTGATCTCCCGGCCATGCTTCGTCGTGCCGATGGCGCTTTAGCATCCGTCACATACTCGGACATCGCTCGTTATAACCGTTACCAACCGCTGCATGAGGGTAAACAAGGGATGCGGGAGCCATGCCATCGCTCGATTTTCTTCTGGCACAGTGGCGTTGATGTGATCGTGTAGGGAGGGCAGGGAGATGGTGCGCCGAGGACGGCAACCACAGGAACCACCAGTACCGCAGCAGCCGAAGAATCCATTGCAACCGCCCGACCCTCTACCTGGCCAGCCGGAGTCGCCGCCTAGCCAAGCATCGTCGCCGATGCAACAATCAAAGCGATGGGGCTGGTGGACACGCAAGCGACGCTGGCAGAAGATCGCGCTCGTGGTCGTCGCCGTTCCCGTCGCACTCTTTCTTGCGCTGGTGATCGCCACGATTGTTGATCCGCCCGATCATACTGCGCGTGATGCGACGGCAACGGCAGCGAAATCCACGACCGTCGCGAATGGTATCGTTAGTGCAACCGCAAAACAGCAATCGCAGGATGCTATGACAACAGCGACGACGGTGAGTGCATCGGCGACACAGGGTACCAGGAGCACGAGTACCGCCGGGGCGCAGGTTGCCGCTCAAGCAGCCACCCAGAGCGCGCAAGATGCCAAAGGGACGGCAACAGCAGCCCTAACGGAAATGCCGACACCAGTGACCGCGACCGGGTCTGCGATCACCGTTGCGAGCACCAATGCGACCGCTACTCCACTTGCCCCAACAAGCACACCAACACCACCGACTGAGATGCCGACATCCGCACCAGCAGAAACCGCTGTAGCGAAGGAGACCGCAACGGCAGCCGTGACGAGTACGACAACTCCGCTCCCTCCCGCGACTCCGGCTCCTACCCTGGCCGTAGCCGTTCCGACTGCAACGGCTGTGCCCGCGACCGCGATCCCGGCACCGACGGATGAACAGATGCTCAACTGGAAGTTCGATACGTGGGGGACGCTGAATAGCGACGGCAAGTATGCGGTAGCCCAGGCGCTTGTACGCTATGCCGCAGAGAACTTCTCCCCTTGTGCCTTGACCCCAGAGCAAGTAATTGCGCTGATGGATAAGCAGAAAGCAAACCATTGGACACCGACGACCCGCGCGGATTCGATAGAGTTGCAGTTCGGTGTTGCGACCGTGAACTACCCCGAACTACAAGGGACAAACTGCCCCGGCAACATGCCGGAGGAAACGGCTGTTCCTACTGTTCCCGTTGCGACCCACGTTGCGGGCGCGCCAACCGGGAAAGATTATCGTCTTGGGGATGCAAAATTCCGCAACACAATCGCCCAAGTATTGGCGGCCCGCACGGGCAACGGCGCGGGATGTACCTTTAGCCAGGCCAATGTGCGTAAAACCCTTGATAGTCTGTTTCTCATCTCAAGTGCGGACGGCATCTACCGTGAAGACCCCGTGGATATTGGGACGGATTGGGCGATTTTGAGTGGTGCTGTCGGGTGTACGTATAAACCATAACGAGTCGCCAAGTGCGTGACCTGCATATCCACAACGTCTCTGTGCATTACCCCATCGCTGAAGTCGCGCACCTGATTGACTTCGCCACCCGCACTATCGAGATGAGCGATGTCGGCGTCATCGTCCAGACCGAGCCGCGCACGAGGCACGCTCCAGTCTCGCGGATCGGAGGGTGCCAAAAAGGAGTCCGTGGTCGCACTACAAACGGAAAATATTTTGGTGACTATCCCTTGACGGCACGTAGCAAATGTGCCACTATGTGTCTATGGATAAATACACGATTCGCCAGTTCAACGAAGACTTCCCCGACGATGACGCCTGCCTCGAATCATTGGTGAGGCAGATTTACCCCACGTATCCCGATGGTATTCACTGCCGGACGTGTGAGGAGATTCGCAAGCATCATCGCCTCACCAATCGCAAGGCGTATTCCTGCGACTATTGCGGCACGCACGTCTACCCACTTGCCGGGACGATCTTTGAGAAGTCCTCCACACCTCTCAAATCATGGTTCTACGCCATGTACCTGATGGCCTCCACACGTTGCGGCATCTCGGCAAAGCAACTAAAGCGCGAGTTAGGCGTCACCTACAAGACGGCATGGCGGATGTTCAAGCAGATTTGCGGCCTCTTCGGTGAGGAAATCGAGCAGTTGAGCGGCGAAGTCGAAGCCGACGAAACCTACATCGGCGGTGTCGAGAAAGGAAAGCCGGGACGTCTCGGCAAGGAATCGAACAAGACGCCCGTCTTCGGTATCGTGGAACGTGGCGGCAAGGTTGCCGCGCTGGTCACAGAGGACGCGAAGAAGACGACGCTCCAGCCGATCATCCGCGAACACGTCCTACCCAAGTCCATGATCTATACGGACGAATGGAAGGCGTACGATGGGCTGGACGGCAAGAAGGAATACGAGCACAAGCGCATTTACCACTCGGAGAAGGTCTATGTCGTGGGCAATGTCCACACGAACACGATTGAGGGCTTCTGGTCGTAGTTGAAGCGGAGCATAGACGGCGCGAACCATTCCGTCAGTGCCAAGCACCTACAGGATTACGTCAACGAATATGCGTTCCGCTACAACCATCGGGACGATGAGCAGGCGATGTACGCGACGATTGCAGATCGGGTGACGAAGGTGCCGCGTGGGAAGCATGGGAGATATTCGCCCGTAGGAATGAAGAATGCGGGCGATTAAGTCATTCGGGGTACTTCATACCTCTCCCAAGTGCCCTTCCACTCATATAATTGGTTGCTCAATAGTACGCCGCCCGTTTTAACGAATCTGTGAACCACCATTGCAATTTCTCGTTTGGGTAAGTTGACAGGGATTATTAGGATACCGTGATGCACATTGCTCGCTCCCCATCCATGGTTCCAGCGCATCAGCAGCCCGTGAAGCATTTTGAAATCATCCCCGTTTTGAGTAATAACTGAGCGAAGATTCTTGGTCGCAACGCAGAGGTGTTCGTCATCATCAGCCCGTGTCATACCCAACGTCTTGCTGTGAACGCTTTGATGCCCCAACTCTGTGAGAGCCGGGGCAACGAGTGGGGACACAGGTTGATCTATATGGAAGCCAGCCATTATGCCCGATCAACGTACAGCATTGGCGCGAGGCGTGCATCAATAGCATACCGATGCTTCCTATAATACGCCTGAGCTGCCCGCACCGCATCAAGGGGCATTTCATAGTCTTCGGCAGTCTGCCGAACATCTCCATGAACGCCCTTGAGATAGCCAATCACCGCCCAAACAGCAACACCGTACCGCCGTATCTGCGCTTCTTGCACACCACGACGGGGGATTTCCTCAATGTATCGCGCAATCAGCACATCGGGATGCTTCTTAGCCATCCCTTTGTTTCGCTGAAGCACTTCATCGCGCCTCTTCATGGCTGTCATAAATCATCCCTCCTTTCTCTCGCGTATCTCCTCTTTGGCTAATGCCTCACGTTCCGTCTTCGCAGCCTTCTTTACAATCGCCACGAAGTTGCCACGGCTCGTGCCGCGTTCTTCGATCATGTGCGCCACGGCGGGTACACGCGGCTCACCGTTCTCATATGACGGACGCGGCTGCTTGCTTGCTTCGCTCGTATTCATCAGTCCTCCTTCGGCAACGCCAAAAAAGCCCTTCCGAATCGCGGCCTTTGACGGGCCGGTTCGGGGGTCTGCGGAGAACGCGAAGTTATCTATCGGGAATGGCATCCTTGCGGATTATGAGACACATCGTTTCCCCCTTAGCGCGAATACATACAGCCATTCTGTGCGGACAGGGATTGTATCATTCTTCTCTGTCACCCCCTTGACTTTACAGCGATTTCATGTTATGTGCAAGAGACTTATCCACAGAGTTATCCACAGATGTATCCGCATTATCCACATGTCCGTACAGGTTATCCACAGCCTGTCCACGATGTAGCGGTATATTCCGTATAATCACAACAGGTCGCGCTTCCCGCTGGTTACGTGCTACCAGGGGGTAGTCACCAATATTTTTATGGGCCGGGTTGCGGTTCGGATTGGAGAGGGCCGTATTTTCTCGTGCTTGGTCACAAAAGTATAGTGTCACTACCCCCTCGCCTCTTTTCCAAGAGCAGGTACCCCCGTCACGCTACCTCACCACAGGAGGGTAGGAGCCTCGAACCATCTTGTATCATAAAACGTTATCAGCCATCCTTATTCCCCAATGCCTTTCCACTCGCTCAAAGTTACCTATACGTCGGCATGCCGGTATCTACCCAAAGCGGTATACTACACGTATGTTGGGTGTGATGAATGATCAAGAAAGAACGAGCAAGATGGGCTATAGCAATACCAAAGTTTAAGACATTGTATACGATACCCTCATGTATGCTGGGTTCGATGTGGAGATTGCCGAAGCAGCGGCAACGGGAAGTGTCAACTTTGCGGGCAAGGTGATAGATAGCCGGATACAAGATGCATGCCAAGATCGCTACATCGCCACGGTGATCGAGCGTGCCAGAGTTGCAACCTTGCATAAGGAATTGTCCGCAGCGCGCCATGCCTACTGATCGCATCCACAATGCCTTTAGAACGCTCTGTACGCCTCTGTACGGCGTCGTACATGCTTATCTTGCTAATCTCCCCGCCCTCAGATTCACCGATGACCGCGTAGCGCTCTTCCATCATTCCGCTTTAGAGTCTCGATTCTTGCGCGGTGGTCGTGTGCCGTGGAAGGGATGGTCGGGCGATAGGAAACCGCGTTTACCGAGATGGTCGCGGCGGTATCGCTCTACCTCTTCTACCGTGACGATCAGCGTCCGGTTCCCGATCCGCTCCGTTTTGATGATGCCCCGCCGTACCGCCTTGCGGAGACTCTCGGCATTCTTCAAGCCGAGGGCGACGGCCATTTCATTCAGCGTCATGTAGCCTTCCATCCTTCCATAATACAGGGTATCCGAAACACTTGACAAAAAACAGTTTATCATGTATTATGTTCTTAGTCAAGCGGATGGCTTGACAACGAAATGCCCCGCCGGTGCGCTAACACCGACAGGGCGGCGAACAAAGGAATGGTGGTTCCAATGTCCACGACCAATGCTACCACGGCCCGCACGATCACCACGAAGAGTGGCATGCTCCTGCCCGCGACGATTGACCAGCAGACGGATTTCAACCTCATCACCACCGCGATGGCAATCTATTACAAGCGTTCCGGCTGCCTCGGCTCGTTCGACACCGCCGTACAGGTGGCGGACGCGATGCGCGACAGCAGCGCGGTGGTCGTGCTCTACGTCGGGCTGGACGGCGGGCAGGATGCACGGGTGCTGTGGCCGAACAGCATCACCTTCACGAAGGATAATAAGATCGTGGCGAAGTGCTATTGCACACTGCGCAAGCAGTGGAAGACCTTCCGTATTGACCGGATGTTGACGTGCCACGAGTTGACGACGCCGGATGATGTAGAGCAGGCGGCATAACAGCGGGATTCGTGGGGGTAGCGTGTGCTGCCCCCTGTGCACATAGAGGAGATACGACGATGGCAAAAGAGCGCAAGGGCCGGGACGGTATCACGCAACTCACAGACGAGCGCTGGCAAGCGCGCGTGACCGTTGGCTACAAGGACGGTAAGCAGGTTCGCAAGGCGGTCTACGGCAAGACGTACGCCGAATGTAAGGCGAAACTCGTTGAACTTCAGGGCAATCAGCACAAGGGCATCGCGCCGACGAATGATCGAATCACGGTGAAACAGTTTCTTACGGATTGGTTGGAGGATTCCGTAAAACCGTCCGTGCGACCACGCACACACGAAAGTTATGCGCAGATCGTGGCAGCGCATATCGTCCCGGTGCTCGGCAAGACCGCTCTCACAAAGTTGACGCCCGCACAGATACAAGCCCTGATGAATGCGAAGACAAAGGAAGGGTTTTCCGTCCGCACCGTCACGTACATCCGGGCAATCTTGCGACGGGCGCTCAATCAAGCCGTCAAATGGGGGATGGCATCGCGCAACGTTGCCGCCCTTACCGAACCGCCCAAGCGCGAGTACCACGAGGTGCAACCGTTGACACTCGCTGAGGCCAAAACCTTCCTCACCTCCATCACCGGCACGCGCCATGAGGCGTTATTTCTCACAGCCGCCGTGTTAGGATTGCGGAAGGGTGAACTGCTCGGATTGCGCTGGCAAGATGTAGACATAGACAAGGCTGTGCTTACCGTCAAGACGCAGGCGCAACGCATCGGCGGCGTACCACAGTTGGTAGAGCCGAAGACGCACAAGAGCCGTCGCACCGTCGCCTTACCCGCACTCGTGGTGGACGCCTTGAAGCGGCATCGCATCCGGCAACTCGAAGAACGGCTCGTGGCCGGAAGCCGCTGGCACGACATGAACCTCGTGTTCCCGTCCACCATCGGCACCATCGCGGATTCCGCGAATGTCACGCACGCCTTCCACGATGCCCTACAGCGCGCCGAACTGCCCCGGCAGCGGTGTCCACGACCTGCGGCACCTTGCCGCGTCTCTCATGCTCGCACAGGACGTGAACCCGAAGGTGATGCAGGAGATTCTTGGGCACTCGCAGATGAGCATGACGATGGACTTGTACAGCCATCTCATGCCGAGCGCGAAGAAGGACGTTGCGGCGCGGATGGATGCCTTACTCACGGGTACGGATTAGGCATCATCGAACCCAATAGGCATCAGCATAGGCATCAAACACCAATAAAGGCGACGCTACTCATCAGCGTCGCCTTCTGTTTGCGGCTTCCGAATGCGGTAAAGTGAGTGGCTGGGGCGCAGGGATTCGAACCCCACCTACCTGATTCAGAGTCAGGCGTTCTACCGCTAAACTACGCCCCAACAGCGCGACGAAAGTATGTCATGCTGCGCCGCTTTCGTCAACGGTGGCAGGCGGGAATGAGATGCGCCGCAACGTCGCTTCGATGTGTGGCCGTACCTCTCTGGTGGTGGTGGGCTTTAGCCTGCCACAGCAAGAAATGGCAGGCTAAAGCCCACCACCGGGAAAATAGAGGCTCAGGCGCTAGAAAAGCGCTCTAATGCAGTTCAACAGCGCCGTCAATCGCCTTTGCGTGCTGCATTTCGTGCAGGGCCGGGATGGCGGCGAGGGCGTCGTCGGCGCCGGTGATGAAGACCTGGCCGTCGTCGCCTGCCGCCGTCACTTGTTCGATGACGTAGGCGCGGTGTACCGGGTCGAGTTCGGAGAGAATGTCGTCGAGCAGCGCGATGGGCGGGTCGCCCGTCTCCTCGGTCATCACGGCGACTTCACCGAGTTTGAGGGCGAGGACGGCGAGGCGTTGCTGGCCGCGCGATCCGTAGGCCGCGATTGGCATGCCGCCGTGCAGGATCGTCATGTCGTCGCGATGCGGGCCGACGACGGAGACGGCGCGGCGATGTTCCTCCGTGCGGCGCTCCTGCAAGGCGTGGGCAAAATCCCGCGCCGCGATGCTCTCGGCCTCGTCGAGCGATGCGGCGGTCTGGCCGATGGGGATGCTCGGCGCGTAGGCGACGGTCAGCGGCCGGTCGCCTTCGGTCAGGGCGAGGAAGGCCGCTTCGGCGTGCGCGGAGAGGCGGCGTACCGTCGTCTGGCGGCGGGCGAAGACGTACGCGCCGCTGGCGATCAGCGCTTCGTCCCAATAGGTCAGTTCCGCGTGGACTTCGGGGTCACTGGCGCGCCGACCCTCGCTGGCGAATCGCTTGAGGAGGGCGTTGCGTTGCACGAGGGTTGCCGCGTACTTCGCGAGCGCGCGGATGTAGCGGCGATCCACCTGCGAGAGCATCACATCAAGGTAGCGCCGTCGGATGCTGGGCGACCCGGAGATCAGTTCGAGATCGGTGGGCGCGAAGACGACAGCGCGGAGATTGCCGACCGCGTCCACTGCCCGCCGGGCGATGCCGTTTACCTTGACCTGCTTGCGCGTCATCGCGGCGGCTTCGGCGGTGCCGCGCTCCACTTGCAGCGCAATGTCGAGCGATACAGCGCCGCTCGCGCCGAGCACGTCGCCATGCACGCGCGTGTAGGGCGCGGAGGCAAGGTCTGTCCCACTCTCCCAGCGGATCATCTCGCGATCCAGCCCGGCGCGCGGCGAGCGGGTCGTCGAGAGAAAGGCGACCGCCTCCAGAATCGTGGATTTGCCGCTGCCGTTCGCACCCGTAATGACGAGACCGCGCGCCGGAATGTCCAGCGCAAGGTGGCGATAGCAGCGAAACTCTTCGAGCAGCAGTGCGGTGAGATGCATAGTTCCCCGGTCGTTCCCGCACACTCACAAATGCTGAACCACCAAGGCGTCAAGGAGAGGCGTAAAGCACAGAGACCACAGAGGACGCAGAGAACACAGAGAAGATAAAACAAAAAGGTCTCTCTGTGGTCTCCGTGTCCTCTGTGCTCAGTCTTTCTTGGCGTTCGTGGTGGTTCGTCTCCCGACTTGTTTATTGCGCGAGGTGCATCGGCATGATGACGTAGACGGCGTCGTTCGTACCGACCGGCCGCAGGACACCGGCGTTATTCGGCCCCTGTATCTCCAGCGCCATCTGCTGCGATTTCGTCGCATTCATGACATCGGAGAGGTAGCGGACGTTGAAGGCGATTACGCCCGCCGGGCCTTCGACACTGGCGTCTACATCGCTGAGGTTGTCGCCTACTTCGGCGGCATTGGCGCTCACTTGCAAAGTGCCCGTGCTGAACTCTTCCTCGCCCTTCAGCACGGAGACCTTGACAACATCGTTGTTCTCGCGCGCGAAGATATTGGCGCGGCGGATCGCGCCGAGGAAGCCCTCGCGGCTGGCGACGGCGCGCGTTGTGTAGGATTTCGGCACCAGTTGGCGCACTTCGGGGAAAGTGCCGTCAATCAGCCGCGAGACGAACTCGACGCTGCCGGAGCGGCACATCAGTTGATTGCGATTGGTTGTCACGGTCATCTCGACTGGCTCGTCACTGTCGCCGAGCACGCGCGCGAGTTCGGTCATCGCGCGTGCCGGCACGATCACCGAGATAGGCTCAGTGACGGGGGCGACGAGTTCGCCATCACGGACGCCGAGGCGGAAGCCGTCGGTCGCGGCGAGGGAGATCGTCTGGCCCTCGACTTTGACATGGATACCAGCGAGCACGGGGCGGCTGTCGTCGGTAGCTGCCGCGAAGGAAATCTGCACGATCATGTCCTTGAGCAAGGTGCCGTCAATCGTGATTGTCGGTCCGTTACCGTCACCAATCGAGGGGATCGCCGGGAAGTCTTCGGCGTCAATGCCGCGAATCGTCGAACGGTTCCGCCCGCAGTTGAGGGTCAGCGCGAGGCGGCTGTCCACCGAGAGCGAGATCGTCTCCGATGGGAGCGTGTTGACCCACTCGGTGAGGGACTTTGCCGGAATCGTCACCGCGCCGTCCTGTGCGATGGTGCAGGAGACCCATGACGTGATCGCCAGTTCCAGATTCGTCGCGGCGAGTTTCAGTTTGCCGTTTTCCGTCACAAGCAGGATGTTGTTTAAGACCGGCAGCGTCGTTTTCGACGCCACCGCGCGCATCACCTGCCCGAGCGCGCGATGCAGATTCTCCTGCGAGACCGAAACTTTCATGCCGCTACTGCCACTGGCGGGAATGTCGTGTTCAACCGTCGCCACCGCGACCTCCGTTGCCTCGAACAAATCAACCATCGTTACTGTCCCCCACGCTGCGCGAAAAACCCCGTCCGTATTGTACGTACACTGTACACGACATTGGGCGCGCACGCAAGGGGTTTGCGCGCCGAAATGATACAATCCATCGGGCGGACGGTCAAAGCGAGGGCGACGTATGGCGACGGAAAGAGAGCAGCACGGCGCGCGGGGCATTCCGAGCGTCAGCGCGATCCTGCATAACCCCGCTGTGCGTGCGGCGGCGGCGGGCATCGCGGAACCGTACCTCGTTGTCGTCGTTCGCACCGTTGTCGAAGCGGAGCGCGCCCGGATACGCGCGGGTGGCAGTGCGGATCGCGCGCGGATCATTGACGGCGTGTGCGGGGCGCTCGCACGATTGTCGCAACCCCGTCTCACGCCGGTAATCAATGCGACCGGCGTTATCCTCCACACGAACCTTGGGCGCGCGCCGGTAAGCCACGCGGCGGCGGCGGCGATGCAGGCGGTCGCGGCATCCTATGTTCCGCTCGAAATGGAGCGAGAAACAGCGGCGCGCGGCGGTCGGATGGCAGAGCTGAATGCGCTCTTGCATGCGCTCACGGGCTGTGAGGCGGAGCTCGTCGTCAACAACAATGCGGCGGCAACGATGCTCGTGCTCGCCGCCGCCCTTCGCCCGGATCGCACAGAGGTTTTGGTATCGCGCGCTGAAGCGGTCGAGATCGGCGGATCGTTTCGCATCCCGGATATTCTGCGGCAGAGCGGTGCGACGCTGGTTGATGTCGGCACGACGAATCGTACCTATTTCAGCGATTACGAGCGGGCGCTATCGCCGCAGACGGCGGCAATTCTGAAGGTGCATACCAGCAATTTCCGCGTCCAGGGTTTCGTCCATGCGACGGCGGCGGGTGAACTCGTGCCACTCGCGGAGGTGAGCGGTATCCCGGTGATTGATGATCTCGGCAGCGGCGCGCTCGTGGATACAACAGCATTCGACCTCGCCGCCGAGCCGACGTTGCAGGCGAGTGTCGCGTCCGGCGCGCACCTGATCTGCGCGAGTGGTGACAAGTTGCTCGGTGGGCCGCAAGCGGGCATCATCCTCGGTCGGCGCGCGTGGGTCGCCAAATGCGCCGCACACCCCTTCGCGCGCGCGGTGCGGGCGGACAAAACGACGCTTGCCGGTCTCAGCGAAACATTGCGCCACTACCTGCGCGATGAGCATCTCGCCCAGATCCCGGTTTGGCGGATGATCGCGACAGAGGCGGAAGCGCTGTACAACCGATGCGAGGAATTGTGCGTTCGCCTTGTCGGCGCGGGCGTGCCGGTTGCGGTGCGTGCGTCGGTTGCCACCATCGGCGGCGGCTCCGTGCCCGGCGCGGCATTGCCATCCTTCGCGCTCACGCTCGATGCGGACACCGCACGCGCGCGCGGCCTGTCGCTCGACGCGGTTGCGCGGGCATTGCGCCTCGGCAGACCACCAGTGATCCCGCGCGTTGAACACGATGCAGTCTGGCTCGACCTGCGCACTGTCTTCCCGGAGGACGATGACGCGCTGTTTCAGGCGATTTCCGCACAGCTCGACGGATTCGCGGATGACTCCCACAGGATGTAAAGGACTGCCATGCCTTCACCTGATCGTTCCATCGCACCGGTCGGACCGACCCCGTTCGACGAACTCAACACGCTTCTCAAAGATTTCGTCCACCGCGTCACGGACATTCTCGGTGACAACTTCCTCGGCACCTACTTGCAGGGCTCATTCGCCGTCGGCGATGCCGACATGCACAGCGACTGCGATTTCCTCGTCGTCACCCACGGACCGCTCACGCCAGCGCACGAAGCAAGCCTCCGGCAACTCCATGACGAAATCCCCACCCGGCCGGGTCACTGGACCCGTCATCTCGAGGGCTCCTACCCTCCGAAGGGCGAACTGCGAACGCTCGACGGTCTTGGGAGGAGGTGGCTGTACATCGACCATGGCTGGCGGGAGATGCAGTGGTCAACCCACTGCAACACCGAGGTGGTGCGATGGTCGCTGCGCGAGTACGGCGTCACGCTGGCCGGTCCTGATCCCCGGAATCTGGTCGACGCGATCTGTCCGGAGGTATTCCGCGCCAAAATGCGCCAGTACGCAGTGACCTTCCTGCCCGACCTGTTTACCTGGCTCGACTTCGACACCGCCTGGGCCCAGCGGTATGCGGTGGCGACCTTCTGTCGCATCCTTCACACGATCGACTCGGGCCAGGTGGGATCGAAGAAGGCCGCGATGCTCTGGGCGATCAATAACCTCGATCCCACCTGGCGGGCCTTGATCCAGCAGAGTCTCGACGACCGCCCGCTCGGATGGGATCCAGACGTGCCCCCACGACCAGGCTCCGCTGAAGCGACGCTCGCCTTCGTCGCCTACGCTGAGAAGCGAGCGACAACAAACTGAGTGACGGGCTCGGCCCGACAAATCTGACCAGAGCATACCCAACGTCCATTTGCAGTAGCAAAAGGCTTAGCACAAAGGACGCAAAGGCACAGAGATCATAGTGAGACCCATTGTTTCATTTCCTCCATGTCCTCTGTGCTCATGTCATTCCCTGGCGCTGTGGCGGTTTTTAGGCGCGGGGTGATCGTAGGTCCCTGAATATACTGCTGCGGGGCGGGTAGAGTTTCAGGAGTTCGGTGAGTCGCGTCATTTCGGCGGCGTAGTAGCGCATCATTTCCGGGTCGCCGTTCGCCTGCGCGTCTTCGAGCAAGCCGCGTGATTCCTCAATGCGGATTTTTGCGTAGTCGTGCAGCACGTTGCGCAGCAGTGCCTCGGCTTCCGCGACGATCTGACCGACATACCAGGTCTCCTGTTTTTCCGTGTAGATAAGCAATTGTGCGAGGTTTTCCGCGAGCACGTCGGGGAGGTTCTCGCGCACGGCATCGGTATCCAGGTAGGCGGTCTCATCCTTCGCGAGCATGACGAGTGTCTCCCAGATCGCCCGATGGAAGGTGTCGGTGAACACATCGGCCGCTTCATCGGGTGCGGTGGCGAGCAGATCGGGCATCGCCTTCGGGTGGCGGACCAATAACGAGAGCAAATATTCCTCACGCGTCGGCCCCATCCGTCGGGTGGTCGTTGCGGCGTTGGTCGCTCGTGCAGCCGGGCGCGCTGCCTGGCGAAGGGCGCTGGCGATGAACGTCTCACTGACGCCAAGCGAGCGGGCGAGGATGCTGACATAGACATCGCGCTCGACGCGATCGGCGAGTTCGGGGATCAGCGGCGCGATCTGGTTGATGATCGCCGTCTTCCCATGGCCGGTGCGAGTGTCGCCCGCCGCGATTGCCGCGCGGATGACATAATCGAGGACGGGTTCAGCGGCGGCGATCAAGGGCGGCCAGGCGCCCGGATCGGTGCGGATGAACTCGTCCGGGTCCTTGCCGGATGGCACCGTCAGGACATTGATTTGCACCGAGAGCCGCCGTTGCGTCCGCACGAGACCGCGCGCATCCACGACGTATTCCGCGTCATCGCCCACGGCATTCCGCAGCGTATCTACCGCGCGCAGCATCGCCAGTTGACCGGCGGCATCGGCGTCAAGGGCGAGGACGATGCGCGGCGCCAGTCGCTTGACGAGACCAACCTGCTGCTCGGTCAGCGCCGTGCCCATCGTCGCAACGACGTTACGATAGCCGAACTGATGCGCCGTCAACGCATCAACATATCCCTCAACAATTACCACTTCCTGCTGCTTGCGGATGGGATCAGTGGCGCGGTCAATCCCATAGAGCAGGTGGCTTTTATCGAAGAGCGGCGATTGCGGCGTGTTGAGGTATTTCGGCTGCTGCTCATCGGAGAGCGCCCGGCCACCGAAACCGACGACGCGCCCTTGTCGGTCGCGGATCGGAAAGAGAAACCGCCCGCGAAAACGATCGTACGGGCCATTGCCGCCATCGCGCTGCGAGAGCAGACCGATTTCCAGCGCATCATCAAGATTGTACTCGCGGCCGCGCAGGTAGCGGGTGAGCACTTCCCATTCGTCGGGCGCGTAGCCGAGTTGGAACTCCTCGGCCACCTCCGGCGAGATGCCGCGCTTTTCGAGATAGGCGCGGCCCGGTTTGCCTTGTGGATGGACGTTGAGGATGTGCTGATAAAAGAGTGCGGCCGCTTCGTTCAGGGCGAGCAGGTGTTCCCGCCGCTCCTCTTGTTCGGTGGTCGTCTTCTTTTCCGGCGTGCGGGTAAGGGCGACACCGGCGCGCTCGGCGAGCAGAGTCAGGGCGCCCTTGAAGTCGAGATTCTCGACCTTCTGGATGAAGCCAAAGATGTCGCCGCCTTCGTTACTGCCGAAATCGCGCCACGTCTGCGTCTCCGGCCAGACGATAAAGGATGGCGTCCGCTCGGTGCGGAACGGAGAGTTCCCTTTATACGTCTTTCCCGTCTTCTTGAGGGGCGTGTATTGACCGATCACCTCGACGACATCGAGTCGGTCACGGATTTGCCGGATCGCGTCGTCGCTTGCCATACTGTTCCTCACAACCGGACATCAAGGGCAACGAGAAGCGACAACTCATTTTGTGGGCTATCGCTTCCGTACCAGTATACGGCATTGTACGTACATTGCGAAGAGCAGCGAGCTATTTATCTCTGTCGCTCGCTGCGATGACGGCTTGAGCGGCGGCGAGGCGTGCGATTGGCACGCGGAAGGGCGAGCAGGAGACGTAATCAAGTCCGATTCGCTCGCAGAACGCGACCGATGATGGTTCGCCGCCGTGCTCGCCGCAGATGCCGACTTTGAGGCCCGGTTTCGTTCGGCGGCCCAGTTCCGTGCCCATTTCGACCAGTTTTCCGACGCCCTCCTGGTCGAGCACCTGAAACGGATCGGCGGGCAGGATACCCCGATCAACGTAGAGCGGCAGGAACCGCCCCGCGTCGTCACGGCTGAGGCCGAAGGTCGTCTGCGTCAGGTCGTTCGTGCCAAAGGAGAAGAAGTCCGCCTGCGCGGCGATCTCGTCCGCAATGAGCGCGGCGCGCGGCAATTCGATCATCGTGCCGATCGTGTAGGGGACGCGCGTGCCTGCGTCCGCGAAGAGCGCCTCAATCGTTTCGGTGATCAACGCGCGCTGCCGTTTCAGTTCCTCCACGGTGCTGACCAGCGGGATCATGATCTCCGGTTCGACATGGATACCTTCCTGTGTCGCGGCAAGTGCGGCCTGGATGATCGCGCGCGCCTGCATCCGGGTGATTTCGGGATACTGAATACCGAGGCGGCAGCCACGGAAGCCGAGCATCGGGTTCGCTTCGTGGAGCGCGTTGACTTTGTCCTGCACCGTCTGAACGGGAATGCCCAACTTGGTCGCCAGATCCGCCTGCTCTTCCGGCGTGTTGGGCAGGAACTCATGGAGGGGTGGATCGAGCGTGCGGATCGTCACGGGGTAGCCATCCATCGCGCGGAAGATGCCGAGAAAGTCCTCGCGCTGGAGGGGCTCGATCTCGGCCAGCGCCTTTTCGCGCTCTTCAAGAGAGGTGGCGAGGATCATCGCGCGCATCGCGTCAATGCGGTTCCCCTGGAAAAACATGTGCTCGGTGCGACAGAGGCCGATCCCTTCGGCGCCGAACTCGCGTGCGGCCGTGGCATCCTGCGGCGTGTCGGCATTGGCGCGCACCTTCAGTCGCCGTTCCGCGTCCGCCCAGCCCATCAACGTTGCGAGGTCGCCACCGACGGTTGGCTCGACCGTCGGCACCTTGCCGAGCAGCACATTGCCAGTCGCGCCATCAATCGTGATGAAGTCGCCAATCCGAAAGGTGAACTCCGCGACATGCACCTCGCCCTTGGCGTAATCAATTTGCAGGGCCGAGCAGCCGGAGACGCACGGCTTGCCCATCCCGCGCGCGACGACCGCCGCGTGCGAGGTCATGCCGCCGCGTGCCGTCAGGACGCCCTGCGCCGCGACCATGCCGTGGAAATCCTCCGGGCTTGTCTCGATCCGCACGAGGATGACGGGTTCGCCCGCCTGGCCGCGTTGCTGCGCTTCGTCGGGATCGAAGACGACCTTGCCCGTCGCCGCGCCGGGTGATGCGGGTAGTCCCGTGGCAAGCACCTGCACTCGCGCGCCGGGGTCAATCGTTGGGTGCAGCATTTGGTCAAGTTGCGCGGGTTCGACGCGGCTGACGGCCTCGCGCTCGCTGATCCGGCCCTCGTTCGCCAAATCCACGGCGATCCTGACCGCCGCAGCGCCCGTGCGCTTGCCGGTGCGGGTTTGCAACATAAAGAGTTCATGGTGCTGGATGGTGAATTCAAGGTCCTGCATGTCGCGATAGTGCCGTTCAAGGCGCTCGGCGATGTCGACCAGTTGCATGTATGCCTCGTGCAGCGCCGGATCGTCGCCCATTTCGCCCACGGGTTTCGGCGTACGTACCCCCGCAACGACATCCTCACCTTGGGCGTTCGGCAAGTATTCGCCGAATAACCCCGGCTCGCCGGTATTCGGATTCCGGGTGAAGCAGACGCCCGTCGCGCAGTCGTCACCGAGGTTGCCGTAGACCATGGACTGGATATTGACCGCCGTGCCGAGGCTGTCCGGGATGTTGTTCTGGCGTCGGTAGCGGATCGCGCGCTGGTTGTTCCACGAGCGGAAGACGGCCTCGATCGCCATTTTCAGTTGGTCGAGCGGGTCGTCGGGGAAGTCCGTGCCGCTCTCTTGCCGCACGATAGCGCGGAACTCGTCGGCGAGCGCTTTGAGCGCATCCGCCGGGATTTCCGTATCGCTCGACACATTGACCCGCCGCTTGACGCGATCGAGTGCATCCTCGAACAGCTCGCTGTCTACGTCGAGCACGACCTTGCCGAACATCTGGATCAGCCGCCGCATGCAATCGTACGCGAATCGTGGGTCGCCCGTCTCCGCGATTAGCCCAGCAAGCGAGGTTGGTGACAATCCGAGGTTGAGGATGGTGTCCATCATGCCCGGCATGGAGAACTTCGCACCGCTGCGGACGGAGACGAGCAGCGGTTTCGCGTTTCCACCGAATGTCCGGCCCATCTGCCGCTCGACTTCCTTCAGGCCATCCAGTGTTTGCTCCCACAGCCCATCCGGGAGCGTGCCACCGACGTCGAAGTAGGCATTGCATGCTTCGGTCGTGATTGTGAAGCCGGGCGGGACAGGCAATCCCGCATTGGTCATCTCGGCGAGGTTCGCGCCCTTACCGCCCAGAAGATCGCGCTGACCGGCATCGCCATCCCGGAAGAGATACACCCAGCGTGTCGCCGTCGTTGCCATGCGTGCTCTGCCTTTCTCTGCGTACGTGCCCGATGCGCGGCGGTTCTATCAGCGTTTCTCGATCCGCGCCAGCGAGGCCATTAACTTTTTGACGCCCGCGCCGACGAAGGCAATCGTTACTTCCTGGTCGTCGCCGAGATCACGCACAGTGACGACCGCGCCATCGCCGAACTTCGGGTGCGAGACGCGATCCCCCGCGCGGAAAGCCACTCCGTTGCCTCCCCCAGATGCGGAAGTAGGAACACGCTCGCGCCCATTCCCATTGCTCCCCTCCACCTGCCCAGAGGGCGCCCGCGGGAGGGGCTGCGGAGGGGTTTCCCAGCGTGTCGCATGCACCTGGGGCGGGGATGCTGCGGGCAAGCGGCGCGCGGAGGAACTCGTCTCCTCAATGATGTCGGGCGGAATCGAGTCCACGAAGCGCGACCGGGTCGCGTACTGCTCGTTGCCCCACACCGTGCGCTTGAAGACATGTGAGATGTAGAGCCGCTCCTTGGCGCGGGTGATACCGACGAAAAAGAGCCGTCGCTCCTCCTCCAGTTCAGACGCGCTCTCCTGCGACCGGGCGTGTGGCAGGATATTCTCCTCCGCGCCGACAATAAAGACGACGGGAAATTCCAACCCTTTCGCGGCGTGGAGCGTGATCAGCGTCGCCTTCTCGGTATCGTCCGCTGTTCGGTTGTACATATCCTGATCAGAGACGAGCGCCGCTTCTTCGAGGAAGGTTGCGAGCGCCTGCGGCGGTTCGAGTGTCTCATAATCGGCGACAACGGTGCGGAGTTCGTTGACATTTTCTACGCGGTCAGCCTCATCAATGCCCGCTTCTTCGAGCACGCGCAGGTAGCCGGATCGCTCCATCAGCACATCGTAGAAGGTAACGATACTCGCGTCGAACATCGTCGCGCGCATCCCGGCGACGAAGCGCGCAATGTCGCCGAGGCCGACGGCGGGTCGTCCGCTGACCGGCGGTAGCGGTTCCATCCCTTCGACGAGCGCGCGACAGCCGGCAACGGCGGAGGTGTTATGCGCGCGTGCCCAGGCGTTGAGGGCGGCCACCGATTGCTTGCCGATTCCACGGCCAAGCGGTGTGTTGTCAATGATCCGTTCGAATGCCGCGCCGTCCGAGGGGTTATGTACGAGCCGCATCAGCGCGAGGACATCCTTGACCTCTTTCCGCTCGTAGAACCGCGTGCCGCCGATCAATTGGTACGGCAGCCCGAAGCGGATGCACGCTTCCTCCATGATCCGGCTCTGCGCATTCGTCCGGTACATCACGGCGCAATCATTCGTGTGATAGCGCCCCACCGTCACGAGCCGCTGGATCTCCTGCACGACGAACTGCGCCTCCTGCCCCTCGTCATAATGCTCGCGGATCGAGATCGCGGCACCCTCGTCGTTCTCAGTGATCAGTTGCTTCTGTATGCGCTGCGTATTCATGCTGATGACGGCGTGTGCCGCGTCCACAATCCGTTTCGTGGAGCGGTAGTTCTGTTCGAGCAGGATGGTCTTTGCCTTTGGGAAGTCGCGTTTGAAGTCGAGAAGATTGCCGATATCCGCGTGACGCCAGCCATAAATGCTCTGATCGGGGTCGCCGACGACGCAGAGATTCTGGTGCTTCGCCGCGAGTTCCTTCACTAAACGATACTGGACATGATTCGTATCCTGATATTCGTCAACGTGGATGTACCGATAGCGATGTTGATAGTGGTCGAGGACATCCTGCTGCGTGGTGAGGAGTCGGAAGGTCATTAGGAGTAAGTCATCGAAATCAAGCGCGTTGTGGAGCCGCAGCAGCCGTTGATAGACCGGATAGACGCGCCCGGCGACTTCCTCCCAATAGGATGAGGCAAGCCCCGCGAACTCATCCGCCGTCACGCCATTGCTTTTGGCCGCTGAGATCGTACTGAGGATCGTGCGCGGGCCATATTGCTTGGGATCGAGATTTAGATCACGGAGCGCGTTCTTCATCACACTGATCTGATCGGCGTCGTCGTAGATCGTAAAGTCCTGGGCGATCCCGATTCGCTCGCCGTCCCGGCGCAGAACGCGCGCGCAAAAGGCGTGGAATGTGCCGACGGTGAGACCGTTGATCTGCGCGCCGACGAGCCGTTCGAGCCGGTCGCGCATCTCCTTCGCCGCTTTGTTCGTGAAGGTGACGGCAAGGATATGATGCGGATCAATATGGCGCGCGGAAAGGAGGTAAGCGATGCGATGTGTCAGCACGCGCGTCTTGCCGCTGCCCGGCCCGGCGACAATTAGGACCGGCCCGTCGGTTGTCGTGACGGCCTCGCGTTGTTGCGCGTTGAGACCGGAAAGAATCGTTTCTTCGATTGGCATCGCGTGGAAATCCCCTGGCGAAAATCGGTCACGGCGGTACCTGTACAAACGCCCCTGCTCTCGCCAGTGTACACGCTGCTCGTTCGTCACGGAAGGGCGTTGGCACAGTCCGTTACCGAGTAAATTTGATGCCGTATTTATCGAGGTTGTTGAGAAGGTAGATTAGGAAGGCGGCCGAGGCCAGAATGCCAACCACCGCGCACGCGATACCGATGATTGCCTGCCGATAGCCAAACCGCACACGGTTTTCTCCCATTGCCGCAGCGATGCGCCGTGCCTCACCTAGACCGAGCAAGCCGAAGATCAGGCCAAGCGCCCCAATAATGACCCCGATCCAACTCAAGAGAAAACAGGGGATACTGACAATGCCGAGCCAGAACCCGGCGACAGCCTTGCCGTTTTTTGTCGGCACCGCACCATAGCCCGGTACGGCCGGAAAAGGCGTTGGATAGATGGGCGGCGCATAGCCATACGGGGGCATGACGATAGAGGAATGCAGTGGCTGCGCTAGCGCGGAGCCTGTTTGTGCGGAAACAATCCCGGTCGCGGGTGTCAGTTCCGCCCCGCAATTCTGGCAAAACCGCGCACCTTCCGGCACTTCGGCACCACACGCATTGCAAAAGGTTATCGTGTTCGTTCGCTCCGACATCGCGCATCACCCGCTGAGAAAGGACAAGAGAGGCAAACAAAACCAGCGGACGCCGAAACGTCCGCTGGAGTATGCCACCTTACGGTGCAGAGGGGAAGGGGAGAGGGATGGTGCGGGGGACTCGACTGATCGCGGTGAACCGCTACGCACCCTGCCCGGCGAAGGCCCTCCTCGGCGCCTCCTCCGCTTTGCCTGCGCGTACTCGCCGCAGAC
>JAABUZ0100000522.1_pt1 | contig 93300 bp, 62 predicted proteins | sample 5562091 | NCBI WGS metagenome assembly JAABUZ01 (sample SAMN12813069, study PRJNA571459) | rock metagenome | isolation source: Antarctica rocks | place: Antarctica: Victoria Land, Linnaeus Terrace sud | collected 2015-12-21
GGCGCGGCCCCCCCCCCCGCAGGCCATGTTTGAAGAGGTGAGGGGGAAGATGGAGGCATGAGAAGGGGAGTATCTTCCTGGCGTGACTGCCCGACGCTAGGATAGGGGCGGGAGATGCGATGTTGTGATGGAAGAGGGAAAGGGGAGATGGGGGTTTGAGATGGGGGCTTGAGATTGTGTTTTGGGGGTGGGGTGGAGTGGAGTGTGCGAAGGGTGGATCGTGCGAGGGTGGAGGGTAAGTGGGATGGAGTGCTGAGTGAAGAGGAGGGGAGGGGAAGGGAGGAAAGGGGGATGCATGGCCGATTGCGCGGGAGGAAGGATGGGGTTTGGGCTTTGAGGACGGTAAGGACTGTATGAGGACGGGCCTTGAAAGAGAGGGGAGGGTAGATGTGGTTGTGTCGCTATCATTGTTTGGTTTTCGTAACGTGAGATTGGGAAAGATGCTGGGGTTTTGTGTGGGGAAAACTGGGGTTCGGGAGGTTATTTGGGGAGGGCGTTTGGAGCGTGAGGGTTGTTCGTGTGGATAGATTGTGGAAATGATGGGGACGCTGAGTTGGTTGACAGAGGGGGGGTTTTTGGAGAGCAGGGTCGGATAACTGGGAAAGTGCCACGGATGAGCAGCCAGAATTCTTATATTCAAGCATTTGGGTTTGTCTCTTGGTCCAGGTGTACGACCTTTCCCTTGACATTTTCTCTTCTTTCTTTCTTACGGAACAAGGTAGGGGGAAGTCAAAGCTGGGATCTGTGCCATAGGACCATGGTGCTGGGACTTCTTCGTAAGAGAGGTATGAATGACCACCAAAGGAGATATTAATACGGTATGACCCTACAGCACAAGTAGAAGGGCTTCGCACCGAAAGCAAGTGATGACAGTAAGAGATGCTTGCTCATACTGTGCATGCAGGAGTTAAAGCAATGGCTGTCCATAGTCTCGCACCTTCCACCGGCTCTCCATCATTGTTAGACAGAGCACCTATTACACGCGAAATAACAGTAGCCGAGGCTCTTGAGTCTCAACCCACTAATCCATCACAAACCAGCCCTGTCTCGAGAGAAAGCAATACCAGCGCAAATGCACAGCCCTCATTGTTTCCCAGCAGTCGTCCAACATCCTACATCCATCCACCATCATCGGCTTCGTGACACGAGTGAGCATAGGCGCAGAGTTGCCGGCGTAAGGAAGAGGGAGCATCGATTGGAGCGCCAGCCGAAGGAAGAGTGAGAGTCGCAACGGAGGAATGAGGGTAGCGTAGTGAGACGCCTTAACTTCGTTCGAGGGAGGTCGTAGATGAAAGAGATCGGTGGGTGTCGAGAGCAAGAGATCTATCGATTCCGCCCGAACCTGCTGCACACGGAAAGTTCGTAATGGTACAATAATTATTTCTTGGAACTCTTCGGTTTCCTTGGAGGAGTGACGGGCCTGCCAGTGTTCATGCCACCGTAAACGTACTTTTGTTTCTTTTCCGCTGGTTTCAATATCTGTGCGGCACTCGTTAGTGTCTGGTTCTGTGCCAATCTCGGCAGCCGTAAGTGGGACTTACCTGGAACGAACACAACAAGCTCTCGTCCACGCTCATCATTGCTCCTGCATTGTCAAATTCCCCGCAATAATTGGGTGCACTGAACAGCGTGACCAGTTGCCTCTTCGAGAAAAACTCGTATCCGTCCTCGACGACTTGATGGGCGCGGCAGATGAGGTCCATATCGTGTTTCTGCAAGAAGCGAGATACCACGTCGGGGCCGAAGGTGAAGGAGACACCGCGGTCATTTTCACTCCATCCAGTGATGTCTTTGTCAGGGTCGGACCACAGCAGATCGCAGAGAAGACCGCAATCGGGAATCTATAGGAGTCAGCAGCTCACCACACAACTTGCATCGCAGCATAAGCTGGCTTCAAACTTGAAACTGATACGTACATCTGTTGGTCGCATGACACGACGGATCTGCTCCATTGAATTCAGATCGGGACTCAAGCCACCATGCATTGTGAAGATCTTCTCATCGATGATAGCTGCAATCGGCAGGCAATTGAAGCAATCGGTAAAGGTCTTCCATAGCTTGATATTGTAGCGCCTCTTGCACTCGTCGTAGAAGCCGTATATGCGATTGATCGAAGCGCATTCATGGTTGCCACGGAGAATGAAGAAGTTCTCAGGGTATTTGATCTTGTACGCGAGCAGAAGGCAAATTGTCTCTAGAGATTGTTTGCCTCTATCTACGTAGTCGCCAAGGAAGAGGTAGTTCGCTTCCGGTGGGAATCCTCCGTATTCGAATAGGCGGAGGAGATCGTAATATTGCCCGTGTATATCGCCACAAATCTAACGCAATGAATCCAGTATTAGCATCAAGGGAACAGACATTTAACGGCCAAGTCATATGGACTGGGGGGAAGGGATTATACCTTGATGGGCGCCTCCAATTCCAGCAATATGGGCTGCGAGATGAAGATCTCACGAGCTTTCGTGCACAAATAACGTATCTCGGCCTCCAGAAGCTGAACCTGCTTTCCTGGTCTGCTTCCACGTACTTCCAACAGCCTATCAATGATGGAGTCTAGATCCACCTCATTCTGGTCCGCCATATCACGTACCCAGTACGGGAGATGTCTCGTAGGTATTTGCGCCTGGCGATTATAGTATGGAAGGGAATCGGCTCTTCGCTTGCCCTATGATATCTATCCTTGGTCGGTGCTGCAGTACGTACAAAATCTAATGATGTCAGTTCAAGAGGATCTGGCTCAAGGCGCGTTGGTGGAAGTGAAGACCACAGCACCTGTGGGAACTTGGGGCAGATGCTGTGAACATAAGCAAATACATACTTCTAGTCTCCTTGTTTCAGCACTACTAGCAATGAGTTGCAAGACTCCTGCGCGTCAAGACAGTGTGGAGACAAAGGCCCCTGACACCTGTTTTGGTGGGGTTCCGGCAAGCCTTGTCCTCTGCAATTCCTTCTGTAGATATCCTACAGTCGCTCGTACACGACTACAAAGGTATGCTAGCCTATATCTGAGGATCGTCTTACACCGCTGTCGAGGCGTTGCGAGTGGATGTTGTTGGTGAAAGTTTTAGTGCTAGACAAAGCGGGCCGAAGTCAGGATTGGTAAGGTCTCTGTTCGCGAAGGTTTGATTGAGAATCTTGAGTGTCACCCTGTCTGGGATGAGCTGAGTGACAGATTGAGACAGTCCCAATCAATGTGTGAGAATGTGAGCCTGTTGGCGGTTGCGTAACGAGTGAGGGATGATGCTCAGGCTCAGGCGGCTCGTTTATTTTGGAGGAATGCAGCCGCGCTATGATCGCCTAAGTATAAAGTATCTACAATTTCTGCTTCGTACAAAGTGTTCATTCGATCCCAAAGTTCGGTGCACAGTCTAGATTGATTGATGAGCGCGCCTCATCATGACAGCAATTGACTTGTCTACCATTCATCATTATGCGTGTAAGATCTCCCCGCGTACTCTGGGCTGGCCGGAACAGGAGACGGCACCCAGGTCCAGGATTCTTAACTTTTCTTAGACGCTCTAGTGCAACGTTGATGCTACATCGAAGCAAGGATGAGCTATATACCTTATGCAGTGCATCGCCTTATCAAGGCCCCAGTCAGGCTGTCGGCTCGCGGAAAATTTTGCGATGGGTCAAAGCACTTTGCCTCTCTTCATCTAGTTCTGATATTGGCTTTCTTGGCGATGGACAGATAGCATTCTTTTTCGTTCGGGATGGACGCATATGATCGCTCGAGTATTTATTCATGATTCTAACTCAACATTCATTGATGTACTGCTTCGAAAACAATGACAGCCGCCATGCAAACAAAGAAACTCCGGGCAATGCGACGCTACCGAACTCCGCCGCTTGTTTTGCTGTAACATTTTGTGAATTTTCGACAAACTGCCACCGACAAAAAGAATCTATAGAAGACGCTGAACAACGCTATATCTACGGCAAACGCTGATGCAAGCTGTAAAAATGATGGGAGGCCTCCCCATCGAGCGCAGCAGAAAGTGGTAAAAAGCAGCCAAAGAAGAAGAGGTATGAAAATAATCGTACAACGCTACAACGGGAAATAGTACCGATGGAGTCGTGAGGGATTCGTTGGGGATCTCGGGCTTACCCAGAATGCTTCAGCCAAAGGTACGGCTACCGCTGACGATGCCTTGACTCTGGACCCGAAGGTCGGACAGCTCCGGCCTCAAGGTCCTGGAAAGTGGGAGAGTAGACAGTGTCCTATCAATCTTTGCAGGTCTGTTCCAGGCTTCTTCGCTCAAAACGCTGAGCCAGTCACTGCCGACCTCGGTCTTGAGCGCCTCAACTTTCTGACGGTAGGTCTCCCCATTGAGGTTGAGGTGTTTGATCTCGTGCGCAAGCGACTGACTTTTATCAGAGATGTCCGCTGCTGGTAGAAGCGATGGCGAACGTTGACTAATGAGTGATCTGGGGGCCATAGCCGACGCTGCAATGGGCTGGTCCTGTGTAGGAAATGATAATGCAGGCCTAGTCTTGGGTGAAAGTCCATTCATATCCACAGTCCGTACATCGCCGCGGACGGTGGAGGGCGCTAGCTCCGGTCCTTCAGTCAAGCTTAGCTGATAGCCGAGGGCAAGAGTGTCGTCTCCCGCTAAGTCCACGATCCTTCGTCTTGGACCTCGTTTCCTCCGGCCAGAGCCTATAGCCACTTCGCTCTGTGTGGATCGGGGCAGTGGCCGCTGGGTTCTCTCTGTCTCTGCTCCCTTAAGATCGTCGGCAGTTACAAAGCTTGGACCTTTTACCAGTTGGGCGTCAAATGTCTCAGTATCTAGTGGCAATGGCATGACAACAGGAACAGCTTGGGACTCTGCAACGCGATCCCTCAACTGTCGTCTTTCACCATACGTGGGTCCCATCGCATCAATGCTTGTGTCTTCTGTATTGCCCGGCGTGCCTCGGAAGAGATTGAAGATCGTTACGCGGTAGTTCCCATGGGTCTTCGTGAACGGGTTGCCAACAACCCAGATCTCTCGTATCTCTGGAATCCCAGTAAGCCTTGCCAGCTCCGTGGGATCTTGGATCTTGTTATCTCGCAGATCCAAACGCTCAAGCGGGAAAAGCCTTTCAATGCCAGCAATGGAATCAAGCCTATTGGAGCGGAGATTGAGCGCAGTGATTGCTGGTAAAGGGTTTCTCGCCAGCGACCGCAGTGACTCGATCATGCAGTTGGAAAGGTTCAGAGCTTTCAACGCTGTCAGAGATGCTAGACAATCAGGGATCTCGGCGAACAGATTAGAAGACAAGTCAAGAGAGTGTAATGTGTCAGCGAGGGGTGCCAGGCTTGATGCAGTCATTGAGGCGAGAGAATTGTCTGCAAGGCTTAAATGTCTTAGAAACCTCCATTTAAACGCGGGTAGAATGCCCATGCTAAGAAGATTTGAGAAACTTCCGTTTCGGTAAGGTACAATTGAATCACTCGAATTGGAGCTACCCGAGCCAGAGCGCTTCATCCTGCTGGCGTTGCCTCTCATATGTCGATGTGAATTATCATGGCGAGATGTAGAGGGACGGCTTGGGGAAGTACTTTTTGGCCGTGGTTCATGATCCTCGGAAAATGCGTGATCTGTATTAGTGTGGTGGGATATCATTTTTCGCGGACTCGTACTGTGACTCAACCTGTCCTCGCCGCTAGGTGAGCCTGGAGTAGAGCTTGTGCGTGTAAGTTCGCTGTGTCTCAAAAACGAATTGGAAGGCCACGTCAACACTGGAGAGTACTGAGCTTTCGACGACCTCCTTCGTCTCTTGTCCATATCATCCAAGACAATGCCCACCAGCAGATCTGTCGGGTCTTCAACGTTCGCACGTTTCAATGTAAGTGAGCGCAGTTGATCTGCTAGTCTATCCCAGCCAAAGAATTGCCGGAAATCTACATCGCTGAGTTCCAGCGCATTCAAGTTCTTGAAAGCGAGGAGTGGTACAGCGGTATCGAAAGGGAATTCTTCGTATCCGCTGATGAGACGGGCCTTGCGATCCGGTGACAGCCGTAGGCATGGGATCTTAGTGAAAGCAGAGTATAGATACTTGGTGTCTGTGAGCTGTTGCGCCTTGGCCTTTTCACTCTTCGATGCACGACTCGATCCTCCAAGCCCGAAATTCGACCATAGTGAAGACATGCCAGACATTACACTGCGCACACTTGAGACGGAATGTACCGATTCACGATCACTTCTGCCCTTGGATCGCTGGGTCTGACTAAGAAAAGAGACGTAATTCGCCGGTGAAGCCTCTGCACGGAGACTCTCGAGGCGCACATTCATGGGACCAATAGGTATTCCTACCTCCTCGAAACACGAGAGCAGATAGAAAAGATGATGGGGCGTTAACGTCAGCTTGGCAGGCTTGATGTTATGTGAGGAAAAATTGAGTGTTCCTAGAGAGAGTGCAGCGGCGAGAGCACTCGATGTTGATAAAGTGGAAGAGCTGCTAATATGTGTTGGCGAAGCGTCTCCATTGTGGGTACCCGACTGTCCACCTCTTGGACCTTGCCGTCTCAACTGCAAGGCATTCGCAAGGGCTTTTTCATGTGTGCGAACAAATTGTGCTAGATTCTGCCAAGGTATCAGCAGTCAGCCTTTTCAAATCGCCAGCAGCTACATGGTTGGACTGACCTTGACAAAGACTTGTCCATCTTCCGATTCCATGTCGAGCTATACATAAAGTCCGAAAGCAGACTGCCCCCCAAACCCTACGAACAAACACGACGAGAGCCGCCAAATCCTTCTCGCTGAGCCTATGACATAGTGCTTGCTTGGTACGATCTGTACCAGACTACACCGACCGGTACAAGTGGTTGGAACGACGCTTAGGTATTTGATCGGACACCTTTGCTACAAGAGGTATCTTGCTGCCTCCAGAACCGATGCCGCCAACGTCTGCAAGACGACAATGACCAGAGGGCCTCCGCCCAAAACCCGAACTTCTTAGTCGATGTAGTACTCGATGTCTCGATGCTGGAGCGCTGTGATGCTTTTCCCGAGCCTGGAGGATACTCAACGAGCGGAAGTCCAGGTACTTGTAAGGAGCGGGGGTGTCGGTTCAACACCAATGAGACGGAGAATCACGACGGATCGCAGGGTGCGTTATGCGGCTGCAGTATGCAGGCGAGCAACGGAATATAAGTGGTTCGCGGGGCTCGAGCATGAAAGTAGACTGATCGGCAAGATAAGCCGGAGATAGAGCATAGTAAAGCAGTCGGGTTATGATATTGGACTTACGTGGGTTATAACGGCGCGGAGGGGGAGGATTTACTGCACAATGACCGATGGTGAAGCTTTTGACGAGGTTCAAGAGTGATAGACTTGACCGTAGAAGGGTAGTTGTGAGGTGGGAGGATTGGTGAAGCAACGAGGTGCATGAATTGGATGTTTTGTCCTTGTGATTTGTCGGTCGTCTAGCGGTCGATGGAGGTCAGATGGGCTAAGGTAGTAGGCTGCTTATCGGCTAGCCTGAGTTAAAATAGACCCCCACGCCTCAGCGAAGCGCGTGTCGAATCCTACCGGACCCACACCTAATTTGACGCCAAGGGCTGCAGTATATTGCGTGCTGCTGTAGGCGCTACCAACCGTCTGTGAGTACATACTCTAGTAGTCCAGCAGGTGGTCCAGACCTCGAGTGTTGGGTGCCGGTCGAACAACGTCTCGCTGCATTTTCAAGCGTTCGAAAGCGAGGGCGTTTCGACTACCGTTACTTCACATGAATGCATCTCGATCCAAGGCCAACTCTCTCCGCCATCGAAGCATGGTGAGCAGCAGACCGGTCACGCGCGCCACGGCGGCCATCCTCGAGCATGTCTGCTGCTCACCGTGTGTCGGCCGGCACGACCTTCACACCGCAGCTTACGGCGCTAATCGGATCAGATTAACGTCTGCTGCCTCATCTTGAGACTACCTTAGTACCGGGCGCACAGGCCGACTTCGTGGTCCGCTACATTTTTCTTCTATCATAGCCTCCAACACACGAGGCAGCATAGCTCCTCACTCGCTAGTAACAAGATATTAGACGTGTCAACTTTCTCGTCCCGCTAGCATGAAAAAGCGAAATGTATCGAAAGGACGAGTCGACATGGGGTTCGACTCTCCTAGTCTGATGCCGCTTGCGCATACTTCCATCTAAAGTAAGTACTTTTATGTTATCGTACGGACCAGAGTTCTTGGCATGGTATGCCATTACATTCGGAATGAATCACGACGAATGAAAACATAGTATCAAAGTGCAGCTACTGCCTGTCTCACTGACAGGTCCTCAGTAAAGCTACAAAAGCTACATTACTAACTCTCAAATCCGCTGTCGCGTCAGGTCACATGACTTCGCTGGCATCTCCGATATAAGTATGACCCTTCCCAGAGGAAGGGTTACGCTCTCCGAAGATTGTGTAGCAAATGCAGTCGTTGGATACTCCCTTTGGGGCTCTGACCTCAATGGCTTCAACGCTTGCCGCCCATTTGGCGATAAGCCGACTTCTAGATGACCTTCGCACCAGCTGCAAAAATAGCATTCTCGAGGTGCTGCGGCCATCCTGAAATACGGTATGCTAGGAGCGTAGAAGGAGACCTCACGCCGCCAGCCCGATAAGACCTCTGACATTGACTTCGCCCGATGCTGTCTGTACATATCGCAGCTAGGCTTGTTGTGCTTACGGAAAGGGGGGAAGGGGGGAAGGGGGTTTGCATGGGGAGAGGTAGGATTCGGATTCTGATTTCCTTGAGAGCACTGGGAATGAAAGGTAGACGAGTATGAGCAAGACAGGGAAATGAGCCTCTTCGAAAATGCTCAGTTGATGCTTTGAAATACCTGGAGCGCGGCAAAAGCCCTTAACGGTACGTAAATACGGATACGTTGTGCAAAGGATTCGCGCTGTCCTATAATCCTGACTTGACATACCAGTTAGGCCAGGTCATGTTCAACTTCCACCATGAGAGGTTTCAACGGTCGTTGCGTCGGCAACTATTTCGTATCCTTGGCCCATCGTTCTGGCTTGACTTGTGTTTGCCGGCCAAACTAGCCTTGTACACCTTTGGGTTCTCTGTGGATGTCGGCGGAATTGTGACTGCCGGATTTGTCCTTGGGGAAGTTTTTCCCTGTGAATGCCTAGACATGTTTTGGCTACTGTCTTGTTAACCTCTCTCGTCAGATTCCGCATTAAGCACGACTTGCTTTGTGCCCCGAAGGCCAAGCCTCCTTTTGTGCGATTCTTCCTCACCTGACTGCCAGTATCCATTGGGCAACAATGTCTCCGCTGTCTCGCCACACAGAGCGGGATCTCCAGCAGCGCCTACGAAAACAATCCCTAATTCCAAAATTTGGATTTCGACACCGGAGCAGCGCTAACAGCGTTGACAGTAGATTGCAGGTTAAAGTTTTAAATAGCACTTCCCATAGCACCAACGACGGAGGGGGACAAGCGATCGATCTTTAGTATTATACATTTGATCTCGTCATCTTTTTCTCCTTCGCTCACGATTTTCGGAATTCACTTTGTCAAGCAATATTGCTCCTTGCTCGATTCGCTTCCTCGAAGACGTATGTATTCAGTATGACGGCTGTGAGTAATGAGGCCAGCGCTTCGACGGCAAGCGAAGGAGTGAAAAGAAGCATGTGGTTTGCCTTGGATCTGGGAGACTGCCAGGGCCTGGCAATTACACCTATAGGCATAAAGGAGAACGGCCTCCTGAGCAAGCCCTCCTGTAGCGATTCGATTTTAGCAGCTTCTTGCGATTCCATTTCTGTCTCACGGGACGACTTGAATACGCTTAGCAGAATCCTCCACGAAAGCGTCTTCATGTATTCGTAAAGGACCACCCTAAAATCTGGAGTAACCAGCGAAAATACCCAAGAATCAAGTCCTGAATGAGTGGTTGAAAGGTTTCTGGTAAACAAGCCATCTTTGCGATCCACGGTTGCTTCGTGGGTCCATGAGCAGGTAGGCTCAAGAGAAGGAGATTCGAGGCAGGGAAGAAGGGTGCCATCAACTCATTGTAGGCTTTGCTTGAGCTGCTGTTTCTTCGTCTGAAAGACAATACTTGACCTGTTCATAGGAAGACGTACTGCGTCATTTAGCGGTCGTTTATAGCTGGTTGCATGGCTGCAACAGACATGCACACGTTGTTTTCGAACAGCTTCTCCCAAACACAGGATCTGATCTGTGACAGGGGTTCGTTTTATGAATTTACGCGGATGAAACGTTCAGGAGAGGAGGAGGGAACGGGCTTCGAAAGTTTAAAGAGAATCGCGGGTGGATTATGGAGAAGACAGGTAGTTGGGCAAATGAGATGTTCTCGAGGGACCTATGTAAAGTGGTCATTAGGGAAAGAAAAGAAGCGAAGCGTAGGATAGAATTCGTAGAACATAGATGCTGCGCTTCAAGGACCTCGAAGCCAATATTCTAGCACGGCCACCGTATCTCTACCTCCTCATTCCTCCCCCAGCCTCCTCGCATCTCCATGGCTCTACCTCTTTCCCTCCTCCAAACTCTTTCCCCACCTCCCCAACCGCCTCCCTCACCCTCCTCCACCTCCTCACCGGCCCCACCCCCAGACCCGTCCACTTCGCCAAACAATCTCCACCCTTCACTCCACCCTCATCACAGCGCTCGCTCTCTCCGTGTGGCCTGGCCTCCTTTTCTCGAGCAAAACCCACGGGGTCCGCCATTATTGATAAGTTTGAGATGTTGAGACGTTGACACAGGATGGTGCCGAAAGCCTTTTCTCCAGATAATGTCCGAAGTAGGTTGTTGCTTCCCAAGATCGTCATAATATTACGGTGAAGAAGTCGAGGGAGAGCCGAACGCTCCCTTCTCTCGAAGCTTCTGCACCAACTGTAGCGCATTGCCATCGCAGGCAGCCAGCTCATTATTATCCATCACGAGCTTATAATCCTGCCCCTCGCCCATCAAGACCATCGGGTACCAGTACTTATTGATCTCCACGAACTTCTTCATCTATATTTCACGCCGTTTCGTCAGTATCGCCATAAATACCATCCCCTCCGACGAACGAGTAAATAGGACATAGAGACCCAGTCCGATAGAGAAGGGGGAACAGAAAGACATGCATACCTCACCACCCATCTGATCCCGATGCAGCTGCTTCAACGTTACATTCTCCGCCTCCGTGGTCATCTCTTCCTTAGCCTTCTTCCATTCAGCCGTCTCGTCGAGATGCAAGCCTCCGTGCGTGATATCGCACGCTGCGCACGCGGGCTTGTCTTTTGGGGCGGTGAGCTTACGGTAGCCGTAGTTGATTTTGCCCAGGAGGGAGGCGTCGGCGTTGTAGATGATGTAGAGGGTGCGTGATGCCATTATTTGTTTGATGAGGTGGGATGATGCTTTATGGTTACGTGATGGGAGTAAAGGATGATTGGTTTTAATCGATGCTCTTACAAGGGTAAGCTACATGTACTTTAGGCGAAGCTGCCCCATGTTAAACCCGCGATATTTTATTTCCGAGATCCCAGGTCAATGTTTGACGGAGTACAGTCAGCAGCAGGGTCTGTCGCGTTCATGCATAAGTAGATGTTGATGTCCTCACGAAAATGACCTGGGCTTCTGACTTCCGAAGTCGTCTGTAACAAGTTTCGAAGCCAGCTGAAAAGCAGCAAGTATGACGTCCGAGAAGAGCAAGATCTCCAACATGGATATCGATGTTGCCATTATTGGGACTGGTGAGCCGAATCGGAGACATTATGAGACTCCTAATGGGATCAAGAAGTTCCGCTGAAGAGACTTCTGTGAAACAGGGCTGTACGGCATTCAAGCGGCACGGTACTATCTAGATGTTCACCCTGAAGCTAAGCTCGCCCTGGTGGAGGCGGACGATGTTGTTGGCGGAACGTGGAGCTTAAGTAAGCTAGCTTCATAGCCTGACTTCTAAGATGCCATCCAAAGACGGGAGAAATCCATTGGAATTCTATCATCTATGGCTCTGTTGGAAGATCTAACGCACTTCACTAGAGCGTATCTACAAAGACTTCTGGACCCAAACCCCTATCAAAATGGCCGAGTTCTCGGACCGTCCCATAACTCCTCCACCGCTAGAAGATCAGTACTGGGGCTTTTTCCCAGCGAAGTATACCACCCGATATCTGGAAACTTACGTTGATGATCACATCTATAATGGTCAGAGCATCCGTAACCGCATCCTCTTCAACACGCCAGTCGATCGTGTGGAGAAAGACAAGGATGGGCATTGGATCATCACCAGCAAAGATACCTGCCTGTTCCGAGTGAAGAAGCTGATTGACGCCACGGGAATGACCTCGCAGCCGCACATTCCTCTTATTCCCGGATCGGAACGTTTCCGAGGCCAAAGTCTTCACCACAAAGACTTCGGACAATCCACTTTCCTTCAAGACGAGACCAAAAAGAACGTGGTTGTGCTGGGTGGGGCCAAGAGCGCCGCCGACGTTGCCTACGCCTCTGCCAAAGCCGGTAAGACCGTTTCCTGGGTCATCCGCAAAGACGGCAACGGCCCTGCTGCCTTCTTCGCTCCTCAACCAGTTGGCAAGCGGTATGCGAATTCCAATGAGGGCTTCTATAATCGATTCCTAGCGAGCTTTCTTCCGAATCCATTTGGAAGCAAGGGCCTGCTCGCAAAAGTATTACACGGGACATGGTTCGGACGCAGATACTTGAAAAATTTGTGGGACGGGTTCGACAAGGGGTTGAGAGGCATGATGCAGTATGAAAGGGAGGAGGGAAAAGAGCACGGTTTCCCAAATCTGGAGCCGGACACCCCGTAAGTGCAACTTGTCCTTGCCAAATGGTAGGTAGAGGCTGACGTATGGATGACAGGATATTCTGGCAGAACGACAGCTCCGGTGTCAATACGCGACCTGATCTTCTTTCGACGATTGCCACCAAGGTACACGTTTATCGTCGGAATGTTGATCGGCTGAATTCAATTTCTATTACTCTCGCTCCAATGGACGCGGCTGATAACGAGAGCACAATTCGCTGCGACGTGTTGATTTATTGCACTGGATGGGATCCCGTATCATATTTGTTCTCGTTTGAAAAGGCATCAGGTCTTGGTCTGTCCGTACCCATAACCGAGGTCGACCCAAAGGCCCAGTCCCGTTGGCAGGCGTTGGAAACAGCTGCTGAATCTAGAGTTTTATCGAGGTTTCCGCACCTAAATGATCCACCTCCATACCACAAATTCGAACCCACTCACGCGCCCTTTCGCCTCTACAAAGCCATTGCTCCTGTGATCGATGAAGCAGATCATTCGATAGTCTTCCTTGGCAAAATGGTAGTGGGCAACAATTTCCGAACAGCGGAAGCTCAGGCGTTGTGGGCTGTGGCTTACCTAGATGGGAAGGTGAACGTGCCGGAGTCCGAGATGGCAAAAGATGTGGCAATGACGGTCGCATGGAACCGCAGAAGGTATCTCAACAAGGGTCAATTGGGAAGCTGGTTCTATTTCGACGTCGTTGCGTATGCCGACATGCTGCTAGAGCAGTTGAAGCTGTCGAGTCATAGACGGAAAGGTTGGTTCAAGAATCTGATGGACCCTTGTTTCGCCGATGATCTCAAAGATTTGGGAGCTGAGTATAGGGCCCGATATTCGTCATAGGATTTCAATTACTTATGTTCATTGCACATGGTAGTGCACATCTTGGCCCTCGTTCGGTGATCGATCTTCCCTTAGCTGTTTTCTTGTGACCCATTCGTACGCGGTATCCCACCAATTGAAGAACGGCTCATAGTATCTCTGGCCATGTTGATGATGTGCGGCGTGCCTTCTGCTCCCCGCCGCCCAGCCATGAGGAAGTATCTTGTCATACCCCCAGGGCTGATTCATCCCCGAGTGTATGTCCACCAACAGCCAGACGAACATGGGAATGAAAAGAGTCCGCGTTAGGACGTGCGATTTTATGATATTGAGTGAGAAGTTCGCGAGTAGGACAAGACCAAGCCTTTCTCCGACATCAAGCTGGTTCGTGACCTGTGGATTGATCTCGCCGTGCTTGTGATGTATACTGTGGATTCTACTGACGTAGGGCAACTTGTGAAGAGCGAGGTGGAAGAGAAAGAACACGGCGTCGTAGATGAATATGCTGGTAGCCAATTGAAGCACTATCTGTCTACTTGTTGGTGGGAGAGCAGGCAAGGCACGTTGTGTCTGCAGAGGAGAGTTCAGCGTGAAATGGTGCAGGGTTGGTGCGAGAAAGTTTCCTCGCATGGAGACTGTGCTTGGGTCATAATTGCCGCTGGTAGCCATGTCGCGGACAGTCACACCTCCAAATTTCTTGATCATCGTAAGGTCCATGAGGAGGAGCGGTGTAATATATGTCAAGCCTTCTCTTACGCGATCCTTGGGCCACCGAAGTCTAGGGATCGGTTTGTTGCACTTGCTCCCATCTCTCGAATTCGCCAGGCGCAATTGTGGATTGTGAAGAAATTGATAAATATAACAGCCCTCGACAATGGCGTATACTATGGCAGTCCAGAAAGTCTCGAAGGTCGACGACCTGTAAATTGGGGAGGAAAGGAGGCGGGCGTAGGTGTAGTCAAGGGCGGATTGGTAGAATTGTGGCATGACGACGGCGGTTCCCACGAAAAGCCCCAAGGCAAGTCGTAGGACGGTGATTGGAGAGCAGCGCGCAGGCATGCTTGGGGTTGCTGGCAATGGGTATCTCGATGGTGGTGGGGTAGAGGGTCGGGCGCTGATACTTTGCCCAGAATGAATTGGGGTAAAATGCTGAGGTGCCTTATACATCCAAGTACTTCGACGATTCCTCATCAAATGACGTACAGATCGATCTGCTGGCGGCGCTACATAGAATTACAACTGTCTGCATTACCATACGGCGCTATGAAATTCCGCGCCCTTAAAATTACGCAGACTCTGACTTCTTCTCTGCCACGAATCAGAGTACCGAGCAACTGGGTCTCTGCCTGGTTTCAGGCGTCTCGAAATGTTCGACATTCAACTCCGGTCCCTCAAGGATGCCTTCTTCGATCCATGTTGTCAATTTATACCCACGTTCATCAGCCCTCTCCATATCACCATCGCTGCATTTCTGTCCGGCCAGCTGTCCTGCCTCTTTGCAACACAACAAAGAATTGCTCTATCCCTGGCATTTTGGCTACTCAATCGGGCTTTTGACTGTCTAGACGGAGCCCTGGCGCGATATCGAAAGACCGCTTCGGACTTGGGTGGCTTCCTTGACCTCCTCGGAGACTTCATCACTTACTCCCTTTTACCAATCGCTGTTGCGTACGGGAACGTCAGTAATGATGCCACCTGGAAAGCGGTGGCAGTGCTCGAGGCGACGTTCCATGTGAACAACTTCATCTTGTTCTACGTTGCGGCAGTTGCCGAGAAACTGCGAGCGAAGAGCGCAGAAGCATCGAAAGAATTGACGAGTATCATGATGCGGCCTGCCCTCATCGAGGGCGTGGAGAGTGCAGTAATCTTCACGCTTATGCTCGCTTTTCCCACCAAGATTTGGGCTTTGAGCTGGACGATGGCTGCGTTAGTCAGTTTTGGGATCCTACAACGAACCTTCTGGGTCATTGGCGCTTTGGCATCTTGACCGCAAAGCAACACCGCAGTACAGCAGTTTCATTGAATTTCCTTATACTCAAGAGCCGAAATTCTGGCTCTTTTCCTTGTGTCTAACGTCCGCGAACAACTTACCTTATGCAAAAGGCAAATACAGAAACAAATCAGGTAATATTTCGACACTACTGTCTAGCTGTTTCAATAACCCCTGGTCGGAGATCTAGGGCGTATCTTCAATCCCCACAAGTTACTTTTACAGGTAGTAGAAGGAGGCAGCCAATGCAAGCTCAATGGTAATTTGCGGTTCGTGCATTGTGTATCATAAAAGGTCTCGTTGATCGCCAAAGTCCAAGCACGCAGAACCAAGTGATACTTTACTTGTACGCATACAGCTCAATAGAACCCCAAACCCGCAAGCTTCGACAGCATGCAGAAGAATAATCAATTCGGCGCAACCTTCGATACCGAAGGAGACCTCGATGGTAGAGGTATTGAGCCAACAATAGAGGAAACAGACACCACCAAACTTGTGTCCAGACCAGATGTCCCCGTGTGGAAAATCACACTTTCCCTGGTCCTGCTCTTCCTCAATTACTTTCTTGCTCAATACGATAAATTCATCCTCTCATACTTTCAGAAAGACGTGGTCGCATCGCTGAGCCTTTCTTCATCGGCATACGGCATTCTCTCAGGCTATGCAACGGGTATCGTGTATGCTCTGCTGGCCTTACCTGCCGCCTACGTCGCCGACTACACTGATGCTCGGGTGTGGGTCTTGACCGTCTCCGCACTATGGTGGAGTCTATGTGCAATCTTTCAGGGGCTCAGCCACACCTTCTGGCAGATCCTGCTGGCTAGGATTGGAATGGGTATTGGTCAAGCCCCTGTGGAAGCCTTGAGCGTGAGTTTGATTAGCGACTTGATGGGCAAGGAATATGTCTTCTTCGGCGAAAGGTACGAGCTTCTCATAAAGAAGCGTTTGACTCCTTTAATGACTAACATCTACTCAAGCGTGCTCTACGTGGGTGTCTACATTGGTGAAGCCGTCTCAGGCCAAATCGCTGTGGCATTTGCGCGCACGAAAACTCCATGGAACACGGCTCTAATCGCCATTGGCATAGTCGGTATTGTTGTCGCAATCTTCATCCGCGTCTTGATCCGAGAGCCATGGCGCCAGACATCATTGATCTCTTTAGATGCCTTCAATAGTCTTGGCGAGCACAGTGGCTCTGTCTCGGGGACCAAAATCTCATATGCTTACCAGGATGCGAAATCAACATTCAGCTACCTCTTTCGTATGCGCTCCTTCTGGCTGCTTGCGCTCTCTGCTTCGTTTCGCCAGCTGTCCGGCAATGTGTTCGGCTACTACATGCCGACATACCTCTCCGATCTATATCCTTCACACCCTGACATTTTATCCAAGTACGGAATCATTGTTGGCGTTGTAGGATCTTTTGCAGTTCTACTCGGTGGTTTGATCACATCCGCTTTCTGGGACCGTACAAAAACACTTCCACTCTATCTAGTCGGAGTAGGTGGGATGCTTTCGAGTATCTTCGTTTTGCTCATGCTCTTCTCCCGCTCTGTGAAAGGCAGCGCTAGCGAAGATTCCGGTATCAAAGTCTTGTACGGCACCATGTCTGTCGCATACCTGACGGCCGAACTCTGGCTCGGAGCCATTAATAGTCTCATCGTATTGCTGCTGCCACCGCGATACAAGACCTTTGGCCTCTCCATCTGGGCGGCGACACAAGTCCTGATATATTCAGCTGGACCTGAGATTATTGGGTTGGCTCTCAGAAACACCGACAGCAGCAGTCAGGCGTACATAGACGGAACGAGAATTGCACTAGCGATCATCATACCGGTCGGATACTGGCTCGCAGGGGTGGGTTTCCTACTTTCCATTCCGTTGGTCAGGAGAGATCTTGCTGGTGCGATTGTGCAGGGCAAGCTGGGTATGAACAGAAAGATTGGTTTCGTGACGTTTGGGATAATTGTTGCCGTCATGGTGATTATCCTGTTCGTGGTGAGTATCGTGTACAAAGCCTGACGCTTTGGGCGAAAAGTTGCAGGCCCATCAATACTTCGCATAGATGAATGGATCTTGTTATTGGAAGGTAAAGGTCCCAATGAGCGTCCATGAGGAGTACGATCTACTCGTATCGCTCATCGGCTTTCTGGCAAAGAAGGATTTATGTTGTGGGGTTGTTTTTCAGGGTCAAACAAGGGTCCCTGTCAATTTCGCTTCAAGGTACATAAAGTAGGTAAGGTATGATAGCACGATTTGTTCAGAACATACTGTTCCTCTATCTGACGGTTGCGTATGCCTGGAACTGGATCCCGCATTGATGCAAGATAATGCCCCAGGACACGCAGCTCGGACCCCATTAGAGGACGTACAGAAAAGAGGTATTCGGATCGTCCCGTGGTCTTTGTATTCGCCTTGTCTCGAACTGACTGGGACGGTTGGGGTGATTACGCAAGATTAGATCCAAGGACAAGCTTTCCAGTGAGAGCCTTCGAGAACCAGCCAAAGAAGTATGAGTAGCTGTCTCATCTGACCACCTAGAGCAGTCAATTACATCTTTGAAAGATCGCTGCCAGGCTGTTATTGATGCGAATAGGGAAATGATAGACTTCAGGTATTAGGACTAACAATTAACTGGCTAATGGCTATTACTTTACGTATGTACCGAGTATAGGCGTCACACTCAATCAGTAGCATACTGACAACTACTCACGCAGTAACGACGTATGGGCTTGCCGTGCCCGTCACCGTCCCTGCGGCCCAAAGTCCAGCGCTGTTGGCCTTCATGCCAAGCCATTCCTCGCAGCACATTCCATTTCCATTTGGTAGATTTCGGCACTTTCTGTTCTTGGGCTTCACTGTTTGTAGACGTCAGTCTATTTCGCTTTGGCAGGTTACAGGAGTTACACAATTGCGGCCACGCCACCTAAATACAGAATTTGCCATCCACTCAGATCCTGAACGATAGATTTGATAGACTATCGGCGATGTCATCGAGGGGTTGGCGAGATTTTGACCAAGCGCACTTGCTGCACAAGATTATTCTGCTCCAGCTGCTCAATAATACCCCGGAGAAACCATCAGAGATGAGCATAAGCGAGCGGAGTGCACAGACAGATAATCTTACCAAAAGGGTGCTTAGCCTCCAGCGCGAAAAGCAGCTGGCGGAATCGTTCGCGTTCCTGGCAGCTACGACAAATGATCCGAAGAAGATAGTAGCAGCATGTGTAGAGGAAAGTAAGAAGGGGAGATGCTTGATTATCAGGTTAGCTGTGAACAATGGCAATCTTGATAACGTTAAAGCGGGATTTGAAAGAATGGCGAGGGCCTTAGAACGGATCGCGCGAGCAGGCGAGTCGAGCTCCGGGTGAACAATCTTTGTTCTTGGAATTAAGTTGAACTATAGAAGAGCAAGGTAGAGTTGAGGAAGAGGAGCACGCTCTCTTGTGCGAAGCAGTAACCTTGAACCAGAATCGTATCTTGGTCCGCCTGCGGTCACGCCATGCTACACTCCGATGTAATTTCAAGAAGGAAAAATCGCAGCGGCCAAAAGTCATACCGCAGCTCTACGCAGCAATCAACGATCAGGCCTTACCTCAGAAATCAGGAGTCGCACCCCCTATGTTTGCTGCACTAAAAGCTGACGTTGAGAAACTCCACGTGCTCTTTGCGAGACTTGAGTCTCTCACGACACTCGAGGCTAAATCAGATCCTGGACTGAAAATCCTCGCTCCAATGGTGATAACCTGTCAGCATGTACACGCCCGCCAGATCTTATATCAGATTCTAGCCAAATCACCTTTGCTGGAGTCAAATTCAAGGGGGAATATTGCCATAACTATAAGCAAGCTTAACCGTTACTTCTCGATGTCCAGATTCCTTCTACAAGCCGCACGAAGATATTCAGTCTTTAGCAGGATTCGAATTTCTGTCATCAGTTTCAGAGCACCGGAATTACCTTCCATGGAACTTGATCCAAAGACGGTCGGCGTTATCGACAATTTGCTACAAGGACCCAAGCGCAGAACAGTGACTTCTAGTTTACATGTAGAATCATCAACCGCAATCCAGGACTATATACGCCAAGGGGCGACTTTACCAGTCCCGGTTCATGCAGAAATCCAGCTGCTCTTTTACTACGAAAACAGCTCTAGCAATGTACCTCCGAGGATCATATGTTCAAGCAAACAGGCCTGCTTCCTTTGTAACCTCTTTTTCAAGATACATCGCAGATTCTTCATACCGAGTACGCATGGAAGACTCTACGAGAAATGGGCATTGCCAGCGGCAGTAAAGAGTATGGGAGAGAATGCCGAAGGAAACATCCTTACCGTACTAGGGAGTTTCATCTCAGTAATTGATAATGTCCTCACACGCGAGATGCGATTGACTGGAAAGCCCTATCCGACTCCGTACGAGAGCATGATTCTCCTCTCTGCAGCATGTTCCCAGTCCAACCAATCAACAAGCACAATACGCCGGCCTGGGAATCGCTCATCAACCGGCCACAAGATGTTGCGATATGGGGATTCGATAACTATCCCCAACAATGACACTACAGCACGAACAGACTCGCCTGTACTCTGTACAGTAGAGACACAGACCCAGACCGAAAGCAGAGATCCCGTCCTTCACTCACGTTCGAAACTAGACCGCCCTAGCTCTGTGCCTACCAGACGTTCTCCGTCCCCTCTGAAAGCGCTTTCGGAGCACTCTAGCACTTTTCGAGGCACTACAACAAACCCCACCGCTTCATATATCGCCCTCAAGAAAGGCCAGCCAATCTGGCACGAACTAAATTCAGTCTCCCAGTCATTCAAAGCAAGCACTCCACGCATCCATCTCACAATATCGTATGATGAGACCCTCTCCGCTCAACAATCCCTGGAAGCGCCACAGAATGTCGTTGCTTGCATTGGCCGCTACTGGATTATTTTGGAGTTCCTTCCAGATAATTTCATCCCACAAGGCGAAAACGTGCCCGTTGTGAATTTGCTCCACTCTACAAAGGACTGGGAAAGGACACTGGATTATGGCAACGCGGACTCGCCGAAGCAATTATGCGTGCGCAGAGATAGCGATGTTATTTCTATTACATATTCTTTCCGGAAGCCTGTAGAGGAATAAAGCGTCAAAAGTGGGATCTATCAACGGCTTTACATTGAGGTGATCATAAACACGCAAGGGGTATCGACATAAAGGGTTTAGGCTGACATGATACAAGAGATCATAAGCCGGACTGGAGTGGAGGAACATTGTCTCCGCAGTGGGATGAAAGCAGCCAAGAAGAGGCAACTGCGAGAGCGAGGCCATACCAATGGCTCACGAAGTAAGTATTTCTTATGACCTACATCAGTAGAACTGTCTTTACTTCCCAGCAAGCTGCTTTGCGATTAGAGCCTTCTGATTGGCAGATCTCAATCTTGATCTCAATGTCAACACCAATCCTGCTTATCTCCAGGTTTACCATTGACCACCTCTTTGAGTGGCGAAAGCGCTGCCCGGCCACTTGCGCCCCAGCAGTATCGTCATCGCTTCGAAAGTGACAGGTCTTAGGCTCGAGCAGAGGAAACTGTCTAGCTTCTTGCCCTTGTTTCCGTTGCTTATTAAACATGGACAATCTGTGAAAAGACACGATATGGTATTCAAGGTACTTCGATGAGGATACATTCTTGTTCTATCCACAAGTCTGTTTGAGAGGATAGAAGTGTCGGCTTGAGAGGACATTGTTTCCCACAAAATTTGAAATGAATGGATACATGATTTATAGAATTTGAGAGCTGAAGAGATTGTGCCGAGCGGCTAACATAGACATTGCGCAACCTCGAAAGGCAAATAGGGTGGATCTTTTCGAGGGATTGCCAACAACGCCAAGAATAGAGAAAGTGACGGGACTGTCAGATTACTAATTAGGGCTTTCATAAGATCTGAGCTAACCATTTCGAGCCTCAATCTAGCGGGGCGCGTCTCCTCCGGCGCGTCCATTTCTACTCGCGTCGTCCAGGTAGCAGGTCCTACAATCTCAACCTTCTCCTACAGCAAATATGATCAGATCAGACTACAATGGTATCGATCCCAAGCGGCGGACCACTATAGACCACAAGAAGCAACAATTCGCCTTACCACTCTACAAACAGCAGGAATACCCCCACCGCCTCAATCTTTACGAAACCCCTCCAACTGCCGACATCACGCTTGAGGAATTCGAACAATGGGCAATTGATCGGCTCAGAAGTACTCAACCAACTCCTCAAAATATGCGAACGAGCATACTAACGACAGCCAGTCCTCGCCGAGCTCGAAGCCTGCTCCTTTCGCAACAAAACCCCCGCCGAAACCGGCGAGCACATCAAACCCCTCCTCGCCAAATGGCTGCCTTTATCTCCCAACTCTTCTGCGCCTTCGTCCGTCGGGTGGCAAGATCCGAAACTCCATGCCGAACGCCAGAAAGACCATTACTCGCACTTCATCCTCCGGCTCGCCTTCTCCTCGACTGAAGACCTTCGACGAAGATTCGCGAGAATAGAGACTGCGCTATTCAAATTACGATTCCAGAGCGATGACGCTAGCGAGCGACAGAATTTTGTCCAGTCATTGAACTTCAACTGGGAGGCCGTCGGCGACGAGGAAAAGCGGGCATTGAGCGCGCAACTGTCAAGCGCGACACCAGGCTTGAAGAAACAGGAAATGGAAGACGGAGGCTGGTTCAAAGTCGATTTTGAGACTGTACCCGAACTGGTCGAGAACCGGCGAGTCTTCTTGAAAGCCGGCAAAGCGTACGTCCCCGTACGTGAGCAGATGAGCATGGTTCTCGCGGGCTTCGCTGAGCGATTGGATAAAGGCCTAGAGGTATTCACTGCTCTCGCCCTGCCTCTCCTCCTATCCACAAGGCCCCCCCAAAAGGCGACTTGCTGACCCCACCCCCCTTCAGCTCACCGCGCGCGCCCTCCCCCGCCTCGACGAAGACGACCGCCTCACCCCCATCCTCACCCACCTCTCCAAAAACTTCGCCACGCCCGACGCACACATCTCCGACACCGACACCGCCCTCGGCACCGCCATCACCTCCGCGTCCATCGACCCCCTCTCCGCGCACTTCCCCCTCTGCATGCGCAACCTGCACCTCACCCTGCGCAAGAACTCGCACCTCAAGCACTTCGGCCGCCTGCAGTACACCCTCTTCCTCAAAGGCCTCGGCCTCACCCTCGACGACTGCATCCACTTCTGGCGGCACAGCTTCAAGAACTTCACCGACGATACCTTCAATAAGGAGTACCGCTACAACATCCGGCACGCGTACGGCGACGTGGGCGGGGACGCGACGCGCCGCGGGAGGGGGTACGCGCCGTTCTCGTGCCAGAAGATCCTGACTGAACATCCCCCCGGCACGGGCGAGTCGCATGGGTGCCCGTACCGCCATTTCGGCATTGATAATCTAACGGGACTGCTGCAGGCGACAGGGGTCAGTGATAGGGATGTGTTGCGCGGGGTGAAGGAGGATGTGGAGAGGAAGAGGTTCCATATTGCGTGTAATCGGGTGTTTGAGTGGGCGCATAGGGGGGAGTTGAAGAGGGTTAAGGAGGAGGGGAGCTGGCCGCCGGGGGAGCTGGATACGATTGTGCATCCGAATACGTATTTTAAGAGGAGCTATCTTTTGAAGAAGGGGAGGGGAGAGGGGAGGGGGGAGGGGATGGAGGTGTGAGGGGGACGCGTCAGAGGGAGTAGAAATGTATAGGGAAGTCTGGTTAGAAAGAAGAGCTGGACACGACTTTCCGTCTTGACTTGTGGGCTAAAGGGTTGTTTTTGAGGAGGGCGCAGGAGATGAGAGGGACACGGGTACCGATGGAGATGTCAGGACGTGCGTTTCGGACATGAGGAGTTGGGAGGTCGGTTGGAAAGAAGGTTGTCATACGGTTGAAAGAGAGGAAGCATTATGCACCAAGGTTGTCACGCAGGTATACCTCAATATTCAGAATGTGGTTCCCCCCCGCAACTTTTGAAAATTAGTTTTTTTTTTTCGACGTCGGATTGCAAATATCACTCATTCCTTAACATCAACTCTATTTTTCTACATAAAATTGATTCTAAGTAGAAACACTATATCTAGAAACACTTTAACAGCATTCTTATCTTATAATTTAACTTAAGACAAAAGTTATGTGTGTAATTGCGTTTGTCAAAGCTTCGTCTCGACATATTTTGAGCACTTCTTAAGCTTCTATTAAGTTCTTATCAAGTTCTTATCAAGTTTTATCAAATACGTTCGATTAAAGTCTCTCGATAGCAATAGATACACACGATTGTAATTGCAATACTCAAATTGAATCAAAATCAATATATCAACTATTATTAATACTTTACTAGAATTTGTAGCAATTTAGATGCGTTAATGTTAAGACATAAGTAATGTTTGCAATCTAACGTCGAAAAAAAAAAACTAATTTTCAAAAGTTGCGAGAGAGAATTACATTCTAAATATTGAGATATCGTACAAAGCTAATTTCTTGATCGCAATTAGAAAGACGTTAAGATTTTAATAATCTTATTACACAAATAATAATTTTTCGCGCAATTTAATTAAAATCTCTTTTATTTGTTCAATTGATTTGCAATTGTAAAGTCTTTAGTATAATATTATAAATAATATATTAATCTATCTTTGTTTTATCGTCGATAACTTCTTTAGTTTTCTTAATTTCTTCTTGTTGTTATTACTATAAGCAAGTTTGTCAAAACAAAGAAATTCTTTAAAAAGATTGTTATTGTTGTCTTTAATAATTTTTTGTCGTTTGCAAAGTCTAAAGTTATTAAGTTAAAACTCAAGATTAAAAACAAGTCGACAACAAGTTTCTTTGCTTTCGCGAAGAAGCTTGCGAAGATTTTCTTATCTATTGTTGTATTCTTCGATTTTAACATAGACTCTATTGTTAATAATAATAAATTCTTCGATAGTAATATAGATAACAAAATATCTATTAATGCAACAATTGTAACAAATGTCTCTTTAAATATGAAAAAAAATTATTATTAATAAAATTCCAAGTTGTTGCAAACGTTGTTTGTCAAACAAGAGATTCGAAGCTATATAGAAAGAGAAGCAAATTAGAAAGAAGAAAAAAAAATAAGTTGCTTGTTTTAAAGAATTACATATTAGTTTATATTGTTATCTTCAACAATTATGTTCTCTTTAAACAAGATAGTAAGCTCGTTGTTATTTGTAATATTAAAAGTAAAAATTATATAATAATTCAAATTTGTATTTAAGATAGAGCAATATTATATATTAAGAACAATGCTATTTTATATTATTAATTAGAATTAGAGACAATAATTTTTTAAAAAAAGTAAAAATTCGATTAAAGACTAGTTACAAAGCTTAGAAAAGAAACAATTTTTTTATTTAATATAATTTTGCACATTAAATAATACTTTCTTTTGCAATTTAAAAAGCAAAAGATAATAGTTTGTATATTTTTTTTATATTATCGACAATTTGAAATAATTCTCTAGAAATTCTATTAGCGATTTGAAACTCTTAAGATCGTTGTGTCGATATCTTAGTTTTAAAGTTACATTAGCAATATAAAGTTACTTTAGAATTTGTCTCAAATCAAAATATCTATCTTTGCAAAATAGCATTGTTATAAGTTATAATATTTCTCTTGATTTATTTTGCGATATTTTAATCTATGCTTACAACATAAATTATAAAAAGCATAACGTCTCTAATATTTATAATTATTTAAATCTTTATTTAATCGCAACTTACACATACAATAGTATTGCAATTTTTAATATAATTTGTTGAATTTATATTATAACATTAAATGCATTTGCGCTTACAAAAATGCTCGATACTTTTAACATTAAATGCATCTCTCTTATATATGCGTTATATTTTTACGAGAAATAAAAGTTTTTCTTCTTATTATTTATAAAGATATTTATGTACAAACACTCTTTTATATAAGCAACGAATTTCTTGTATTTCTTTGCATTATTTACAATCGATAAAAAATTCTCTTTCTCTTCGTATATCAAATTATATTTGTTTTACTTTTAATATTTAGCTTTTTTCTTTAAGCGATTCAATTAAGTGTTAATTTTAATAATATATTCTTCTCTTGTTTCTTAATTCGAGCTCTATATATATTATATTAAAAATTATTCTTAATGTCGATTTTCGATTTGATAATTAACTTGTTCACAAATTATATTAGCACAAATAATAATATAAAGACAACGAACGCAACTTACTATATTAACATTTTTTTTTTAGTATATTTTGTTTGTCGTTCTTTAGTTAATTTCGATCGATCTAAAATTTAATTATAATTATTAAAGATAATTTACATTTTTCGTTATGTTTTTCGTAGACTAATCGTTGGGCCAGGTTTCGATACCAACATTCTAGCTCGACCTAGATACTTGGTACTAATCTCTTGACCCAACTTGGAATCGATTTAGGTCAACGATTTTTTGACTCGACTTAATCGACTCGCCAAGCAATCGAAAATGACGTCAAAATGCCAAGATTCTTTATTTTTAAAAAAATTCGCATTATTTGAATTACTAAAAATAGTTTAAAAATAATAACGCACAAATAACGTACAAATGCATTATCTAAATGCATTACTATATAATATTATAAACAAATTAATTAAATTAATCAATTTGATTAAGTTGATTAATGCACTTTTTTAAAATAATCTAAATTTTTCGAGTCTTGACGAGTCGAGCCAAGTTATACGCTAAGTACTTCATACCTACCCTTTGACTCGACCCAAATACTTGGGCCAAGATTTCTAACCCAAATTAGGTCTTGGCGGGCCGAGAACCTAGCTCGAACTCGATGACCTAACTCGATGCGACTAGTCTAGTTTTTCGAGAAGTTGTAATTGTCTAATTGCAAATAAACGTAAGTATTTGATATTTAATTTAATATAATTTTTACAAAATATCTTTTATTAAGAAAATCTACTTCGACATTTTTTTTTTAGATTTTCTTTATAAGCATTCTTGTCGTCAATTAACACGTATATTGTTATTCGTTAAATTTGAACAAGATTTAATTTAGATCTATATTTTTATTTAAGAATGTTTATTTGAACGTTATTTTGTGTAATAATCTTTCTTTGTAAGTATGTTCTCAATTAGTTAATTTATTCGTTGTTATTCGTTAAATCTAGACAAGATTTAACTTAGATTTTCTTCTTTATAAATAAGCAAGTCTATTTGAATATTCTCGTTTTTTTTAGATTCTTTTTGTAAGCATCTCTCGCAATCAATTTACATAGCATTTATTATTTGTCAAATTTAGACAAAATTTGATTTAAATTTGATTTATATTTGCTTCTTCGATTAAAAATGCTTATTTTTATATTACGCTATTTGTTAATTCTTCTTTACAAGCATTCTTGCAATTAATTAATATCTTCGTGATTATTTATTAGAATTAAATTAGATCTTCTTTGAATAACTCATATTTATACGATTATTGCTTATATGCTTAATGCTCTTTCTTTATTAGAATCGTTAATTGATCGTTTAAATTAATTTATTTTTACGTATTTTGTTATCTCTTAAGCTTTTAAACACGAATTTTTTATTCGAAGCATTTATCGAATTTTTGTTATTGTTTTATCGATTACGTCGCTTCGATAAGTATTCGAATTTCGTTTTATTAATATTTAAATTCGAGAGAAATTTTTGAAGAAAAATATACAAGATCTTGTTGTTGTCGAATTCGTTAATAATCTTTTCGTTACAAAATACAATCTTTCGTTGCAATTTTTGTGTGCATTTTTCTCTTTATATTACGAATTAATTGTTTTATCTTTGTTGTATTTTCTTGTAAATATTTGTTAATATATTATAAATATAAAGATCGCAATTGTTAATAAAGTAAAGTACATATTTTCGATATATTGTTTTTCGAAATAAATAAATATTTGTATTTTGTGTTTGAACTTCTCGATGCAATAACAAATTATAATTCTTATTATTTTAATTATCTCTAAAATTATAAAATTAAACATATATTTAATCAAAGAATTAATTTTAAAACTCTTTCGATTGTTATTAAAAAATAAAAACGTAAAAGTCTTAATTATTATCGAATTTACAAATAGCTCGAATTGCTTCTTTTGATTATAATTTAACAAAAAATTAATAAATAAACAAACTTATATCTTGAATATTCTTGCTTAAAAAAGTCGATTTTAATAATAAAATCTAAACGTAATTACGCGATTTTTTATTGTTAATAAAGTTGTAATAATTCTTGATTATATCGCGAACTTGTTTTATTATATAAAATTAATAATTTTTTATTGCGTCGTAGAGTTACAATTAAATAAGCTCTTATTTACAATAGAAAGAGATAGAAATAATATCTTTCTTGTCTTCTTTAACACAAAAACATTTTTTATATTGTTGTTACATTGATTCTTAACACTTTTTATACAATTAGTTATTTTTTTTACATACGTTTTATTAGCATTGACAATTTAAATTTTTGTCGAAAATTAGTTCAAGATTTATAGTTTTCGATATTGTATTTAGTAACAAACATAATTTGTAAAAAGATATATGTCTTGCGTATAACAATTTTATATTTTGATGCAAAAATATATTTCGAACGTTGTTTTATTTTGTCTTATAAAACGAGAATATTAATACAACATTAAGTCTTGCGTAATAATATTGCGTTTTTTTGTTTATTTACAAATTTAAAGATTTATAATATAAATTTCGTACAATTAATTTTTGAGAATATAATATTAAGTTCGACGTTAAAAGATTAAAACGAATATAAAAGATACGTTTTTCGATTTTAAGATTTGTTCTTGACAAACGCGAGATTAATAGTAAACTGCATTCAATTAATAAGCATCTCTATAATTAAAAATAAACTTTTATTATATCGTATTTGTAACAATAACATTCTTATTGCATTGTTTTCTTAATTGTCGAGTAATAACATTTTTCTTTTATGCTTAAGAGAATCGCGCAATGCTTTAAAAATCTTAAATTCTATTTTATTAATTAAATTGTTATTATTTTTTTACAAGAAAGTTAATATATATCTTTGAGAATTTAATAAGCGATAATCGTACTTATTGCTTATATGGGCGAAGTTTACTTGAAAGTTATTTGTAGCACAAAATTAAATGCTCGAATAAGTTAATAAAACATTGTATCTAAAATAGCGTAAGCTCGCTAAAGATTAAGAAATTAATAAAAAGCGCGAAGATAAAATTGTACTAAAAAGAAAAACAAACAAAAGAAACTATTGTAACGCGTTAAGATACGCTAGTTTTAAATGTAAATTATATTTGATTAAAATTTGATTAAGATTTAATCAAGATTTAATTTAGATTTTGATAATTTTTATTTAAGCAAAAAAGATAGCATTTATTATTACTTGAAAATGCTTTATTTTCGCTTATTTGTCGAAGTCTTCTTTACATTTTTTACAATCTTATTTAACATTATTAATTTGAATATTTATATTAATAATTTTGAGTTCAATTGTATGCAACTTAATAATAGCAACAATGCGAACAATCTTTATAACAATGTCGAAAATAACGATTTAAGCAATAATAAAACAATTGTTATAGATATTGAGTTAAACAATAATAGTAACAACAATAGCGAAAAAGATAATAACAATTAGAAAAAAACTAGCACAAAAACCGAACTAAATAGTAACAATAATAACGATAACGAAAAAAGTAGAAATTAAGAAAATAAAAACAAACAAAAGAATATTAAAGAAGAGAATTATATAATTACAAACAATAAATTTTACTTTTTTAACATCGATTTATTTGTAATAAATTATAGCAGAATATTACTTATTATCTCTAATAATATTAATACATTTATTAAGAATGATTTAAGTTTTGTTAACTTAATCGAGATTTATCTTGTCGCTTCGACTATTATAAAGATGTATTTTGCGTCAATAAAAATTAATTTTCGAATATTAAATTATTGAAAGATCAATTTCGTGTCTTCTTTACAATTGTTGCTTTTTATTTCGAATTATTATTTCTTTATAAAATTAACTAAGTCGCACTATTAGAGTAAAAATAAGATTGTAAGCAATAAGTATAATTTCGACAAACTTAATATTTATAAATTACGTTTAATTATTGAATTTATAACAATTAAGAATGTTTATATATTATATATTTAATCGATATTAAAAGACGTTGTTAAATGCATCTTTATATTTAAGAACACAAAAAAAAACGTTAAACTCAATGCTTTTAATTTTTTAATACAATCGATAAATTGAACAATATTCTTATTATTTATATAAAATTGTTACTCTTATTATTTACAATATTAGACAATTAAATTAAGATATTGTTCGCACAATTAACAAATAATAATATAAAATTGTCGTTTTCGTTACTTAAATTAGTTGTCGCTCTTTTGTACTTTAAAGATTTCGCATTATATATTATTAATAATAATTTATTCGTTAGATAACAATCTTAATTGTCGATTTATTTGTCGTTTTCTTCTTCGTTTGTAGCAATAATAAAAAAAGTACAAACAAAGTTGTTATTGTCTCTTTTTTGTGTATAAAGTAAAGCAACATTCTATAATTCGATCTTATTATTTTCGTTTAAATTTATTCTCTTTGTCTTCGTCTTTTGTGCACGAAGATTCTATTTCAAGTAAATACTATACAAAAGAATAAAATAAAAAGAGACAAATGTTAAGTTAATTATTATTATATAATCTAATAAATAAAACTTTGCTTGAGTTGTTCTCTTAAGAATTCGATAATAATAACGCAATATTAGATAAAATCAAGTCGTAAAATTACATTATTGTTAACAATAATATATTTAAATTGTTATGTCTTGTAAGAAAAACTCAATTGTATATCAAAATAAGCAATAATATTAATTTCGACAATAATAAAGCTAATAATTTTTCGATTTTTATGTTCGAATACTTGTATTATATTACAATTAGTTCTTTTTTTCAATTTTGTCAAAATATACGTATTTTAATTTCTTTATCGATTTCTTCTTATTCAAGATTGTTATTTTCTAAGTTCTATAATACTTGAGCGAGTTGTTATTGTTACAAATTGCGTAAATAATTGAAATGCGAAACTACAAAAGCTTTTAAAAAGATACGTAAATTTTAAGAATTTTATATTAAGTATTATTCGACAAACGTTTAGTCTTGTTTATTGTTTTTTTAATTAATTATCTTATAATTGTCTTGTCTTAATCTTGATTAAATCTTAAGTTTTCAAAAATTATAAATTTTAAAAATTCTTAAAATTAATCAATTTTGAAACTTTGCTACTTCGTAATTTTTTTTTGTTAATATAAGTAAAACTTGCGTCTTTGCTTTTATTTTTAATGTTTGTATTAAGAGTTCTACTATTAGCGCAATTAAAAATGTTAGATGTGCTTCAATTTATATTGATTTCTTTGCTACGAACGAAGATAATAATAACAAGAAAAAAGCAATCTCTTTTTGCGTAGTCGCTCTTGTAATTAGTATTATCAAGAAATGTAAAGATTATATCTTAAATCTTGCGTCTCGAGAATTTGTCTTCTTCTTTAGCTCGAACGCTAATAATATTAATTAAGATCTTGCGTAAAGTAAATGTTTTTAAACACAAAATTCTTAACATTTGACTCGAATCTAATCTAGAATAGATGTTCTTAAAAATTAGTTTTCGATATTTGAAAATTAAAATAATTTAGATCTAAATCAAATTTGATTTTCTTATAAAAAAGATCTTAATATTCGAAGATTAATCTAAATTAGATTTAATTTAGATTTAATTTAAATCGAATCTAGAACAATTGCTTCTTAGAGAGAAGACTCTTAACATTCGAAGAACAATCTAATTTAGAATAGTTGCTTCTTAAAGAAAAGATTGTTAATATTCAAAGATTAATCTAATTTAAATCTAAGTTAAATCTAACGTAAAATAGTTACTTCTTAAACAAAAGATCTTTAATATTCGAAGAACAATTTAATTCAAATCTAAATTACGTAGAACAATTGTTTCTTAAAGAAAAGATTTTTAACATTCGAAGAACAATCTAATTTAAATCTAAATTACGTAAAACAATTGTTTCTTAGAGAAAAGATTCTTAATATTTAAAGAACAATCTAAATTAAATTTGAGTTAGATTTGATTTAATTCTAATCTAGAACAATTACTTCTCAAAGAGAAGATTCTTAACATTCAAAGAACAATCTAATTTAGAACAATTGCTTCTTAGAGAAAAGGTTGTTAACATTCAAAAATTAATTTGTTTCAAATCTAATGTAAAATAGTTGCTTCTCAAAGAAAAAATTCTTAATATTCGAAGATCAAGCTAACTCAAATTCGAACGTTTAGACGACAATAATATAATAGTTTTTTTGTCGATATTAATAACAATCGATTAAGAAGTATTCTAATTTTTACTTTGTTATTTTCGAATATTTGTTGCGTTTGCAAACTAGTTCAAGTAACTTAATGCAAGACGTTTTAATTCTTTGCTTTTGTTCGTTCAATAAATAATATTAAAAAAACGTTTCGATCGCATCTTTACTTTCTTTATCTCGACAATAAAAAAAACTTTCTTTTTGATAGGCTATATATCGTAATATTCGACAATAAGTTGAAAGTTATATTTGAAGAATTTCTTAATATTTAACTTTTGTTGTTTTTGTCAATAATTTCGTCAATTTTTTTAAATAATTTTTGAAAATTTGTTAAGAAATTTTGCTAAAAGACAAGATTCTTAACATTATAAGTAAAAAATCAATATAACGTTAAAAAAATTAGTTATTTTCTTTATCTTCGAAGTTATAATTGCAAACATTTTGTTATAATATATTTTAACATTAATCGATAAAGACTTGTAAAAAGATAGAAAGACAACATTATTATGTTCGAGAATAATTTATTTTTTCACTTTATTGTTTTTAATTTAACAAAATCTTTCTTTTATTAATATTTTTTTTTCTTATCTTCGACTTCTTAATCTTGCATAATGTTCTTATTATTTACTTTTTTTTTTTTTAACAAAAATTGATTCAAATTAAGTGCAATTCGAATTAGCGATTGCGTCTTTAAGTCTCGTTTTGTATTTAATAATATTTCGCTTATTTATTTATAATTCGAATTCTTTTAATCTTGAATTAAGAATTATATATTGTATTGTATTAATTTTAATTAATAAAATTGTTAACGTAATACTTTGTGCATTCTTAATTTGTCAGTACAAAATATACGTTACAAATAATATATAACATATTATAAAAACGTTAAGATTACAAATATTTAAGATTCTTATTTATGTTCTTTGAATAATTTATTATTTCGTATATTTTATATATCTTATAAGTAACTTCTTTATTAACTTAGCACTTTAATTTAACAAACTCTTCTATATATTTTCGTAATCGCTTATTACGCTTCAATCTCTTGTAATTAAGCATAAAGATAATAAGTTGCACGCTTTTTATATATCTATTACTATATATTGCTAATTTGTTATTTCGATATTTTTTGTTCGACTCTTTATCTTGCACTTATATGCAATCTCTTTGTCAATTACTTCTATTGCGTTAATAAGAGATACATCAAATTATATTCTTTCGTAATCAATCTAAATTAACATAATTTTTCTCGCTTCGTTTTTAATACGTTAAAGACTTGTAAATTTCAACAAAGTAATTCTTTACTTAAAACAAGTCTTGTTCTTAAATATTCGAATTAGCGATATCGCATCTTCTTTTGCATTTCTTTCGAATAAATATTGTTAAAATCTTTATAAAGTCAAAGCATTTAAATTGACTTTCAATAACAAGTCTTTTAATTTTTTGTTAATATTAATTGTCTTAATCTAGATCGATAAATTATAAATTATTGTAATTGTTAAGATTAAACGTTATTAACAAATTTATTAAATTTCGACTTAATATTGTAATACTTATCTTCGATTTTTGTTTTACAACAAATGTTACTTAAATTTTTAGATACAATATTATATCTTTTATAACAACGATGTTAAGATATCGAATATTGTGTATTAATATTTGCATATTTTAGTTCTTTGTCTTATTTGTTCTTGAAAAGAATTACTTTAACAAAAATTTATATATTACTTTCTCGTAAAAGATATTAAAATTTTAAGTATTGTCAAATAATTAAATAAAAGTTATATAATATATTAAGACATAAAGCTTAAAAATATTAAAATAAATCTTGTTTTTGTCGTTCTTATTGTGCGTAATATTTTGCAATTAATATTTAACGAAAATTGTTTTTAGATTATCAATTTAATATAGCGTATACTTTAAGTAACTTAATGTGTTTTCGTTATGTAAAACGTATTAAGCAAGTATAACAGAATTTATAATCGCTTAAGCACAATGTATTGTTGCATTTTGCTTTTCTAATAATAGAAATATTATCGCAAAAACGAGTTGCAATATTATTGTTTTTTGTTTAATTTTACTTTATTGTTAAATCTTGCTAAAATGCTTAAATTTCTTTAAATTAATAAATTTAGGAATTTGACAAAAACGTTTGTCAAATAAAATTAAACCTATTAATTTAATAATTGTTTTTCTTTTTTTTTTTGCGCTTTGCTAATCTCTTAAAACAAGTATAAAAAATAACATTATTAATTAAAGCAACAAATTAATTGATGAATCTTATAATTATATTCTTGAGCAATTAATAAAAAAGATTTAGATCTATTAAGATATAAACGTTGCAATACTTGTGATTTTATATTTAATTCTTTACAAGATAAATCTTTATATTTGTTTTGTCTTCTTTTAAATTAAAATTTTGTTTAATAAGCTTAATTTAAATGTATTCAAAAATTCGATATTTTTATTTCTTCGTAAGATTCTCTCGTTTATTAAAAGAAACTTTGCAAATATTGCAATACTTGTTTTTCTTAATATTAGTAATAAGTATTTGCTCTTTGTAATTTATTATTATTTTCTTAATAATTAAATAATAGTTTTTCGTAAAATTATTTGCATATCAAATATTTACATCGAATTCTTTAAATTTCTCGAAATTTTTATCGAATTAATACAAAGAATACACACGTTATAATTAAGATATATACGTTTAAATATTATTTTTATAGTTTAATAATATATTTTTGTTTATAGATGTAATTGATGTTTCTTCTTAATCTTTACAATTAAAATCAATCTTATTAGTATTATTTTTGATCGAATTTAATTTTGTCTAATTGTATAATTAAAATTGTTAATAATAAGATAAATCAATTATAAGCTTTAATTGTTATAATAATATATTATTTGCGTCTTGTCTATAAATATAAAAATCGAAGCAATAATTATTCTTGTTAATATTTAATCTTGCGTATTTTATTATTAATTTTTCGTATATCTTTTTGTATAAATGCGCATATTGTTTGTCGTTCTAATTTAAATAGACGTATATATTAGATTTTCTTAAAAAAATTCGTATTTTAGTAAAAAGCGCATTACATCTTTTACATTTCAATAATGCATAATATACTTAATAATAACAAGATTACTTATTATACTCTTAATAGTAAAGTTTTTGTTTGTTTAATTGTTATTTCGAATCTCGTATAATATACGATGTATTTGCGCATATTATTGTTTAACGCTATAATAATTGCATTGCTTGCATACGTATTTAAATTCGCATTTTAAAGAAAAACGTTAATAACACGCTTTGTAATTTTGTTAATTTATTAATTATTGTGCGAACTTTTAGTTTGTAATATCTCAAAAAAACTTATATGTTATACAAGAAACTTCGAAATATATTGTTATGCTTTCTTCGAATTAACGAAAACAATTATTTTTTTTAATTATAAATTTGTTAAGTTCTTTAGCTCTTTTCTCTTTATTATACTTCTCTATTATTATAGAGAAGATAACATATTGCAAATTTGTTACAAAATTGCTTTCTATTAAATTACTAAATATCTTAAGAGTTTAATTTTTGTTAATAATATTGTCTTATTATAAAATTGCAAAATAGCAAATCGTAATTTTTGTAAAATATGCGTTAAAATAATTTTTTTAATTTTAATTTAGTTCGAAAGATTGTAAAGCTTTATTATATATTACTTTATTTAACAAATTTAATATCTTAGTCTTTGTTATAATTTATTTAAATTTGAGAAGATTATCGCGTAATTAATATAATTCTTTGTTTTTCGATTTATTTTTTATTTTTATCTTAGATTTAGATTCTTTTTGACGCTTTTTTCTTCGAGTATTTGTCAAGATATTGCGTTAATTTATTGTTGTTCTTCGTCTCGAAGTCGCAAATATTACAAATACGTAATATAATACTTTGATTATCAATTTTAATAACACTTTCAACTATATATAAATTATTAATATAGCAAGAAGAAAGATGTTTCAAAATAATCTACATATTATGTATTAATAATTGCGAACAAAAACAATAAATCGCGTTATAAAATCTCGAATCTAACGCTAAATCTTATAGAAAAAAAGTGTTGTTAATCTTACAAGATTGCAATTAATAACAACATATATAAATCAACATTTTAAAAAGAAACAAGAAGACTTGTAACATACAAGAAAACATAAGATATATTTATCTTATTGTTCTACTTATAATGTAAGAGAGATACTAATTCTTATTTACGCTCAATTAAATATTAAGACGAATATCAATAATTATTATTATAATGTTTTTATATAAATTGAGTTTGACAATTAGATTACTATAATTTATAATCGACTAAAATGCTAATTAGATAACATTTGATTAACTATATAAAATATAATTTCTATTATTAATAATTGTCTCTTTCTAATAGTAGCATCGTTTTTATATACATTAGTACTTAAGTTTAAACGCATTCGAAACAATTATTTGTATTCTAGATTCTAGAGCAACTCTTAATATTAACAAGAAATTAATGTTGAAATAAGAAAATGCGCTTTGTTATTGCTTAATGTTTAATGTTTATAAATATTAAGTTCTTTGAATTAAATAACTTAAATCTAATTTAAATACAAGATTATGCTATAAATTAGAAGAGAAAACATTGAGCAAACACAAACTTATATTTAGAATTAAATTTGTTAGATCTAATCGAAATTTAATTTAGATACAAGATTATGCTATAAATTAGAAGAAAAGACATTAAACAAACACGAACTTATATTTAGAATTAGATTTGTTAGATTTAATCGAAATTTAATTAAGATTTGATTTAGATACAAGATTATATTATAAATCAAAAGAAAAGACATTAGACAAACACGAACTTATATTTAGAATTAGATTTGTTAGATCTAATCGAAATCTAATTAAAATCTAATCGAGATTTAATTTAAATACAAGATTATACTATAAATTAGAAGAAAAGATATTAAACAAACACGAACTTATATTTAGAATTAGATTTGTCAGATTTAATCGAAATTTAATTAAGATTTGATTTAGATACAAGATTATATTATAAATCAAAAGAAAAGACATTAGACAAACACGAACTTATATTTAGAATTAGATTTGTTAAATCTAATTAAGATTTGATTAAGATCTATTTTAAATTACAAGATTACAAGATAAGTGCGTAAGTTAAAAGAAACTTAATAATAATAATTCTATTGCGTTTAATTGTAAGAACTTTGTGCTACTTTATCTTAAACATACTTTTATTATTATTAAATTTCTTGCACATTCTTAATATTAATAAGCGCATTTATCGAAGTATTATTTTATTTAATAACTTCGATTCTTTGTTTTTTCTTAACATTTACGATCTCGAATACATCGACAATAAGGTTGAACTTTATTTTCTATTTCTTATTTATTATGCGTTTAATTCTCGCTATCGCATAAAATATATAATAAAATATTTTATTAATGTTGTCTTAATAATAAGCGAGCTTAAGAATTTGTTTGCTTGACTTCAAGTTAATAATAGATTTAAATATAGCAATATTTGTTACTTGTTAAAGATTTAACATTGTTCTTATAAGACTTGTTACATTAATAAGAGTATTTAATTAATTATAAATTAAAATATTGTTAGTTTCTATATTCTTTTTGAGCATAAATGTGTTAACAGTTACGTTGCGCTTTGCTTAATTATCGTAATTTATTTGTGTACGTCGACTCAATATAAAACACTTATAAAGAAATTATATAGAAGAAGTTAGTATTTGTTGATTACAAAATATATCGAACGCTATACTCAATTTATAAAATAGTAGATATTTCGACTTTTATAAATAAAAGAGTTGAGTTAAAATATCAACTTATGCGTTCTATTATTAGTGTTATTTCGAAAAACAAGAATATAATAAATATTAAAGCGTCGAAATGCAATTTAAAAAACAATTTAATAACTTTTAATTCTAAGACGTTCTAAATAAGACGTAAATAAAAGTTTGCTAAAAAATAATAATTTCTTGTTTGATTAATAATCGAGTTTATACACACACGTTTTATTTCAACGTTCGTTTATTTTATTTTTTACTTAAAAAAGTTGATATTACGTTCGATTACAAACGATATATTGTTATAAACGTAAAGCGAACTAACTTTTTTATAAATTTTTTCGAAATTTAATGTTGTTAATCTCTTTAAATGTTGTCGAAAATAAATTTATTTATAACAATTTTAATTTCAAATAAATTGCAATTCTTCAAGCTATCGTAAGCGCACACTCTTTTACTTAATTATTAATTATCTATAGTTAATACAAAATTATTTAAGAATAAAGTAAAAACAATCTTCGATGCAATTTCTTAAACTCGATTAAGCAATTTTCGAACTAATAATTTTTTTTGTAATATTAAATAATAACGCGAAGCACAATCTTCGCAAAGAGTTAACTATATATATTTGTTTCTTTTTTGATTTTCTTGTTGATAATTATTTAATGCTTTTTAATAATCTTCTTTATTGCTTTTATTATAATTGATTAAGAAACGTAATGCAAATGCTTTAAGATTCTAATGCGCTTAAGAGCTCACAATATTATTATAGTTAGCAACAATAATAAAAACAAAATATTAGTTAATTTTGAACAAAAGCATTTGTTAAGATCGAAACTTCGATTTGTTGTTCTTTATTTGTCGTTAAACTTTTTAAATTCTTTTCTTAAAATTTCGACGTTATAAAATTTATTAACATTGAACAAATTGCAAAGAAGACAATTAATTTATTGTGTTTTTCTCCTTCTTTTTGTATTCTTCTATAAGAAATAGCTATAAATATCGATAATTTTGTTGTAAACATAAGATTTTCAAAAGCTCTAAATAATTTATTGTTATAACGTAATATCGACAATTATATTGTAGTGCTTATTAAAATTAAAATGTCTTTTTGTTTAAAAGATTTTACGCTAAACTTTTAAATAAGTAAATATATAAAATCTTGAATTATTCAAAGTCGATTTCTTGACTCGATTAAAAGTTTTATTTTAGATTTCTTAAATAATTTATAAAAATGTAAAAACGTAATATCTAGCTTTGTTAAATCGATAATCTTAATAATAACTTAATGTTAATCGTTAATATTAACGTTTAAAATTACAAATAAGATTAATTTTTTAATAAAACAACAACTATAATAATCGAAGTCGAATTCGCACAAACAAACGTTTAATCAAATATCAAGAGTATTAATTAAAGAACAAGTAAAAATCTTAAATACTTAGTAAAAACAATAACAATAAATAGCGAACTTCGCTTTTTACTTAAATAAAATATTTTTCAATCGATGCTATAAATAAATTTGAAGAACAACAACAATAATTACTTCGATTGTCTATAAATGAACATTGTTAATCTTTATATTATTAATTAAGTTAACATATATTATTTTTTTTAGATTTATTTTGTTTCTTATAGAAACGTTACAAAGATCTTAAATGCTTATATATGCTCTAATTATAAATTAAATAATCGAATATTATTAATAAAGATAAGCAACAACATATTTGACAATAATTATATAACTTTTTTATTAATTTTTGCAAAAATTGATTTTATAAAATATGTAACGCACTTTTATGTATTGTTGACAAAATATTTATAAAGTTGATAAACTTGCGTCATCTTAATTCTAATAATTAAGTTAATCTTAATGCGCAAGCAAAGAAATAATGTTTTGACTCAATATATAAATCTTTGTTTTGCGCTTTATCGTTCTTGTCTTTCTTAATTTTTTTAATATTCTTGTTTTTTTACTTTGTGTTTAACGACATAACAAAAACAATTTTTATTTTTTCCTTATTAATCTTGATTGCAATCTTGAGCTTAAATTAATTGTTATTTCGATTATTCGAAATGTTGTTAACGATATTTCTTAATGTATTTTTTGCTTAACTTTCTTAAATAAAGACAGAATAATTGTTAATTGTTTGTTGTTTAAAGATTCAAAAATTTAGAAATAAATAGCTTCGAGTCTAGAGCAATGTAACGTTAATTGTAAAGACGTAAAATTAAAAAAATGTTATAATATATTAATCAATTTTATTGATTTTTTGCGACGACTTTGCTAAACAATGTAATAGAATTTTCGTTAATTCGAAGACGTTAAAAGAAAAAAAAATTAAGCAAATTATTTTTAAAATTAATATCGATCGAATGTTTTTGCACTTCTTTTGTTTTTCAAGTAAATTATAATACAAAAGCGAGAAATTCATTTACTTGTATTGTCTTGTAATTAATATTAAACTTTAATATAATTTCGATATATATATTAATTGTGACAATCTTATTGCGCGAATTGTCGTTCTTAAATAAAACAATTAAATTGTTTAATATATAATATCTTAAAACTTAATTAACTTTGTCGCAAAAAATATTGCGCATTCGAAGTTAAACTTGAAGAGAATTTAAATAAAAGTTGCTAAATTGCGAATAAATTCTAAATATAATTGTAAAGAGCTATTTAGTTCTAAGCTTGCACAAAAATATAAATGATTTTATTTAAAGTAAAATGCAATTAATTGCGAATTCGCTTAATGCGAATTTGAAAACAAACAAATAAAAAGAGAGCAAAACAAAGAAAAAAAGCAAAACAAAGAAAAAACTAAAAAAAGCGAAAAAGAAATCTATTAATAAAAAATACTTTCAAAAATAAGCGTTGTAATTTTATTTTCTTATTTTTTTTGCAAGTTCTTCTCTTATTACGACTTTAACATTGAAGTTATTGACGTAAATAATTGCATCTTTATTAAGACGTTTAGTAAATATAGAATGATTAAAATTTTTTATAAAATTTTAAGATTTTTGTTACAAAATACAAACAAAGTTTACGTACTTTAACTTATGTGCTATTTTAAAGTAAACGTTGTTTTTCTAGACTTTAAAAGAACATTGTTTTGTTAAACAAACTTTAATGTTTAAGTAAAAAATCGTTTAACAATATATTTGTAAAATAAAATTAAAACTCGCTTAACAAATACTTTAATTCAAATATATATATTATTTTTATTAACGAAATTAAGAATTATCACAAGTAATATTATAATAAGTTGTTAATAAATAATATCTTAAGAAATATAATAACAAGAAGAGTACAAACAAACTATAAATATTAAAATTATAATTAAATAATTGTAAACTTATTAAGATAAAATGCATGCGCGTTAGAGTTAACGCAAAAATAGCAATTTACCTTTATATAAAATATCTTTATTTACGTTAACTATCGCGATAAAAAAAGCGATCAATTATTGTTAATAAAATATAAATAATAATATGTTTAACAAATAATATTTGACTTTATTGTTAATTGCAATTGAAACTATAGACAAAAACTAAATAACGCGTAATTTAATATTATCGATTAGATACTTATATAATTAAGAATCTTAAATCGCTTTAAATTTAAGATTTGCGTCAATCTTTATATACGAACGAGAGAACAATATATTGACTCGACGTTTATATTTTTGAATTAATTAATTATCTTCTTCGATATTCTTGTTTTGCAAGTTCTTATTATTCGATTTTGACTTTTTAATATCGACAATCTTTACTTTTGTATTAACTTTTTCAATTAAAGACTTAAATTTAAATAATTAATTCTTCTTCTTGTCTAAAATATCGTTAATTATCTTTTTTTTTTACTTTTTTTTTTTTTATTTTCTTCGATAAAAATAAAGAGATTGTTAACTTCTTTTTATTGTCGAGCTTCAAATATTCGAACGCAAAGCGCTTCGAGTTTAGAACAATGTAATGTCAATTTTAAGAATATAAAATGTGAAGAATATTGTAATGTATTAATTAGTTTTATTGATTTTTTTCGACAACTTTGTTAAACAATATAATAGAGTTTTCTTTAACTTAAAACGTTCAAAAAAAATTAAAAAAATTATTTTTAGAATTCATATCGATAAAAAGTCTTTGTGTTTTTTTTGTTCTTTGATTAGATTGCAATACAAAAGCGAGAAATTAATTTATCTATATCGTCTTATATTTAAATCAAAATTCGAAAATAATTATTGTTTATTTGTTAAGCTTGACGAACTTTATTGCGCAAGTTATTATTTTCGACTAATTTATATAATTTCTTCAATGTAATATATCTCAAATTTTAATTTATTTCGTTTGTAAAGATATTGCGCGTTTGCAATCGAATAGCAAAAGAATTTAAGAAAAAATCGTTAAGTTATAAGTCGACATTAAAAACGATTGTAAAGAGTTGTTTAGTTGTAAACTTACATAAAAGTATAAATATTTTTATTCGAAACAAAATGCAATTAAATTCGAATTTGCTTAACACAAATTATAAGACAAACTAATAAAAAAAGAGCGAAACAAAGAAGAATAAAGAAACAAAAAAAGAGTTAAAAAAAGTAAAAAAGAAAATTATTAATGCAAAAAACTTTTGAAGATTAGCGTTATAATTTTATCTTTTTATTCTCTTTGCGAACTCTTCTTTTATTACGACTTTAATATCAAAATTATCAACGTAAATAATTGTATCTTTACTAAGACGTTCAATAAATATAAGATAATCGACGATTTTTATTGAGCTTCGAAATTTCTCTTGCAAAATACAATTAATTTTTGTTCGCTTTTAAGTAAGTATTGTTTTAAAATAAAAATACGTTTAATATGTTTCTAAAAGAACATTGTGTTAATAAACAAATTATAAAACTTTATCGAAGAAGTTCTTAATAATGTTTAAATAATTAAAAGAATACGCTTTCTTCGCATATATTTACGTTTAGACTTTTGAAATTTTGTTATAATTAGAAATTGAAGATAAGTAAATAAGATATTATTGTAAGTTCTTGATAAATAAGTTCTTAATAATTGAATTAACAAAAAGATAATAAGAAAGAGAGAAATAAATAATAACATTTAAGATTATTATCAAAAATCTAAGAGCTTACTAACGCAAAGTACATGCGCGTTAAATTTAATTCGATTATAATAATTTACGACGCGCTATTACGTAATTTGTATATTTGAGCAAAATCTCGATTAGATTTGAGTCAAATCTAAATTAGTTTTCTAAATATAAGATCAAAAAAAAAGATCAAATTGTCAAATTACGATATTTATATTAGCAAAGAGATCGTTACATACATATAGATAAAACTCGAACAAATTAAGTTACGTAAAGCAAAATCTAAGAAGCGATAAATTAAATTGTCGAATTACAAATCTATTTATTTGCGAAAAACATATTAGAACATGCATATAAATTAGATTTAAATTAATTTGAGCTAATACAAGCAAGTTCTAATTCAAGAATAATCTATAGATAATGTATATTTATAAAGAATTGTTTAAGATGCGCGATGTAATAGTTAAGCGAAATAGTTAGAATTGCAATATACATTATTAGAGTTATAACAAAAATTATATTTCGTAATATTAAATATATATTTTAACGAGATAAAATAAATATAAATTATAAAGTTGTTAATAAAAGAATGTCGCTATTGTAATCAAGAACTAGCTATTAGTTGATTTCGAGTTATAATAGCGATATTCGTATCTTGAAGTTGACGAGTCGCTTTCTCGAATTGCCAATAATAGTAAAGTCGAATCAAGCATACTTTTATCGCATCTAAAGAATTCTTCTTTTTTAAAAAAAATGGTTTATTGTATTTATGCTTAAGATAAAGATTGCAAAGAACAAGATAACTCGCAAAGCAAAAATTGCAAATCTACTCAAAAATAACAAAATTGCAATAACAAAAAAGATTGTAAATATATACAAATATAAGAATTATAAATATATAAACAAGAACAAAGAGAAATACTATTTAAACAACAACAAGCATTATAAACTTAATTAAGAGAACGTTAACAACTAAGTTAAAGAGCTTATAATTAATCGATATATACTTAATAAGTCTTTCGACTATATTAAATGTTGTTGCAAGATAATCGAGCTTAATAACAATTTATATAATAGAAGAGATATATTAAGAGAAGAAAAGTAGCGTAATTGTTGGGTCGAGTTTCAATTCAATTGAATTAACTTGCTCAATTCTAATTCTAGAATTAGGCAAATTTCCTAGCTTAACAAAATAAGGCGAGCGAAGAATACGCGTTAAATGTTTAACTCAACTTACTTAATTTTATCGATAAGATTAATATAAAACTAAATAAATAATTAGATACGTCTTATATTTTGCATAGTTAAATACATCAACAATTTGCGTTCGAAACTTAAATAACATATTTAAGCAATAAATTAGTAAAGACTTAACGCTATTTAGTTATATTATATATATAGAGATAGAATTCGTAAAATTAATTTTAAAAGTTTAGAATATTAAGATCTAAGAATAGATACTTGTTAAAAGCTCAAAATAGAATCTAGTTATTATAATAATTAATTAAGCTTCGTTTGATATATATCGAAATTAAGTTTCTCTTGCTATTTCTCTATTACGTTTAAATTAAATTAATAGTTACTTTGTGTATTAATTCGCTATTGCTTTGCAAATATCTCTTGTAAACAAATTAATATACTTTAACTTAATCTATTTATTATATATTGTTGTCAACTCTTCGCGAAAGCAAGTATAATTATTTAAAATATCAATTAAGAATAATTTAAGTTTTGCGAGTATATTAACAATGTTAACTCTATTTGCAAATAATTCGAGCTTCGATATTTTCTCGTATTATTGTTGACGTAATCTTGAGTTTTATCTATTAAGAATATTAAAGAGAAATTGATAAGAAAACAAGCTTAAAATTCTTTTAACGTATTAATTCGATCTCGATTTCTATTATTGTTTGCTATTGCTATTATATAGATAGCGTTGTTCAAATTATTTAATTCGATAAAAGACATTTTGAAGTCTAAGCTATTGTTCGACTTCTTATTATTGTTTTTTAATTTTATTGCTTAAGTAATATTTGACAAAGATTTGTTGTTATTAATTTTTTTAATATCTTAATTTAACTTCTTCGCGATAATAAACGATATAGTATTTGCGTTCTCTAAGATATTCTTAACAAATCAATTCGTACGTTTAATTATTATTATATTTTTAATAATGTGTTCGCGAAATCGATTGCAACAATAAATAATTATATTGTACGCTATTAAAAACAATTGTTTAATATTAATACTTAAGACAAGAATTGTCAAAACATTTTTAACTATATAAATTAATATTAAGAATTAAGACTTCAAAGTGCTTTAAACACTTAAAATAAAAAAGTTATTAATAGATTTGACTAACTTAGTAAGCTAAACAATTGTCTTGTTAATCTTTGTCTTTAGCGCAATATCTTGTGTGCTATTAACAACATTTTATTAATTGTCGATGCTACGTTAAATTACTAGCATAATAGTTGCTAGAAATTATTTCTTTTTAGATTTAATAGCAAAACGTCAATAATATTTTAATTTTTAATATTGCAAATAACTATTATTGTAGTATTTCTTAAACATTTGAATGTATTTTTGTTTATTAACTAATAATCAACTTTAATTTTATAGAAAGATGTCAATCTTTTAAGCAATAGAAGACGACAATAGAATACGAAACATTATTGATAGAATAACGTATACTATATATCGATTGTTTTCTAAACAAGTTGAGCAAAGTCTTGATATTAAAGTATGTATTTACTTTGTTATAGATAGCTTTATAGTATATATTAATTTAATTCTTGATAATTTAAATGTCTTTTTATAATTTCTTTGTTCAAGTTATATCTAGAAGTCTCGCAATAACTTGTTGCTAATCTTTCAAATAATTATATATTGCATTGTAAGTTTTTTAAGCTTCGCATATTGTAAGATTTTAAGAAAAATTCAATATTTAAGTAAGTTTCTCAAAAGATTTCAAAAGTGTTATTATATAATATATTTAACTTTACTTATCTTTTGTCGATTCTAGCATTTAGAATTTTGACTTTGCTCAAATATAAAGCTATTTATATATAGAATTCTTTATATTGTACATTTGTTGCAACATAATATAGATATTGTTTTAACAAATTTTAATATTTTGAATTATATTTTTTATGTTCTTGCTTAATATATTATTTGCTTAAAGTTTGTAAAAGACTTTGTATCAAATAATTAACATATTAATTGCAATAATAATAAGTCGAATTTGAAAATTATATTTGTTAAAACTTATAATAGTAAAAGCTAGCAATTAATTTTATCTTGGGCAAAGTCTTCTTAAAAAAAAATCTTCTCTTAATTAAATTGTCGAGATTCTTTTTTTTAAATTCGATAATAATATTTTTGTTTCGAATATATATTTTATGTATTTTTAACAAACTATTAATTGCAATCTATATAATATAATTTATGCAATTTATTGTTTCGAACTTCGAATTCTAAATTATGCTTTTATTTTGCAAAGTCTTAATAAAAGCTCTTTGTAATATTTTATTATTGTTAATATTGTTTGCGATAATAGTTATTAGACAATTTTAAAAATTGTATTTTTTTAAAATATTGTATATTATATTTGTTAATCGCTTCTCTATATATTTATTCTCGAAGAACTTAAAAATTAGCAAAACTTCTTTATATTGTCAATTTATATTAATAAAGTATACAATAATTTGTAGAAAAAAGAGATAATTTGAACTTAATTAGTTGTCTAGAGCAATAAATATTTAAGTACTTGTTTTTAAATTGTTAAGAATATTGCGTTGAATTAAATTTGTATACTTTTTAATTAACTTAATAAACTTCGTATATCTTAAAATAATTATATTTGCTTATAAAAAGCAAACAAACTTGTCGAAGCTTAATTTTTTTAATAATTGAAAAAAAAAATTAAGATTTAATATTATTTCTGTTAGTCAATTATTAAAGTTTTGTTAATTGTATTGCTCTATTTTTTTGCGTTTTATAAATTTCGTTCTTTACAATTAGAAGTAAAATTTGTGTTAGCATATTAACTTAAATGTAAGTAAAATATTATTAAAGAATAATAATAGAGTAATTATAAGAGCAAAAAGTTAATAGTTAATTGTAACAATAGAAATTAAGTTTTAAAAATACAAAAGAAAAAGAAGCAAAAATAAGTAAAAAAGTCTTAATTTATATTTTGCAAAGATTGCTCTATAATTCTTTGCAATAAATCTTTAATTTTTCGACATTAACTATTGTTCTTTTTGTGTTATTTTATAGTAGAAATTTCTAAATTAGTAAAAATTAAATAAAGAAATATTCTTTTACAACTTTTGCAAATAATTTTAGACACATTAATAGCAACGCAAGCAATTTTGTATCAATTGTTTCAAAGCTTAATTTTTTGAACTCAACTATTTTATTAAGAGTTTAAATACTTTATTAGTCTTAACTTTGTATCTTAATTTTAAGAAGTTTAATTTTATTATTATTTTTTAAACATAAGAAGCTTCTCGATTATTTATACAATTACGCTTTTATTATTAAGACGCAAAAGCATATTAAGTAAAAAATTTGTTTAACGCTTGTTTTTTCAAGTAAACAAGAAGAAATTCTAGTAAGTTTTAATAACTCTTAAATTAGAAAAATTAAATCGATAAAATATATTAAGAACGCTATTATTGTTTAAGTACTTCTTTTAGTCGAAAAATGAATCTTAATTAAGTTGCGAGAATTTTATAATTATAATAAAATGCTCTAAAGATAGCACTTAATATTAGAAGAAATAAAATAGAAAATAATATAAACGTAAAGAAAAATTGTCTTAATTATAAGAGTAATACTTAGAGACTAAAGTAATTAATACTTTTATATTTAGTTTAACAATAAAAGATTTTATTGCTAGATTTTATTGCTAATTGTTGTTTTCTTTATGTAATTCGAAGCTCTATTATATAAAGAGCGAAATAATTAATTAAGCAACAACAATCAAGTTTTTTAATTATTTTAACGAAAATTATGCTCAATTAACAATCAATTTACTTAGAATAGACATTAATATATTGCTAGCAAATTTTAAAAAATAGAATATTAGTTTTATAATTAGATTACAAAAAGATATAAAAATTAATTTAATAAGAATTTACAAACAATACTTGCTTACTATTAAATGCTAAGAAATCTATTTTGAAGCAAGCAAAGTCAATTAGAATAAAAGTAAAGTTATAACAATTATATTAGACTATATAAGTTGTTACAATAAGTAGTAAAAAACAACACAAAAATAGCTTTTGCAATATAATTTATATTGTAAACTTTTTGTTAATTATTTTCTATTTTATTGCTAAATCTTTTTTTGCTTAAATTTTACTTAAGGTTTGCATAGTTAAACTTGATAATTTCATCTAATCTATTTGCTTTATTGTATAATACAAGAAAGTCGAAATAGTTGTAAGTTGTTTATATACTATTAATATATTTTATCTTTTATTTAATATGCAATATTTTTTAGTATTTATTTGTAAAAATGTTTCTTTTAGAAACGCACTAAAATTTTAAGATTTTAATGTAACTTAAAAGTATAAAAAAAGTAATATTTACGTCGACTTGTCGTTTACAAGTAGATTCTTTATTAAAATTGTATCTTTCTTCTTAAATACAATATCAAGAATCGAAAATTATGTATTGTATATTTTTTACTTGCGCAACAATAGTTTTCGTAAATCAAATATATTTTTTTGAGCTTTTATAAAAATTGTCGCTTTTTATGTTTATAAATAACTATTAATTAGTAAAGATGCTATTTAATATAATATACTTATATTGAAATTTTAGTTCGATATAATTTTAATAATTGATACAATTAAGTTCTATTTTGAGTTTTGATACTTATTAATATGTTATTAAAGCTAAGATTTAAATATAATTATTTAATAAAGATTGTAATATCAAGTTATTACTCGAGATTTACTTGTCAAATTTTATCTTTTTAACAATAATTTTTTATTTCGATAATATAAGTTTTCGAGCAATAGAAATTAATACTAGAAATATGTGTAATTACACTATGTTATCTAGTAATATCTTGAATATTATTTATTTCTATATTAATTTCTCGATTATTATTTATTTAGAACTCTCTATTTAACAAAGCAAACATTGTATATAATTAACAATATAACTGTTTACAAAGCGTAATATTTAAATAGAGCATTTGAAGTAAAAGCTAATAGCTAGAAAAAGCAAGCTATTCTTTATTGTAAGAGAGCATTGTTTTTTGTAATAAATTACTAGAATTATAAACTTTGCTTAACGCACAAAGTATTATTAGACAATACTTATTTATATTGATAATTTAAAGTAGATTTGCTATTTGTTAATAATTATAGTAGTGTCGAAACAAGTATCAATTTAAATAAAGTTACCTTTTAGTTACTTGTTAATATTTTACGTTTTATTATCTCTAGTATTACGACTTATAACTCTCGCAATTGTTGTTTAAAACTTAATAACTTAATAGTACAATAATATATTGAGAGTTACTTGTTAGCAGCTTTTTTTGTAGCTCTTGCGTAATACTTATTTGATAGCTAGTAATATGTAATCTTACATACTTCGACGTTAAGTTAAAAGAGATATAATAATTATTAATAAAAAGTATAAGTTATCTCTTGAGATCTTGTATAACAATACGTAATAGTAGTCAAAATTATAGTTTTATTGCTAAATTTTATTGCTTTATGTGCTATATCTCTTCTCTTATAAAGTAAGATTTAAAATTGTTAATATAATTTATTAAAGTTTTTTATAATTTAATTTTGAATTTAATTAGAAATGCAACTAGCAATATATAGTAACAAATTGTATTTTAACTATAAAGTAAAAAGAATTAAAAGTAGAAACAAGTAATGCTTGTAACCTTTAAATGTTAAGATAAAATATTAACAAGTCTTATCTTTTTTGTATATATCGATTAATCTTCATCAATAATAATACTATTAATTATCGCGATATTCTAGAACAAGATATATTTAATTATCAAGATATTTAATGAAATACTTTATTAGATTCGACAATCAAATACAACAAATCTAGTCTTTAATAAATAGATATAATTAAGAGACAAAATTAGAAATATAATTGCTAACAAAATATTTATACAATATATTAAATTACATTTTGATTGCATTTTTTTACAATGCATTAATTTATTTTAAGACTTACTTGAACGTTTAGTTTGTTAAATTGTTTTTAACAACAAACTAGTAAATAAACAATAGTTTTCTCGAATATTTAACTTTTCTTAATTACAATTTTATAACTTAAGAAGATAAACAAATCTATTACAATCTATTAATATAAATATGTTTTATAACATTAAAGCTAACACGTAAGCTAAGAATTCTACAATTAAAGAATTGCTTGCGAGAAGTATTTACTTCGATAATAGTTATTAAATTGCAATTTCAAATATTAAGAAGCTTCTATATGTCTTATATCTAAACGCTAAAACAAGAGAGTAAAAATAAATTATCAAAAATATAAGAAAGAATTACTTACATAGATATTGTGCAACAATAAAAAGTAATAATTAAAAATGTTTTATTGCTTAATTCTATTATTTCGTGCATTGTAATTTTAATGTAAAAATATAAGTTAAATCTTTATTAAAATTTTCAATTCTAATATAATCTTTGTCAAGATCGTACTAAATATAGTTATTGCTATAAATAACAAAATATCTCGAACAAACTTTACTTATGCTTAAACTCAAATATACTAGCTTTAAGCATACTAGCACACAATTACGTTGCTACAATATTATACTAGTAAATTACAAATCAAAACAACATATTACTCAAACGTAATTTATACTTATTTAAGTCTTTATATAATAATATTGTTAACTAAAAAGTGAAAATAGATTTGTCGAACAAAGCATATTATAAACTTAAGAAATAATATTGACAACTATTTTACGCTCTATAATAAAGAAAAGACGTATTATAAAAATGAACTTTTTGTTTTCTTAACAATCTTGTTTAATTAAGAGAAATCCTTCTCGATAACAAAGATCTAAAAGAACAAATATTATATATATATACTTTCTTAACAAGAGTTTACAATAGATATTGATATTGTCAATTAATAGTTAACTTTTTACGAGCACTATAATACAAGCAAATAAAGTAAAATTCTAGTTGCTTAACAAAAATATTAATTGAGTTTATAAGTTAAAATACTTGCGTTAGTTAAATTGATATATATATAACATCACTATAATTAAGAGATGTTTTAAGATATTAAATTGACAATATTAAGACTTTATAGAAAGTAATTATTAAAACTATCTTAATCGATAAAATAAGTAGACAAGAAATAATAATATATTTAGCATAAATTAATCTAGCAAGTATTATTCTATTGTTGCATTTTATTGCTTACACGTTATTAATATTGTTTTGCTATATATTAATTACTTAAATACAATATTGCAAGCATTTTTTGAAATTACTTGTGAATTAAAAAATTACGCTAAAGAATTAAAGTCGTTCAAATTATAAATTAACGTTAGAGTTACTTCTATTAATTCTAATTCTTAATTTAACTTTTTGTCATATTTATATTCTTAGCGTTATTGTTTTTCTTATTATTATTACTTTTGAGCTTCTTAATTAAACTATTATTCTTATTGATATTATTTTAATTTAAATTGTGTTTATTATTACTAAATAGAAAGCTACTTATATTGTTCGAGTCGTCTTTATTTGTGCTATCTTGAAATTTAGAATTATTAAATAAGAATACTTTTACTTTAGAGTTAACATTTAAGACTAACAAAAAAAAGTATAATTAGAAAGCAAATATTTGTTTTTACAAAATATATTAGCAATTTACAATAAATTGTAGCAATAACAATGTAAACACATACTTAAATTCTAAATTTATAGCATTGTATAAATTTAAACAATTTTTCTCGAATTTCTTTATTTGAAACGCAATTTCTTGCTTACTTATATCTAGACTTCTTAACTTATATTCGTTATATTATATTATATTTTGTTTCTATCTAAGAACAACATATTGCATGTCTTTTGTTATTAAAGCACAAAAAAATTCTTTTATTTAAAGTTTTGTTAATTAATTGTTTTAATTAAGCAACTTCTACATATTAGTAATTAAGTATTAAAATAGAAGCTCTAATATGCAAATCTCGAATTAATAATCTTTCTTCTTTTACTAAATTATATAGTTATTAAATCTAATTAAATCTTTTTTAACTTCGAATTTCTTTTTAATAACCTTCTTGTCTAGTATCTTCTTATTATTTATAGCAATTCGATTAATTACAGATTTCTCTATTTAATTGTTAAAATAATAATAAACAATATTAGTTACTATTTATTGCTCTTGCTCTCTTGTTATCTCTTTTTTATTAATTTCTCTTTTATAATAAATTTATAAATTGTTTGCTTGTCTTCGAATATCTTTTTGTAAAAAATCTAAATTTGCAATTTTATAAATAGCGTTGTTTACGCAAAGCAATTATTATATATTGCTCTCTAAAAATTTCGAACGTTTAAATCGATTGCAACAAAACTATATAAATATTAAAGAACAAGCAATAAAAGAAAGTAATAAAATACTTGTTACTTCTTTTTAAGATTTCTAACTCGCTTAATTTGAAATTTCTAATTAAGCTTATTTTTGTTTTTGTGTCAAATAATATTTAATCGATTTTAAGTCGATTTATCTCAAGTCTAATTTAATATTATTATTAATAATCTTTTTTTAATATGTTTAAAATTAATATTTTAACTATTATTTCTCGAAGCTATTCGCAATTCGAAGTCGATTTTCTTTTTAAAAAATTTGCGCTTTACTTTTTTTCGTAATTAATCGAATAATAGCATTGATTTATTATTAATATTTTTACACTATAATTTGCAACAACTAACAAGAATCTTTAACAATAAAACTTTCTAATTGTTTCGATCTTTTTAATTGTTTTTTTATTGCAAGAAGAAATTTCTTAATTACAATAAATAATATTGCACAATACAATTAGCGTATTTAGCAATATAAATAAATAATAGAAGTCGAATCTATATATACTCTTTATAACTTTACAATTGTTATTGTTTATAGCAAGCTATTTATAATTTGTCAATAAAGTATTGCAAATATAGAACAAATCGATAATAATAAGTAAGTATAATTGTTTATTTATTTAATTGAATCGCTAAATAGTTGCAATCTAATAAACTATTATGGTATAAATTAATTAAATACTTATAATATTAACAACTTATTAGCAAATATTACAAATAATTTTATTATAATTTACAAATTTTGAAAGTTCTTTATCTATAACAAAAATTACTTATAGAATCTATTATAATAATATCGTTAAATTATATTGCTAAATTACATTACTAATTGTTGCTTAAACTTATATCTCTAAAAATACGCACTAGAAAATCAAAAATAGTAAATTTAATTAAGAATTGTTGTTTGTGTAAGTGTCTTCTAAATATATACGTTACAAATATACTAATATTACTATAGAAAAGAAACGCAAACAAGACGTTATTTGAGCATAACAACAAATATATAATTGCTAGAAGAGAGTAAAAAATAGATAAAAGTAACAAAACAATATAGATATTTATTTAAAAGAAACATCTAAGAAGTTCAAGACTATACAATATAAGAAAGACAATAAACTTGTCTTCTATCTATAGCTAAGTTTTAATATTGATCGAACTTGTAACAATAACGCTTAGAAAGATTTGTCAATATTAGAAATTTATAAATCTTCTAATTAAAAAGTTGTTGTTTGCAAAACTTTGCAAAGAAATTGTTAACAATTTCGCAAAAAAAAAAGTTATTAAAATAAAAAAGACAATAATTAAGACGTTGCAAAAGACAATTAAAGTATAAATTGTCTTTGTCTTTAAATATAAAATTAATTGATTACATTTCTAGTGCAATCTTATTTAGTTAATATTGTTTAGTATTTGTTCGAGCTATTATTTATAATAAACAATAAATATTATAATTTGAAGACTTAACTCTAAGTCAATATTATCTCAAGATTATAATAAATAAGAAATTAAGAATATAACTCGATTATTCTCGAGAATTATTATAATTATTTTTGCTATTATTTTCTATTATAGATAAGAGTTTAAGACGCAAACAAATATTATAAAATTAATAAATTATCTTAATAATTAACAAATACATTTTAATATTAATAGATTATTCGCAAATCAAAGAGTATTTCAAAATAATTGCAATGCACTTTAGAGACTATTAATATATATTTAGAACAAAGTAGTTATTACTAGAGCATAATTATTTGTTTGATTAAGATATTAATATAAAGATTATTACTAAAGACGTAACGTAAAAAAGAAAATTAAAATTCTACTAAACAAGCAACGAAACTTTAAATAATTTTTTTTTTTTTAAATTTTGTTGTTTTTGTTTCAAATACTTTGTAACTAAACTTAGACAATAGATTAAACAAATTTCTTCAAATTAAGCATAAATTCTTTATCGATTTTGTTAATTTTATTAGTAGATAATATTGTTATAGCTTTATTGTCTTTGTAGACATTTAACACAAAAGCAACTATTAAATTCGAATATTTAGAGATATCTAAATTAGTCAATAAGAATTATAACAATCTCTCTAAAATTAAAGTATATTAATAGACATTGTTTATTGCGTTGTTAAAATTCAAATGTTAATTTAAAAATCTACAATATTTCTTTTTCAAATCTTTATCTTTTATTGTACACAATTTTATTTTTATACAAAAATATATTAGTTGCTTATGTCTAGCTATTATATTTATAATCTTGCAAGCTATCGAATAAAGAGAGTTTCGCAAATTAGAGTTCTAAAACTATTATTCGTATTATTAGCAATAAAAAGCAACAATAAAAATAAATAGAATACGTCTTGCTTATAACAAATAGTTCGCTTATTAATTTGCAATTTTTTGTCTTATTGCTTTTAACTCTTGTTTAACTCTTTGACTTTACAATAGTCGCAAACTTCTTCTTAGCAATAATTATTTTTTTGGTCGACTTGTTCTCGACTTTAATTATAGATAACAATATTATAAACTTCTTTATTATAGTTGTTAATTTTTTAAAGCTTAAAGTATTGCGCTTTGCAATTAATATTAAGATATTTATTTTTCTTGTATTAGTTGCTTGTTTTTTGAAGTCTTTAGAACTACTTTAAACAATCAATGTTAAAATAATTGTTTACTTTGTAACAAGCGTCTCTTTTTTATTAAATTTTTCTTTGCGTTTGATTGTCGAATTTGAAGCAACATTGTATTTTGTTTAATATTGAAATTAAAATTCTTCTTTTAAATCGAACTTGTCTATTACGTTTAACTTAATATTTCGATTCAATATAGTTTTTGCTCTTTTTGTTAAATATTAAGTAAAAAATTTAATTGAAGTTCAACTTAAGAATTGTTAAGAACTCGACGCTAATATTATAATTTAATATATTGTTGTACAAAAAAAAATACATTGTAATATACTTTAAGCAACTTTGCAATTAACAAATCGTACTTATTGTAATAAAGTATAAGAATTCTTTGTTAACAATTTTTGCTTAATAATACTTAATTTTAATTTGCGCTTTTTTAAATTCTTAATTATTAACTTTTTGCGTTTTGACATCGACTTAAACACAAATTTTAATTGTAGCAAAACATTCTTTATTAATATATAAGCGATAAAAAATAGCAATAAATTTAAGAGAATATTTATCTTGTTCGATCGAATTAAATCTGTTTTGAAAATTTTTAAATTCTTGCGAGCTATTAAGTTTCTACGCTATTATAAATATTCTTAATATAAAAAGAAGTATAAAGACAAAATAAATAAGTACAATAAACGCAATTATATAATAAACAATTTAATAATAGAGACTAACAATATTTTTAAAACATAATTTAAAATTATAACAAACATCGTAATTACAATTTGTTAATCTATTGTATTATATATTGCATTGCAATAATAAGCAACACAATTATTTTGCAAGTACAATATAAGTCTTTTGCACAATATTTGTGTTTAAGTAGTAAATTTAATAGATATAAAAGTGTTGTTTGCGATATTAACTATGTATAGTAAACTTACTTACAATGCTTTGCTTTTTTAATTTTAATTTTTGCTAATTTAACTTTAGTTTATCAAATATTTTAAGATTTGACAAGTTAATTAATACGCAATATCTTATTATAGAAATTTTAAAATTACTTAATTGATAACTCAATTAAGTTCGAAATTTATTAATAGAAAAGAAAGTAAATACAAGAAATCTAATAGTTTCTAGCTTAATTTAAAAACTAATACTTTATAAAACGCAATTACTTAATATTACTTGCATTTAGCTAGAATATTTAATTTCTTACAATAATTAATAATTTGATATTCGAATACTTAAACAAGTTTAAATTTAAGTTATATATTAATAATATAAAAAGTACAAATATTGCTAAAAATTGCACAAATTCAATATTAAACAAGAAATCTTAAATTTCAAATATTACACAAATTTATTATAACTTTATTATAAATTTTATAATAACAAACAAACAAAGAAGTGCGACATTTTGTATTTATTGCTATATTATATTGCTAGTATTAGAATTTAAAGAATAGTCTTGTCGCAATTTACAACTTTTAGAGCTTCTAAAGTTATATAATATTTAAACAAACTTTTTAAAAGTTTTGTCGAACTATTATAATAAGAGTACGCAACGACAATTAGATACAAATTATTATAATACAAGATACAACAATACAAGTTTTTCAAAACGTTATAAAGATGTATATTATTAAAATGTTTAAAGATAAAAGCTTTTATACAAATTAATATACAATGTTAAAAAGGCGTAGTACTTATAGATCTTATAAAGCATAATAGAGAAGTTAATTATATAAAGATTAATTTGAGTTATATTTGAACATATCTTAAACAAGTCAAAGAATTTAACTTGATAGCAAAAATAAAGATATTAACAACAGTTAATTTAATAGCAAAAACAAAGATGTTAACAGCAATTAACTTAATAATAAAAACAAAGATATTAACAACGTTTAACTTAATAGCAAAAACAAAAATGTCAACAACAATTAACTTAACGTTAACAACAATTAAAATATTAACAAAGACAAAAACAACAACAAACTTGTTAATAATTGCAAATAAATATTAATACTAAATTTCTTAATAAAGTTTTAAAAGACAATTCTACTATTATTTATCTCAAGATTATAACAATTTTGTTGTCTTTTTTTATTGCTAAAAATAAATAGAAGTTACGATAAAATTTCAAGTAATACGCTAAATATGTTGAGATTTTAAGACTTATATATACAATTGCGACTTTCTTAGAGATCTTATAGTATAAAATCAAGTACATAATAAAGCTCGAATTTAGTCAATCTAAATAGCAATTAAACAATAGAGATTGTCGCAACTAATGCAATAAGAAAGAAATTACACGTTTCGCATTAAATTCTATTTTCTTTTCTATTTCTATTAAAACATTTTATTTTACTTAATAATCTAAATAAAGTCTTTTAATTTATTGTCGAAATTTGTTTTATTGTTCTTTATCTTATTATTGTTAATAACAATTTTAGTTTTATTGTCTAAGTACATATCTATTATTAATGTTGTTATCGAGCTTGTGTAATTGTAAAACACACGTTAACTAATTAAACGCAACAATAATATATATAAACAAAGAGCATAAAATAGACTTGTCGAGCTTACTAAAATAACTCGATTGCATTATTATAATCTTGCACTTAACTTATAAATACGTTTAATGCGTTTTCTAAGTTTACATCTTAAATTTTTATTAATTTCGTAAATTCTATATAACAAATTAATTGCTCTTGACGTAACACAATATTAATAATTTTCTTAACAATCGAATAAAGTGAGCAATCGTAATTAAGTTTATTGTCTTAAAAAGTACAAGATTAATAATAAAAATTAGCAATAGAAACTTTAAAAGAATATATATTTGTAATATCTTATTAGCAAGTATAGAATTCTTTGTATTTGCAAGATTCTTAATATTGAACTTAAACATTATTGCTTTGCAAGACTTAACAAGTATCGACATAATAAATTTATTAAATATAAATTTCTTCTTTACAATTGTAATCTTCTTAAATATAACTTTTTTCGCAAATCTTGCTTTTATTAATATAGACTTATTTTTTGTTATTGTTTTTAGACAATTTCTTGTGCGATTTCTTGCAACAAATAATACAAAGTCTATTATTAACAACAAATAATTCTGTTTAACTTTTTGTTTTTCAAGTTAACGCGCAATCTTCGCATTTAAATCAAAGTTATTATTTTTAAATCTTTTAATTGTTTAAGTAAAGCAATTATATATTTTTATATGTTTGTTTAAGACTAGGAAAATTTAAAACACACTCTACTACTATTGTACGTATTAACATTTATCTTTCTTGATCGTAATAGATTTGTTAAAAACTTCGATATATGTCTTTAATAAAGATTTTAATTGTATAAAGCGAGTTGCAAAAAAAATTCTTTTGCGCAAAATTAAAAGTGATTTAACTTTTAACCTATTACTATTGTTATTGTTTGCATCAATATTGTTATTGTTTGTATAATTCTTCTTTGCAATAAAATTAGTATCAAAATTTAATATTATATAAATTGCGACTCTTATTATTTGTTTTTCTAAATTTCTTTACAATAAAGATTGAATTTCTAGAAATTATTTAAATATCTTATTGTAAATATTGCGATAAAGTAAGAAAATTAGATTATTTAAAAAGTGTAAAGTTAAGTAAATATAATAAGTTTCTTAATTTATTTCTTGCAAGACGCGATAGCAACAAAATAAACAAGATCTCAATTAACTTAACAACAATAATTTTCTCGTATATTAAAAACATACTCTTAATTACTGTTGCTTAATTAGTATTGCTTCTATCTCTTATTAAATTAAATTAATCAAAAAAAGCTAATTTGTTTGTTGCAATAACTATAACAAATAAGAGCTCGCTTATAGATATTAATTAATAGATACTAAATTCTATGCAACGTTTCTTATCGAGTAATTAGAAAGATTTAATTATTTTAATCGATACTTTTTTTACAAATATAAAATGTTTAAAAAGTATATACTTTTGTCTTGTATTCTATATATTGTAATTTATAATCGCAAACTTAAAAGAAACTATTAAATTAAATTTTAATTTATAGTTATTAGAACTTACTTGTAATCGAAGTCTCAATCTAGATTAAAACAATAATATAAAAGAAAAAAATCAGTACTTAAAAAAATCTACGTTACAAAAGATATTCGAGAAATTTATCAATTTCGACTTTAAAAATTTAGCAACAAGTACATAAATGTGATATTAACTTTTTAGATCAAAAGCATTAAGTAATCGTTTATATAAATATCTAGCTTCTTAAGTCTTTTTATAAATATTCGCATTAATAATAAATTAAGAGACAAGTTTATTGCTTTTTATTGCTAATTAATATTGCTAAGACTTAAACTAGATATTGTTCTAAAAAATTCTCAATTATTAGCAAAAGCTATCGCATGTAATTTTTGAACAATAGTTCTATTATTATTGTCAAGATATCTTGCTAGAAATTGATATCGTTAATTACATTAATCAAATGCAAGACAATACGATAAAAACGCTACATAAGATCGCAAAGACATATCTAATTAAATTTTTTAAAAATAGATACTTGTTTCTATATTTTGTCTAACAATTAATCGAACGATTCTAGTTCTAGTTAATTACGTCAAATATAATAGAGCAAGAAAGTCTTTATAGAAACGTCTTGCAATTGTATAACATCTTCTTAAGAAAGCGCAAACACAAAAGAAATCTACTTTAAGCGTAAATACAAAGACAAGACAAATAGAATCTTAAACAACTTGTCGAAGATATAAAAAACAAAGATTAACAAATTAATATATATACGTAGTTTTAATCTAGAGATTTTACTACTTATTTCTATTGCTTTTCTTTCAAAATTATAATTAAAATTAATGTGTTATCTCTAGTAATTATATTTATAATTAATAAGATAATAGAGTTCTATGCATATGTATAAAGATTTTACTAGATATGTATCTCGCTTAACTTATTGTATTTAATTAGATTAAACTCTTAATATTAATTCAACAAAACTCGACTCTAAAATCGAGTTTGCGACTTAAATCTAGTTCAATTCTATAAGATTTAAAAGAATAAATCGAATTGAAAAGAATAAATTGAATGAAGAAAAAAGTGTTCGATTCGACCTAACAATTACACTAAAGAAAAATATATCTTTTTTAAGACTTTTATTTTTATGTCGACGTCTACTTTAATAACTAATTCTATTATTGATTTTGTTAAAACAATACTCGATTTATATTAAATATAATAGAGAATTGCGAACGCAAGCAAAAGACTAAAATTTGCAAACGTAAGCAAAAGCGTTAAATAGAACTCGATCTTAAATAAAAACGTATTAAGAATTGTTGTTGCAAATAGCAGACAACTAATAGTATAAATAAAGAATATTCTTGCGACAAATTTAGAACTTATATATGTTTGTCTAACGCGAATAACAATTTTTTTGTCGCTTTATTAAACAATTTTGTTAGAATATTCTTCGATAAGTCTATTATAATAAACTTTATCGATTAAATTGTTCGCAAAAAAGATCTTGCTTTTAATAATATTTTTCGCGATACAATACTAGAGATAAATAACGTTCTAAACAAGCAATTCTTTATATTGCGAATAATTTAGAGTTAGAAAACAAATACTAAATAATAATTATTGATCGATATATTATTCGAAATTGATATTATTCTTGTTTGCAAAATTGAATTTTAAAAGAATTATTTAAGAATTAAGCAATTTAATAAGAAGACAATTAATGCAAGCTTTAATAATGCGATATAAGATATAAATAATAAATTAAATCTTTTATTCTCTTGTTTATATTATTGTTTGTCTTTTTAAAATATTTGCATTAATATCTATTAACAAAAAATACATATTTTTTTATTAGTATTGTTCAAAGAAGAATTTTTGATCATAATGGTGCAACTTAAAAATATTAATTATCGCTAACAATATTGCGAATCAACAAAGTTTAATTACTTAAGACTTAATATTACAAATATTAAATCTTAAATTAATGTTAATACAATTTTCGATAAAGTTGTATAAGAATTTTAGACTTTCTCTCTAAGTATATATATACTAATTCGCAATTATTGTTGTTGCAAAATCTTAATTCTTATATATTTGTTTATCAATAAAGTTAAGAGAATCTATGAATAGTTAGATTAAAAATTTTGAAAATTATGCAAATAATTAAAATAATATTAGATATATTATATCGCAATTGCTTTCAAAGAATCTTATAAACAAAACTCTAATAAATTCTTCTTCTATAACGCAAACGTAGACGCAAATATTAATTATTTTCTTACAACAAACTTTCTCTTTTACAATTAACAAGAACAAGACTTAAGATAATATATCGAAATATAAAGATATAAACGAGAACAAGAATTCGAATAATAACTTGTTTAATTATATAAAGAAGAAGAAATCAACGCAAAATATATAAGAATGATTAGAAATTAAAGAAATTACAAATTACGAAACTTTTGTTTAGATGTCTAGTTATATATATTATTGCAACACAAATAGTCTATTTTTAATACTCTAAAGAGTTTATTAGAATTGTGTCTTTATTTTTATGTAAAAACAATTTTTTGCAAGAACTTCTTAAATATCTTGTAATTTTTCGCGCGTTGCTTGTAACATTTTATTTATCTTTTAAGTATTGCAAAGAAGATTTCGATAAAATTAAAGTTGCAAAAGTATAAAGAAAGAGACGTTAATATAACGTCGATACTATTATATATTTCTTAAAGCTTTTTACTCTTGTAAGCAAAGACGTTATTTAAACAAAGTACTAAATTGAAATCTTTGTTAATTGTCGATATAATAAGTAAAAGAACGTAATTGCAAACAAAGTTATTAAAGATTGCTTACATAATAGATTTGTAATAAATAATTTAGACAATATATTCTTTAATTGTAGATGTCGACAATATTGATTATCTCTTTAATTGTTTAAATATTGTATATATCTTTGCTTCGCAATCTCGCGACAATTATTTGTATTTTTTATTATTAGTTTTTTTGCAAGCGACAAATTTATTTAGAAACATTAATTAATATATCTTTTATTAATATAGTTGTACTTGTCAAATATTATATTGTGTCTAATTTTTTTGCAAAGCGCAATAAAAGATTTGCAAAGTATCTATTAATATACAAGTATAAAAAACGTTTATATATCGATTTTCTTATGCGTTTATTTCTCTCTTCGAAGCATTCTTACAATTGTGTCGATATTAACAATAATGTCAAATTCGTTATACAAATAGAGATATATCTTGTTAAGATAAATATTAAGACAAAGATTAATATAATTTAGAAGATTATTCTTTATTGTCTTATCGATTAATTTGTTAGAATCTCTTCTATATTAAGAAGCAACAACAAAGTTGTATAATTTGATATTACATTTTATTTTGCGTATTTGTTGTTTAGATACACTCTTTAAATGTAATATATAAGCAATATTTTTATCAAGTTTACTATTTAATGCAATCGACAATTGCAATTCTTTAATCGTCGATTAGAGCAAACGACATAACGAGAAGAGAATTACGAAATACGTAGATTATACAATTATACTAAAGACTTTAGATACTGCCTAATCAAGATAACAATTAAATGGGTAAAAGAAGTTTTAATTGAATTGCGCGAAAAACCATTATTTGTGTAATAAGATTACCAAAACCTTGACGCCTTCCCGGCTGCGACCAAGAAACCAGCTTTGCACGATAATCGTCTGCGTAAAACAAGCAAATCGTGAACCCGTTGATTCATTATCTGAACATTATTCTTCAATTGCCAAACCGTTGAAGCAACGCTATGCAACACCACGCTATGCATCCCAAGAAACCCCGTCAGATTGATTCATCTTCTCATGTTCTCCATCCGGGCTCCCCGCCACAGCACTCGCCCACTCCTCGACCTCGCTCGACGAATCCCCCTCCCCCTCACCCACGGGATCATCAAAGAAAACGCCACTCTGTCGCCTCAACTCCAACAACAAGCTTGGTCGCCTATGCTCCTTGAACGCCTCCTGCAACTTCCCCCTCTTTCTCAACCCCTCACCATTCTTCTCCATCGCCCCATCGCCCTCCTCCGCCGTCGACGAAGAAGTCTCCGCATCCAAGCGCATTGCTCGACCATGCAAATGCAGCGACTCGTCGTCCGCCACGTCCCCATCCCCATTCATCCCCTCAGCAGACGACAAGCGCCGCTGCTGTCGCCCCAACAGCAACCCCTCCTCAATCAACCGCTCAATCTTCATCCGGTTTTGTATAAACAGCAACTTCGGAAACACCGACTGCATGCCCGCCCTTATCATCCGCGCCAGCCGCTGCGGACTGGGATCCGACAGCAGGTACCAGAAATCGCTGAGCTTGCTCTTGGGCCAGATGGTGATGGTGCCGGAGAATTGCTGCAGCCAGATGGCGCTCCAGTCCTGGCCCAAGGGCCGCGGGAGGAGTTCGAGGTGCTTGAGCACCTTCAGCCATTTATTCAGGTCGAGTTTGAGATATGTCTCCGTGGCGGAACCGAGGTAGCCGCCGCGCCAGCCGCGGCCTTTGCGGTGCGTGACGGGGCGGCCGATGGCGCCGCGGGAGGAGAAAAAGAAGAGGTTGATGTGCGGGTTGACTTGGGAGACGATGCTGAACTGGGTGTTGAACTGGGTGTTGAGGGCCTTGAGCGGGATGTCGGTGCGCAGGGAGCCGTCTTTCCATTTGTGGCCAAAGCTGTAGGGGGATAGGTGGCCGGTATGGCGTGATTTGGTCATGAGCACGACGGGGTTGAGGATCCCGGGGACGGCGGCGGAGGCGAGCACGGCGGACCAGATGACGCAGTCGGGGGAGGTGAGGTAGTTGCAGAGGATGGTTGGGGAGTGCGGGTCGGAGGGGACGCAGCTGACGTTGAGGATGCGGCCGGTGCGCTCGTAGGCTTCACGAAAGGTCGTGCTTCCGCGGCAGAACCAACTGCAGTGGCGAGCCCATGCTAGGGAGTCGAAACGGGCGCCGGTCCGCCACCAGCGGGGGAACCAGGTTGTGAATCCTTCGGAGCAGGCGGAAATGTGGCCCGCAAGGGCAGGGACGAGGAGAGCGTCCAGTTCGTTGTCTGTGCGTGTAGTAAGGAGTGCGGCTACGAGAGCGCCACCTGACGTGCCAGTGATCACTTCGGGGAGGAGGTTTTCGTCGAGAAGGGCGCGAGCGACACCAAAATGAAAATAGGAAAATGTTGCGCCACCGGAAAGACAAAAGGCCGTGCGCCCGAACTGGGTATGTAGGTGGCGGGCTAGAATGTATTTCTCATTGTGAGATAGAGCTGGAGTGCTGAGAAGATAGGAGAGGGATTGGTGCAATTCGTCGATGAATTCTTGAGCAAGATGCTTGGTACCGTAGTAGGTCTCACTGTAAAGCCGAGGGTTTTCAACGCCCACAAAATTGTTCTTGACGCAGGCTTCGACAAGGGAGCGTAGATTCTGAAGTTCGCCGGAGATATCTTCACCACCCTTCTCTCCGAGGCCTGCTCGAGTCCTGGACGCCTTGAGCTGCTCCTTAACCTTGCGAACCGTGTTGTGGTCGTAATAGGCGTAGTCGTCCCCCTCTTTCCATTTCTCGTTACCAAGATGTCTGTCCAGCTCTTGAGCTGCCTCCTTCCAATCTTCGAAGTCCGTCTTTGAACGTATGTTACGTCTTAGCCGCTGTCTCTGTCCTCGCCATGTTACCCATCGCTCATAGGCGTAAATGTATAGTCGCGTGAAAAGGTAGCCAAAGCCAAGGGATGTGATCCAGGCAAGCACAAAGAGTAGCAAAGGCCACTTGATGATAGTGTATACGAAGCCTTCCCTTGTCTCATCTTTGCTGTACTTGGGCTTCTTCTTCAGTCCCTTGGCGCCTTTTCGCCGTACACGCTGATGTATTGGGCGCCAGTCATTCAATGCTATTAAGGGTGAGGACTCGGGCGCGTTGATAGCTTTGACAAAAGCGTCGAGGTCTTCTTTGCGTATGAACTCGGTATCAAAGTCAGGAATCTTGGTAAAGTCAAAGGCTTGTGGAGAAAAGCCCTCCGTCGTTGTGCTCGACTGCGGCATGCCACTAAATAGAAATGGATATTATTAAATCATGAATTGGACAGATGACAACAAAGGAGAACGAGAGGAGAAATAACGACATCCTTCATATAACAATAGATCAACCTTCACATAAGGTGTTAAGGCGAGTAGCAAGGTTATAGACATGTGACGTCAGTCAACTTCAGCACAGAATTGAAAGCGCTAAGTTAACCCTAAAGTAGGTTATGTTCGCATTCACGGACAGCACAATGTACGACGATGCAGATCAATGATGGACTGTATAGTAAGCTTCCTCACTCACGTCTAGTCGTGATACTCTATACAACGTTAAGAGACCAGCACATGGTGTAAGGTTGTTAGATATTGACTGAAAATCTGGCCGCATAGCTGACCAGCAATTTGCTATCAAACACAATTGGTTGAGACGTTGTCTCGTGAATGCTTCAAAGACTCTTCGGATGTATGGAGTCTACAACTTGCCCTGTCACAGTCCTTCGGGTAGTCCCAAGCGGCTAGACTGTCGGCTTTCATGTCGTTCCCACGAGAGCAAGGCTCCAATGTTGGACCTCTCGAGCTTTCGAGGATACTAGCCACCTATCAGGCGTCACAGCATCGCTTGCTGCTACTATATTACGACGGAACACTGATGCCGATTTTCAACGATCCTGCGGCAGCCATTCCTTCATCCCGGGTCATTGATGTGTTAGGAAGGCTAGCATCAAATCCGAGAAACACCACGTGGATAATCAGTGGACGAAAGCAATCGCTCCTTGATCAACATCTTGGCCAGCTTTCGCAGATAGGTTTATCTGCAGAGCACGGCGCTTTTTCCAGAGCACCTGGTTGCAGTGAGTGGGACAATTTGGCTGCGAGTCAGAACCTATCGTGGCGAGACGAGGTTTTAAATGTACCCAGGCTCGGTCATCGAGCAGAAGCAGGTTGCGGTAGTGTGGCACTTTCGGAATGCTGATTCCGAAATAGGGCTTTCTGCGGCGGAGGCTTGCAAAGCTGACCTTGAAGAGCTGTTTGCGAAGAATAGCTGGGACCTTGAGCTCACGCATGGCAAGATGATCCTTGAGGTATCCCCGCGTAGTGTTAACAAGGGCGCCATTGCCTTAAGACTCGTTGATAAGAGTCGAACGGGAGAGTCTGAAACGGATTTCGTCCTCTGTCTTGGCGACAATTTGACTGACGAGGGTATGTGTATCTTGACGTGTGAGCTTCAATATAAAATAGATGTTAACCCTCACAGATATGTTTCGTGCTCTTCAGAAGTCCAGGTTCTCTGCGGAAACAATCTTCTCCGTCTTCGTCGGATCGAGCTCAAGGCCAACAGTTGCAGATTGGTCTTTGCAAGGGCCCACTCAGGCGGTGGCTCTGCTGGAGCTCTTGAGTAATAATCGTGCGGTCAATGCCTGATCTTTCCTACAAACACATTGTATCCCCTACCCAGTGGCTCGATTAAGTTTGATTTCTAGGATGCCCTTGCAAGCTTAAATTGAGATTAAGAATGTAAGGTTGCCATAATGAAATTAAGATGTCTTATATTCGTACAACCACACATCCGTCTCCATGATACTTATACAGGTGTATGATGAATTATCCCAGAAAAAACAAAATCCAATATTGACCACCACAGGGTATATGCGCGCTTCAAAGAAGTAGACTGACTTGATAAGGCCAATCTGCGGTAAAAGGAGGAGCCGAATCTTCACGAAAGCATGCGGTCCGTTCAAGGATGTAATCGACTGTCGAAAGGTAAGATGTCCAGCATCTTTTCGTAAGCTCGCTTCGTAATGACCAATCGTTGTATAATCATTCGTCATGCCATCTTTGTATGCGTCGTAAGTAATGCTCAAAAGGCCACACCTTCCTCGCCATCAAAGTCGTTTCTTTCAAATTCGCCTCGCTCAACTGGCGTGACGTAAACATCATGAAGATTATCCTCATCCGTATCCGTTTCTCCTGAGTAATTACTTGATCGCCCTCGCTGCTCCCTACTATCGAGCCCTGGTCCATATGCTCTACGCACGTCATCTGGTGAGAAGTGCCGGCCGAGGTTCTGCTGCGCTCTTCGTGATTGTGGGGGTGAAGATCGCGCTTGAAGTGTTTCAATCTGCTGTTGCAGCTCCGCAACGTGATCTTCGAGGCGCATTCGAGCCGACTGCTCCCGCCGTATAAGGGTTATCAAGGTGGTGTAATGCTCGATTGTAAGCTCAGTAATGCTACTTCGAAAACCACGATCGATAGAGCTCCGTATGCCTGTGGCATGATCTTGTCCTACCCCGCTCGCTTTCAGAGTTGTTGCGATGCTCGTAGGTCGGCCTCTGGGTTGGAAAGACGTCGCTTCATTCCAGGAAGGAAATGCTCCTTGCTGTGTGTTCGGCGTACCTCCATTTTGATAGTATGCTAGAGAAGGATACTTATCTACGAATGGCCCTGCGGTCTTGAGAGCTTGCATCCGGGGCTGATCTGAGATACTCCGAAAGTGTGACGGCACCGTAGGGATCGAAGAAATTGCTTCTGACCGTTGGTTCTCATTTGGTGGCGAGAACGAGCCTGCTTGAAGTTTCGAGATAGCGAAGTCCAAGTCCATCAATTTAAGCTCGAGAGTTATCATCCTCTCTTCATGACCAACGTGCTCGTGACTGTGTATGTCATCCATTGGAAGGCCAAAGTTGAACCCTTCATTGTGGGCTTCAAAAGGCCGACTGCTGTCGTCTGGAGTGCCTAGTACCGCCTCAGCGACTGGATCAGCTGTAATGAATGCAGGCTCGGGATAGGTAAAAGCTGGTTGTCCAAGGGTAGGAAGAGTGGCAGGGTCATCGTCCGTAGTACTCTCTCTCCAGTATTTGATCTCATCGCTTCTCCTCCTCCACTGTCTCCATTGTATTGGTGACATTCTGTGTTCTTTGGCTGCGCTTCGATGGTCTCCAACGCTTCTTGACCTACGCTTAGGGTTGCTACCGCTTGTGACCGCAAAGCCAATGTTACGCCCATCTGGTACTTGGCTGCCAACATCTTGAAGCCCGAGACCAGTCAATGCGTCGTTGATATCCTCCGACTCTTGAGAGCTGAGTATAACACTAGGTAAGCTTGCACGACGTGGCCTCGTTGGTCTCTCAGGCGGTGGTCGTTCTGGATGTGGAGGCACCCCACTATCGCTTGAACGGGAATCCTTTTGTACGTTCAGAGCAAAGGGCGAATGTGAACCTAGAGCACTCGAACGTAAAACTTCTGCCGAGGGCGCCGACGCAGCACGTTGAGGTTTGAGGTTCGAAGGCGTGGTGATGAAGGTGTGTGGATCCTTTTCACTTATCAGTATTCAATTCGGCGCCCTTGAAAACGACCTTACAGCGTGGTGGTGCTCTATGGGAGCCGGCAGACTGATTCGATTCTTGATAGGGCGTCGGCCAAAGATCCGGCGGATCACTGTGCCCAATCCACTCCTTTTGCGCTTCGGTGAGGCCGGCAGCTTCGAGGAGTCCGCCATTGAGACGTGATGGGTCCCATTCTCCATTGGAGCTGACGCATCATCCCTCAAGGATGCCTTGCGACCTTGAGACCTAGCCGTCGACGGTCTCTTGAGAACGCTTCTGGGGGACGGACCTCGGGATTTCTCGGTATTGTTCGGTCCTACACTGCCTCCTGGGCTTGGGCCTCGTGAGATAGCACTTGCAGGCACGATCACACCCACCAGCGGTTCGCTGACACAAGTAGCATGAGTGGGCGACCCATTGCTGAGTTTATACTGCGTGATCTCGGATATCTTTGGGGGTTGTATGCCATCGTCGGCTTTGTGCAAAGCCCCTGGGTCTGTGGTTGAGAGAAGTATCCTGTTATCATTGGCGCTCATAGTATCGACCATCGTGACGACGCGCCTGCGGAGGAATTCCTCGTCAGAGTGAGAAGCATCAAACAAGCGATAAGAAATGTCCGACTCGAGCGCGCATCCTGGCGCAAGGGGCTCGACGACTCCAATTAATTAGGCGCGTTTAGCACTTAACATGCCGAATACGTGCTCGACTGTGATTAGGACTCTGGAGATGCAAGAAGCACACCGACACCCGGATATGGTCCAGCCAGAAGATGCGAGCAAATGAAGTTTCAAAAGTCAAAGACGACATTCAAAGCGAGCGTATCATATCCTGCAGGTCCCTTATCAACCTGCGACACATGCAGGAGAGGGTCAAGTGCGTGGACCACCTGCAGGGCGGAGTCTTGAAACCTGAAGGCTGATGGGGTCCTGGGCATCGAGGCTGCAGAAAGACTCTCTTAAGTATTCGCAACTGGAAGAACGGCAAGCTCGAAATAGTAGCACGTAGAATCTGGCGATCATCCGCTCCAGCCTCCAGCGCTTCTCATCCGATTGATAGCACTGGCAGTAGTGGTCTGCAGGGGATCATACGGTGGCTTGGTCTGAAGAGATCGGCAGTAGACTCCTGAACCAATGAGCGATCGCCAAAGCGTTGAAGCGTTTTCCTCCTGTGCCCCACCAGATCATCTCATGCATGTCAAATCTTGCTTCTCCCCCTATCGTACATCTCGTGAACACCTGATGGAGGGTAGGACAAGGTCAAAGCCACTACAACTCGCATGCCTACCATGATCCTTTCGCTTTGGGAAGGCCGAAAGCAGATTCAATCCATCACCGGTCAAGAGAGTGTGGCGAGCTCCTGCCGAATATCATTGATATAGCATCGTGATAGGCGGGGCTCAAGACTTGTATCATCTGCAATTGTGGTTGACACCTGATGGGCTAACGATACCAGATGATTTACATTGAAGAGGTCCAGCCCCAGATCATTAATCAAGAAGAAACAAGGTCGTTGCTTGACGGGTCCATCTACAGAACGCGCAAATTCTGAAGTTCCTAGTCGCTACCAGAGTCCAACGCTTCGCATGGTTATAGTGCGAACGGCCTGTCGACAATGTATGAGAGAAACGCAGATCATCATTGGCCAAAGTGTCTCGTCTGGAGGCCCGTTTGAGCTTCCGTACAGTAAGATGACGGAAGAAGACGCTCGGATCGCCCTTCACAGTTGCGCTAGGGCGATATCTCTCCGTCTCACGAGTCATGGCCTGCATGAAGTGAAGGTACATCGCTTCGTAAAGTAGTCGCACCATGAGCCTCAAAAGTTAAGCCTTGTATCGCTCATGGTGCTACTACTGGGCGGAAACGCATTATGCTGTGCTTCTGCCAGGTTCTATGTGTGTTTGGTGTAGAGCGAGATCGTGGAGACGTCAGACATGATTACTAAAGTCGGAGCACTGTCAGCCGTTTGCATGATGACAGGAACTACTGGCTTAGCGCTCACGGCAGAAAGACTCCCATCAGCCATCTCACTACAAACCGTTGTGTTGAGGTTCTGGATTATACGGATTGGCGAGTCATGATCTCTCTTATGTCTTAGCTGCAATTCAAATAATCCTAAAAATGAGTCATACCTACTCAGTCATGTTATCGCGGCAAGCAGGGGGGACTCATTTGCCCGGGACACACCGCTTGTGGTATCGAGCAGCTGTCTTGAGAAAGACTTGATTTCAAAGCACTGGTATTGTCAAAACCCCTATAGAGAGACTTGGAAACCATGATGTCCTGGGTACCTTCAGCAACTTCTTTGACGACCAACGCAGTCGGGAATTTGACAAACACTGCACTACGCATACTATCAATCCGACCTGGGCTCGGGTTGTTCACTTGGAAACAGCATAATATCAGCTATGGCTCAGGATAATAGGGTGACGGTTTACTTGGAGCGAAACCAGTACTTGGACATTTTCCCAAAGCTTTCAACGGCCTGTAGAGTATTCTAATGCTCTTTGCAAGGAAGTTTGCTTCCGACTACATCCGTCCGCCATACCTCTCCGAGAATGCGGCGCAGGGCCCACCCCGACAAAAGCCCATCGTTATCAGTATGATCCTCTAACGGTTTTATGCTACAGCGGAAAGCTGACTAAAGCTAGTCTCTTGCATAGACCCAAGGCTTACGCCGTATGAGTATTTTGGGTTGACGAGAGGCGGTGAGCTAGATACCTCCTAATTAAGGGTAGAAATTTGGCTGACTCAAACCGTGTCAAAGAGGCGGCAGTGGTACTTAACGCTGGCGGCCGGGCTGCCGATGCTTTGAAGCATATGATGGTGCTGGACACGCTTGCAGGCGGCATCGAGACTGTGATCATCGTCCATCATACAGGTAAGTCGAGCTTCGGAACAGGTACGATCGGTCGGCCGGGTACCTGATACTTAGAACAGACTGCGGCATGACGCTTCTAAGCGATGAGGATGTGCGAACCCAATTGAGAAAGATGGCGCCCTCAAGGATCCATGAGATCAACGATATGGGATTTGGGGAGATCAAGAAGTATGCTCTCATATGCCTCTCGAATTTGCGACAAAGGCTAATCCTCACTTCGTCAGCATGGAGAAGAGTGTGAGAGATGACATTAACATCGTCAAGTCTTCACCATATCTGAGGATTACTAACGTCCACGGGTATGTCTTCGACTTGGGACATGGTACACTCCAGGAGGTTACGACCTAGGCAGCCATAGCCGAGGTTATTTCAGGAGTATATCTGCTCATCGCTACATCTATATTCCAATTTCCTGTTCCGTGATGCCAATCCCAGAACCCAGGCAGTTCCCACTTATGCATCACGTAATCGAACCTTTGTCAAGAAGGTCTGACCTACCTTAGCTTCGCATTTTCTTTGTCCATTCAGCCATTCCAGTCAACGATGGCCGCTCGCTCCAGCTTCTCCTAATCTTTTTTGACATATCGATATGTCTCATCCGGACGGGCAGCGGCTCAAGTATTGCTTTCTCTAGGAACACTTTCAATTCTGCAATTTTCCTGCTGCGGCTTGTTACGCCCAGCGTGAAAACATCAAGCTGCCCCTTATTAATTAAAAGCAGGTCTTGCACCCATCTGGCATGCGGGCTGTTGTCCCATCCAAAGCCGCGCATAGCCGTATAATCCCTCCGAAGCGCCTGCTTGATCTGCATCCAGTGCCAACGCAAAGCATTGACAACACCTGGATACGGTTGGACCCAGAAGTCATTGTGGGCTCCCGCGATTGGAACGCCAATGAAGAGTACTCTGAGGCGAGGCATGAGCGCCATTCTTTGACAGACTTTGGCAAAGGTATCGTAATTTACTGGACGGTGTCTCTGGACTTCGATTCTCAGGTTCACAATCCCGCTCAGCGCGTTTGGATGTTGATTCGAGAGCCATGCAAGAGTCCCTTCGATATCACCATGTAGCAGCTCGACGGCTGCGTGGTGGAGCATCGCCACAGAGCTGATGTACCGTAGTGTACCGCACGACTGTTGCACAGCTGGTATATGAGACCTGCGGATCTGAGGTTTGCTGTTACGACCGATGTTGTCGATCAACAGCAAGCGTTTAGTGAAGAGAAGCCTTGCATGACTCGTTGTCGAGAGTTTGAGGTGGCAATGCGAAACGATCTCCTGCAGAATTTCTGGGGGGAGGTTCAGTAATGGGGCCTTCCTGTTCCGATAACTGTTGACAAATGCTCGGAAGTAGTGAAGCCAGTATAAAATGCATCTGGGCTGCCAGGCGACGATCACTTGGAGTTCTGCTCATCGGATGTCAGTTTGGAGGTGCCTGTGGGTTTGATCTGCCCACCGTTCTCTAATATTTGCCTAGTACGAAACCACCACCAAGCGGCACCGACAGGTTCTGGCATCTTTTCGATGATCCAGAGAACTGCTCAACCAAATATGTCAGCTAATGGTCATCATGCATACGATGGGGTTACTGACCCGGATCTGAGACCTCATCGACTGCATTCACGGCCTTCTCTATCCATCGATTGGCTAGGTGAAGCGGCTCATCCAAGGCTCTCACGACTTGATACTTGAGCTCTGTCCGGTAGTCATGGAGATGTGACGATAAGTTACCCACTAGCAGAAGTCTTTTAGCTTCGAGTACTGCAACCATGCTTTGCAGATTACTGACCTGAAGCCGCTAATGCGCAGCAAACGTTGAAGACGATGCATATCGCAGTCAACAAGACTGAAAAAATCAACTTCACGAGTTTGCGCAGATATAACGGTATCCCTGTTGATGTTGGAAGCTCAGGCGCGAGTTCCAGACGTTTTCCAGGTGCATCAGAACCCCTACTCCGCGCCAGCTGATCATCAGCATCCCAGAAACATTCCAAGCGTCTTCTGATGACAGAATTCATGTCAAAAGTTATGAGGAGCTGGAAACAGTCTCATCAATGAAAAGAGGCCGCCTTGATCTATTGTTGGACAAAGATCTAGGAGGAGGAATGAGCAAATATAAGAACTCCTTATATCCAACCCAAGGCTCAAGTTTCCAACACTTTGCCCACCCTTATCACCTCCAGTATTGTCATAACTCAGCATTCAGTCCAGTGTGACAATAAAGGAGACAGTCACATCACTCATCATGTTCAACACTTCGAGAGCATTCCGGGAAAGAGCTATGCTTGGGAAGGCTCATGCAGAGAACAAAATCATCACTAGGGGATCAAACCTCGATAATCTGACGACTAGTATTGAACAGGTGGCCATTGTGGGCTGACTCACGGCCCTCTGGGCTATTACGCTCAGACCGTACCCCATCACTGTTCCGTCAAAGCGTTGTTCCAATGTACAACGCCGGTTCCCAATTCTTGAAATTAACATTCTGCCAGCACTTGGGATAACTATGCACGGAGCCAGTGCTTATAGCAATTGATTGACTAGTAAGGTAAAAACGAGGCTAACCACCGAGCTATGCTTCCGAACAGAAATTATACCTTAAATTTCCGTCTCGAACAAGATAACAAAAGCTTTATTGACAGACCAATTGGTAACCGAGGGCCCAGTATGCTACAGCTGCATTATCGCAAGACTCATAATGTCCTGCCATTTTATCAAAGAACCTGATTGCAAAGATAGACTGTACACCATCTAGAATTGTATGAACGCGACATGCAAGAAAAGGTAACGGAGGAGTCTGTAATGGTTCTTGTTTAGCAGGCTCTTCGCTCGCATTCTCGGCTCCAGCCAGGCGGCTCAAGTCTTCCATAATTGGTCTTGCGGACCCTTCGTAGCAGCCAATACTATTATGATATAGTGCTTCATGTGGGTCCCTTTTCAGGTTCGAAAGTCTTCAAGGTGGGCATTGCTAATTGAAGATCGCGACAACCGATTGTGGCTTGCGCCTTGCTTGTGTGAGATTATCGCCTTCGAGATGCGGAGGAGACCGAGAAGTCCGGCAGAGTAGAAGCACAGAACACCCAAACAAGCATGAAAGAATGTTGAAACAACAATCCTTCTCCACATAACTAGACCATACCTTGGCGTCAGCAGAATCGTGGACAGAAGACTGTTCAGCGCCGTCATCGTGACGTCTTGTAGTCAAGACATGATGGCGCCCCCGTTAGTTCCAAAATGCTCCGATTATAGAGTCCTGTCCCGTAGAGTCATCTTTCAGCGTCGTGCGTAGTTCTCATTTTTGCGTCGTCTCATCAAATGCAGGCTGAAAAGTCTGAATTCATATTTAGCATCAGAAAGGGATTTTCGGCTATGGCAATGTCATATAGGAGCAGGTGTTCGGCCAGGTTTCGACGAAATTCCGTTCTTTTATCCTCTTTGAATATCTCTTGGATGTCATTTACCGTCTCCAGATTCTTTTTGACCCTCGTGTAAATTCTTACGACATACATCGCCAAGGTATTACCAATGATCTCTTGCGTCTTCGAAGATGTTCCTTGAGGCTTCCAATTTCTGATGCAGCTGCGGCTCGAAACGATTTGGTAAGCCCATTATGGTATTCGACTACTTCGGCGTTTGTCTGGGTGGTTGCTGCTGCTTTGTTATTCGTTCCAATTGTAGGTTCTTGTGAGATACGTTCTCGCTGAAGATAAACAGAGACTTCGACCGCACCCCAGACCGATTTCTTTCGTGAGATTTATTTCTGTCAACGTAAGTGTGTCATCCATGGCTCGAACGCGATTCTCATGAGATCTCCTGTGGTAAGGGAACGATTAGCCCATCTGTCTGAGTTGTCTTTGGAATCGACCTCTGAGTCATAGATTACCGCTTCTCTTTTCCTACCTGGGTTGACGTGTCCGGCAAACGGGGTTTGCTCTCCTTTCATCACGGCGAGTTTTCGATCGAATATGGTCGGTTGTCGTAATTTGGTACATTTGGCTGCCGAAGCCGTTCCAAGACCTTGTCCAAAGACATCTTCGCCCAACATTATCTTCGTTCAGAAATATTTGAAGAATTGCTCGGGGTCGTGTGCAGCGTCGTTCCCAGCGTTATGGTCACCTACCATTCCATCTTTCAATTGGCTTTGTTCTCCGGAATGGCCCAATGACATGAGACAGTTTTGGATCCTAAACACGACTGATAGCAGCTATAGATTATGCGTTCACTGTATGAATGTGCTCCTTCAATTGTCATCTGATACTTGGATGTCGATATGGTGCGGCGTTCCTTGGGCAGCAAACTGGTTTACCACAAGCCATTTTCAGGTAGGTTGGAAGCACGGTAGTTGCAAGACTAAGGATCTCTTTCTCAAGATCTTGTACGTCGCGCTGTGGCCTCAACACCCTTTCCTGTTTTCTTGTAAAAATCAATATCTCCATAAAGGCTGTACGCAGGTTGAAGTACTCAGATCCATTGCTCATGATCTTCGCTTGGCTTTCCCAAGGTTCTGTACCTAAGAAGAATGTCTTCTCGTTAGTGAGTTATCAACCTATCCCAGATAGTTACATCAGCTCTTTGTGTTGACGATTACTGACTGAGTCTCGTGCTCGTAGCCTCTGAAACTTCCTGGCTATGTATCAAGTTTCTTGAAAAGAAAGGAAATGAATGTGGTACGTTTGAGATTAGACTTGAGATAGAGGTCACTAATGGGAAAAGAATTTAGAGCCCCGATACACATCGCCACAGAGAGCACCGCAGAGGACAGTTGTAATAATGTATATGGCGGGGGGACCATTGACTCTAAGTTGAACTGTTGGATTCCTTAGCTTGTTCAGGCTTCCAGTGTATGATTCCTTTATTTCAGGTGTCTTTCCCAAGGGGCACGCGCAATTTTGGGAACAGTCCGAACAAAGCTAGGTATATATTCCTGAGTAATTAAAGAGTAGTGAGAAGTAGAGCGTTAACGAAGACCAATGATAGGCTTGGAGCATGATAGAAGATAAAGAACAGAGAACACCAACGAGGAGGTGCACCAATCTCGGGGATGTTAAGACATGATCAGTGAGTCTTAGAGGGTCTCGAAGCTCTCCTGACTCGAGTGAATACTTGATATGCTTGGTCTGATGTATCGAAGAAGAAGACCCAAGAAATCGCCTTGTTTCTTTGCCAATATAATATTAATATGGAATCAAGATAGAAACAAACAAGTGCTGATCGACACAGGGTACTCATCTTGCCGTCAGCAATCGACAACGAGCCCCAGAATCCGTTGCGCTTTCTTGTTTATGCCATAAGGCCAGAGCATTAAAATAAATGCCAGGACACCACAAAGATGGTGAAGTACGGCAGGATTCTTTTTCTCCACAGTATTGATCAGACACAAGGGGAGCGACGAGCCAGTAACGGCTGCGAACAAGTTAGGCGAGAGGAAGCATGGTCGCATCTAGCAGAGGCTGAGGTAGATATCTTCATCAATTTGCCTCATCGGTGACTCTCTGTTACCTATCCACCAGGACATCTCAACGGCGCCGATCCAGGACGGAGACTTCAACTCTCTTCGTTCGCTAATTTTTGCTTTCATCACGAGAGGGATTCCATCGAGAAACTTGCAGGACTTGCTCTCTGGTTCCGGGTCGTCTCCATTTGGGCACTCAAAGACGGCATAAGAGATTGCAGGCATTGCTTTCGAAATTCTATTAATCGATTGAGCAACCATCCCATCACCCCTATCATCGATGAAGAGGTCCACCGAGGCCAAAACGCTCCCCAGATGAAGTGCACGCACTCGCCTTGCTCAATACCCTTCTTGACTTCTTTCCAGCATCTTCGTTGCCCTTTCAATTCATGGAAACGACTCAATCAAGGCTTCTCCTGCAGACATATCGTGACTTGTATTCCTTCAGGCGATAAAAAGTTTCCGTACGTCTGGCGATACGCGGAAACTATGCGATTGACCTTTCTCTGGTTGGTCTCATGTCTCATAGTGCTTAGCCAACTAGTAGTAGTCCGAGAACATCATTTCCAATGCAATATCGCTGTAGCAACATCGCAATCCTGTTTTCGAATCGCGCGAGATCCATCTTCATTCAGTAGTCGAATGGTGGAGCTACCAGATAGCGTCGCATTGCGTGGCGTAGGCCGCATCGATGAAGATAAAGCTCGACAGCGATTGAAGTCTGTCGAGACCGCACGTCTTCGAAAATTGGTTTGTAAAGAATATCAACGTATAGCATACAACTCAATTTGAGAATTACTCGAACAAAAATCCAGTGCCTATTTACTTCTCTTCCAGGCTGATGCTTACAAAGTATAAATGTTCGAGAGAACTTGAAAGATTTAAAGACTCTGAATAATTATTTTTCAGAAAAATCTTGTACTTGCTCGGGGTGGACGAAGGCGACGCTGGAACGTGTTCCCGTTGTATAAGTTTTGAAAGGATTCAAGAGTATCTTGAATTACTGTGCTTTCGAATCGCGCAGGACCCACCATTATTTATCAGTCGACGAGCTTTCAGAAGCTATCGCAGGAGCTCGTTCACTTCCACGGCAAGTTGCTCAGCAGTCAGCACCAGCAGCCGGGGAACGACTGACAAACTTATGCGCAGTCCTGAGCTCGTTCAGTTGTCCAGCTGGATCGTCATCTCTCGACACTCTATCCGATAAGATCGACTCTAACGCTTGTTCGCGCGAGAAAGATCATATATATTTTTCCTCTATGTATTGCTAGAAGTCTGCAGCTGTACCAAACCAATGCGTTCAAAATTCAATCAACTCTGAATCGTCTGTCGAGTCTGAATGGTTTCATATATTGTAGCAGGGACTGCCTGAATTATGAAAAGTCGCAGCTTCTCCAGAGCATCTTCCAAAAAAAGTATGTGACAAGTGATGTTTCGCTGACAGCGTTTGGAAGATTGAATACATGGTAAGTTGATTGAAGGAAGAAGAAAGTAATTCTTGATGTCTTGTAGATGAAGTCTTCGACGAAAGTACTCAAGATCTCGATAGGAGTGATGGAGAGGGTAAAACAGATACGCAAGCTATATGGCAGCTTTTGTCTCTGGTATGTGCAGTAGGGGAGTTTGATAAAGGAGACTTGCAGCGTAGAATACCGCGCCGAGGACCTCAGGAGACGCGTAGCCACACACGATGTCTTCCGGCGTTGTGCTGAGCCTGGCCGAACAGCGGCCCGTGCGGATTTTTCAAGATTGTGTGGCGAAGAACCTTCTCGGTCCTCGAACTGAGGGCCTATTGCATCCTTCTTCTTCTTCTTCTGCTTCTTTACCACCCTGAAGCAGGCCTCTCGGCATGGTTGGAAAAGAGATCTAGCGGCTCGATGCGATGTCTTTGGGTTGACTATAAATTCAGAACAATATGGAACAGGTGTCTGGTAACAGAGGAAGCTCACACCTATCTGGTTGGTAGAGTACCGCTGCAGCAGAGGGCAGGTAGTCACTTGGATGTGATAGGAAAGAATGCACGCAGACTCTGCTACATGGCGAAGAGTAACAATCGGCATCACACGAAAACCACAGCCATCCTATAGATGAGAAGCGCGCACACATAGAGGATTGCGAAGCTTTTCCCAACGACTCCGTGACTCTTAAACAACAGAAACAAGCGTACCTGGGAATCCCACTTCGCTCTTTCGGCTGCGGCACTTGTAGCGTGCGTCCTGCTTCTTTTTTTCTGGAGGTGGGTCGGGTGCAAGTGATCTTTTCGCGTAGAGATCGAGTGAGAACGACACGTAGCCATCGACAGAATCTTCAGGAGAATGTCAATATCTCTGTCGAATGGTTTGACGTCGACTTTGTTCCGGTCTCTCTGATTCCTAGGTGAATATACTCCTTATTCACCGCCTAGCCGTTCTCGCTTTCTCTTCAATGAGAAAGCTTCCACCTCCTGTTTCAGTATTTTTGCCATAGCCTTCCTAAAACTTGCAATTGTGATTGTCGTAATGCATCTATTTGATGTGATCCGTAGATCGAAGGGGTTCAAACTGTGGGTACTCAGGGTGACCACTTGTCAAGAGATGATAGCGATTGGTACAGCGCTGTGCTAGCTTAGCCCTTCATGTCGCTCCATAGCAAAGACAGTCTCCCACGGACCAATGCATTCCGGCCAGGGCGAGCGCCAAAACCTTTGCGTGTTGATCAAAGATTTGAAATTTGTGTCAGAAATCCGAATTTCGAGCTCGACTGGATTCTCGCTAGAGTCCCGACGTCGGTCTAAATAAACACGCATCAAGCGATCTTGAATGAAAAGAATTCAGTTCGAAGACTAATCGTAAGTGAGAAGGACAAAATTTTCGATAAGCGCGTGGCGTAAAATCTTAGGTAGTGGATGGGAGTCCATCTTCTGCCCTCGAGAGAGCTACGTTGATCCGTCGCAAGTCCTTCAGGAAGCCCGTGGTATATTGCGTTGCGCCTGGCGTCACCATATCGAGGATGACGAACGATTTTTCGTTGCCTTGGCTGGCATCCACGGATTTGATCATGATGTTGATGCCAAGTGCCTTGAACAAGCGAATGTAACACCGCTTCTGTGCGGCATAGAAGGTTATCAGGTCACCTGCGATTCAAGCAAGTCTGTGGGCACTCGACGGTCTCGTGACCATTTGTCACGATTCAGATTCCATCAAGCGCCCAGTGGCACTTATAACACTTTCAGTGCCGTCCAAAGCCCCTTTCCGTGTTGGCTGGCACGGTGAGAGTAGCCGGAAGCTCAGTATCTTCTCTGATCATGATTGTATTGTCGCGGACGTTCAAGTTCTTCCGACTGTGGGTGGACCCACGGCATGCCCTCGCTTGTCGTCATTAAGCGGTCTTGAAATTATAAGTATCGCAGCGTAATGCTCAGAGTGAACGTGGTCCATTAAGAAAGCCAAAGGAGCGTTCAAGATAGCTTCTGGTTTCATGATGAGATTCTGGAAAGGTTCTAGCAGGTCGGTGCGATCGATCCTTGGTTCAATTAGCGCTGAGTGCTGCTATGGCCCATACCTTCAAGGCTTGGGCAGATCCCTCATAGGAAAATGTGAAGCGCTTCGCTTGATCGACGTCTGAACGTAAGTATTTGAGAGTTTCGATGAAGCTCAAGGCAGTCTGATGATGGAGTCTCTGTGCAAGAAGTTCAAAGTACCGAGTGAGTAAGGTAATGGCCAATATTAAGAGTTGGTCGCCCAGCGTATAGACTGGACTGACCTGATACCTCTTTACATCTTTAAAGAGTGCGCCATACACCGTCGAGCGATACGGGTTGTCGTTGTAGCCTTTCAAGGGTTCTTTCGAGATACTTCTTGAATCACCCAGGATACTGTCGCAACACGAAGTGCGCGAACGAAAACTATCAGTCTGCGGAGCATTCTTTCAGGGTCCGAGTTCGGACCTGGTACGCTTCATCTCTAGGTTTCATAGCTATTTCCAGAAATGCGTCATTATGGTGAGCGTTTTTGGGATGACTTGCTCTCAATCAATTGATGGTTCCTTTTCCCCGTAATCCCCCCGCGACTCAGCGCGATATTCATACCGTGCAAAGACATCCAAAGGTTCTTGAGTTTGCCGGTACTTTTGGGACACAATAGTAAGATGGTATCGGATAACGGCTTAGAGAGCGGATGGGCCGTACTATTATGCAACTTTGCTCATCTCGTTCAGCTTTGCCAGAGGATGGGTATCGAACTTCCGGATCATCCTCGTTCGAGAGCGTGAGCATAGTCTGGTCTATTTTATCATAATCATCTTGCCATGAGGATACGGTAATTGAGATCATGTCGTATCAGCAAGCGGTTGTAAAAGATAGCGCTTGAGTAGACCACTTACGTACTGCCTTCGCTGAGCGACTCGCTTCGAGATAGCAAAGTTGTGGAGGTGAAGATAACGGCAGTCCTTATATGGACAGTCGTTGAAAGGGAATCTAATTGCCCGTTCGCTTAACAATCGGATGGCAACCGGGTGAGTTTCTGCTGCTTGCGTGTTGTTCGAAACGTTCGTACCCGCTGATCGAAACGCTTTGAAACGAGATATGGATAGATAAGCATGGCTGTTCAACAATTGGCTAGATGCGACTTGTCCGCGCCAATACCTCAGCAAGGAGCTTGTACTGGTTCGCTGTCCGCGCTGGGGTCCTTCTGCTTCGCATCCCGCTCGAAGACCAAACATAGGCTGAGATCACCGGCTTGGATTTCGTTCAGACCAAACGATAGGCAGAACATGGGTAAAAACTTCAGAGGAGCATTGAAACCGGTGCAGGACCACCATAATGATGAGGGTTAGTCTTATATAGTACTGGCCATTGCGCCAAGGTAGAGTACCAAAGGTACTGCTGCTAAAGATGTAAAAAATGAAAAGCCTTGATAAGAATCAGAGGTTGACCGAGGCTCCTCAGAGGCCTCCCAAAGACTTTTATCTGCGCATGCGATAAGCATAAGCTCTCACAGTACCACGAGAAGCCGCTTCAGTTCTCCGAGTCCATTGGATCGGTATGAACAGTTTGGTCCAAGCGTCGAAGGCCAGCCATCATAAGGCTTGGAGTTCGAGTAGCTTAGCGAAGAACCGTAAGTACGCTATGGGCAATGACCGATTTAGAGATAGAAGGAAGAGTCAGAGGGAAGAAAACGGCGAGATTGTTTATAGTCGGGTCTAGGGGCCATTAAAGAATGCCTCATATGCTTAAGACTGCCGTCGCCGCAGAGCTACCGAGCAAGCCGAAGCTCAATTCATATGCGAACAATCAGAGTTTTGCAGCAAGGAGGAGGAAATTATGGTAAGAGATAGCGAATGAGCAACTTGATGGGAAGGCGCTCTTCGAAATTGAAGAGAAGACTATGGAAAATGTAGCTAGAAGAATCGCTAGCAAATGAGAAATAAGCATTCCGGGGTATCTGCCAAATCAGCAACTCCTGCAATGCATGACCGTCCTGGTTACCCACAAGCTCTAAGCTCTGTCACCCACTCTCTTGTGATCAGGATTCATCTTTTGCGCTTCTTGCTGGTGGAGTTAGGAGGCTTTGCTTTCGGCTGCCCGATGGAGAATTCATCACTGCTAAGATCCAGGCTTCCGCGTAGAACACTGTATGTGATTATTTCCTTGCTATAGGAGTGCCAACCGTTAGCGTGCAGGAGCTCCAGGTCCTTGTCTTCCTCGATAGCAATGGCAAGTGTGCGTGGTAGCTCCTGCGGCCCCTTCTTGGGTGTGGTCGCCTGGACTGATTTCGCACCGGCCTGCAAGCAAATCTGTTTCAGTTCAGAAAAGCCTTTGCCAAGCTTCGCCTTCGCATTCGGAGTGAGATGAATGGTCCAATCGTTCAACGCTCTGACGCCCTGGCTACCCCGTTTGACAGCATCACTCAGAGTGGTGCCCCATTCTTGCTCTCGCTCTGGGTCTTCGGCCTCGTAGTCATTCAGATCTAACAACTTGCCTTGTTTCGCGCTATCGATAACCCATTTATCGGTCACAACATGCTTCCCGCATGCTACAGCAGTGATCAGGTTGCTGGTCCTCTTGAGTTCCGCATCCTTTCCAACACACAGAACGTTGGCGTCAGCCACATCCTTTACTTGTCGAATCCCCTGACTTGTCAGAAACTTCATTAATGGCTTGGACTTATTGACAGTGGCTGAACTTGCAAAGACCACTTTCATGCCAGTAGTCGGCGACTGCGGATGGTCTAAGGATGCGCGAGCCATAGATCTTGTACTTCGGAACGATGATGTCGGTCCGACAGACTCTTCTCGTCCAGATGGATTCGTGGATCTGAAGGAGGGCGTAGACTGTGTTGTAACGCACGCAGTACTGGACTTCTTCCCGGTGAGTGGGGATTTTACCGGAGATCGTTGTCTTGCTGGTGTTGTCATTTCTGTTGGACTCCTCGCGAGGGGGCTCGTTCGAGTAGCAGTGCGTTGCTTGAGCACGACCGCACTCCTCATACTATCTTGGCTTTCCCCATTGCCGGGAGCAGGTGTTTTAGTCCTTTTCGAGCCTTTCCGAAGGTAATGTGACGTTGTCGCATCCTCTGTGTCCGCATTACCAGCACTGCTGTCCGCAGGGTTAAGCGCCGCAATAGGAGGTGCTTCTCCAGCAGGAGTAGGGGATCTGACAGGATTGAGGGACTTTTTGTTCGAACCAACAGCATCGAGCAACCTTACTGCGCTGTTGGTGTTGCGAGTCCGAGTATCCTCTTGAACAGAATCATCGTCGGTAGTGTCGTCGTGTGCTTCACCAATTGTATGGATAGGATCTGCAGCTGCGTCGACCTGGCTATCGGAGATCTTCAAGCGGTGGGTTTCCTTTGGGGACGATGATCGACGGAAATGAGGATCCGTCAGGCCCATCGGTTCCACTTTTAACCTTCCGTTTTTCTCGGGCACCGAGAACGGCAACGACTGGTCTGGCTGATTCCGTCGACCCTCTTCTGTGACATTACCAAGGAACTCAGAGGAGACGACGTTGTGAGGCCAGGGCTGACTGTCCTCATTACCTTGTATAGCATCCTTCGCAACTCCACCCACTGTGACATCGGCAGCAGCTTTGGTCTTCGATCCCTTGATTGGTGTCTCATCAATAGTGATGCCATTGGCGGAATGTGATAGAGGCGTAGATATGCCAGCCAATAACGCATTCTCATCGCCCTGAAGTGAGGGCTGGCCAATTGATTGCAGATATTGCGACTCGGCCGCATCAGTATTTCCTACTGCAGATGACTCCACTTGTATATCATCTACTATATCAATTGATAATGTGTGACTACCGATGGAAAGCACATCGCCAGGACGTAGTGGGAACTTTGTGGCTGTTGGGTGAGATTGTGGGACTAAGAAGGTCAACTCATCGCTGTCGTTGGTGTCTGTCGTAGGTCTCCATTTCCAACTTTTGATCTGCACATCTGGACTCAAAGGAATGAGGGCAACGGAATTCGTTTCAACAACTGCGCTTCAATCAGCATCCGAAAAGCATGGGAAATGCAATCAACTAACACAAAGCTGCTTTGCCGTGCGACGGCGCTGGCGGTCCCTGCAAAAGGGTGAATGTTAACTCTTCCAGGCCACAATGATCATGACTAGAGTGGTCTCCGAGAGATATGGCATAGATCTTGCGGCCGGTGCTGGGAAAGTCAAGCTGTGAGACAGACTTGCGCCCGTCCGAGAGCTGTTGCTTCAGTAGAATCTTTATCGATGCCATAACTATGATCCTGGCCTGATAATGGCCAGGTCATCGGCGGAATACCACGATGAGTAATGACCATGCTCGGCTGGAGAATGTCCTGCATGGACTGTGTGATAATGCTTTCCGTTAAAGTGACGCGCTTGCCAAAGAGATTCCACATGCTGGCCTTGCAGCAATTTCTCCGAATATTTGCCGTGTAGTTCTTGATGGGCCTTCTCAAGATGTTTTCATCGCGTTCCCTTAACAACTGTACGCAGGCAGTATCTACTTTACGAAGCACAAGATGCCATTTCATTTCAATATTGAACCCAAATGAGTGTGATCATCGCGAGGCGTCTGCGTCTTGCTCGGCTACGGACATGTAGAGTATCCTGTGTGGTAGAGAACAATACTAAGGATAAGTCACTGTTCATTGTCTCTCTAAAGTACATCGCTATCAACCGTTCTCCTTATTATTGGTACTTTCAATGGTACCACCAGGCCAAATGGTTGTTACTGTACAACTTGATGAAGTTGCGCTTAGTTTGAGGCTTTACTACTTCCTCAACCGCACTGACGACCTCTGATGAGAGCTTCATCAGATAGGAAGAGCATATGTCTGTAGGTCCTGTCGCGAAGAATCTTCTGCTTTTAGCGCTTTCACAACGGTTGTCGCCCCTTGGCCTTATTTTTAGATCCCCGACCCCAACTTCTGGCAAGACGATTTGGGTCAACTTTCGCATTTCTTGATTTATCACTATCAAAATCTTATGTTTGATAGAGTAGACTTTGCGCTCTTAACAGCACAACTTTGATAGAGTTTGAGCTAACATTGAGAAAGTTATCTAATTGCAAAGTTTTTGTGTTCCGAAGCGTCTCTCAAAAACAAAGATCGACTTGAACTTTTTATATGCCAACGAACTTTGCAGTTTCTATAGCTTTAGCAACTCTTGATCAAAATTTATAAGCAAAGCAATTTTAGAAAGCGCAAAGTCCACTCTATCAATCGTGAGTTTTTGATAGTGATAAATCAAGAAATGCGAAAGTTGACCAAAATCGTCTTGCCAGAAGTTGGGGTCGGGGATCTAAAAATAAGGCCAAGGGACGACAACCGTTGTGAAAGCGCTAATTCGTATTGTTCTTCCCAGGCAATCTGTAAGTGAAGTCTTGGATGAAACGGAAGTGTCTCCAATCTTCGTATTGTTCTTGTAACTCTCCGACCATGCAACTTACAAGCATCACAGTCTATCTTACTATTGTGGTGAGGGAAGCTGTAGAGCTAGCAGCTCCAACCTCAACTTCTACTAAGGCGGCGCGTGGCATCAAATTCTTGCAAATCGCGCTCTCATCATCTATAACTTATCCAGTCGTCTGCACCCTCCTCCTCATCTACAACTCAGTCAGTCGTCTGCTCTAGGACTCTACATATCTCAAACTGCCTTCTTCCTTGTGCTCAAGCCTGCTCTCAAAGCTGCTAAAATACAGTCACGGCTCCCGGTTGACCGTCGTGTTCTTCTTACATCAATCCAAGACGAAGCTACAGGCTAGCATCACCATGGCCAACGCAACGTCCTTCGATCCTTTCAATCAGTCGTTCACTCTTCACATGGCCGATAGCACTCCGATCGAGATCACGCTGGACGATTTGGACTCTTTCATTCTCTATAGCGTTCAGATCTGCATCAACTATGCCGCGCAGCTTGGGGCCTCACTGGTCCTTCTGATCGTCTTGGCACTTCTAACGAAGCCGGACAAGAGACGTACTCCAATCTTCGTCACCAATACTCTCTCTCTGATCATCAACTTCATCCGGAACATCCTGATGTGCATATACTTCACCGGCCCCTTCAACGAGGCATACGCCTACTTTGCGCAAGACTACTCCCAAGTGCACCGGAGCGACTACGCAACTTCTGTCGCGGCTACTGTCCTTACACTCTTGCTACTCGCTTGTGTAGAGATATCATTGATCTTCCAAGTGCGTGTGGTCTGTGTGACGCTTCGGAGAGTCTATCGTCAAGCGATATTGGCTATATCGGTCCTGGTAGCGCTTATGGCAGTTGCAGTTCGCTTTGCTCTCTGCGTCGAGAATTCGATCTACATCGTTACTCTTGACGCTTTATCAGGCCTTAGTCGGTTAGAGAGCGCTGCCAACATTACAACGACGGTCAGTATCTGCTGGTTTTGTGCTGTCTTCGTCATCAAGCTCGGCATTGCGTTGCAACAGAGGAGGAAGCTGGGTCTTGGGCAGTTCGGTCCGATGCAAATCATTTTCATCATGGGTTGCCAAACTTTGATCATCCCTGGTAAGCAACAACGATAACGAGCTTGGTACAAAATAAGGCTAATAGAGCTATTTAGCTATCTTCTCCGTCCTTCAATATGTTGTCGACACTCCCGCCATGTCATCCAACGTCTTGACCTTGGTAACAATCTTCCTACCTCTGTCCTCACTATGGGCATCGGCCAATGTCAGCAGTCGCTCACAGCCTTCAAATACCTTGAATCTGCGCCAGAATCTGTTTGGTAGTGCTCACACTGGGTCTTCCCGACCGCTTGTCAACGAAAAGGCCCTGAACGGATCGTTGAGCCCCACAAACACAGAAGTGACCCAAGCCAGCAAACGCTCGACGATTTCGCCTGGCGGTCACCTCGATTTTTACAGGGATCTCGAGTCACATGAGTTGGATTAAGTAAGTACGTTTGATACGTGGTGGACGAAGCAGGATTGCGACTGAGGGATTGGACATGAAGGATTCTTACGCTGGCGCATCATTTGAGGGGTTCAGTTGATGGATGGTTCTGTGGCACGCAATACCTGTCCCGTCAACTGTATCTCCTCTGGTCTACGATTGTATTCACCCCTCCTCATACCCCAACCCACGAACTATCTCTGCATTTCCTGCGAGCCGTATTTGTTCTATTGCCCCAGATGGCCCAGATTACAGTGCACATTTAGGCCGTCCATACTCTGCTTTAGATTAGAATTACTCGGCATGCTCAGAACGTTATACCAGTGTCTGCCTGAGTCGGAGAAGCTTGAGAGACAGCGAGTTTTGTGAACAAATGCATAAAGATACGAAGTGAGGTGGTATCAGGGCCATAATCACGTGACACCGATTGATGTTCTCCCGAAGGTAATCCGTTGCCTCCAGTAGAAACATTCCGCCTAAGTAGACTTTAATTGCTTCATTCCTCATACGATCTATGCATCGGAAACGTCATCCGCAGCATGGCAATCGTTGGTGATGTCATTATCTTGAAATGAATGACATGTGATGATGACGGCAATATCAGGCTGCCTGTCCTCACCCTTCTCACCCCCCTATCTCTACAGAATCCACCCGCGCGAGAATTTCACAATAGCAAATAGCCATCTTAGCTGGGAAGTAACATGGCGGATAGCATGGAGAGCAAGATGAAGGTCGCACACGAAGTTACACCAACCAGCGACGGGCCCGACGGCTTTTCTGACGAGAAACCGTTCGATATCGCCATTAAAGAGCAGCCTGTGACCGAAGAGCGTGAACCCTACGTCCGGTCACAGTTTGACCCACTGGTGGACGCAGGCACAGCCAGAGCCAACGTAGCCGCGTCAAAAGAAAGTCCCGATGGTACAGAAGATGGAGACTACGCTGAGAAACACCGCAATCAGACCGTACGGCGTCGAGCACTAGGTATGAGGGAGGCGCACGCTGACGAGATCGCAGGTTGTCCAGCAACATGCCGAGTACTGGGACACGGATCGAGACGGCGTCATCTGGCCGCAGGATACCTACAACGGCTGTCGTCGATATGGATGGGGTATTGTTCTCAGTGCGCTTGCGACCTTTATCATCAATGTCAATCTCTCCTACCCGACTGTGCCTGGCTACCTTCCTGATCCTTTCTTCCGCATCTATCTCGACCGCATGTACAAAGACAAGCACGGAAGTGACAGCATGACATACGACTGCGAAGGCCGCTTCAGACCGCAGAACTTCGAGGACATATTCGCCAAGTATGACAGAGGTAACAAGGGAGGCTTGGACCGGTCAGACGTGTGGCGCATGTGGAAGGGACAACGTTTGGTGTTCGACTTCTTTGGTTCGAGTGCAACCATTCTCGAATGTAAGTCACAGTGGACTTGGAGGGAGTAATTAAACTGATGGTTGAGCAGGGACTGCGACCTACTTGCTGTTGTGGCCCGAGGATGGGATCATGCGCAAAGAAGATATCCGGGGCGTCTATGATGGCAGCCTCTTCTACAAGAAGGCAGAAGAACATCAGATTAAGCAGCAGACCAAGGCTCATAGGAAGGCTCATATTCAGGGCACCACTGCCCCTAGCTTACTTGCCAAGGTCAAGAAGCTTGTCTGAACTGTTGGCATAGCAGATTTGATGGGAAAGAGCTCTCTACAAAGCACTCTGCTACAATAGTGGAAGATATAGTAATCGGGAAGCGGGATGAACGTGCTGGCATTAATAATAGTGCCATAGCTTTAATAGTGAGCTGCCCAACACTGGTGAAGAAGAGAATGAATTGCCAAATGGGATATGCAAACGCAATGCGGAGTTGTGGTCGCATGGTATAGTTTGATAGGTTTCTCAGAGCAATATAGACTTTCCCATCCTTTCTTGCGTGGGATATTACAACGCTTTTGCCCAATCCACAGAGGGTATACTGCCGATCACCCGGTGCCAGTTGGAGTATAGGGCTAAGGTAGGCTGATAGTGGAGACGAAAAACGCAGGGTCAGGAACGGGCCACACGGCAATATTGACGCTAGCATAAGGCACGGAGAATGGAACCTTACTTCCACCAATCAAGTGGCATAGTAGCCGAGCGATCTCGACCGTCTGACGTCTCTCGCTGGATGCTTCCCCTTTTATGTCGATCAAGCTCCGATCAATAATCCTTCGCCTCTCCACTAGCCATAATAGTGACTCGATCCGGCTTTAAGTTGTATGCCTTCGACCCGTGCCTCGATGGGATCAGGTAGCCTCTATCCGCCGATCAGCCTGATGCACCAAGAGGTACTTCTAGGGTCAGAGTCCAGACCTGGCGGCTCATGGGCATTCTCAAAGTGGAATCTTTGAAGCTATGGAACAGGAATTATGGCGAAGGAATCCTTCTCCACCCACTGACCCGGGCTCGCTCACGGTGTCTACTTTTCTCGATCAATATTGCCTAGTGGGGCTTTCTTTCCTAAGAACGCTTGGGAGTCGTTTGGATGATTGACAGCGGACCGCCGGGCCATACGCTTGCTACTACTACGTACCATAGACACAACACGCTTTTTATTCCCTTCGGCTGGTTCCACTTTGTTGCATGTGGCCCGCCTCACTCTTGCGGGTGGGAAACTTTGAAGATGTTGCGCACCGCTAATGGAGCGTCTTTGCCGGATTCGTGTCAGCGAATTGCAGCGTAAGCTGACCCTGTCGATGGCCGATGCACCAGCTCAGAGGTCTATTCACCCGACTTCTCGGAAGCAACAAATGTATGCGGCGTGCCTGTCTGACATATCACCTCTCTCTCCTCTCACATTACTTTCCCCTCATGACGCTTGCGGCTGTCTACTTGCGGTTCAGCACACATCTCGTAGAGGTGTATGAGCAGGCATCCTCTCCAGTCCTTTTCTCTTTTCATCTGCTTCCATAGTGTCATAATTTCACATTTTCGCGCTTCCAATTTCATCAGAAAACTTATTGAACGTCAGTACCTTGCGATGAGAAGTTAGGCTGCTTGCTGCCTAGAATAGAGGGAACTTGTATTCTAGGACGCCGTCCGTTTGACGAGCGGTCCGCACAGTCAGGACACAATGACGCACATGTTGACTGCCTCGCAGCGCATGTCTCTTGAAACGACCGAAAGGACAGCATCTTGCTTCTCATTGATTGGCACAACCTTCATCTTTGTCACTTTCATCTACTCACCAGCCTTCAGAAGACCAATCAACCGGCTGGTCTTTTACGCATCATGGGGGAACACACTCTGCAACATCGCGACCCTGATGTCGCAATCGGGCATCAGAGCTGGAAAGGACTCGCATCTCTGCCAGTTGCAGGGCTTTCTCATCCAACTGTACGCTATGATGGATGGATTGGTGTGTCACTGAAATGTTGATCACGAATAGGTTCCTGCCTGCTGATGCTCTGTGGAATCTGGCAATGGCAATCAACGTTTACATGACCATCTTCCGCAACTACAACGCCGAACAGCTGAAACGCCTAGAATGGAGGTACCACGTCATGGCCTACGGTCTACCATTCGTCGTTGCTTTGACATATCTTTTTGTGGAAACATCAGCAAGAGGGAGGATTTACGGACCAGCAACACTCTGGTGTTGGATTGATAACGACTGGGCTATTCTTCGTGTGGGCCTTTGCTACATCCCCGCCTGGCTCTGCATCATTGTAGCTCTCTCCATCTACATCGCTGCAGGCCGAACAATCTTCATCAAGCGCCGCCAACTCCGCGCCTTCTCGTGCCCAGCTCGACCCCAGATCATCGCAGTCGAAAATCCATTCACCAGCTTCAAAACCACCGAAATCCTTGTCACCTCGGAGCTCGCCGACATTTCACACCACGACTACTCAAACATGTTCGATGAAGTGGATGACAAAGGCAAGCCCATTTCGAAAGATCCTCGCTTGGGTCAATACACCGTCACCATCAACTCCGCTCCGCTTAGCCCTACCAAAACCCGCCCCATCTCGAGCCCTCGAACACCGACAACCCCACGCAGCGACAACGTGCACCTGCAATTCCAGCAACGCAAAAACCGCGCCGCCATGGAAGCCAACGCCGCAGCATGGGGGTACACGAAATGCGCGATCCTCTTCTTCGTCTCTCTGCTCGTTACGTGGGTACCCTCCTCTATAAACCGCGTCTACTCTCTCGCGCATCCGGGTTTGATATCGGTACCTTTCACATACGCGTCGGCTGTAGTGCTGCCGTTGATGGGCTTCTGGAATTTCGTGATTTACGTCACGACGAGCTGGGCGGCGTGCAAGTTGCTCGCCGACAGCGTTTTTGGAGGTGGGAGGGCCAGGACCGCGGCTGCACGGAGGCTGTCAAGGTCGGTTGCTGAGCCGAAGCGGGTGAACGCGGGAAGGAAGAGCAGGCCGGAGAGCTTGAGTGATAGTATGAGGGGTCTCGCGTCGCCTTGAAGATTTCGGTGCTTTCAAGATCACATACAAAAGGACTTGGGGACTGCGCGTAAGGTTCGGCAAACCGTGAACACGACGTACGGGTCCGAGACGTGCATTCCCAAGCCATCATCTATAAACAAGGCCATTCCGCTATGATCGGGTCAGGAACACGCGGTTCGACACTAGCGGTTCGAAAACAAAAGCCTGAAGCAAGCAGCGCTTCTTGTTGTGGAGAACCCATAAGCAAAGGACCAGTCGGTGCCCCAAGCTCTACCATTGGAGCATGCAGGTTCAGGCGGCGGTTCGACGACAGCCGATACAAAACCTCGTATTTTATGAGCGTGGATTCTTCTGCTATAGGCGGATGCTCTGTGCATCACTGTCATGATGCACGAACGACGAGGCGAACGTTGGATTGCATTGGGAAGATGGCTGACTCGATATTCTAGAACAGCATATCTTTCTAGCAGCATCAGCGACGGAGCACAGGACGGTAAATCTCTTATCGCTACGCTCTCCTTCCACGAGCCCCACGAGCTAAAGAGACACCAAGCATGGCGGTATCGTACACATCTAGAAGGTACCCCAATGCACGTCTGCGAGCGTGCGGGGACAGATGACCTTAGATATCGATGGCCCACAAAAATTCAGAGACTCGCTCCATTCATCAAGTTCTTCTTTTCCTCTTCGCTGGATCCATCCGTCTCATACAAACCGTCCAGAACGATCTAGCAACCTCCTTGCCTCTTATGGTTCCCCCACCTTGCCTTTGACTCCACCTCTCCCCTCATCAAACCACCTCCTCCCTACAAATCGCCCCCCCCCCCCTCCCCCTTTCGAAATCCTTGTCAGCTATCTCACCACCCAACGAAGCCACACTGCCATCTCCAATCTCTGAAGATGGGCGACCTTCAGTGCCCTGCTCCCATATCCAGTCTATTGTACATATCAATCTCTCACATCACAAGCTGCGCATAGACTAGATCTAAAGAACACATCTATCTACAACAAGCTTAACCTTCTCTTCGATCACGCCCTTGATCTTTTTCTTGTTTCTCTTCTTTTTCTGCTCTTTTTCTCTTTTCTCTTCTCTTCTTTTCTTCTCTTTGTTCTCTCTTTCACTTTTCCTCTCTTTCCTCTTCTTCTCCCCCCCCCCCCTTCTTCTTCTTTCAAGAGATTCAATCCAACCCCTCTCCCCCCTTTCCTCTCCTCCCTCTCCCCCCGAGTCCCCTCCCCCCCCCTCCCCTTCCTCCGCCACCTCCCTCCCCCGGCTCCCCGGCTCCCCGGCTCCCCGGCTCCCCGGCTCCTCGGCTCCCCAGCTCCCCAGCTCCCCAGCTCCCCAGCTTCCTAGTTCCCCAGCTCCCCAGCTCCTCATCTCCCAACCTACCCCACTCACAACCATCACCACTCACCGCCCCACTCACCTTCCCCACCCCTCCCTCCACAATGCGTAGCCCATATCTCCTCTAGAACCCCCACCGCTATACACCTCCGATTTTTTTTGGTGATGGGTTTGTGAAGAAGGGGCTTTGCAGTGTTTTGGTTGGGGGGGGGGGGGGGGGGGGGGTGGGGGGGGGGGGAAGGTAA
>JAABUZ0100000525.1_pt1 | contig 93035 bp, 75 predicted proteins | sample 5562091 | NCBI WGS metagenome assembly JAABUZ01 (sample SAMN12813069, study PRJNA571459) | rock metagenome | isolation source: Antarctica rocks | place: Antarctica: Victoria Land, Linnaeus Terrace sud | collected 2015-12-21
GAAGGCTTTCCGCATCCCGCGCCTTGCGAAGGGCGTCCGTGACCTTTTCGGTCCTGAGCCGACGTGCCACGCAGGCGAGCGCATTCAGGTGGTCGCCCTGCGCCTGGGCCGGCAGGAGTAGCAGGAATGCCAGGTCGACCCGTCGGTCGTCGATGGCTTCGAAATCCACCGGCGGCCGGAGACGGGCGAAAAGCCCGATGGGTCGGACCAGAGGCGACAGGCGGGCATGCGGGATCGCGATGCCGGATCCCACGCCGGTCGTGCCGAGCTGTTCGCGCGTCCTCAGCGCCTCGGAGATCACGGTCGGGTCGATCTGGGCTGGCCCCGCGACGCGGCGCGCCAGTTCATCGAGCAAGCGGCGCTTGTCCGGAGCGCGAAGATCGAGGATCACGCGGTCGAGCGTCAGCAGGTCACCGATGTTCATGTCGAGCCTCGGCAGGGCACGAAACCCGGTTTGCGCGATGTCGGTCCCATCATGATCGTCCCTCCCCGCTAATCCGGAGCCCGGAGACGATAGCCGACCCCCGTTTCGGTCAGGATGTACCGGGGTCGCTCGGGATCCGGTTCGATCTTCTGCCGGAGTTGCCGGACGTAGACGCGCAGATATTGCGAGTCGGTCGAGGCACCCCAGACCTCGCGCAGGATGTGGGCGTGAGTCAGCACCTTGCCGGCGTGCAGGACCATCAGGCGCAGGATCTCGTATTCCTTGGGCGAGAGCTTGACGTCGTGATCTGCCCTCTTGACGATCCTGCGAACGAGATCGACCGAGAGTTCGTCGACCCTGAAGATCGGACGCTCGCCCTGGACCGCGAGCTGATGGCGCAGGGCCGCCCGCAGGCGGGCCAGCAGCTCGTTCATGCCGAACGGCTTCGTCACGTAATCGTCGGCGCCGAGATCGAAGGCCTCGACCTTGCCGGCCTCGTCGCCGCGGCTGGACAGGACCACCACCGGGATGTTCTCGTCGCGCTCGCGGACGATGCGCAGCAGCTCATGCCCTTTCATGTCGGGGAGGCCGAGGTCGAGGATCACGAGGTCGAGCTTCTCCCGGCCGAGAAGCTCGAGCGCCGCTCGTCCGTCGGGCGCTTCCAGGATGTGGTAGCCCTGCGAGGAAAGTCCCATGCGGAGAAGCTTGCGGATGGGCGGCTCGTCGTCGATGACGAGGATGCGGATGGGGGACATGCTCAGGGCAACCCTCGAGGCGGCGGCTTCGCCGTCGCACTCGCCTTTGCCGAAAGCCGCATGTGTGATGCCGTCATGTCAGGGGACCCTCATGCGGCGCTGCTCTGACGCCGGCTCGCCGTCGGCACTGCGAAGGTGAGGGTGAAGGCGGCCCCTTTCCGGTCGGTGCGGTTGGTGGCCGTGATGGTTCCGCCCATGGCCTCGACGAAGCCGCGCGAGATCGCCAGCCCAAGCCCCGTGCCGGCCCGCACCCGGTCACCCTTCCGGGCACGATAGAACTTGTCGAAGATGCGCTCGACGTCGTCGGTCGGGATGCCGTCGCCTTCGTCCAGGACCTGGAGATGGATCTGCCCACGATCCTGCCAGGCCTGGATGCGGATCGTCGTACCCTCGCCCGCATATTTGGCAGCATTGTCCAGGAGGTTGAACAAGGCCTGCTCGAACAGGACCGCGTCGAGGTCGAGGGTCGGCAGGTCGGGCGCGACCTCCACCTCGACCTTATGGGTCGCCAGGATCTTCCCGGCGCGCCTGAGCGCCGTGCCCACGATCTCGCCGATGTCGTGCCCGGCGAGATTCGGCGCGACCGCGCCCGCTTCGAGCCGCGTCATGTCGAGCAGGTTGGCGATGAACCGGTTCAAGCGTTCCGCTTCGTCGATCACGGTGGCCAGGAGATCGGCCTTGGTGGCCGTGTCGAGCGCGCCGTCGAGGTCCCGCAAGGTGCTGGCGGCGCCGAGCACGGAAGCGAGCGGCGTCCTGAGGTCGTGCGAGATCGAGGTCAGCAACGCTTGCCGAAGCCGGTCCGTCTCGGTCAGAAGCTTGGCCCGGTCGAGGTCCTCGACGAGCTTCACGCGCTCGACCGCAAGCCCACTCTGGTCGATGAGGGCATCGAGGAGGCGCCGCCGCTCCGGCGTCAGGATCGGGCCCGATGCATCGCTGTCGATCCCGATGACCCCGATGGACCCCCGGCCCGTGTGCATCGGCAGGAACAGGCGCTTGGCTCCAGGCAGGGTGTCGGCGCTGCGGCCAGCGGGGCGGTCGTTGTCGAAGCACCATTTCGCGGCGCCGATGTCGGCTTCGTCGAGCTGGTCTTCGGGCGGATAACCGGCCTTGACGACGATGCGCCCGGCTTCCGGCAGGAGCATCACCACGCGAACCTTCAACATCGAGGCGATCTGGAAGACCGTGGCCCACAGGACGTCGTCGAGGTTGCCGCAACCAGCGAGCTTGCGGCTGAAGCCGTAGAGCGCCTCGGTGGCACGCGCCCGTGCTCGGGCGATGACGGCTTCCGACCGGGTCCGCGACGCCAGGTTTGACACCAGGACGGCCACGACCGTAAAGAAGAAGAGGGCCGCGATATTGCTCGGGTCGGCGATCGTGAACGTGTAGATCGGCGGGAGGAAGAAGAAGTTGTAACACAGCGATCCGCCGATCACCGCGGCCAACGAGGGGAAAAGCCCGAAGCGCACCGCCACCACGACGACGGCCGTGAGGAACACGACCTCTACGCTCTGCACGGCAAAGAACCGCTGTACGATCTCGGCGAGGCCGAGCGCCACCGCGACCGCCAGGGCCGCCGCGAGATACGGCTTGGCATCGACGGAAGATCCCTCCGGCGCGGCCCGGACGGTCTTCTTCGGGACCGGCTCGGCGCCCTCGATCGCGTCACCCGAGATGACGTGGACGCTGATGTTGCCGGACCGGCGCACGAGATCGTGCACCACCGAGCCGTTCATCAGTTCGAACAGCGTCGAGCGCTCGGATTTCCCGGTCACGATATGGGTGACGTTGTTCTCCCCGGCATAGGCCAGGACATCGTCGGCGACGCGCCGGCCGGCACTCGGCACCGTGACGGCCTCGCCGCCGAGCCGGTCGGCCAGGCGCAGCGTATCGGCTACGCGGTCGCGCTCGACCTGGGACAGCTGCAGGCTACGGCGGCCTTCGATCGAGAGCGCGATCCAGGGGGCGCGCAGACGATCGGCGAGCCGCTTGGCATAGCGCACGAGGCCGGCACAGCGCGGGTCCTCGCTGATGCACACCAGGACGCGGTCGCCCGCTGCCCAAGGGCCGGCGATGGCGTGGGCCTGCATGTGGGTGAGGAGTTGGTCGTCGACGCGTTGCGCGGTCCGGCGCAGCGCGAGTTCCCGCAGGGCGGTGAGGTTCCCGGGCGAGAAGAAATGCTTCAGCGCCCGCTCGGCCTGGCGGGGCAGGTAGACCTTGCCCTCCCGCAGCCGCTGGAGCAGGTCGTCGGGGGCGATGTCGATGACTTCGATGTCATCGGCCCCATCGAGCACAAAATCGGGCACCGTCTCGCGGACACGCACCCGGGTGATCTGCGCCACGACGTCGTTCAGGCTCTCGACGTGCTGGATGTTGAGCGTGGTGTAGACGTCGATGCCGGCAGCGAGCAGTTCTTCGACATCCTGGTAGCGCTTCGGGTGGCGGCTGCCGGGAGCATTGGTGTGGGCGAGTTCGTCCACGAGTGCGATGCGCGGATGGCGCGCGATAAGGGCATCGAGATCCATCTCGTCGAGCGTACCGCCCTTGTACTCGACCTTGCGGCGGCCCAGCACCTCCAATCCCTCGACCAGGGCTTCGGTTTCGGCGCGGTTGTGGGTTTCGACCACGCCCGCCACGACGTCGAGCGCCTCGCGTTGCTTGGCGCGCGCGGTCATGAGCATCTCATAGGTCTTGCCGACGCCCGGTGCCGCCCCGAGGAAGATCTTGAGGCGACCGCGACCGCCGTCATCGCGCCGGGCCTCGGCCATCAGGGCATCGGGCGAGGGACGCTTGTCGCGATCACGTCGGTAGTCCGCCATCGTCACCTCTCAAGGGCCGGCCTCATGGCGGCCGCGGCGCACCGTCACTTCGGAGCGAGCGCCTCGAGTGCCACGTTGAGCGCCAGGACGTTCACGCGCGGCTCGCCGAACAGCCCGAACGTGCGACCCTCGACATGGCCCTGAACCAGCGCCTGAAGGCGGTCCGTCGCCACATTACGCGCCTTGGCGACCCGCGGCACCTGGAACAGGGCAGCTTCGGGCGAGATATGCGGGTCGAGCCCCGAGGCCGAGGTGGTGACGAGGTCCATCGGCACCGGGACTCCGGGGTTCTCGGCCTTGAGCTTGTCCAAATCACCCTGGACCCGATCGATGAGCGCCTTGTTGGTGGGACCATAGTTCGATGCACCCGAACTGTCGGCCGCATAGGGCGTCGGCACCGTCTTGGTCGGGTCCTTGGGGTCCGGCTCCGTCGTGGCGGAGGGGCGCCCGTGGAAGAAGCGGTCGCTGGCAAAGGCCTGCCCGATCAGGTCCGAGCCGACGGCGTGCCCGTCCTTGTCGAGGATCAGGCTGCCCTGCGCCTGATAGGGAAACAGGATCCCGGCCAGCGCCGTCATGGCGAGCGGATAGGCGAGGCCGGTGATCAGGGTCAGGGCGACCAGGAGCACGAGGGCGGGGCGGACTTGTCGGAACATGGGACGGATCCGATCAGGCGAGATGGAGGGAGGAGACGAGGAGGTCGATGGCCTTGATGCCGACGAACGGCACCACGATGCCGCCGAGGCCGTAGATCAACAGGTTGCGCGACAGCAATGCTCCCGCGCCGATGGCCCGGAACTTGACGCCTTTCAGGGCCAGCGGGATGAGCGCGATGATGATCAGCGCGTTGAAGATGATGGCCGACAGGATGGCGCTCTGCGGCGAGGACAGCCGCATGACGTTGAGGGCTGCGAGCTGGGGGTAGAAGGCCAGGAACATCGCCGGGATGATGGCGAAATATTTGGCGACGTCGTTGGCGATCGAGAAGGTGGTGAGTGCTCCCCGGGTCATCAGCAGCTGCTTGCCAATCTCCACGATCTCGATGAGCTTCGTCGGATCCGAGTCGAGGTCGACCATGTTGCCGGCTTCCCGGGCCGCGACCGTGCCGGTGTTCATGGCCACGCCCACGTCGGCCTGCGCGAGGGCCGGCGCGTCGTTGGTGCCGTCCCCGCACATGGCGACCAGCTTGCCCTTGGCCTGCTCGGTACGGATCAGCGCGAGCTTGTCCTCCGGGGTCGCCTGGGCCAGGAAGTCGTCTACCCCGGCCTCGGCCGCGATCGCGGCCGCCGTCATCGGGTTGTCGCCGGTGATCATGACGGTGCGGATGCCCATGCGGCGCAGTTCCGTGAAGCGCTCCCGGATACCGCCTTTCACGATGTCCTTCAGGTAGATGACGCCGAGCAGCCGCCCGTCGCGTGCCACCGCGAGCGGCGTGCCGCCAGCTTTGGCGATCTCGTCGGCGATGCTCTGCGTCTCGCGTACGGCGTCGGCGGCGACCGCCGGCTTCAGCGCCAGTGCGGCGCCCCCCCGGGCCGCCGAAACCGGAACCGCCTGGACCTGGCCCAGGATGGAGTCGACGGCGCCCTTGCGGATCGAGGAGCCTTCGATGTCCACGCCGCTCATGCGCGACTGCGCCGTGAAGGGCACGAAGACGGCGTTGATGCTCGCCATGTCGCGCGCCCGGATGTTGTATCGTTCCTTGGCCAGCACGACGATCGAGCGCCCTTCCGGCGTCTCGTCGGCCAGCGACGCCATCTGGGCCGCGTCGGCGAGCTCCGCCTCGGTGACGCCGCGCACGGGACGGAACTCGGTCGCCTGGCGGTTGCCGAGCGTGATGGTCCCGGTCTTGTCGAGCAGCAGCGTATCGACGTCGCCCGCGGCCTCGACGGCACGGCCCGACATGGCCAGCACGTTGAAGCGCACCAGCCGGTCCATGCCGGCGATGCCGATCGCCGACAGCAGGGCCCCGATGGTGGTGGGGATCAGCGTCACGAACAGCGCCACGAGAACGATCACCGGGATCGAACCGCCCGCATAGGCCGCGAAGGACGGGATGGAGGCGACCGCGAAGACGAAGATGATGGTCAGCCCGGCCAACAGGATGTTCAACGCGATTTCGTTCGGCGTCTTCTGGCGCTCGGCGCCCTCGACGAGCGCGATCATCCGGTCGATGAAGGTGGAGCCGGCCGCCGCCGTGATGCGGACCCTGATCCAGTCGGACAGCACCTGCGTGCCGCCGGTCACGGCGGAGCGGTCGCCCCCCGACTCGCGGATCACCGGCGCGGACTCGCCCGTGATGGCGGCCTCGTTGACCGAGGCGACGCCCTCGACCACCTCGCCGTCCGACGGGATGATGTCGCCGGCCTCGACCAGCACGACGTCGCCGACCTTGAGGCCGGCGCCCGGCATCATCTTATAACCGGTCCGCGGGCCGCCGACCGCGGCGGCTGCACCGCTCAGCACCTTGGCCTGGGTCTCGGTGCGGGTGCGGCGCAGGCTCTCGGCCTGGGCCTTGCCGCGCCCCTCGGCCGTGGCCTCGGCGAAGTTGGCGAACAGCAGCGTGAACCAGAGCCACAGCACGATCTGGAACGAGAAGCCGAGGAACGGCCCTCCCGTAACTGCGTCGCGGACGAGCAGCACGGTGGTCAGCGCCGCTACGACCTCCAGCACGAACATGACCGGGTTCTTGATCTGGAGCCGCGGGTCGAGCTTCCTGAAGGCGCCGCCGACCGCCGGCCCTAGGATGCTGGCGTCGAGGATGCTGGATTGAGCCTTGGCCATGGAATGGCTCCGGGTAGGGCAGAAAAGGGAAGAGTTCGTTGAACGCCGGCGGCGCTCGCGTTCGAGGGACGGGTGAGCACGGTTGGGCGCTGACCCGGTAGTGGTGGGTGAAAGATCCCGGGGTTTCAGGGGGCAGAGGCGAAGGTCTGACCAGAGGCGCCGGCGAGGTGCTCGACGATCGGACCGAGGGCGAGCGCCGGGAAGAACGTCAGGCCGCCGATGATCAGGATGACGCCGACCAGCAGCCCGACGAAGAGGCCGCCGTGGGTCGGGAACGTGCCGGCCGAGGCCGGCACTCGCTTCTTGGCCGCGAGCGAGCCCGCGATGGCGAGCGCCGGGATGTGGATGAAGAAGCGGCCGACCAGCATGCCGATCGCCAGCGTCACGTTGTAGAACATCGTGTTGCCGGAAAGCCCCGCGAAGGCCGAACCGTTGTTGGCCGCCGCCGACGTGTAGGCATAGAGGATCTCCGAGAAACCGTGCGGGCCGGGGTTGTTGGTGCCCGCGACCGCCGAGGGCAGCACCACGGCCAGCGCCGTGAAGCCGAGCATCATCAGCGGCAGGATCAGGATGCCCAGCATGGCCATCTTGACCTCCTTGGCCTCGATCTTCTTGCCGAGATATTCCGGGGTGCGCCCGACCATGAGCCCGGCCACGAAGATCGCCACGACCACGAAGATCAGCATGCCGTAGAGGCCCGCGCCGACGCCGCCGATGATGACCTCGCCGAGTTGCATGTTGATCAGCGGGATCATGCCGCCGAGGGCCGTGAGCGAGTCGTGCATGGCGTTGACGGCGCCGCAAGAAGCCGCCGTCGTGATGGTGGCGAAGAGCGCCGAGGCCACGATGCCGAAGCGGACCTCCTTGCCCTCCATGTTGCCGCCCTCGAGCCCGAGCGCGTGCAGCAACGGGTTGCCCGCGGCTTCCGCCGCATAGAGCACGGCGACGCCGGCCACGAAGAGCACACCCATCGCGCCCAGGATGGCCCAGCCCTGGCGCTGGTCGCCCACCATGCGCCCGAAGACGTTGGTGAGGGCGGCGCCGAGCGCGAAGATCGAGATCATCTGGATGAAGTTGCACACCGCCGTCGGGTTCTCGAACGGGTGGGACGCATTGGCGTTGAAGAAGCCGCCGCCGTTGGTCCCGAGCATCTTGATGGCGACCTGGCTCGCCACCGGCCCCAGCGCGATCGTCTGCTTGGCGCCTTCGAGCGTCGCGGCGTCGACATAGGCTCCGAGGGTCTGCGGCATGCCGGTCCAGACCAGGTAGAGCGTGTAGGGGATGCAGATCGGCAGCAGGACGTAGAGCGTGCAGCGCGTGAGGTCGACCCAGAACGAGCCGACGGTCTTGGCCGATGCACGCGCGAAGCCGCGGATCAGCGCGACCGCGAGCGCGATGCCGGTCGCGGCGGAGAGGAAATTCTGGTGGGTCAGTCCCAACATCTGCGTGAAGTAGGACAGCGTGCTTTCGCCGCCGTAGTTCTGCCAGTTGGTGTTGGTGATGAAGCTCGTCGAGGTGTTGAGGGCGAGGTCGGGTGCTACGGCGCTTTGGCCCGCCGGGTTATAGGGCAGCACGTTCTGGAGCCGCATGAGCGCGTAGAGGATCAGGAAGCCGCCGACATGCAGGTAGATCATCGCCACGAGGTAGGACATCCAGCTCTGCTCGTGTCGCTCGTCGATTCCCGAGAGCCGGTACAGTCCTCGCTCGACGGGACGGAGCACCGGCGAGAGGAAGGTCCGCTCTCCCGTGAAGACGCGCGTCATGTAGAGCCCGAGCGGCTTCACGAGCGCGATGATGATGGCGCAGTAAAGCGTGATCTGAATCCAGCCGTTGGCGGTCATGGCGAGAACTTTCAGAACCGCTCGGGGCGAACGAGGGCGTAGGTGAGATAGACGAGGAGGCCGATAGTCACGAGCCCGCCAAGCACATAGTCGAACAGCATCGCTCGCTCCTACAGCCGGTCGCAGATGATGGTGTATCCGATCGAGATCGCGAAGAACGCGAGCTCACCCACGATGAAGATCGCGTCCAGCATTGAAGTCCTTCTCCATGATGTTGCCGGCATCCGACCAACGTCCCATCACTAAGCGTCGCCGGCCGATGAAGCGGCCAGCGGCGCTCGGCACCCATTCACATCGCAGAAGCCGCATAGGAATTCGAGAGAGGCGTCAGGCCCCTCATATAAAGATTCCATAAAGATCGCCTGTTCGGCAGAACCGCGTGGATAGACGGATCAACTATCGCGATCCGATGCAAGCCGGGCCGATATCCACGAGTTCTCGATGAAAGCTCGCCTACTGCAGCATGGGATCACCATGCGCCCTCTCCTACATTCGAGGGCCGGAGCGGCAATGTCGATATCGTCGAGAATATCCGGCCGGTGCTGGCCGACCGCGTCCTGCGGGTGTTCTCCACTCAGAACACGGTCGGGATCTCGGCTGACCGGGAGCAGATCGCGGGCGCCGTCCGCAAGGAAGTGGGCACTGCGCTGCAGACCGTCTTCGGGCTCGAAATCACCGACCTGCAGCTCAGCAGCACCTGCAACCCCAGCTTCCAAACTTCGGTCGAAGCTGCAATCCGGGCCAAGAACGACGCGATCCGTGCCGAGAACACGGTCGTGAAGGTCCGCTACGAGGGCGAGCAACCAAAGGTCCAGGCCGATGGGGAAGCAACGCAGCGCTGGTGGAGGACGGCGCCGTGCGGGACCTGCCCGGGCTCGATACCAAGGTGGTCCCGACCCACACCGAGTTCTGGGACGATCGCTTCACGGCAGCCTTGACGGCTCGCCGGAGGGCCCGGCGTTCTTCCACGTCGACCCATGATCAGGGCGGTGACGCGCGTGGCGCTTGGTGCACCCGCGGACCGTCATCGAGGATGTATATCGGCCGGAACGCTCCGGCCGAACCGGCGACGGCATCGTCGAGGTCCGTGTGGCTCGCCGATGGCGCCGATGGCTGCTCAGTCCTTGGCCTGCGGACGATGGCGGCTGTAATAGTCGAGGCCCGTGGCGTAGCGGAACAGGATGCCGAGGTCCTCGGCGAAACCGGCGAGCGCTGCCAGGGGTCCGACTTCGGGCTCGGGCTCAACCCGGCCCCTATGGGCCGAGCGCTGGCCCGGCTCGACGCGATGCGATGTGTCGCAACGGGAAAAGAAGGTCATGCCCAAGCCTCGTCGAAGCGAAAGAACTTCGCATCCCCAAACAGGCAGATGCTCCGGAACAACGACCGACCGTCCCGCGTCGCGGTCCAGCTTCGGTGCACCGAACAGTTCACGGCGATGGGAATGACACTCGGTTCGCGCCGAATTGGGGCGCAACTCGGTATGGTTTGCGGCGGCTGGTGCGACATGGGCCTGCCCGGTGCGGAAGGAACTCACACCGGCATGCTCGCGTGGTTTGGTTTACGGCGCCTTAACTCCGTTCGGTCGATCGCTGCCGGCCTCAAGAAAGGCTGTCCGCAGGCAGGAATGGGCCGACGGAACGACCGGCGGACGTCTGCCTTCTCCCGCCTGCGATAGAAGGCAAACGGTCTACGCTCCGGTCAGGCGGTCGCGATGGCGGCCCACACCGCCGTCTCGGGGTAGAGCGCGAGCCCCGCGACCGCGAGCGCGATCCCGTAGGGCACCCCGTTGCCGGCGGCATGGAGCCGGGCAATCCAGGTCTGGCGCGTGAGCCGCGCGGGGAGGTCCATCTTGCGGAGCGCCAAAATGGCGAACGTCAGGCCAGCACCGAGCACCGAGGCCGTCAGGCCATAATCGAAAAGGTGGGTCCAGCCCAGCCACACCGCGGTTGCGGCCGCGAGCTTGGCGTCGCCGCCGCCGATCCAGCCAAAGGCGAAGAGCGTGAAGGTGAGCACCAGAACCGCGAGTCCGCAGGCGAGATGGTCCTCGATCAGCGTCACGGGCGGCATGCCCGACGCGAGGGCGACCGCCACGAAGCCGGCCAACAGGGCGATCGAAACCCGGTTCGAGATCGTCATGGTGAGCAGATCGGAGGCAGCCGCATAGGCCATCAGCATGGGAAACAGCACCAGGAGGGTGATTTCGAGCATGGCCTGGCCTTTGTAGTGTGTCGGAGCGCGTCCGGGTCCGACGTCAGGCGGCGTGAGCCGGCATGCCAGCGCCGATGCGAGCTCGGACAGGACGTGAGAAGCATCGAACTCGGGGACGCCTAAGGCCAACCCGGAATGCCCGAAGCCCAGCGTGGCGGCGCGCCATGGCGCGACGCCGATTGCCGAAGACCACGCGAGCGATCGGCCTTCCCGGCACTGCTCTGCCGCGACGCCGACCCTGGAAGTGAGCTCAGGTCAGGTTGTTCGAAACCGCGGTGAACTTGGCCTTGAGGCTGGTGCCGACCGTCGTGAGCGCGGCGATGCAGACGACGGAGATCAGGCCGGCGATGAGGCCGTATTCGATGGCGGTGGCGCCGGACTCGTCCTTGGCGAAGCGGGTGAAAAGGTTCATGTCTTGCTCCTTGAGGTCAAACTCGCCCGCCACACAGATGCCCTGTTGCGTCCGGGTTGAGCGAACACTACCGGACATGACTTGCAGACCGGTTAATCCGTGCGCCCAAAGCACCGACGATGCCGTTTCGCCAAAATACGGTTAAAACGGCGTGACCTCGACTGAAAACTCCAAACGCTAGGCAAGCCAACGGCCAGCACGTTGCTCTCTCTTAGGCAAGTCTCCTGATGAACGTCCCTGAGACGAGGATGAATGGGGGTGGTCCGGGAGCTTCAGCCTTTATTGACGATTTCCGTTCATGAGTCAGAAGGGCTCTGGTTCATGCGGGGAATGTCGTCATGCGATCCGGTCGGATCACGCCGTCGTCCGGGGAAGCACGCCGACGGCGGCACGCGCCATGGGCCGCGCTGTGGATCGCCGGTGGACTGCTCGGTGCCCCACTGCCCTCCTCGGCCAGGGAAGCCACCGTTTATGTGACGCTGGACAGGGCCCAGGTCATGCCCTACCCGGTCGACACGGAAACCATCGTGGTGGGCAACCCCATCATTGCCGACGTGACCATGCTGAAGAACTCGGGCCAGATCATCCTGACCGGCCGCGGTTACGGCGAAACGAACCTCGTGTTCCTCGACCACACCGGCAAGGTGCTGTCCGAGGCGAGGCTCAGGGTACGCGAATCGCCGAACCTGCTGGTGGTTCAGCGCGGCCTCGATCGTGAAACCTACGCCTGCCAGCCCCGCTGCCAACCCGCCGTCAACCTCGGCGACGCGCATGAATATCTGCAAGCCAATGTCAAGGACATCCAGACCCGCAACGGCCTGGCATCGGGCGCGGCCTCTGGGCCGCAGGCCCAGGGCCGCTGAGGACCCCCACGGACGTCGCCGCTTCGTACCCCGACGGCGGCTTGTCGCCCTCGGCCCCGCGGCCGGAGACGATCCAAAGATGACCATTCCAGATTTTTGAACCGGCCCGGCCGAAACTCGCAACCGCCACTCCCGAGTCCGTCACGTCATCGCGGCGCGCAGGCTCGCGTCCACCTTGTCGAGGAACCCGGTCGTCGAGAGCCAGGCCTGGTCGGGGCCGACCAGCAGCGCCAAGTCCTTGGTCATGGCGCCACCCTCCACCGTGCCGACGCAGATCCTTTCCAGCGTGTCGGCGAAGCGCGCGAGTCCGGCGTTGTCGTCGAGCTTGGCCCGGTGCGCGAGGCCGCGCGTCCAGGCGAAGATCGACGCGATCGAATTCGTGCTCGTCTCCCTCCCCTTCTGGTGCTCGCGGTAGTGACGGGTGACCGTGCCGTGCGCGGCCTCGGCCTCGACCGTCCTGCCATCGGGCGTCATCAGCACGGAGGTCATCAGCCCGAGCGAGCCGAAGCCCTGCGCCACCGTGTCGGACTGCACGTCCCCGTCGTAGTTCTTGCAGGCCCAGACGTATCCGCCCGACCATTTCATGGCCGACGCGACCATGTCGTCGATCAGACGGTGCTCGTAGCTGATCCCGAGCGCCCTGAACTTACCCGCGAACTCGGCATCGTAGACCTCCTGGAAGAGGTCCTTGAAGCGCCCATCGTACTTCTTGAGAATGGTGTTCTTGGTCGAAAGATAGACAGGGAATTTACGGTTGAGGCCGTAATTCAGCGAGGCCCGGGCAAAGTCGCGGATCGAGTCGTCGAGATTGTACATCGCCAGGGCGACGCCGGCACCGGGGAAGTTGAACACTTCCTCCTCGATGACGGTGCCGTCGTCGCCCTCGAACCTGATCGTCATGCGGCCCTTGCCGGGCACGGTGAAATCGGTGGCGCGGTACTGGTCGCCGTAGGCATGGCGGCCGATGACGATGGGCTGGGTCCAGCCCGGCACGAGGCGCGGCACGTTCCTGCAGATGATGGGCTCGCGGAAGATAACGCCGCCCAGGATGTTGCGGATCGTGCCGTTGGGCGACCGCCACATCTCCTTCAGCTTGAACTCCTCGACGCGCGCCTCGTCGGGCGTGATCGTGGCGCATTTCACGCCCACCCCGGCCCTCTTGATGGCTTCGGCTGCGTCCACCGTCACCTTGTCGTTCGTGGCGTCGCGGTTCTCGACCGAAAGGTCGAAGTATTGGAGCTCGACGTCGAGATAGGGATGCACCAGCTTGTCGCGGATATAATGCCAGATGATGCGGGTCATCTCGTCGCCGTCGAGTTCGACGACCGGGTTTGCCACCTTGATCTTGTCCATGCTGAGCGATCCCTTCGACGCCGGTGCGCCGTCCTGAACTGTGGCCCGCCCCCCGCGCCTTCACCCGGCGCGGCGGCTGTTTTCCGATGCCGCTATAGAGCTTTCCCGGCGGCAGGGAAATCGCCGAAAGCGGGCCCGCGACGGGCCGGGCCGTCATCAGGCCCCTCAGCCATCGATCCGCTTCTCCAGCAACGCCACGGTCGGGGCTGCATGGCCGGCATGGGCGTCGCGTCCGATCTCCCGGAAGCCGCAAGCCTCGAAGAGGCGGATGTTGCCGGTGAGCGCCAGGCGAATCCGGACGTGAAGCCGCGGCAGGCCACGCCGCCGGGCCTCGCATTCGGCTGCCGCGACGAGCCGCCGGGCATGGCCCCGGCCCCGCTCCTCGGGGTCGACCGCGAGGCGCCCGCAATAGAGCCCACCATCGCGTTCGTCCCAGAGCATGAGCCCGATGATCTCGGCTTCGCGCGTGAGGCAGGCCCCTCCGCCCGCCACGATCCACGCCGCGATGCTGCCGCCGGTCTCGCGCAGCGCCGAGGACGGCGGATCGGTGGCGAGCGGCTGGGCCGCGAAGGCCGTGCGGATCAGCGCCGCAGCGCGTTCGGCGTCGCCGGGACCGAGTGGACGCAGCATCACGCCCGACGATGGGTCTCGCATGGTCGTCCTCTTCGCGGTATCGTCGCACACACCCGCGCTTGACACCGGCATGCCGTTCCCCGAGCCATGAAGCCGGACGGCGACGGGAGAGCACGGTCGTGACGGGTGCGGGGACGGATCACACGCGGCAGCCCGCGGGAGGAGGACCCGCGATCATTCTGGTGCGGCCCCAACTGGCCGTGAACATCGGCATGGCGGCCCGCGCCATGGCCAATTTCGGCCTGTCCGATCTGCGGCTCGTGGCACCCAAGAGCGGCTGGCCACGAACCGACCATTACAAGGCCGATGCCGAAGCCGCGGCAGCCGGGGCCGTCCATCTGCTCGACGGCGCGCGGGTCTTCGAAACTCTGGAGGCCGCGGTCGCCGATCTCTCGGCGCTTTACGCCACCACGGCGCGGGAGCGCGGCCAGGGCAAGCCCGTGCTGGCGCCCGATGCCGCCATGGCCGAGTGGGTTCTCCCGATCGAGGCCGGCGAACGGCGCGGGATCCTGTTCGGTCCCGAACGGACGGGCCTCGGCAACGACGAGGTCGCGCTGGCCGACGCACTGGTGACGTTCCCGGTCGATCCGGCTTACGGATCGCTGAACCTCGCCCAGGCCGTGCTGCTGGTCGGCTACGAATGGATGAAGCACAAGGGCGATGCCGCCCTGCCTTTCGGCCGGGTCGAACGGTCGCCGCCGGCTCCGCGCGGGGCGGTGTTGTCCTTCTTCGATTATCTCGAACGGGAGCTCACGGTCGCGGGCTATTTTCGGCCGGACGACAAGCGACCCGTGATGCGGCGCAACCTTCGCAACATCTTTCACCGCATCGGCCTCACCGAGCAGGATGTCCGTACGCTGCGGGGCGCGGTCGTCCGCCTGGTCGAAGGGCCGCGGCACAAGGCTGAGACGGGGGACGAGCGAGATGGCTGACGATGGCCGGAGCCTACGGACGCAAGGCCTGCTGACACATAAATGCAGCAGGAACGACCCATTCGAACTCCGGTCCGATCTGGCCTTGCCTTTCGACAAGACCGGCGTAGCTTACCGGTCGTGACGTTGCGACGTCACATGCCCTTCTTGGGCGTTTCCTCCCTAGACTTGGGCCGTCCCTCGGGGCGGTCCTTTTTTTGCCTGTGCCTCATTGAGCACAAGGCCGGGGTGGATGCAAGGCTTCCATGCAAAAAAGCATTGCTGACGAAGTGCCGATGCAGGGCCGGCCGGAGCAGCCCAGCGCCTTAGGCATGAACCGGCGCGGCCCATCGGCACCGGATCCATTCGCGCCATCGCACATTGGACCGGACGGGCCTGCGCGGGCCCGCGTTCCCGAGGTCCACCCGATGTCCGAACCGCCGCCCCCGACCCGGACGCCCGCCGCGGTGGCGCAGGCCGAGACACCCGGCCTGAACGGCCTCCTGTCGCTGTCCGTCGCCGTGGTCGTGGTGGCGGCGCTGTATCTCGCGCGCGAGGTGCTGATCCCGATCACCGTGGCGGTGATCCTGTCCTTCGTCCTCGCGCCGCTGGTGGCTTTGCTGCAGCGCTGCCGCCTGCCCCATGTGGCGGCCGTGCTGCTGGCCGTTCTCCTCGCCTTCGGAATCATCGGCGCGATCGGCGGCGTCATCGGCGTGCAGGTCGCGGGCATCGCGGCCGACGTGCCGCGCTACACGACCACGATCCAGCGCAAGGTGGAAGCGGTCCAGAGCATGACGCTCGGCCGCCTCACCGTCCTGACGAGCAGGCTCGACCAGCAACTCGGCCGCGGCGCCAAGCCGGCCGTGGGAACCCCGACCGACGCGGCGTCGGTCGCCGGCACGCCGAAGCCGCAGCTCGTCGAGGTGCAACCGCCCCCCACCTCGGCCGTGGCACTGGCCCGCACGGTGCTGGCCCCCATGGTCGATCCGCTGTCGAACTTCCTCATCATCGTGATCGTGGCGGTCTTCATCCTGATGCAGCAGGAAGACTTGCGCGACAGGTTGATCCGCCTGTTCGGGTCGAGCGACCTGCACCGCACGACGGTCGCCATGGACGATGCCGGGCGGCGGCTCGGCCGCTATTTCCTGGCCCAGCTCGCCATCAACACCACCTTCGGCACCGTCGTGGCGATCGGGCTCTGGTTCATCGGCGTGCCATCGCCGGCGCTGTGGGGCGTCACCTCGGCGCTACTGCGTTTCGTCCCCTACATCGGCCCGGTCATCGCCGCCGTCCTACCGGCCGCGCTGGCCGCCGCGGTCGATCCCGGCTGGTCGCTCGTGCTCTGGACGCTGGGTCTCTACGTCGTAGTCGAATCCCTCACGGGACAGGTGGTCGAGCCGCTGATCTACGGCCATTCCACTGGGCTCTCGCCCGCCGCCGTGGTGATCGCGGCCATTTTCTGGACCTGGCTCTGGGGGCCGATCGGCCTCGTGCTGTCGACCCCGATGACGCTGTGCCTCGTGGTGCTGGGCCGGCATGTCGACAGGCTCGAGTTCCTCGACGTCATGCTGGGCGACCGCCCGGCACTGACGCCGGTCGAGAACTTCTACCAGCGCATGCTGGCCGACGATCCCGACGAGGCTCAGCACCAAGCGGAATTGCTGCTGAAGGAGCGCTCGCTCACGGCCTATTACGACGAGGTCGCCATGAAGGGACTGCAGCTCGCCACCATCGATGCCCTGCGCGGCGGCCTTTCGGCCGACAAGGTGGAGCGCATCGCCGATAACGTCCAGTCGCTCGTCGCCGACCTCGCCGACCATGACGACCGCGAACCCAACCCGGACGACAAGGCCGCCGCCAGCGCGGTAGCGTCCCGCGCCGAGCGCGCCGTACCGACCCCGGAACCCCCCAAGGCCGATGCGCCGCTTGAACCGTTGCTGGCATCGAACTGGCGCGGCCAGACTCCCGTGCTCTGCCTGGCCGGCCGGGGGCCGTTCGACGAGGCTGCCTCGTGCATGCTGGCGCAACTGCTCGGGAAGCACGGACTCGGGGCCCGCATGGTGCCGCACGGCGCGGCCTCGCGCCGCTCGATTGGCACGCTCGACCCCGCCGGCGTCGCGATGGTGTGCCTCAGCTACCTGGAGATCTCCGGCAGCCCGGCCAATCTTCACTACATGGTGCGGCGGCTGCGCCAGCGCCTGCCCGGGGTGCCGATCCTGGTGGGGCTCTGGCCCGCGGCACAAGAGGATGCCGACGACACGCGCACACGAAACGTCGTGGGGGCGGATGTCTATGCGTCGACCCTCAAGGAAGCGGTCGACGCCTGCGTCCAGGCGGCCCACGCCGATGCCGGCACCGCGCCAAGCCTGGACGGCGAGGAAGGCACGCGCGGTGATTCGGACCGCCACGACGCCTCTCCGGCACCGATCGGCAAGGCCGCGATCGTTCCGGCCTGAGCGGGGACCGGGCATCGAGGGCCCGCCACGGATGCAACGGCGGGCCTTTTATCGTTCCGGGCCACACTTGCCTGACCCTGTGGGGTGCCGAGAGCGCTCCGACGTTGTTCGGTCCCTTAACTCTTTCTCGCGTCAACTCCGCAGCGTCACGCAGGCGCCATGCGCCGCGCGGATGCGGCCGCACAGACCCTCGGCTTCCTGCCGGGTCGCAGCCGGCACCCGGATGCGGTAGAAGGCCCGGGTGCCGCGCGTCCGCAACCGCGTGCCGATGATCATCGGGCGGACGTCGCCGATGATCGCCGCATAGCTCAGCCGGGCGCGGCTGAAGCTCGCGAGGGCAAGGCTTTTGGAAAAATTGCCGGCCAGCTGCACGCCCCAGGGTGCGAAGGGTGCCTCGGCCACCGCGGCTCCGGCGCGCCGCGGCGTCGTCCGCAGCGCGGAGGCCAGTTGGATGCAGGATTGCGGATCGACCTTGGGAGCGTTCCCGACGTGGGTCCTGGCGTCCTCGGCCCAGTCCTCGGCCGATCGCCCGGTGATGCGCTCCACGTAATCGCGCGTTTCCAGCGGCAGCCCGCCGTGCCCGGCGATCCAGTTCGCGACGCGCGCAGGGCCGGCGTTGTAGGCCGCGGCCGCGAGCCCGAGATTGCCGAAGCGGGCCGCGAGTTCGCTGAGCAGCGCTGCCGATGCCGGCACGGCCTGTTCGGGATCGAACGGATCCGCGAGCCCGCGCTCCTGGGCGGTGCCGGGCATGAACTGGGCGATGCCTTGCGCGCCGGCCGGGCTCGTGGCCTCGGACCGGAAGCTCGATTCCTGCCAGATGAGCCGAGTCAGGAAGTCGACCGGGATCTTGCGGTCCGTGGCCGCCGTGGTGATGACCCGGCACAACGCCTGCGCGACCGACTCGCCGCCCATGGGGGTCGGGGCGGCGCGGAGCGAGGGGGGCGGGGCCGCCAGCAGGGCTGCTGCAAAGGTGATGACGAGCGCGCGACGGGAGGGCCAACGCAAACAGGCGAACCGCATGAGCACCTGGGCGGCGGAAAGGGTCGGCCGACAAAACCCGGGAGCGCTCCGGGATGCAAGCCCGGATCACCGATGCTGCAGCGTCCTCCACCCGGCGGTGCGGAAATGCCACGCCGCGCGAACAGCCGGTGGACGCAAGTGTCGCATCGAGGCGAGGCTCACACTTGGGGGGCCCTCTAGCCCCGACCCGGCGTTCCCCTCACATTGTGGCGCCGATCTGCCAGGGGACGAATTCGGCGTCGCCGTAGCCGAGGGCTTCGCTCTTCGAGGGTTCGCCCGACGCCACAGCGAGGATGCGGGCGAAGATTTCCTGCCCTTTCTTCTCGATCGAGACGCCGTCGAGCACGTCGCCGCAGTCGATGTCCATGTCGCCCTCCATGCGGCGAAACATGTCGGAGTTGGTGGCGAGCTTGATCGAGGGGGTCGGCTTGCAGCCGTAGGCCGAGCCGCGCCCCGTCGTGAAGCACAGGATGTTGGCGCCGCCCGCCACCTGCCCCGTGGCCGAGACGGGGTCGTAGCCGGGCGTGTCCATGAACACGAAGCCCGGGGTGGCGACACGCTCCGCGTAGTCGTAGACGGCCGCGAGGTTGCGGGTGCCGCCCTTGGCAGCGGCGCCCAGCGATTTCTCCAGGATCGTGGTGAGGCCGCCGGCCTTGTTGCCGGGCGACGGGTTGTTGTTCATCTCGCCGCCGTTGCGCTTCGTATAATCCTCCCACCAGTGGATGGTGCGGACCAGCTTCTCGCCGACCTCGCGGGTCACGGCGCGGCGCGTCAGCAGGTGCTCGGCCCCGTAGATCTCGGGCGTCTCGCTCAGGATCGCGGTGCCGCCGTTGTCGACCAGGATGTCGGCCGCGGCGCCGAGCGCCGGGTTGGCCGTGATGCCCGAATAGCCGTCCGAGCCGCCGCACTGCAGGGCCAGCACGAGTTCGGAGGCCGGGATCGTCTGGCGCCGCGCCGCGTCGGCGTCGGGCATCATGGCGCGGAGCCGCGCCACCCCGCCCTCGACGGTCTTGCGGGTGCCGCCCGAGTCCTGGATCGTCATGGTCTGGAAGTGCGCGCCCTCACCCAAGCCGTATTCGGCCTTCATGCGGCCGATCTGGAACACCTCGCAGCCAAGCCCGACCAGCAGCACGCCGGCGATGTTGGGGTTGGTGGCGTAGCCCCATTGCGTGCGCTTCAGCGCCTCGAAACCCGGCCCCTTGTCGGCCATGCCGCAGCCGGTGCCATGCACCAGCGCGATGACGCCGTCGATGTTGGGGTAGTCCCGCAGGACGCCGGAACGCTCGACCTCCTTGGCCATGAAGCGCGCCACCGAGGCCGAGCAGTTCACGGACGTGAGGATTGCCAGGTAGTTCCGGGTGCCGGCGCGGCCGTCGGCACGGCGGAAACCCTGGAATGTCGCCTGCTGTTCGGTGGGCAGCACGGTCTCGGGCCGCGCACCCTCGGTGAACTGGTAGTCGCGGTCGAAGTCGCCGCCCATCGCGAGGTTATGCTCGTGCACCCAGTCGCCGGGCGCGATGGCCTGCGTGGCGAAACCGATGATCTGGCCGAACTTCAGCACCGGCGCACCCGCCGCGATGGACGCGGTCGCCATCTTGTGACCCTTGGGCACGCGGGCGGTGGGAGCTAAGCCCGCCGCGGTCGGCAAGCCGGGTTGCAGCACGTCGACCGCAACGACGACATTGTCCTGCGGCTGGAGGCGGAGCGTTCGGGCGGGGCTGGTCATGGGTGCCGGCTCGGGCTGATGCAACGAAAGACTTGCCATCATTGATACCCCGCGAATGGCGCCACCGTGGCGGCGGCACCGTTTTCCAGCAAAGCCACCAGCGCCGCCTCGACCTCCGCGCGGAACCGGGGCTCGGCCGGCAGATCGCGCCCGAAGATGGCCTCGATGCCGATCAGAGCCTCGACCAGCTCCTCGGCATCGTCGATCCCGGCCGTGCGCCGGCGGAGGTCGCCGGCCAGGGGATCGCGGAGATCGATCGCGGCGCCCCGTTCGTCGCGGCCGGTCGCGTAGCGCATCCAGGCCGCGACGCCGAGCGCGAGGCGTGGGAAGGGTCGGCCCGCGGCGAGCCGGTCGCGGATCGTGCCGAGCAGGCGTTGCGGCAGCTTCTGCGAGCCGTCCATGGCAATCTGCCAGGTCCGATGGCGCAGGGCCGGATTGCGGAAGCGCTCGAGAAGCGAAGCCGCATAACCGGAGACGTCGAGGCCCGGCACGGGCGGCAGCGTCGGGGCCGCTTCCTCCAGCATCAGGCCGCGCACGAGCCCCGCGAAACCCGGGGCCGCCATGGCGTTCGCCACGGTCTCGTGGCCCGCCAAGGATCCGAGATAGGCCAGGGTCGAGTGGCTGCCGTTGAGCAGACGCAGCTTGGTGAGTTCGTAGGGCGCCACGTCGGAGACGAAGGTGACGCCGGCCCGGTCCCAGTCGGGGCGGCCCAGCGCGAAACAATCCTCGACGACCCATTGCGAGAAGGGTTCGGTGACGACGGGCCAGGCGTCCGCGAGGCCCAGCGCCGACGCGACGCCAGCGCGGTCGGCGTCGGTCGTGGCCGGGACGATGCGGTCCACCATGGTGGACGGACAGCGGAGTTCGCCCGCGACGTAGCGCCCGAGGTCGGGGTCGCGCAATGCCGCGAAGCGGGTCAGCACCCGGTGCAGCGTCGCCCCGTTGTGGGGAAGGTTGTCGCAGCAGAGCGCCGCAAAAGCGGGCAGAGCGGCGGCGCGTCTCCGGCGCAGGGCCTCCACGACGAAGCCCAGTGCCGAGCGCGGCGCCTCGGGATGGGCGAGGTCGTGGACGACGTCGGGGTGGCGCTCGTCGAGGTCGCCGGTGGCGGGCGCGTGGCAATAACCCTTCTCGGTGACGGTCAGCGACACGATCCGCGTGGCGGGCGCGCTCATGGCGGCGAGCAGCGCCTCCGGATCCTCGGGCGCCACCGCGAGCCGGAGCAGGCTGCCGATGACGGACAAGCGCTCGGCCTCGGCGTCCCGCACCGCCACGGTGTAGAGGCCGTCCTGGGGTGCCAGGGCGTCGCGGGTATCGGGGCTGCGCAGCGAGGCCCCCAGGATGCCCCAGCGACGGTCACCCGCCGCCAGCACCGCGTCGGTGTAGACGGCCGCGTGGGCGCGGTGGAATGCGCCGATGCCGAGATGGACGATGCCGGCCGCGACGGCCGAGCGATCGTAGGCCGGGCGCGCCACCGCGGCGGGCAGGCAATCGAGCGTGGCAGTGGAGAGGCGCGGAAGGGTCACGGTGCGATCCCACCCTTGGCCCATGCGTTTACCGCCCCCTCCACCACGCTTCGCGCAGTCCCCCTCCCCCGCTTCGCAGGGGAGGATGTGCAGCGGCGGCGCCGTGGCTCCTCCCCCGTGCAACGGGGGACGGGAACCGCCTGAAAGGCGGTGGAGGGGGCGACGGAGCCACGCGGCGCGATCGTCATGGTCGGGCCCACCGTCAGTGTGCCGCCTGGGTCTTCGACCGCGCCACGATCTGGGTGGGGTTGACGAAGCGCAACGCCAGGAGCAGCCACACCAGCGTCGTCACCATGTAGACCACCGCCATGACGTCGACCTCCTGCCCGGCCCGCACGCCGGCCGCGAACACCGCATAGTAGAGCGACACCACGAGCGTCTGGCTCGTCGGGCCGGCCGTCAGGAAGGTCAACTCGAACATGGCGACGGTGCGGACCAGCACCAGCAGTAGCGCCGCCAGCACGCCGGGCAGCAGCAGGGGCAGCAGCACGCGCAGGAACAATTGCGTCGTCGAGGCCCCGAACACCCGCGCCGCGGCCTCGATCCGAGGGTCGATCTGCTCGATGAACGGGATCATCACCAGCACCACGAAGGGCACGGCCGGCACGAGGTTGGCCAGCACAACGCCCCAGAAGGAGCCGCCGAGGCCAACGCGGTAGAGCAGCGTCGCCATCGGGATGCCATAGGTCAGGGGCGGCACGAGCAGCGGCAGCAGGAACAGCAGCGTGGCGGCGCGCTTGCCCGGGAAGTCGCGCCGCGCCAGCGCATAGGCGGCCGTCACGCCGAGCGCGCCCGAGATCGCCACCACGGCGCCCACGACCTCGACCGTGACGATCAGGACGTCGCTCAACTGGAACTCGTCCCAGGCGTCCCCGTACCAGTGCATCGTGAAGCCGGCCGGCAGCCAGGTGCCGAGCCAGCGGGTCGACAGGGAATCGATCACCACCGTGGCGATCAGGGCGAGGAGGTTCAGGACGAAGATCACGACCACGGCCCAGACGGCCGTGCGCCACAGTTTGGATGCGATGCCGCGGTCGCGGATCATGAGCTCATCCCTTGGTGCCACCCACGGGGCCGCGGTAGAACAGCGAGCGCGCGCCGAGCGCCGCCAGAACCACGACGAGCTGCACGGCGCCCATCACCATGGCGATGGCCGAACCGAGTGATGCGTCGTAGCGCTCGAAGGCCGCCTGATAGGCCGCGATCGAGATCACGTGGGTGCTGCCGGCCGGCGCCCCTAGCAGCACGGCCGAGGGGAACACCGCAAAGGCCTGGACGAACGACAGGCAGAAGGTGACGGCGAGGCCCGGCACCAGCAGCGGCAGGAACACCCGGGCAAAGCGTTCGCGCGCCCCGGCCCCGAGGGTCGCGGCGGCCTGTTCCAGCGCCGGGTCGATGCCGCCGACGTAGGACAGCGTCAGCAGGAACGTGAATGGGAAGCCCGTGATGATCAGCGACGCGAAGACGCCCCAGTAGTTGTTGGTGAGCTTCACGGGGGAGCCGATGACGTGCAGCGCCAGCAGGGCCCGGTTGAACCAGCCTTGCGGGCCGAGATAGGTCAGCAGTCCCTGCGCGACCAGCACCGTGCCGAGGGTGACGGGCAGCACCAGGATGGTGGTCAGGAGACGCTGGTTCGCCATCAGCCTGACCCGGAACGCGATGGGAATGGCGGCCAGGAGATTGACCAGCGTCACCGGGATGGCCAGCACCAGCGTGTTCGCGATCGTCTCGCGCAGGAACGGGTCGGAGAAGAAGATCCGGTAGCTCGCGTAGAACGGCCCGGTCTTGGGGGCAAGCGACAGCACGAAGCCGTAAAGGAACGGGTAGACGAACAGCGCCACGATCGCGAGCAGCGCCGGCAGCACGAGAAGCGTGGTCCCGTCGAGCCCCCGCGCCGCGAGGCGCAAGCGCAACGAAGCGGAGTGTGGCCAAGGCGCCGCGCCGGCCAACGAGGGGTGGCTCATGGGGCCGTCTCGGCGAACACCAGCATCTGCTCGGGCCGGGTGCCGAGCGCGACGCGCTCGCCGGCCGACACGGGCCGGTCGCTCCGAAAGAATAGGTCCGTGCCGTCTGCGGCCGCGGCCGCGCCGAAGAAGGCCCGCCCGCGATATTCGCTGATCGTCACGACGGCCGGAATGCCGGTCGGGCCGGCCACGAGGTCCTCGGGCCGGACCATCAGGGTCACGGCTTGCCCGGCCGCGAGTGAAGCCCGCGACAGGACCTCGACCCGCACGCCGCAGCTCTCCACGGTGGCGCGGCCTTCGGCGCAGGACAGCACCCAGCCGGCGAGCCTGCTGCGGTAGCCCATGAATTCGGCCACGTCGACATGAGCGGGCCGCTCGTAGAGCTCCTCGGGCGTCCCGGTCTGGCGGATCGTGCCGTCGCGCATGACCACGACGCGGTCCGCCATGGACAGGGCCTCGTCCTGGTCGTGGGTGACGTAGACGGTGGTCGAGCCGATCGACTCGTGGATCCGGCGGATCTCGGCCCGCATCTCGAGCCTGAGCTTGGCGTCGAGGTTCGACAGCGGCTCGTCCATCAGCACCACGGGCGGGCGAATCACGATGGCGCGCGCGATGGCGACGCGCTGCTGCTGGCCGCCCGACATCTGGCCGGGCAGCTTGTCGGCCTGCGCGGTCAGCCGCACCAGGGCCAGCGCCTCGTCGATGCGCCGCTCGGCCTCGCGGCGCGGCACGCGGCGCATGGCGAGCCCGAACCCAACATTGCGCCGCGCGCTCATGTGCGGGAACAGCGCGTAGTTCTGGAACACCATGCCGAAGCCGCGGTCCTCGGGAGGCAGTTCGTCGATGCGCTTCTCCCCGAGCGAGATGGTGCCGCCGCTGAGCGGCATGAGGCCCGCGATGCAGTTCAGCGCCGTGGTCTTGCCGCAGCCCGAGGGGCCGAGCAGGGCCACGAACTCGCCGGGCTCGACCGCGAGGTCGATCCCCTTCAGGGCCGCGAACCCGCCGAAGTCGCGGCGCAGTCCGCTGAGCCGCAAGGCTTGGCGTTCGGGGGCGGGCCGGGCCAAGGGGGCGTCGCGGACGGGTGCCACCATCTGCATCGCCATCGCTTCAGCCCTTGCCTGCACCGATGCGCTGGTCCCAGAGCCCGAAAGCCGTGACCATGCTCTTCGCATCGAGCGGTGCTTCGAGGGGGTTGTCGGCGATGAGGCGGTCGTATTCGGCCCGTCCGAACGCACGGATGGCCTCCTGCGACTCGGCGGGCGCCATGTCGAGCGTGACCCCCTTTACGGCAGGACCGGGATAGAAATAGCCCTGGTCGTAGGCGAAGGCCTGCTGTTTCGGCTGCAGCATGAAACCCATAAGATCGATGAGCACGGCGAGCCGGTCGTCTCCCACGCCGTTCGGGACGACCATGTAGTGGGAGTCCGTGACCCAGTGGAAGCCCTGCAGCGACGCCACGGCGGCCTCCTTCGGCACGATGCCGAGGACGCGCGGGTTGATGTCCCAACCGGTGGTCGAGACGATCATGTCGCGCGTGCCCTCGCCCAGTTCCTTCATGGTCTGGGCGGTGCCGGCCGGATAATATTCGATGTTGTCGCCCAGCGCCTTGAGATAGGCCCAGGTCTTGTCCCAGCCGTGGACGGGATCGCGCGGGTCGGCATCGGCCAGGATGTAGGGCAGGCCCATGAGCCAGGTGCGCCCCGGCCCGGAGTTCGTGGGCCGCGCGTAAAGAAACTTGTTCTTGTTCTGCTTGGTGTAGTCCATCAGTTCGGCGGCGGTCTTCGGCACCGCCTTGACCCGATCCGGCATGTATTCGAGCAGCGGACCCGAGGGATAATAGCTCACCACGAGGCCGTGGTCGGCCGCGATGGCCTGCATCTTGAGCGCCTGCGGCAGGTAGACTTCGTCGAGCTTCGGCAGGTCCGGCAGGTAGGGCTTGAGGTCGAGCCAGATGCCCTGGTCGAGGCCGGCCGACAGGGCGTCGGTGCCGGTCAGCACGAGGTCGATGTCCATGTGGCCCGCGTCCTGCTGGGCCTTGATCTTGGCCGGCAGTTCGGGCGCGGGCGCCTTGGTGAAGACGAAGCGCGCCACCGCATCCGGCTTGGCCTTGCGGTAGGATTCGATCGCCTTCTGGGTCAGCGCCAGGTTGCCCCCGACATCCACCACCGTGATGGTCACCGGGCTTTTCGGCATGGGCAATGCCGTCCGGGCCCGGCCGGGCAACAGCCCGGCCGACGTCGCGGCCGCGGCGCCGAGGCCCCCGAGCACGTGTCTGCGATCCACCACCATGTCGTCTCCTCCTTTGTCGCCTTCTCACGAGGCATGTCGGTCCCGGGCAGGTGCCCGGTTCAAAGCCTGTAGGCCGCCTTGGCGAGCCCATAGGCGAGGTCTTGCGCGAGGTCCTGCGCCTCGTCCTCGTCGAGCCGGTGCTCGGCGACGAGCCGGGCCAGGAACCCGCAGTCGACCCGCCGGGCCATGTCGTGCCGGGCCGGGATCGACAGATAGGCGCGGGTGTCGTCGTTGAACCCGACCGTATTGGCGAAGCCAGCCGTCTCGGTCACGGTCTCGCGGAAGCGCCGCATCCCCTCGGGGCTGTCGAAGAACCACCAGGGCGGCCCCAGCCGCAGCGCCGGGTAGTGACCGGCCAGCGGGGCCAGTTCGCGCCCATATTGCGCCTCGTCGAGCGTGAACAGGATCAGTGTCAGCCGCGGGTCGTTGCCGAAGGCGTCGAGCAGCGGTTTCAAGGCATGGACGTAGTCGGTCGGTTGCGGGATGTCGGCGCCTTTGTCGGCCCCGAAGCGCGCCAACACCTGCGGGTTGTGGTTGCGGACCGAACCCGGATGGATCTGCATGACGAGCCCATCCTCGAGGCTCATGCGGGCCATCTCGGTCAACATCTGTGCGCGGAACAGTTCCGCCGTGTCGGGCGATGCCGCGCCCGACGTCACGCGGTCGAACAGCGCCGCGGCGGCGCCCGCATCGAGGTCGGCCGTGCGGGCTGTCGGGTGGCCGTGGTCGGTCGCGGTTGCGCCGAGCGCCTTGAACTCGCGGCGTCGCGCCCGGTGTGCGTCGCGGTAACCGCCCCACGTCATCGGCTGCCCGGCCAGCGCTACGAAGCGCTCCACGTTCTGGCGGAAGCCGTCGCGGTCTGGGTCGACCACGAGGTCGGGCCGGTAGGTCGGCACCACGCGCCCGTGCCAGCCCGAGGCCCTCAGGGCGCGATGGTGCGCGAGGTCGTCGAGCGCGCCGTCGGTGGTGGCGATAGCCTCGATGTTGAACCGATCGTAGAGCGCCCGCGGCCGCAGCTCGGGCCGCGGCAGAGCATCGGCGATGCGGTCGTAGATGCGGTCGGCGTTGCGCTCGGTCAGTCGCTCGCCGATGCCGAAGACCTGCTCCAGCGCGTGCTCGAACCAGATCCGGGTCGGTGTGCCCCGGAACAGCGGGAAGTGCCGGGCGAACACCCGCCAGATGGCCCGTCCGTCGGTCTCGACAGGGCCGCCGTCGCGGCGCGGCACCCCGAGTGCCTCCAGCGGCACCCCCTGTGAATAGAGCATGCGGAACACGTAATGGTCCGGCTTGACGAAGAGCTCGGCCGGGTCGGCGAAAGGCTCGTCTTCGGCGAACCAGCGCGGTTCGGTGTGGCCGTGCGGCGACAAGATCGGCAGGGCCGCCACGGCCGCGTAGAGACGCCTCGCGATGGCACGGGTGTCGGGCTCGGCTGGGAACAACCTGTCGGGATGGAGCGGCATGGTGGATCCGGCTGCGCGGGACCGTCGCGATGACTCGCTTGCACCTATCCTGAACTGATATATTAGTATGTCAATAGGGATGCACCATGGATCGGACGAGCGTCGGCGATAACGGCACGAGGGAGATGCGACCGGCCGGAGCGGTTCCGGCTCGCCCGGCGCGGCGCGCCACCACCGCCTCGGCCATCACGGCGCAGTTGCGCGACGACATCGTGGGGATGGCGATGACGCCGGGCACGGCGCTCCAGGACAGAGTTCTGTGCGAACGCTTCGGGGTCAGCCGGACGCCGATACGCGAAGCGCTGATCCGTCTTTCGGAAGAGGAGCTCGTCGACATCTTCCCCCAGTCCGGCACGTTCGTGTCCCGCATCCCCGTGGCGGCCATTCCCGAAGCCGTGCTGGTGCGCCAGGCTCTCGAAGGCGTGACCGTGGAATGCGCGACGGCGCGGGCCGGGCCGGACGGTCTCGCCAGGCTCGACGACGTACTCGCCCTCCAGCGTGTGCTGGCGGCTCGCGGCGACACGGGCGCCTTCCACGATGCGGACGAGGCCTTCCACCAGGCCATCGCGACCCTGGCCGACCATCCGGGCATCTGGCGGCTCCTGCGTCAGGTCAAGGTGCAACTCGACCGTGCCCGCCGCCTGACGCTGCCGGCGCTGGGCCGGATGGGCCAGGTGATCGACGAGCATGTCCGCATCCGCGAGGCGATCGCGGCCGGCGACGCCGCTGCGGCACGGACCGCCATGACGGCCCATCTCAGCGTGGTGATCCCGGACGTCGAACGGCTCAGGGCTCACCATCCCGACTATTTCCTCTGAGGGTTCCTGATCGATGCGGCAGGGTTGGAGATGGTACGGGCCGGACGCCTACGTGTCGCTCGACGACGTGCGCCAGGCTGGCGCCACCGACGTGGTGTCGGCGCTGCACGAGGTCCCGATCGGCGAGGCCTGGACGCGCAAGGCGGTCGCGGACCGCAAGAACCTGATCGAGACGACACCGCCCGGCCGCACGCCGCTGCGCTGGTCGGCCGTGGAAAGCATCCCGATCCCGGACGCGATCAAGCGCCGGGGCGCCGCCGCCAAACCCGAGATCGACGCCTGGATCGCCAGCCTCGAAGCCGTGGCGGACTGCGGCATCGCGGTCGTGTGCTATAATTTCATGCCGGTCGTCGACTGGACCCGGACCGACATCGACCATCCGATGCCGACCGGCGCCACCGCCATGCGGTTCGACCAGGATCGCTTCGCGGCCTTCGACCTGCACATCCTGGAGCGCACCGGGGCCGAGGACGACTATTCGGCCGAGGACCGCGCCCGCGCCCGGGCCGTCCACGAGGCCATGTCGGCCGAGGATCGGGCGGCGCTCACCCGCACCATCGCGTCCGCCCTGCCAGGCTCGACCACCGAGCCCATGACGGTCCAGGGCTTCCGCGAACGCCTCGACCTCTACCGCGACATCGACGCCCCGCGGCTGCGGCGGAATCTCGTCGCGTTCCTGGAGGCCGTGGCGCCTATCGCCGAGGCCCGCGGCGTGAAGCTGACGCTGCACCCCGACGACCCGCCGCGCCCGCTGTTCGGCCTGCCCCGCATCGCCTCGACGGCCGAGGACTACGCGGCCCTGTTCGCGGCCGTGCCGTCGCCCGCCAACGGCATGTGCTTCTGCACGGGATCGCTGGGCGTCCGGGCCGACAACGACCTGCCCGCCATGGCGCGCCGCTTCGCGTCCCGCATCCACTTCGCCCACCTGCGCTCGACCAGACGCGAGGGCGACGGCCGCAGCTTCCACGAATCGGACCACCTCGGCGGCGACGTCGACATGGTGGCGGTGCTGCGCGAACTCGTGGCCGCGGATCGAAGCCGCGCGCCCGACGCCTCGCTGCTGTTCCGGCCCGACCACGGCCACCGCATGCTGGACGACTTGAACAAGCAGGTCAGCCCGGGTTATCCCGCCATCGGCCGGCTCAAGGGCCTGGCCGAACTCCGCGGCATCCTCCACGCGCTCGGCGCCCCGCCGGGGTGAGCAACGCCCGGCAGACGGATGGTGCGAGGATCGGGCGCGCGGATCTGCGAGCCGCGGCCGTCGGACACAAGCCCGCCATGCTGCTCACGCCTCCGCACTCACCGACCTCAGCTTGAAGTACACGTCCCGCTCGATCCGATCGATATTGTTCAGATGCTCCAGGACGGCTGTCCTTCCGCAACCGAGTTGTCTGGCCAGGCGTGCCAGATCGCCGCCGTTCTCGACGGGGCCGAGAACCCCGATGGCGGCATCGACGGACCGGTAGGGCATCAGGAACATCGCCGCGAAGGCGTTCGCGCGCCGCTCGACGGCTTCGGGCGCCCATGGCGTGCTGGAATGGGTGACCCGCCGAGCCCGGCCACGGTCGACGATGATGTGGCCGAGTTCATGAGCCAAGGTGAAGCGGCGGCCGGGCCCGCTCCTGTTCCACCTCGCTTGGGCATTCACGATCACGGTCGGCCGGAAACCCTCGCCCGCGATGGCGACGCCGCGCAAACTCGGGTCATCCACGGACAGGTCTCTGATGTCCACGCCGAGACCGTTCAATATTCTCTCAACATCGACAAACTTTGCTGCCTCATCGACGCCCAAGGTCTCGAGCGTCCGGGTGGCGAGATCGTAGCCTTGCTCCCACGATGTTTCGCGGGTCGCCGGCGGCATGTCGATCGTCAACGAGGCCAGGATCGGAGGTTCCGGCTCTGTCGATCGGGCCGCATGCAAGGCGCTGAGCAGTATGCCCGCATCCTCGGCGGACAAGTTCGGCGTCAGCGTTCCGAACATGGCGACTTGAGGCGACAGTGGGTCAATGATCCGATGGGTCAACCGCGGCCGTTCGGCGTTCGCCTGCCTCAGCACCGTCGCGAGATGGTCTCCGATGAACCAACGCTCCGCCGACTCGGCCGCGGCGACCGAGTCGTCCGGCCGACCGAGATGCTGGCCGGCGGCGGCGGCGCGGGCTGCGCCCCATTCCAGGAATTGCAACGCGGCGCGCGACACGATGTCGACGTCGATGAGCGCGACACCTCGGCTGAAGTGGAATTCGAATGTGCCCGGAGTCCCGACCGTCGTCCCAGGGTCATAGGAAATTTCGCACAGATCGCTCTGACGTCGGATCCAGATATTGGGAAAGACCCCGCCGGCCGCCGCGGTCCACAACGCGTGACGCCTGCGCCAGGCCTGCATCTCCGCCCGGCGGGCGGAGGCCAAAGGAGCGGTGTCGTCGAGCAGCAACCTCTCGCCTTGCTCGAAACGGACGATGGGATGTTCGTGCGAACCGACCGACACGGGGAAGCGCTGCTCGTGAAACAGCGGCAGCCAAGCGCGATTGAGCCACTCGAGCAGTGGGGCTAGATACCATCGGATCTCATCCCGCAGGCCGCCCGGCACGGTATGCCGCGTGAGGCACCGGTCGCGCACGTAGAGCCGAAACTCACCGAACGACCACGATCCAGCGAGCTGCGCCTCGGGCGGATCCGGATCGTCGATCAGGCGAGCCTCGATCGCGAAGCTGCGCCTCTCGCCGAAACGGGCGAAATCGCAATCGCTCACGACTCGAGCTCGTCGGCCAAGGCCTCGGACGACAGCAACCTCTTGATCTGCCGACGCGTGACTTGCCCGTCGGCGACGAACCGCTCCCGCACGGCTTCAGGGACTTCCGCCCAGGGGACGGGATACCCATGCCAGACGTTGCTCCGCGTGATCCGTGCAGCGAACGCCATTCCCTGTTCCGTGGCGAACCGCCGATCGTCGCCCGGCTCGGTCAGGCTCTCCTTCAGCAAGCCTGCGGCACGATCGTGCGACCACGGAGGACATTGCGTCGCATCGGGATCGTAGGGCCGGAGCCAGCTCTTGTGTTTCGGACTGGGCTCGTAGGTTGGCATTGAGATCGCCCGCAGAATCTTTATTCCGAACCCTAGCACCGTTCAGCGCCAAGGCCATGATCGTGGATGAACGGCGGATGGCCGGCGATGTGTCGCTGCCGAACCGGGCGAAGCCGGCCCTCTTGCGCACTGCAGCATAATCCCACATCCTGATCTGGATGATGACTGACATTGTCCTCGGTCGAGGTCCGGTCCTAATGCCTCGCGTGCAGACCGCCTCGGCGCGCCGCGGTTCTCCCCTTTACAGGCCTGTGAGCGCCGGATCGACGGCTGGGCGCGGCCGCGGCTCACGTTCGGGCCGACATGGCATGGCCGCAAGAGCCGCGACGCGGCTGGTAGCTGCGACCTGCAGTCGAGACGTCAGCGCCGCCCGACGTCTCACCTTCGACCGAGAAGACATCCGATGCACATCCTGGCTCAACTGAAGCGCGCCGCCCTGCTCCTGCTCCTGCTCGGGCCGATCGGGATCGCGGCCGCGCAGAGCCCGCCCTCCGCGCCTCCGCCCAGCGTGACGGTCGCAAGGCCGGTGGTGAAGGACATCGTCGAGCATGATGACTACACGGGCCGGTTCAATGCCGTCGACTATGTCGAGGTCCGGGCCCGCGTGACCGGCTACCTGCAGAAGATCGACTTTCAGGACGGCGCCTTCGTGAACAAGGGCGACGTGCTCTTCGTGGTCGACCAGAGGCCCTATCAGGCGACGCTCGACCAGGCCAAGGCGGCCGAATCCTCGGCCAAGGCCCGCGTCTCCTTCTCGCAGACCGACCTCGAACGCGCCCAATCCCTGACCCGCAGCGGCAACATCACCGAACAGACGGCCGATCTGCGCCGCCAGACCGCCCAGACGGCCCAGGCCGACCTCGACAGCGCCCAAGCGAATGTCAAGCAGGCGGCGCTCAACCTCGATTTCACCGAAGTCCGCGCGCCCGTGTCGGGCAAGATCAGCCAGCGGCTCGTCACCGAGGGCAACATCGTGGTGGCGGACCAGACGAAGCTCACCACCATCGTGTCGCTCGACCCGATCTACTTCTCATTCACGGTGGACGAGCGGTCGTTCCTCGACTACGAGCGGAACCTCGGCATCGGCATGGGCCGTAAACCCGGGCAGACCGACCCCGCCGTGCTGGTGGCCCTGACCGGCGAGGACAAGCCGACCCACAAGGGCGTGCTCGACTTCGTCGACAACAGCGTCGACGATGCGACCGGCACGGTCCTGCTTCGCGCGAGGGTCGACAACCACGACACGACCATCAAGCCCGGTCTGTTCGGCGTGATCAGCATGCCGGCCTCGGAGACCTACAAGGCAGTGCTGATCCCCGACGAGGCGGTCGCCACCAATCAGGACAAGCGCATCGTCTACGTGGTGGCGGACGACGGCACGGTCTCGGCCCGCGAGGTGCGGACCGGCGGCAAGATCGACGGCTACCGCATTGTCCGCAAGGGGCTCGACGGGTCCGAGACCATCGTGATCTCGGGCCTCACCCGGGTACGGCCCGGCGCCAAGGTGACGCCCGAGCGCAAGGACCTGCCGCTGTCCCGGTCCTAGCGGGCCGGCCGACGACGACCGCTCCCATCCCGCCACGCGATCCGCTCCGCCCGGTACGGAAATTCCCAATGCGCTTCGCCCATTTCTTCGTCGACCGGCCGATCTTCGCGTCCGTGACGTCGATCGTGCTGCTGATCGTCGGCACCGTGGCCTATTTCACGCTGCCGGTGGCGCAATATCCTGAGATCGTGCCGCCGACCGTGGTGGTGCGAGCCTCCTATCCGGGCGCCAATGCGGAGACGGTGGCGGCCACCATCGCGACGCCGATCGAGCAGGAGATCAACGGCGTCGACAACATGCTCTACATGTCGTCGCTGTCGACCAACGACGGCAACATGCAGCTGACCGTCACGTTCAAGCTCGGCACCGACCTCGATACCGCCAACGTGCTGGTGCAGAACCGGCTCTCGGTGGCGCAGCCCCGGCTGCCGCCGGACGTGCGCAACCTCGGCGTCACGGTGCGCAAGGCGTCGCCCGACCTCATGATGGTCGTGCACATGCTGTCGCCCAACAACACCTACGACCAGAACTATCTGTCGAATTACATCTATCTAAACATCCGCGACGAGTTGCTGCGGCTCGAGGGCGTCGGCGACATCACGATCTTCGGCGGCAACGAATATGCGCTCCGGATCTGGCTCGACCCCGACAAGATGGCGGCCTACGGCCTGTCCACCACCGACATCGTCAATTCGCTGCAGGAGCAGAACGTCCAGGTGGCGTCGGGCGCATTGGGTGCCCCCCCTGCCCCGGCCTCGAACGCGTTCCAGCTCGTCGTGCAGACCCAGGGGCGCTTCAAGGACATCAACGAGTTCAAGCACGTCATCGTCAAGGCGGCGGCCGGACGACTCGTGCGCATCGAGAACGTCGCCCGGGTGGAACTCGGCCAGCGAGACTATGTCACCCAGTCGTTCCTCAACGCCCAGCCGGCCGTCGGCATCGGCGTGTTCCAGCGCCCCGGCACCAACGCGCTCGCCGCGGCCGATCAGGTGAAGGCCTTGATGGAGCGGGTCAAGAAGGACTTCCCGGCCGACGTCGACTACAAGATCGCCTACAACCCGACCGACTTCATCGCGGCATCGGTCCACGAGGTCTACAAGACGCTGTTCGAGGCCGTGGCGCTCGTCGTCATCGTGGTGCTGGTGTTCCTCCAGAGCTGGCGCACCGCCCTCATCCCGGTCATCGCGATCCCCGTGTCGCTGATCGGCACCTTCGCGGTGATGAAGCTACTCGGCTTCTCGCTGAACAACCTGACGCTGTTCGGCCTCGTTCTGGCCATCGGGATCGTGGTGGACGATGCCATCGTGGTGGTCGAGAACGTCGAACGCAACATGGCCGAGGGCCTGTCGCCGGGCGACGCCGCCCACAAGACCATGGACGAGGTCGGGGGCGCCGTGATCGCCATCGCGCTGGTGCTGTCGGCGGTGTTCATCCCCACGGCCTTCATCCCCGGCATCTCGGGCCAGTTCTACCGGCAGTTCGCGCTGACCATCGCGGCCTCGACCATCATCTCGATGTTCAACTCGCTCACCCTGTCGCCGGCGCTGTGCAAGCTGCTGCTGAAGGCCCATGCCGATCGACGGCCGCCGCGCTTCTTCCTGGCGCGCTTCGGACGCTGGGCCGCCGACACGTTCAACCGCGGCTTCGATGCCATGGCGCGAGGTTATGCCCGGGTGGTGGGCATGCTGACCGGCCGGCTGATCGGCATCGTCGCCATGCTGGCCGTCTATGCCGGCGTGATCGCCGGCGTGCTGCATCTCGCCAACACCACGCCGACCGGCTTTATCCCGCTGCAGGACCAGGGATACCTGATCACCGTGGTCCAGTTGCCATCGGGCGCCGCGCTGGAACGCACCACGGCGGTGGTGCGCGAGGCGGCGCGGCGGGCCGAGATGGTCGATGGGGTGGCCAACGCCGTCATCATCTCGGGGTTCGATGGCGCGACCTTCACCAACACCACCAACGGCGCGGTGATGTTCCTGACCCTGAAGCCCTTCGACGAGCGGGTGAAGTCCGGCCGCAACGCCAATGCCATCCTGGCCGACGTGCTCAAGGCCACGAGCCCGATCCAGGAAGCCCGCATCATCGCGATCCCACCGCCCCCTGTGCGGGGCCTCGGCAACGGCGGTGGCTTCAAGATGCAGGTGCAGAGCCGCCAGAGCTCGGATATCGGCTTCCTCCTCGAAGCCTCCGGCAACATGATCGCGGCTGCCAACAAGGACCCTGCCCTGGCCCGCGTGTTCACCACCTTCGGCAACGACACGCCGCAGCTCTTCCTCGATGTCGACCGCACCAAGGCCCGCATGCTCGACGTGCCTTTGACCAATCTGTTCTCGACCCTGCAGGTGAACCTCGGCGGCGCCTACATCAACGACTTCAATACTTTTGGCCGCATCTACCAGGTCCGGGCCCAGGCCGACGCCCCGTTCCGGCTGGAGACCCAGGACATCGAGCGCCTGAAGGTGCGCTCCGCGGGCGGCGCACTGGTGCCGATGGGGTCGCTGGCGGAGATCCGCACGGTGTCCGGACCGCAGATCGTCCAGCGCTACAACCTGTTCTATTCGGTGCCGGTGCAGGGCGACGTCCGGCCCGGGGTCTCGACCGGGCAATCCCTCGACGCCATGGAGCGCCTCGCCAAGGACACTCTGCCGCCCGGCCTGAGCACCGAATGGACCGACATCGCCTATCAGGAGCGGGCGGCCGGCAACACCGCCATCTACGTGTTCGCGCTCGGCATCGTGCTGGTGTTCCTGGTGCTGGCCGCGCAATATGAATCCTGGGCATTGCCGCTCGCCATCCTGCTGGTGGTGCCGACCGGGGTCTTGGCGGCGCTCGGCGGCGTGCAGCTGCGCGGCCAGGACAACAACATCCTGACCCAGATCGGGCTGATCGTACTGATCGGCCTGGCGGCCAAGAACGCCATCCTGATCGTGGAATTCGCCCATCAGCTCGAAGGCCGAGACGGCCGCGGACCCGTGGCGGCTGCCGTCGAGGCCTGCCGGCTGCGGCTGCGGCCGATCCTGATGACGGCTTTCGCGTTCATCCTCGGGGTGGTGCCGCTAGCCTTGGCGACAGGCCCGGGCGCCGAGATGCGCCAGGCGCTCGGCACGGCCGTGCTGTTCGGCATGCTGGGCGCCACCGTCTTCGGCCTGTTCCTCACGCCGGTGTTCTACGTGGCGATCCGCAAGCTGCAGCTTCTGGTCACGCGTGGGCGGCGCCCGGCGAGGCCGGAAACGGCAGCGTAGCTCCCCTGGAGCCGCGCGCCGCCGCGCGGGACCTCAGAACAAGCCCTGGATGACGCCGTCCCGGTCCACCCCGATGGTTTCGGCGGCCGGGCGGCGCGGCAGGCCCGGCATGGTGACGATGTCGCCGCAGAGCGCGACCACGAAGCCGGCCCCGGCCGACAGCCGCACGTCGCGCACCGGAAGCGTGAAGCCCTGGGGTGCTCCGACCAAGGCCGGATCGGCCGAAAAGCTGTAGGGCGTCTTGGCCATGCAGACCGGCAGGGCGCCGAAACCCTCGGCCTCGAAGCGGGCGAGTTTCTTGGCCGCGACCGGCGCCAGGACCACGCCGTCGGCCCGATAGATCTCGCGGGCTATCGTCTCGATCTTGCTCGCCAGCGGCAGGGCGTCGGCGTAGAGCGGCGCGAAGCGGGCCTCGCCCGATCGGGCCAGTGCCGCCACCGCCTCGGCGAGGCCGAGTGCCCCCGCCCCACCCTCGGCCCAATGGCGGCAGAGATGCACGCCCACTCCGAGCACCTCGCAGCAATCGGTCAACACGCCGACTTCCGCCTCGGTATCGGCCGTGAAGTGGTTGATCGCGACCACGACCGGTACGCCGAACTTGCGGACGTTCTCGACGTGCCGCACCAGGTTGGCCGAACCCCGCCGCACGGCATCGCGGTCGGGCCGGCCGAGGTCGGCCTTCGCGACACCGCCATGCATCTTCAAGGCCCGCACCGTGGCCACCACGACGGCAGCGTCCGGCGACAGCCCGGCCGAGCGGCATTTGATGTCGAAGAACTTCTCCGCCCCGAGGTCGGCACCGAAGCCGGCTTCGGTGACGACGTAGTCGGCGAGGCGCAGGGCCGTGTCGGTCGCGACGACCGAATTGCAGCCATGCGCGATATTGGCGAAAGGCCCGCCATGGACCAGCGCCGGCGACCCTTCGATGGTCTGCACGAGGTTGGGTTGGAAGGCATCGCGCAGCAGCGCCGTCATGGCGGAGGTCGCCTTCAGGGCCGCGGCCTCGATGTTGACGCGGGCGAAGCTCTGCCCCACCACCATGCGGGCGAGCCGCGCTTCGAGATCGGCGAGCGAGCCCGCGAGGCAGAAGGCCGCCATGGTCTCGGACGCCACGGTGAGGTCGAAGCCGTCCTGGCGCGCCGCGCCGTTGTTGCCGAGCCCCACCACGACGTCGCGGAGCGCGCGGTCGTTGATGTCGAGCGCCCGCCGCCAGGTGACGCGGGCCGGGTCGATGCCGAGCGGGTTGCCCCAGTAGATGTGATTGTCGATCATGGCCGACAGTAAGTTGTTGGCGGCCGTGAGGGCGTGGAAGTCGCCGGTCAGGTGGAGGTTGATCTCGTCCTGCGGCACCACCTGGGCCAGGCCTCCGCCGTTGGCGCCGCCCTTCTGTCCGAAACACGGGCCCAGCGAAGGCTCGCGAAGGCAGATCACCGTCGGGCGGCCCGACAGGTTGAGGGCGTCGCCGAGCCCGATCGTGGTGGTGGTCTTGCCCTCGCCGGCCGGCGTCGGGCTGATGGCTGTAACCAGGATGAGCTTGCCGCGCCGTTCGGGCAGGGCCGCGATGGCCGCGAGGCTCACCTTGGCCTTGTAGGGCCCGTAACGGTAGAGGGCATCCGGCCCGAGCCCGGCGCGGGCTCCGATGGCCTCGATGGGCTGCAGCACCGCGCGGCGTGCGATCTCGGAATCTGACGCCACGGCTCAGGCCCCGGCCATCGTCGATCGGCCCCGCCCGGCCCACGTCTTCTCCCGCATGCTCCCGCGCCCCGCATCCCGTTTCCGATGTGCGAGACCTAGCCGATGACGGGTGCCGGCGCTACGGGCTCCCGGCACTCGGCGGGATCGCGGGAGTCCGCCGTCAGGTCCCGGTCCTGCGCGGACCCTTCATAAGGTCGCCCGTGCTCGAGTTCCGAAGGCCCTCGCTCACGCCGTGGCCTGCAGGCCACCCATCCTGCCGGCCGCGATCGGCGCCGCCGGGATCGGCTCCTGGATCAGGGTCCAATAGCCGGCCGCCGCCACCAGCGCGATCACGGCGCCGGTGATGAAGGCCAGCGAGAAATGCCCGGTCCCCTGCACGATGAAGCCCGTGACGGTGGGGGCGAGCGCGCCGCCGATGTAGCCGCCGAAATTCTGCATGGCGCCGAGCGAGGCCGTGCAGTTCGCAGGCGCCGCCACCGAGGCCATGGCCCAGGCCGAGGACGAGCAGAGATAGACCAGGAACAGCGAGGCCGAGATGCAGGCGATGGACAGCGTATCGCTCGGGGTCTCCGCCGCCACCACGGTGAAGAAGGCCGTCAGCACCAGCGACGACGCCATGGGGATTTTGCGGCTGCGGATCGGGTCGATGCCACGCCGGATCAGGATGTCGACGAGCCGCCCGCCGAAGACGCCGCCCGCCACCCCGAACGCGAAGGGAATGGCAGCCACCCAACCCGTCTTGCCGATGGTGAAGTGGCGCTCGATCTCGAGGTAGCTCGGCAGCCAGGCCGTATAAAGCCAAGTCACGTAGATGCAGCCGAAGTAGCCCATGATCATGCCCCAGGTGGTGCGATAGGCGAAGAGCCGCTTCCAATCGCTCCAGGTCACGCGCGAGGCCGCACCCGGCGCATCCCCCTCGCCGAGGAAGGCGCGCTCGCCGGCGTCGAGGTCGACCTCGCGCGGGTTGCGGAACACGACATAGACCGCGGCCGCCAGCACCAGCCCGGCCACCCCCATGGTCACGAACATGGCCCGCCAGCCGAAGCTCAGCATGATGGCAGTGAGCAGCGGCAGCGCGATGAAGCTGCCGAGCGAGGAGGCGCAATTCCAGATGCCGGTCGCGGTGCCGCGCTGGCGGATGTTGAACCAATCCCGCGAGACGCGGGCGCAGGTCGGAAAATGCGGCGCCTCGCCGGCCCCGAGCACGATGCGGGCACCGACGAACTGCCAGAAGGACGTCACGGCGCCGCCCAGCATCTGGCCGAGCGACCAGCAGGTGAGGCCGATCGTCAGCATCAGCCGCGGCCCGAGGCGGTCGGCCAGGGCGCCCGCCGGCAGCTGCGAGAACGCATAGGCCCAGAGGAAGGCCGACAGGAGCAGGCCCATGTCGGGTATCGTCAGCCCGAGGTCCTGGCGGATCAGTGGATTGGCGACCGCCAGCGTGGCGCGGTCCACGTAGTTGATGACCCCGGCCGTGACCAGGAGGGCCAGCGAGACCGTCTGGATACGTTTCAAGCGCGGCGTGGCGACGAGTTCGGCCATGAGCGTCCTCCCTGATTCGGGCGCCATGGGCGGGCGCTCCAGTCCGACCGGCCATTGTCGGCTCGTGTCGAACGAACCGTCATTCTGCACCGATTCCGCTCGGGCGGAAGGGCTTATCGGCCTCGAGGTTGCGCGTCGCGGCCCGGCGAGGCATCGAAACGCCTCACGGTCGACACGATGGCGGGCACCCCCGGGCACCGCCATCGGGCTCGACGGGTCGTGACGGCGGTGCTGGCCCCGGTCGTGCTGGGGTGGTCTGTGAGCAGCGCCCGTGGAAGGTCGGCCGCGATCATGATAGGTTCCGGCCATGACCGCTGCCGCCGATCCCGTCATGACCCGCTTCCGCACCGCACTCGACGAGGCCTATGGGGCGCGGATTGAGCGCGTCATCACATGATCCCGAGAGAACGCAGATGGCCTGAGCCGCCTTACTTTTCTATGATGGTGACGGTATTTTTGTTGCTCCAACTATCGGCAGTGTCAATAATTGTATTGGGGAATAATGCCTCTGTTCTGACAAAATATAAGATAATTGATGCTATTATAATTCCTGTATACTATAACTCCTTTATTCAAAGCGGCGGATCTGTCGAAGATGCTGTTGAAGTGAACATATGTGTGAACTTGTCGTTATTTTTATGTGCTTTCTACATTTTCGTTCGAATAATTTGGGAAATACGATCCGGAAGTACTCAGGTACGAAAGAAACATTATTCTGCTAAAGTGGCAGTTATTTTTATTCTGAGTGTGTCGATATTTGCAACAATGAGATTTGGCAAGTCGATGGGACTTTTTGATTTATCGGTAAGCAAACATTTACTGTTTAATGTTGCCGAGATCGCCTTGTATTTTGGAGGGCTTACGATCATGCTGTGCGAATTGATGTGTCAGCAAATCGCTAGCGTCCGATCCCGGTAAGAGTGCGACTGACTATCAAAGCCGAATAGGAGTGACGCATGGCTGATACAACAGATGCCAAAGAGCAAACCCCTGCCGGCCCGGCGATTGCTGCGGTTGCAGGCGCAAGCGACGGTATGATCGGCGGAGCCGGCTGTTCGGCGCGCGCGCGGGGATGCGCGATGCTTAAGGCGGGGCTATCGACGGACGACTCCGCGGCTGTTCGGCGCGCGCGCGCGGGGATGCGCGGCCCGACTCGGACTACGACGTGGCGGTGTTCCTGAAGGATTTTCGGGCCTTCGCGGATGAGCTGACCGCGCTGGTCGATATCGAGACCGACCTGCTCCGGGACACCGGGGCCGTGATCAACGCACTGCCGCTGGGCGCAGGCACCTATCGAGACCGGACGGGATTCATGGCCGAGGTGCGCCGCGACGGGCTGGATCTATGAGGCCCGAAGCTGAGGATCACCTTGGTCGAGTACGCGTCGAGCGACGACGCGAGAAAAGCCTCGTCCTACAAGCTCGCTCGGTTGGCCGCTCGCTGCGCCTGCTACGCAGCATTTCGTGCACTGAAGCCCTCATTGTCGAGCGCACCGGCAAAGTTGCTGAGACACTCAAGAGCCTCTGAGACCGACCTGGAGATTGGCGTCGCCGAGGCGCTGGAAGGGTCGCCTTCCCACCCCGGCGCGCGGGAGGTTGCGGCAGCGGCAGCGGTCCCGGGATGGCAGATTTGGTTGGCGCTGCGCCGCCGTCCCCTCTAAGCTGCATGGCAGACCATCGTCCGCAGCATTGGTTTCCAGGAGCCTTCCATTCCGACGACCCCTGCTCCGACCACACTGCCGGACATCCTCAGGATCGAGGATCTGAGGGTCGGCTTCGCCATGCAGGGCGGCGCCGCCGAAGTCGTCTCGGGCGTGACGTTCCGTGTTCCGGCCGGCAAGACCGTGGCTCTGGTGGGCGAGTCGGGATCGGGCAAGACCGTGATCTCGCAGACCGTCATGGGCCTCCTGCCCCGGAACGGCCTGGTGCTCGGCGGACGCATCATGTTCACCGACCCCAGGAATCCCGCGGCGCCGGTCGATCTCGCGACGTTGCGGCGGGACGGACCCGAGATCCGCGCGCTGCGGGGCAGCCGCATGGGGATGATCTTCCAGGAGCCGATGTCGTCGCTGTCGCCGGTCCACACCATCGGCAGCCAGATCCGCGAAGCATTGATCCTGCATCGGCAGGTCACCAAGGAGGAGCAGCGCGACGAGGTCCGCCACATGCTGGGGCTCGTGGGATTCAAGGATCCCAAGCGCGCCTACAAGATGTATCCCTTCGAGTTGTCAGGCGGGCTCCGCCAGCGCGCCATGCTGGCGATGGCGCTGATCTGCCGGCCGGCGCTGCTCATCGCCGACGAACCCACCACGGCGCTGGATGTCACGATCCAGGCCCAGGTGCTCAACCTCATGCGCGATCTCCAGAGCGAGCTCGGCATGGCGATCCTGCTGATCACCCATGACCTCGGGGTGGTGGCCAACATGGCCGACGAGGTCGTGGTCGTGTATCATGGCGAGATCACCGAGGCCGGTACGGCCTCCGACATCTTCCGGCGACCGCAGCACCCCTACCTCAAGGCCCTCCTGAAGGCGCTGCCGCATTTCGACATGAAGCGCGACGAACGCCTCGTCGCATTGCGCGACAGCGGCGCCGACCTCCACGCGCTGGTGCCGTTGCGCAAGGCGGGCTCGGCTGCCCAGACGGCCCCGCTGCTCAGCATCCGCAACCTCCGCAAGTCTTTCACCATCAAGCGCGGGGGTCTGATCGGGACGCGCCGCGACAGCGTGGTCGCGGTCGACGACGTCAGCTTCGACATCCACCGCGGCGAGTGCCTCGGCCTCGTTGGCGAGAGCGGCTGCGGCAAGACGAGCCTCAGCAAACTGATCATGCGGGCCATGAAGCCCGACCGCGGTTCCATCGTGTTCAACGACGGCATCCAGGACACCGACGTGCTGGCCTTGCGGGGCCGGGCGCTGCGCGCGTTCCGCCCGCGCCTGCAGATGATCTTCCAGGATCCCGTGTCGTCCCTCTCGCCCCGGATGACGGTGTTGAACATCATCCGCGAACCCCTGGAGATCCACGACCTGGGGAACACGCCCGAGCAGATGGCCCGGGTCGGCGACCTGATGGCGGCCGTCGGGCTCGACCGGCGGTTCCTCAACCGCTACCCGCACAGCTTCTCGGGCGGGCAGCGCCAGCGCATCTCGATCGCCCGCACCCTGGCCATGAACCCCGACCTGATCATCTGCGACGAACCCGTTTCGGCGCTCGACGTCTCGGTGCAGGCCCAGGTGCTGAACCTGCTCAAGGACCTGAAGAAGGAACTCGGCCTCACCTATCTGTTCATCTCGCACAACCTCGCCGTCGTCGACTATATCGCGGATCGGATCGCGGTGCTGGCGCATGGCCGCATCGTCGAGATCGCGCCGCGCCACCTGTTGTTCTCGAAACCGGTGCATTCCTACACCAAGGCCCTGATGCGCGCCGTTCCCTATCCCGACCTCGACCGGCCGCTGGACCTGAGGCTCATCGCCGGCGGCAGCGCCTCCGACCCCGCCGTCTGGGCGCCGGAGTTCCGCGACGAGGGCGACCCCGCGAGCCTCGTGCCGCTCGACCTCGGCGAGGGCCATTTCGTGCTGGCCCGTCCGAGTGTGGACCGGCGGGAGCTGATGGCGTCGTGAGGTCCCTGGCCGCCATCCTGGGCCTCGCCTTGCTGCTGTCGGCCGGTTCTGCCTGGGCCGATGATGCCGCACCGGCACCCGGCTCAGGCACGGCCGAACAGGCGGCCCTGGTCGAAACTCCGTTCTTCAACGATCAGGTCGCGTCCGGCAAGCTGCCACCCGTCGCCGAGCGATTGCCGAAAGTTCCGCGCATCATCGATCTCCCTGCGCTGAAGCGCGAGATCGGCCGGCCCGGCGGAACCTGGCGCATGCTGATGGGCGACCAGCGCGACCTGCGCATGATGACGGTCTATTCCTATGCGCGGCTCGTGGTGTTCGACGAGAAGCTCCAGGCGGTGCCGGACATCCTGCAGGGCCTCGACAACCAGGACGACCGGGTGTTCACATTGCACCTTCGCCCGGGTCATCGATGGTCGGATGGGCAACCTTTCACGGCCGAGGACTTCCGCTATTACTGGGAGGACGTGGCCAACAATGCGAAGCTTTCGCCCTCGGGTCCGAATCTGGCCCTGATGGCGGCCGGCAAGCCGCCGAAGTTCGAGGTGCTGGATCCGCTGACGGTTCGCTATAGCTGGGCCGATCCGAACCCGGGCTTCGTGCCGGCCATCGCGGCAGCGCAGCCCATGTACATCTTCATGCCGGCCCACTACCTCAAGCAATTCCACGTCAAATATGCCGATAAAGACAAGCTCGACAAGCTCGTCAAGGCCGCTAAAGTCTCAAGCTGGTCGTCGCTTCACGAACGCAAATCCCGGCAATATCGCCCAGAAAATCCCGAGCTGCCCAGTCTCGATCCTTGGGTCAACACCACGGCACCGCCGGCGGAATTGTTCCGTTTCGACCGGAACCCGTATTATCACCGGATTGATACTGCGGGGCACCAACTACCCTATTTCGACCACGTGACGATGACTCTCGGTACGATCAACCTTATCCCGGCCAAGGTGGTGGCCGGAGAAGCGGACCTCCAGGCGCGTTACCTGAACTTCGAGGACTACACCTTCCTCAAGGCCGGCGAGAAGGTGCATCATTACGATGCCCGGCTGTGGGAGCAGGGACAGGGTGCCTTCGCGGCCCTGTTCCCCAACCTCAATGCCAAGGACCCCGTATGGCGGGCGCTGATGCGCGACGTACGGTTCCGGCGCGCGCTGTCGCTCGGCATCAACCGGTCCGACATCAACCACGTCATCTTCTTCGGCTTGGCGCGCGAGAGCGGCGACACCGTGCTGCCGCAAAGTCCGCTGTTCAAGCCCGAACTCGCGACCGATTATACGGGCTACGATCCGGCCAAGGCCAATGCGTTGCTCGACGAGGCCGGCCTCGGCAAGCGGGACCGCGACGGCGTTCGGCTGCTGCCCGACGGACGCAGGGCCGAGATCACCGTGGAGACCTCGGGCGAGAACCAGCTCTTCACCGACATCCTGGAGCTCATCGGCGGCGATTGGGCCAAGCTCGGCATCCGGACCTTCGCGCATCCATCGCATCTCGACATCTTCCGCCAGCGCATCGCCAGCGGCGACACCGTCATGTCGATCGACCGCGGCATGGACAATGCCGTGCCGACGCCCGAATTCGAGCCGAGCGCCCTGGCCCCCACCACCGATTCCCAATATCAGTGGCCGAACTTCGGCCTCTACGTCCAGTCGTCGGGCCACGAGGGGCAGGCTATCGACATGCCCGAGGTCCAGAAACTGGAGGACCTGTACCACGACTGGCGCCATGCCTCGAACGTCGACGAACAGCGCAACATCTGGAGCGAGATGCTGCAGATCAACGTCGACCAGCAGTTCAGCATCGGGGTCGTGAACGGCACGCGACAGCCCGTCGTCGTCTCGCGCCGCATGCGGAACGTGCCTCAGACGGGCCTTTTCTCGTTCGAGCCGGGGTCGTTCTTCGGCGTCTACATGCCGGATACCTTCTTCTACACCGATCCACCGAAAAGCTGACGGTATGACCTCGCGGGGGAGCGCCTTTCGATGCTGAAATATCTGGTCAGGCGCGTGCTGATCATGGTGCCGACGCTGCTGATCACCAGCGCCCTGATCTTCACGGTGATGAGTGCCTCGCCGACCGATTATTTCACCAATCTCGTGTCCGAGATGCAGGCCCAAGGCGAGAAGGTCGACACGGCGCGCGTGGAATTCCTCAAGAGGGAATACGGCTTCGACAAGCCACCGGCCGAGCGCTACCTCTGGTGGGTGGGCGGCCTGCTGCACGGCGATTTCGGTTATTCCTTCGAGTATCAGCTCCCGGTCCGGCAGGTGGTGGGCGACCGCGTGTGGCTGACCATCCTCCTGTCGTTCTCGACCATCGTGTTCACCTGGCTCGTGGCCTTCCCGATCGGCATCTACTCGGCCACCCATCAATATTCATGGGGCGACTACGGCCTGACCACTCTGGGCCTCCTCGGCCTCGCCATCCCGCACTTCCTGCTGGCGCTGATCTTTCTTTATTTCTCGAACCAGTGGTTCGGCCTGTCGATCGGCGGGTTGATGGATCCGAAATACTTCGACCAGCCGATGAGCTGGGCCAAGATAACGTCCATCCTCAGCCATTTGTGGATCCCGGTCATCATCATCGGCACGGCCGGTACCGGCAGCATGATCAGGGCGGTACGGGCCAACCTGCTCGAGGAATTGCACAAGCAATATGTCGTGACGGCGCGCTCCAAAGGGCTGCACCCGATGCGGGTGCTCTTCAAATACCCGTTCCGCATGTCGCTTAACTTCTTCATCTCGGACATCGGCTCGATCCTGCCTTCCGTCATCTCGGGCGGCGAACTCGTGGCCATCGTGCTGTCGCTGCAGACCACGGGGCCGCTCCTGATCCGGGCGCTGCAGAGCCAGGATATCTATCTCGCGGGCTCGTTCCTCATGCTGCTGTCGACCCTGACCGTCTTGGGCGTGCTCGTCTCCGACGTGGCGCTGGCCTTTCTCGATCCGCGCATCCGCATGCAAGGGGGAGCCACCAAGTGAACCTTCCCGTCACCCTTCCGGCGCCGGGCCCCGGCCCGGCGCCGGTCTCCGGCGCGGCACCGGTCTCCGGCGCAACGCTCGCGCACTATGTTTCCGACAAGCCCTTCGACGTCGGCGCCGTCACGAGGCTGACACCCGCCCAGGAGCGTATCTATTTCGCGTCGCAATGGCGGCTGATGTGGTGGAAGTTCAAGCGGCACCGCATGGCGGTCGTCTCCAGCATCTTCCTGGCCCTCATCTACAGCACGCTGCCGATGTCGGAGTTTCTGGCGCCCTACGACGCCAGTACCCGCAATACGGATTTCATTCGGGCGCCGCCGCAATCCGTACATCTGTTCCACGCCGGGCAGTTCGTCGGACCTTACGTCTACGGGCTCGATTACCACCTCAACATGGACAATCTGCGGCGCGAGTACACGGTCGACCGCAGCCATGTCGACAAGCTTCGTTTCTTCTGCCACGGCGACCCCTACATGTTCTGGGGCCTGGTGCCCGCCGACACGCATCTGGTCTGCCCGGCCGAGAACGCGCCCTTCTTCCTGTGGGGCTCGGACCGGCTCGGGCGAGACCTGTTCTCGCGCATCATCTACGGGGCGCGGATCTCCCTCACCATCGGCCTCATCGGTATCTCGATCTCGTTCCTGCTCGGCATCACGATCGGCGGCCTCGCGGGATATTACGGCGGAGTGTTCGATCTGTTGAGCCAGCGCCTGATCGAGGTCATCCATTCGATCCCGCATATTCCGATCTTCCTGGCTCTGGCCGCCATCATGCCAGCCTCCTGGAGCCCGATGCTGGTCTATTTCGGCATCACGCTGATCCTCGGCATGATGGACTGGACCGGCCTCGCCCGCGCGGTTCGGGCCAAGCTGTTCTCGCTCCGCGAGGAGGATTACGTGCTGGCGGCCCAATTGATGGGCGCCCGCACGCCGCGCATCCTGCTGCGGCACCTGATCCCGGGCTTCATCAGCCACCTCATCGCCTCCGCCACCATCACGATCCCGGCCATGATCCTCGGCGAAACGGCCCTGTCGTTTCTGGGACTCGGCCTGAGACCGCCGATCGTATCCTGGGGCGTGATGCTGAACGAGGCCCAGAACATGAACGTGGTGGCGCTCTATCCCTGGTTGCTGCTTCCGGTGGCGCCCGTGATCCTCGTCATCCTGGCGTTCAACTTCATGGGTGACGGGCTGCGCGACGCGGCCGACCCCTACTCGACGTGACGTCGCGTCGTTGCGGATCGCCTTCTACGCGCCCCTCAAGGCGCCGGATCATCCGGTGCCGTCCGGCGACCGCGAGATGGCCCGGCTCCTGATAGCGGCGTTGCGGACCGGCCGGCATCAGGTGGACCTCGCGTCGGGGTTCCGCTCGTTCCTGCCGTCGCCCGAACCCGCGAGGATGCGGCAGGTGGAGGCCGACGCGGTGCGGGAAGCCGATCGGCTCGGTGCGGCCTGGCAGGCCGCGGGCCCGCCCGACCTGTGGTTCTGCTACCACCCCTACTACAAGGCTCCCGACCTCCTGGGGCCGATGCTGGCGTCCCGCTTCGGCCTGCCGACCGTGGCGGCCGAGGCCTCCCACGCGGGCAAGCGTGCCGCGGGACCCTGGGCGGACTGGCACGCGCGGAACGAGGCGGCGGTCGGGGCCGCGAAGCTGCACGTCTGCTTCACGCCCCGCGATGCCGAGGGCCTCGCCGGGTTGGTCGCCCGGGAGCGTATCGCGTTGCTGCCGCCCTTCATCGCCGCCGGCCCGTTCGGTGCCGTGAGGCGGGCATCGGCCGGCGGCACCGTCGAGCTCGTGACGGTCGCCATGATGCGGCACGGCGACAAGGTCCGATCCTACCGCTTCCTGGCCGAAGCGCTCGCGGCGTTACCACCCGCCCTCGACTGGCGCCTGACAATCGTGGGTGATGGGCCAGATCGGGACGCCGTCGAGACGATGTTTCGCACCCTGTCGACCGCCAGGCTCGTCTGGGCCGGCGAGCGCAGTGCCGCGGGAGTCGCACGGGTGCTGGCCGGCTCCGACCTCTATGTGTGGCCCGGTTTCGGCGAAGCCTACGGGATGGCCTATCTTGAGGCCCAGGCGGCCGGGCTGCCGGTGCTGGCCATGGATTGCGGCGGGATCGCGAGCGTGGTGGTGGAGGGCGAGACTGGGCTACTGACGCCCGAGGGCGACCTGCCGGCCTATGCGGCGGCGCTGGCCCACCTGATCGCCGATCCTGCCCTGCGCGACCGCCTCGGGGCCGCCGGACGCCGCATGGTCCGGGAGGAGCGGACGGTGGGAGGCGCTGCCAGGCAGTTATCGGCCGCGCTCGATGCGCTGACACGCGGGAAACTTTGCGACGCGGCCCCGACCCGAGACATGGGCGCACCGCATGACGAGATCCTGGCTGTCGGCAAGGTGATGCCGGCACCCAGGGGTGCAAGGTGCTGAGATGTGATGACGAACCGGTCGAGCCCGATCGAGGCAAGCCAGCAGTGTCTCAAGCGCTCCACAGCGCGACAAACTGATCGGAACCTCGATCGCGGACGTCATCAGGGCCAGCGGTCATGAGCACCGGGTCAACAGGCCGGACACATGACTGCAACCCGACCGTACAACGTCACTTTCCACTTGCATCGCAGGGGCCGTCCACACATGAGACACCACTGGTTGACCCGAACTGTTGCGGCGGCCTTGAGGGCCGTGGTAGCGTGATGCTCCCAAGCTAAGGACGATACTACCTTGAAGGTCGAACTTCCGCTTGATGCGGCTCAGTGGGTCGAGGCCGAACTCGCTTCCGGTCGGTTCCACACGGCTGAGGACGCCATCCGGCATGCCGTTTGTCAGGTCAAACTTGCCGACTTTCGCGCAGAACTCGAGGCGGCCGAAACCGAAGGCGGCAGCTTTGCGACCGATGACGTACGCCGCCATGTGCGCGAGCATCTCGACGAGTTGGCCTGATCGTCCTTCGATACCGCGCTGATGACGGCCTGCGCAGTCATCTGTACATCGTTCACGTCGTGAGCGGCAGGCGCGATCTGGAGCCCTATATCAGATCCCCAGAGGGCCGAGACCTATCGGATGTCTGATCGTACCGGCGCGTCGGACAGCGCGGAAATTGCAGATCCGACCTGGAACGCCGTCTTGGAGGCTCTCGACCGTGCACATGACATTGGTCGCAGGATCCAGGTCTGGCTGCGCGACGATGACTGCGTGGCCGTGACGCCGGCTCTGGACCGTCTGGCGGCGCTCTGCACCACGGCCGGGATGCCGATCCTGCTGGCCGTGATCCCGGAGCCGGCCGAGCCGGGCTTGGCGGACTGGGTCGCGGTTCACCCGGCCGTCACGCCCTGCCAGCACGGTTTCGCGCACCGCAACCACGCCGCGCCCGACGAACGAGCGCGCGAACTCGGCGGCACCCGGCCCGTCGAATGCGTGCTCGACGAGCTGGCGCGCGGGCGCGCCAAAATGCAGGCCCTGTTCGGCCTGCGCCTGTCCGACATCCTGGTGCCACCCTGGAACCGCATCGATGCCGACATTGTGGCTCACCTCCCGGGCCTGGGTTTCACGGCGCTGTCGACCTGCGGCCCGACGCCGGAGCAGCCGGCCGGCATCCGGCGCCTCGACAGCGACCTCGACATCATCGACTGGCGCCATGGCCGGATCGGCCGCGCCCCCGACGACCTGTCACGCAAGCTCGCCGGGCTCGTCGACCGGCAGAACGTCGTCGGCATCCTGACCCATCACCTCGCCCACGACGCCACTGCCTGGGCGGCGCTCGAACAGATGCTCGGCCAGTTCCGCACCCATCCGGCGGTGCGGTTCGCGGACGCGGCGGCGCTGCTCGGGTAAACGAACCTCACCCGCCGACCCGGCTCCCCCGGCCGTAGAGCAGCAGCATGGCGAGGATCACCGCGCCGTAGATGACCTGCCGTCCCGCATCGGGGATCTGCATGACCGACAGGATCGATTGCAGGAGCGTGATCAGGATGACGCCCGCCGTGGTGCCGAGATAGGAGCCCCGGCCGCCCAGGATCGAGGTGCCGCCCAGCACCACGGCCGCGATGGCCGGCAGGAGGTAGCTGTCGCCCATGCCCTGGTAGGCCTTGCCCGAATAGCCGGCCAGCAGGGTTCCTGAGAGGGCCGAGAGGCCGCCCGACAGAGCGAAGGCGCCGAGCACGACGCGACGGGTACGGATGCCCGACAGGTAGGCGGCCCCTTCCCGGTTGCCGATGGCGTAGACGGCCCGGCCGAAGGTGGTGCGGCCGAGCAGGAACAGCGTCGCGGCACCCACCGCGAGCCAGATCCAGACCGCGTTGGGGATGGCCGCCACGGCATGGCCGGTGGCGAGGTCGTGCATCAGCGGGGTCGCCATGTCCTGCGGGGCCGAGCCCCCGGTCTTCAGCACCATCAGGCCCTGCGCCACGGCGTTGATGCCGAGCGTGAAGATCATCGAGGGAACCCGCAGGTAGGCGACACCGAGCCCGTTGACGACGCCGAAGCCGACCCCGCAGAGCACGCCGAAGGGGATCGCCAGGGCCGCGCCGAGGGCGCCGTGGCCGGCCGCGGTGGTCGACATCATGCCGCCCACTGTGACGATCCAGGGTACCGACAGGTCGATCTGGCCCAGCAGCACCACCACCATCATGCCGGTTGCCACCAGGGCCAGAAAGGCCCCCACCTGCAACTGCTGGAGCAGGTAGTCGGGCGACAGGAAGCTCGTCGAATAGAGACTACCCACGGCCAGCAGCGCCAGGATGCAGCCGAAGGCCGTCGCGACTGCCGGGTCCACACGACGCAGGGCAGCGGGGATGCGGGAGGGGGCTGGCTCGAGCCTCTGCGTCATGGCCCGAACAGCTCCAGCCGGTTGCGCAACCTCAAGAGACGCAAGGAGCCCAGGCACACGGCCCCGAGCAGCACGAGGCCGAGGAACAGCGGCTGCCAAAGGGGATCGAGGTCGAACACGAAGAGCAGGTCGTTGATGGTGCGGAAGATCAGCGCCCCGAAGATGGCGCCGACGGCGCTCCCCGAACCGCCGAACAGCGACACGCCGCCGATCACCACGGCCGCGATGGAATTCAGCGTATAGGTCGAGGCGTTGGTGGCCGAGGCCTCGCCCGAATAGGTGAAGAACGCCAGCATCAGCCCGCCCATGGCGGCGAAGAGCCCGGCTAGGCCGTAGGCGAGGAGCCGGGCGCGGCGGATCGGCAGGCCCGACATATAGGCCGAGCCCTCCGACGATCCGACCGCGTAGACGGCCCTGCCCCAGACGGAGCGCCGGAACGGCACCCAGATCAGCAGCATTACGCCGGCCAGCACCACTGCGCTGGTCGGGATACCGCCGGGGAGCTGACCCGTCACGGCGTCGGCGAAGTCGGGCGCGACGTCGCCCCCCGGCTGCGGACGCAGCGCCAGGGCGAGGCCGAAATAGATGGCGCCCGTGGCGATGGTGGCGACGATCGGCTGCAGGCGCCCGTAGATCACCAGGGCGCCGTTGACGAGCCCGCACGCGGCCCCGGCCGCCAGCACGCCGACGGCGCCGAGGGCCACGGCCCAGGGCGGACCCGCGACGATCCAGGACGCCAGGCAGTCGGCCAGGATGAACACGGCCCCGACCGACAGGTCGATGCCGGCTGTCAGCACCACGAAGCACTGGCCCACCGCCACGAAAGCCAGGAGCACGCCCTTGTTGGCGGCCGTCTGCACCACGTTGGCGCTGAAGCCGGCCGGGTGATTGCCGACGTAGAGCGCAAAGATCAGCACGAAGACCAGCACGGCCGAGAGCGTCGCGGCATTGTCGCGGAAGCGGTAGCGCCAATCCGTCACGCCACCGCCTCCATGTTGAGGGCGCTCGCCACCAGCGCGTGCTCGGTGATGCCCTGGCCTTCGAGTTCGCGCACGATCCGCCCGTCGTAGACCACGAGAACACGATCGCAGCAGCCGATCAGCTCCGCGTAGTCGGTGGAATAGAGCAGGATGGCGGCGCCCTCGTCGGCCAACTGGCGCAAGAGCCGGTAGATCTCCTGCTTGGTGCCGACGTCGATGCCGCGCGTCGGATCGTTGAGCAGGATGATGGCCGGGGCCGTCATCAGCCATTTGGCGATGACGACCTTCTGCTGGTTGCCGCCCGAAAGCGCCGCCACCGGCGTGCGGCTGCCCGCCGACTTGATGGCCAGCAGCTTCGTCATGTCGCCGATCGCGCCTCGCTCGGCCTTGCGGTCGATCACGCCGGCCCGTGACAGACGGTCGAGCGACGCGAAGCTCAGGTTGGCGCCGACCGACATGGGCAGCATCAGGCCTTCGGTCTTGCGGTCCTCGGGGATCAGCGCGATGCGGTTGCGGCGGCTCTTGGCGTCCGAAGGACTGCGGAGCGACACGGAGCGGCCGTCGACCAGTACCTCGCCGGTCGTGCCGCGCAGGACACCGAACAGCGCCAGCAGGAGTTCGCGCTGGCCCTGCCCGTCGAGCCCGCCGAGCCCCACGACTTCGCCGGGCCTCACCTGGAGCGAGATATCGTGGAGCCGCGGCGCCCAGCCGAGCCGGCGCACCTCGAGTGTTGGCGTGCGGTCGGCCGGCACGGGTGGGGATTTCGGCGGATAGGCGTGGCTGTATTCGCGGCCGATCATCATCTCGACGACCTCGCGGTCGGAGCGCCCGCGGTTGGCAAAGGTGTCGACGTGGCGGCCGTTGCGGAACACCGAGCAATCATCGGCGAGTTCGGCGATCTCGGCCATGCGGTGCGAGATGTAGACCAGCGCCGTACCGCCTGCCCGCAGCTCCTTCAGCACTCGGAACACGCGTTCGACGTCGCGCGCCGCAAGCGCCGAGGTGGCCTCGTCGAGGATGAGCAGGCGCGGCGCCCGGACCAGCGCCTTGGCGATCTCGACGAGTTGCCGGCGCGACAGGGCAAGATCGCGCACCAGCGCCATGGGATGGATGTGCTCGGCGCCGGCGCGCTGGAGCGCCTCCTCGGCCAGGCGCCGCTGCCGCCGGCGATCGATCAGGCCGAAGCGCTGCGGCGGCTCGGCGATCAGGATGTTGTCGGCCACCGACAGGTCGGGGACGAGCGACAGTTCCTGGAAGATGCACACGATGCCGACCGCGTTGGCGGCTGCCGGATCGGGGAATCGCACCGGGATGCCGTCGAGCGCCATGGTGCCGCGGTCGGGCTGAACGACGCCCGCCATGCACTTGATGAGGCTCGATTTGCCGGCGCCGTTCTCGCCCAGCACCGCGTGGATGCGCCCCGCCGCGATCGTCAGGTCCACACCCTCCAGCGCCCGGACGCCGCCATAGCGCTTGCAGATCCCGGTCATGCGGAACAGGGGTGCCGTCACATGCTTCTTTCGCCGGCAGGATAAGGCAGCACGGCGCAGCGGAGTCGGTCGATGGAAGACGGCGGGGCGCCCCAAGTGCCTTCATCCATCGCGGCTGCGCGGCGGTGTCTCCTCCCGCACGCGGGCGGAGGGCGCGACCGCCGACGCGTTCCCTCGTGGGCCAAAGTGTGCATCGCGGAGGCCGCTCCCCCGTGGACGATGAGCCCCTCTGCCTTACTGATTCGCCTCGGAGCGCCCCATGATCTCCTGTGCCGTGAAGTTGATGCCGCAGGTCGGGAAGGAATTCCCCACGAAGAAGTTGTCGGTCTGGTCCGGGAAGACGTTGACGCCGGCCTTGAAGTCGGGATCCTCGACATGGGCCAGCGGCAGACGGACCGATTGTGGCACCACCTCGCCGTCGAGCGCCGCCAGCGCGGTCTTGATCGCCACCGCGACCTGGGCCGGGCCGGTTCCACCCGAAGCGCAATCGAGACCCTTCGGTTGATCGGTCAGGCAGAGCTTGCGAAAGCCGTTCTCGGTCTCGGCACCGGCCGGCACCAGCGGGGCGCCGGCGTCGATGAAGGCCCGCACCATGCCGGTCGAGCCGCCCTGGGCCGTCATGCCGTCGAAGTGCTTGTGCACCGCGATAGCGTCGGCCGCCACCTTCTGGGCGGTGCCGTCGTCCCATTTGCCCACGACCTCGACCGTGTCGAAGGGCTTGCCGCTGGCCTTCAGCGTATCCTGCAGGCCCTTGTGGCGGTCGGTATCGACGGAGGTGCCGGCCACGCCGCGCACCTCGAGAATCGATCCGCCCTTGGGCAGGCTCTTGACCAGCCAGTCGCCCCAGTACTTGCCGAGCCCCTCCTGGTCGACGTTGACGTTGATGGCGTCCTCGGTGTCGATCGTGTTGTCGAACGCCACCAGCACCACGCCGGCCTGTTGGGCGCGCCGCACCACGGACTTGAAGGCCGTGGGGTTCTGAGCGTCGATCACCACGGCGTCGTAGCCTGAATCGATGAAGTTGTTGACGGCCGAGATCTGCGCAGCAATGTCGTCGCCCGTCGAGACGACCTTGAACTCCTTGAGTTTCGCCTTGACGTCGGGCTGCTCCGCATAGGCCTTTGCGGTCTTGATCATCTGGATGCGCCAGGTGTTGCCGATGAAGCCGTTGGCCAGCGCCACGCGATAGGGACCGGGCTTCTTGCCGTATTTCAGAAACTTGGTCTCGGCCGTCCATGGAACGAAACATTGCGGGTCGGCGGCCGGACCTTTGACGACCTGCGGGCCGGCGGCGCGGGCGTCCGTGCAGGCCAGGCCCATTGCGGACAGAAGGACAGCAGCGGCGCAGATCTGTCGTGTCGGTTGCCACGTCATCGATGGTTCCTCCCGAAGGCGGACGGCTTGGCCGTTCCGGTCGGAGGGGTCGCGACCCGACCGCTCCAGACTTGCGAGGCTATACGGGGACGAGGCCGGTATGCAAGCACACGCTGTTCGGTCGGGAGCCTTCGCTCCGGGTCGCTCACACCGGTCGGCCTACACCATTGCGGTGACAATTTCCGAAACCGCGTCGACCGAAGACTTCCGGTTCTGGACCTGTCTTCACCGGCACGTTGGATCGATTAGGCAAATGTACGCGATCGAAGATCTGCAATGCAAGTTTCCAAGACCACGAAGTAGTGATGAAGTGGCCAACCGCAAAGCATCCTCATCGAACCTGACGACCCTAGACCCGACGCTTGCCAGGTCGGCCCGACCATGCTAGCCACCACGCTTCGGCACGGCGTTTTCACGGTGGCGTCGGACGGCCCGGAGAGGTGGCTGAGTGGTTGAAAGCACCGCACTCGAAATGCGGCGTAGGTGCAAGCCTATCGGGGGTTCGAATCCCTCCCTCTCCGCCACAAATTGAATTCCAGCTTGCGACGCTAGGCGCTTATGTGCCTACAATGGCTTAGCCACCGCCGGGTAATACAGAGCGGTGATACAGATGGCCTTTCGCATAGCCAGTCCCTACCGTCATCCGAAGACCGGCGTCTACTGGTTCCGCAAGGCCGTCCCGGAGGCCTTGCGGGGCCGTGTCGGCGCGACCATCGTCCAGCGCACGCTCGGAGATCAGGTACAAATTCTCAAGGGCCCTCGCAAGAACCGGGAAACCGACGGTCGCAGGTCGCTTACAAGGTTCTTCCTTTCGAGTCGGAACCGGCGACGAGCTCCGCCGGGATCCAGCGCAAGATTGGCAGGATCAGCACGTAGGCGATCACCATGGTAACGACGCATGACGTGAAGCCGCCGGAGCGGTCGTAGAGCGCCGTCCCCAGTACGTCACCGAACCGCGCCGACACGAAGAAAAGCCCGCTCGACATCATGATCATTGTCCCCTGCAGCCCGGGCGGGCAGGACCGAATAAGGAGGTCGAGGTAGGCCGCTTCGCCGAAACCCCCCATCAGCCCGATCGGCGCTGCGGCGAGGAGGGCCGTGTCCGTCGAATGGATGAACAGAAGGGGCGTGAACTGTGGGACCGCCGCCACCGTCCCCCACAGGAGGAGGCGCTTCAAGGGATATCGGCTGCACAGGACACCGTACAGGAAATACGTGGGGACGAATGACGCGGAGAAGATCGCGTTCCACGCGCCCCATTGCGCGTCCGTGGCGCCGAGCGTGTTCTGCAGATGGTACTGGAGGGGCGTGATCGAGCCCGGCGCGAAGTTCCAAACGAGCCAGATCAAGAGCGCGGGGTAAACCGGCCGGTGGCGGGCGAGACGCTTGAGGTCGGCCCAGGGGTCGATCGCAGCCTCGTGCTCGAGCGCGACGTTCCCATAGACGCTCGCCGGCCGCAATGCCGCGTAAAGGAGCAGGAGCAGCGACACTGCGCCGCCCGTGCCGAACAGAACGCGCGCCGCCTGAGCGTCGCCTAAGCGGTCGAGCTTGTCGCTAAGCCAGCCGCCCGCGAGCGGGGCGAGGATGCTGGGGACGGTGTTGAACATACTCCAAACCGCGCTGACCTGGCCCGACATGCTGTGCTGGCCGCCGAGCGTGGAGGCGAGCCCGTTCTGCGCCGCTGCGATGAACAGCGCGGAGGTAGTGAGCAGGAGGACGGCCGAAAACAGCGTCGCGACGGTGACGGGCAGGACCGCGAAGATCGCGTGGAGGATGAGGCCGACGAGGCCGAAGGTGCCGATGAGCCGCCGGTCGGTGAAACCCACGGCGACGAGGTTGTCGCGCGCGAGGCCGAACACGAAAGCCAAATAGAGGGGGAGGGAGGCGACGAGCCTGAACCAGGCTAGATTGTCCGCGTTCCAATGCAACCTATTCTTGAGCAGGAAGGTGATTGGCACGTCCAGCAAGCCACCATTCGGGTTGTTCAGCGTAACCAGCAGGATCAGGCCACCGAGGTACAGGAAGATGCGGCGCCGCTCGGCTGACGGCAGGGACGCACCTGCGTCGATAGGCGACGCGAGGGACTCGATGGCACTCATGGATGCTCGCTCGACAGGCTGGACCTCGGTCTCATCGGTTCAGGCCCGCTTTAGTTCTAGTCAAAAGGCCAGGGCCGTTTGCGGGAACAGCGGCGCCTCCCAAACGAACGCACCGCGTCACTTTCTACGCGTTCAAAATATCTTTCCCGACGTGGTAGACTTCGAGCCGTGCCGGCCAGTGCTGCGCCGGGGGTTAGCTCGCGTTCCGTTTGGCTGGGGTGTGGCGGTTCCTGCCACGTCTCTGTCTCTGTCTCGGTGCTATGACGAAGACGAAACAGCGGCTCGGCGCACCGTCGGCAGGACTTTGGAAACCAGACATCGCTCGCCCCCACGGCGGACACGAACGCGATCCGTCTTGTTAGCAGGACGCCCGTCCTACATATTGCACAGAAGTCTTACCTGCCTGGCGGGTCAGGCGGCGATGTTGCGCGTGGGGACGGCGTATTGAACAGGATCGTGATGGAGGAAGAGGCGTCGCCCTCCGGTCATCGTCAGAGCGGTGTCGATCGCGTTGTCGACATCTTCGAAGAGCTGCTGCGGAGCCGTGCGCCGGTCCGGATCGGCGAGATGGCTCGCCGGCTGGGAGCGCCGCGTTCGACGCTCTACAACCTCGTCAACCGGCTCGTGGCCGTCGAGCTCCTGGAAGCCATGGATGACGACGGCGCGGTGTTCTTCGGCCGGGCGATGCAGCTCTACGGCACAGCCTACGCCGAGACGAACCCGCTGCAACGGCACGCGCGCGAGCTGTTGGACACGCTCGCCGCCGAGGCCGATGCGACGGCGCAGCTCTGCGCGTTGCGGGGCGACAAGTATGTCGTACTGGACAGCCGCAGCGGCCGAAGCCTTTTCCGGATCACCACGGATGTCGGCGTGCCGGTGCCGCTGCCCTGGACGGCTTCGGGCCGTCTGTTGCTGGGACACAAGACCCGGGACGAGATCCTGGCGCTCATCCCCCCGGACGACTACCGCCTGCCTGACGGGCGCGTTATCGAACCGGAGGAGTTTCTCGCCGACGTCGCGAAAGCCCGGGACGACGGCCACTGCGTCACGCTCGGCCTGTCGGACCGGTTCACCTGCTGCCTCGCGTCGCCGGTTCGCAACTCTCAGGGCGAGGCGATTGCGACGCTCTGTTTCGTCATCCCCGCCGACCGGCCTGAAGCCAAAAGACGCGAACTGCTTCAGCGATTGATCGACGGGTCCGATCGCCTATCCCGGAATGGCAGGTAGAGGCCGAGGTGCTGACATCCGCTTCCGCCCGGCCATGCCCGGAAGCGGCTGTTCAGAACAGGTCCTCCCTGATGCAGGCCTTGAGATGGTCGGGCGCGACCTCCACGAGGGGCGGCACGACCGCGGCGCAGTCGGGGATGGCGTGCGGGCAGCGGGTTCGGAAGACGCAGCCGGACGGCGGGTTCGCCGGGCTCGGGATGTCGCCTTGGAGCGGGGCGCGGGCGCGCCGCCGGCGCGGGTCGGGCACGGGTGCGGCATCCATTAGCGCCACCGAGTAGGGGTGGCGCGGGTCGGCGTAGAGGGCCGCACTCGGCGCCACCTCCATCACCCGCCCGAGGTAGACCACGGCGACCCGGTCGCTGACGTACTGCACCACGGCAAGGTCGTGGGCGATGAACAGGATGGACAGGCCGAGGTCGCGTTGGAGGTCCTGTAGCAGGTTGACGACCTGGGCCTGCACCGACACGTCGAGGGCCGAGACGGGCTCGTCGGCCACGATGAAGTCGGGCTCAACGGCGAGCGCCCGGGCGATGCCGATGCGCTGACGCTGACCCCCCGAGAATTCGTGCGGGTAGCGGTCCATGGCGTCGGGCGAGAGCCCGACCTTCGTCAGCAGCCCCGCCACCCTGTCGCGCCGGTCGCCGCGCGTGCCGATGCCGTGGATGACCAGGGCCTCGCCGATCGCGTCCCGCACGCGGCGCCGCGGGTTCAGGCTGGCATAGGGGTCCTGGAAGACGATCTGCATTCGCCGTCGGAACGGCCGCAGCGCGGCGCGGTCCAGCCGGGTGATGTCGGTGCCGTCGAAGCGGATCTCGCCGGCGCTCGGCTCGAGCAGGCGCAGGATGGTGCGGCCGGCCGTGGTCTTGCCCGACCCCGACTCGCCCACGACGCCCACCACCTCGCCCCGCGCGACGTCGAGGTCGAGGTTCTGGACGGCCTTGACGGTGCGCCCACCCGTTCCGGCGAAGTGTTTGGCGAGGCCGCGAACCTGCAGCAAGGGTTGGTTCACAGGTCCCTCCAACGGATGCAGCGGCTCATGTGACCCCCGCCCGTGTCCTCCAGCGCCGGCACGGCAGCGCGGCAGGCCTCCATCGCCAACGGGCAGCGCGGCGCGAAGGCGCAGCCCGGCGGCAGGGCCGCGGGGCTGGGCACCTGGCCGGGGATAGCGACGAGGCGCGCCGCGGGATCGCGGGCGCCGGGGCGCGGCATGGAGCCCATCAGGGCCCGGGTGTAGGGGTGGCGCGGCGCGTCGAAGATCGAGAACACGCCACCCTCCTCCACCACGCGCCCGGCGTACATCACCGCCACGCGGTCGGCGGTCTCGGCCACGACCCCGAGGTTGTGGGTGATGAACAGGATGCCCATGCCGCGTTCGGCCTGGAGGTCGGCCATTAGCCTCAGGATCTGGGCCTGGATGGTGACGTCGAGCGCGGTCGTGGGCTCGTCGGCGATGAGCAGCGCGGGGCGGCATGCGAGCGCCATGGCGATCATCACGCGCTGGCGCATCCCGCCCGACATCTGGTGGGGATACTCGGCGGCACGGCGCGCGGGATCCGGGATGCCGACCGCCGCCAGCCCGTCGACGGCCTCGGCTTCGGCGGCGCGTCGCCCGAGCCCGCGATGCAGCCGTAGCACCTCGCCGATCTGCGCCCCCGCCGTGTGGACGGGGTTGAGGCAGGTCATCGGCTCCTGGAAGATCATGCCGATCTCGTCGCCGCGGATCGCGAACATGTCGTTCTCGGACAGCTTCGTGAAGTCGCGGACCGCGCCGTCGCGTCCACGGAAGCAGATTGTGCCGCCGACGATGCGGCCGGGCGGCGACGGAATCAGCCGCATGATTGAGAGCGAGGTGACGGACTTGCCGGAGCCGGACTCGCCGACGATGGCCAGAGTCTCGCCCCGGCCAACACGGAAGGAGACGCCGTCGACGGATCGTGCAGTCGCACCCTCGGTGCGGAAGTAGGTCCTGAGGTCGTCGACGACGAGGAGGTCGTCCGGGGGTGTGCCGGCGTCGATCACGTGGTCCGCCCCCGCGCCGCGACGGCGACGCTGCCCAACACCCGGCCGTCGCGCGCCACCACCACGGCATCGTGCAGGTTCGACACGACACAGACGTGGTTGGGGAGGATCCGCAGACGCTCGCCGAGCGCGGGCTTGCGCGCCGAGCCCGACAGATCGACGGTGCCGTGCTCCTCGTTCAGCCGGGTGATGACGGCGTCGGGGTAGTCGAGCAGCAGGCCGTAGCCCCGCCCCGCCTCGGGCGCCACGAGGTCGCTCGACAGGGTCTTCGAGCCCGCGTCGACGACGGCCCGGTCGGGGGTCGGGCGGCTCACCACCGTGGCGACGACGTGGAGCGCGCACTCGTCGAGCGTGGCGGCGCCGGCCGCGACCGTGGCGCGGTCGTGGTAGACGTAGGTCCCGACCCTGAGCTCGGTCACACCCGCGACTTGATGCGCGGTCCGGGCCGTGGGCGTACCGCCGCCCGAGATGATGCGGATCTCCAGCCCCGCCGCGGTGAAACGCTCCCGCGCCTCGATGATGAAGCCCGCGGCCGCGGCCCCGAGCGGGTAGGTCATCAGGCCGTCGAAGCGAAGGCCCGGGGTATCGGCGGCGCGCCGCGCGAGGTCAAGCGCTTCTGCCACGGTGCCGACGCCCACGCGGTTCGCGCCGCTCTCGAACTCGACCAGGACGCCGATCTTGGCGCTCGAGGCAGTCGCCGCGGCAGCGGCGGTGTCGAGCGCCATCGCGCTGTCGACCGCGACGCTCATGCGGACGCGTCGGGCGAGGGCGGCGAGGCGCAGACCCTTGGCGGGGCCGATCAGCGGATAGGAGATCAGGATGTCGTCGAGGCCGGCGTCGGCCATCACCTCGGCCTCGCCGAGCTTCTGGCAGGTGATGCCGACGGCGCCGAGCTCAACCTGGCGGCGCGCCAGGTGCGGCAGCTTGTGGGTCTTGATGTGCGGGCGGAGCTTCAGGCCATGGCTGTCGCAATAGGCCTGCATGGTGCCGAGGTTGCGCTCGACCCGGTCGAGGTCGATCACGGGCAGAGGAGTTTCGAGATCATCGATGTGCATGGCCATGCTCCTCAGGCGACGACGGGCTCCGAGGGGCCGCCCAGCACCCGCCCGGGCAGCCGTCCCGTGACGGCGCCGGCCTCGACGACCGCCTCGCCCGCTACCCAGACGTCGGTGATGCCGTGCGGCATCTGCACGGGATCGGCGAAGGTGGCGCGGTCGACTGCATCCTCGGCGAAGAGCACGAGATCGGCCGCCATCCCGGGGCGCACCACCCCGCGATCGTGCAGGCCGAAGCGCTGGGCCGCGACCGACGTCATGCGGCGAACGCCGTCCTCGAGACCGAACCACCCGTCGGCGCGGGCGAGCTTGCCGATGACCCGAGGGAAGGTGCCGTAGGCGCGGGGATGGGCGCGCGTTCCGGGCCGCGGCAGCCCGTCCGAGCCGAACATGTGGAGGCAGTGGGTGCAGGCGGCGCGGAGGTCCGCCTCGTCGAGCTGGAACATCACGATTGCGGTCTGGCCGGCGTCCTCCTCGACGAAGCGCACCATCAGGTCGAAGGGATCGAGGCCGGCCTCGGCCGCGGCCGCGTCGAGCCGCATTCCCTCGAAGCGCTTCAAGGCGGGTGTACCGACGCCAGAGAGGAGCACGTTGCTCCAGCCGATGAGCGAGATCTTCGACTGGAGGGCATGAGGGTCGACCGGGCCGCGCTCAACCCAGGCCCGCAGGGCTTCGCGCCCCGCGGGGTCGCGCAGTCGGGCGAGGAGGCGGTCGAGGCCGCCGGCCTGGGCCTCGGGCGGAAGGAGCTGGAGCATGTAGGAGCTGCCCGCCGGATAGGGATACATGTCAAAGGACACGTCGATTCCCTCCGCCCGCGCCTCTTCCAGCAACCGGATCGCCTTCGGCACGCCGCCCCAGTTGGGTCGGCCGGCGGATTGGAGGTGGCTCAACAGGCCGGCGGCGCCGGAGGTCCGGAGCAGCCCGAGGAATTCCTCGACGGCGTCGAGCAGCCCCGCCTCGTAGGAGCGGACATGAGCGGCGAGCACGCGGCCGTGGCGGCGCACCGTCTCGGCCAGTGCCGCCATCTCGGGCACGTCGGCAAAGGCGCTCGGAGGGTAGACAAGGCCGAGCGACAGGCCGGCAGCGCCCTGGGCGAGCTGGGCGTCGAGCAGGTCGACCATGGCGGCGACCTCTTTCCGCGTGGCCGGTCGGTCCTCGTATCCCGTCACGGCGAGGCGCAGCGCCGCGTGGCCGACGAGGGAGACGAGGTTGGGTCCGATGCCGCGCCCGTGCAGTGCGTCGCGGTAGGAGGCGAGGCCGTCGAAGACCTCGTGCGCCGCGGTCTCGCCCAGCAGCCCCGAGAAGTGGAGGCGCAGGGCTTCGGCGGACGCCGGCCGCGTCGGGTAGAGCGAGAAGGAGCAATTGCCCACCACGATGCTGGTGACGCCCTGCAGCACCTTCTCGGGCCGCGCCGGCTCGCGCAAGAACACCGCGTCGTCGTGGCAGTGGGCGTCGATGAAGCCAGGGGCCAGGTAGCGCCCTTCGGCCTCGACGACCCGCGCCCCCTCGGTCGGCAGGTCCGGCCCCAGGGCGGCGATCCGCCCCTGGGCAATCCGGACGTCGCTGCGGAACCAGGGCGCGCCGGTGCCGTCGATGACTCGGGCGCCGCGGATGATGGTAGGAGCCGTCACATCAACCTCTGAAGCTTGGGGTCGAGTGCGTCGCGCAGGCCGTCCCCAAGCATCTGCAGCGACAGGACCGTCACCACGATGGCGACGCCGGGCACGAGGATGAGCCAGTCGGCTTGGCCCATGTACTGCTGGGCGCCGGCCATCATGTTGCCCCAGGTGGGCGTGGTGGGCGGGACGCCGGTGCCCAAGAAGGACAGCGCCGCCTCGGTCAGGATCGCGGAACCGAAGATGAAGGTGCCCTGCACGATCAGCGCCGAGCTGAGGTTCGGTAGCAGGTGCAGCGCCATGATGCGCAGGTCGGACGCGCCGAGGGCCTGCGCCGCTTCGACGAAGGGCAGTTCTCGCAGCACCAGCGTGGCGCCGCGCACGATGCGGGCGACGCGCGGCGTGTAGACGATGCCGAGCGCCAGAACGACGTTGAACAGCGAGGGGCCGAGCCCGGCCATCAGCGCGATGGCGAGCAGGATGTCGGGGAAGGCCATGAGCGCGTCGGTGAGGCGCATCAGGGCGGCGTCGAGCTTCCGGACGTAGCCGGCGAGGAGACCGATGACGGTGCCGAGGGCGGTCGCCAGCGCCACCACCAGCGCGCCGACGGTCAGCGACAGGCGGGCGCCGAAGAGCAGGCGGCTCAGCACGTCGCGGCCGAAGTCGTCGGACCCAAGGAAGTGGCGTCCACTGGGGCCGGCGAGACGGTGGGCGATGTCCATCCGCGCCGGCGCATAGGGGGCGAGGCTCGGAGCGAGCACGGCGGCTGCGACCACCACGGCCAGGATCGTCATAGCGGCGAGCGACGTCCGCCGCCGGGCCAGGCGACCTAGGAGCAAGCGGCCCGGGGAGCGCGGTCGCCGCGTCGCCGCGGCGGGCGGCTCTGTGAGGATGGCGGGGGTCACAGACTCCACGGCGCCTCCTCCCTCAGTAGCGAACGCGCGGATCGACGGCCGCATAGAGAAGGTCGACCGCGAGGTTGATCAGCACGTAGATGCCGGAGATCACGAGCAGCGTGCCCTGGATAACGGGATAGTCGCGGCGCAGGACCGCCGAGACGATGAGGTTGCCGACGCCGGGCAGGCCGAAGACGGTCTCGGTGACGATGGCGCCTCCCACCAGCGTCGCGACAGTGAGGCCGATGACGGTCAGCACCGGAATCAGGGCGTTGCGCAGCGCGTGCTTGATCACCACGCCCCACGGCCGTACGCCCTTGGCCCGCGCGGTGCGGACGTAGTCCTCCCCGAGGACGTCCAACATGCTGGTGCGGGTGAAGCGGATGATCAGCGCGGAATTCGGCAGTCCGAGCGCCACCGCGGGCAGCACGAGGTGGTAGAGGTGGGCGCCCAGCCCGTCGCCGGGGTCGCCCCACCCCGCCACGGGGAACCAGGCGCGGCGCACCGCCAGGTATTCGATCAGGGTCAGCCCCACCCAGAAGCTCGGCAGCGAGGCGAAGAGCATCGACCCCGCCGTGGCGACGTGGTCCGACGTCCGGCCGCGCCGCACCGCCGAGATCACGCCCACCGGCACGCCGATCAGCACCGCGAGGGCGGCCGACATCAAGGTGAGGAGGCTCGTCAGTTGCGCTCGCTCGGCGATGGCCTGCGACACGGGCCGGTTCAGGAAGATCGACTGGCCGAGGTCGAGCGTGGCGATCTGCTTGAGATAGATGAGGAACTGCACGAGGAGGGGCTGGTCGAGCCCGAGCCGGGAGCGCAGCGCCGCGACGTCGTCCGGCGTCGCCGACGAGCCCAGCATCACCGCCGCGGGATCGCCCGGCACGACGCGGACGATCACGAAGACGATGAGCGCGACCAGCACCATTACGATCGCGAGGCCGCCGGCGCGGCGCAGGAGGAACCGGGCCACGGTGCGGCTCTCCCACCTATGCCGAGAGCCCGACGTTCCAGAAGAACGGCCAGGGCACGGTCGTGTAGTTCGTCACGCGCTTCGAGCGTGCCGCGAGATTGTAGAAGTCGCCGACCTTGATCGACGGCGCCTCGGCGTAGAACAGGGCCTGGATCGCCTTCCAGTCGGCGATGCGCTTCGCCGGGTCGGTCTCGCCGTTGAAGGCGTCGAGCGCGGCGTGCTTCGCCGGCGTGTCCCACCAGCCGGGATAGCTCGCGTTCAGCACCGTGATGAGCGAGGGCTCGGGCACGAAGGTGTGATAGGTGAAGAAAGCGTCCCAGCTCTTCTCGTCGCCGCGGCGGGACAGCAGCGTCGCCCAGTCGAGCACCTGGAGGTCGACTTCGAAGCCCGCGTCCTGCAGGTTCTGCTGGGCCACGAGGCTCATCTTGTAGAGGAAGTCGTACTGCTGGGACGTCATGATGCGGATGGGCTGCTTCTTGTAGCCCGCCTGCTTCAGGAGGTCCCCGGCCTTGGCCGGGTCGTTCAGGTTGTAGGCGGTGACGCTTCCCTCGTCGTGGTAGGGCGTGCCCTTGGGATAGATGGAGCCCTGCGCGTCGAAGAAGGCCGGGTCGCCGAAGCCCGCCGCCAGCATGTCGGAGCAGGACAGGGCCGCCTGCGCGGCGCGCCGCACGAGCGGGTCCTTCATCGGCCCGGCGCGCTCGTTGAAGATCATCAGCGGGAAGCCGAAGGGCTTGACCGTGACGGGGTCGATGCCGGCCTGACCCTTCAGCCGCGGCAGCATCTCGGAGGGTAGAGAGTCAGCGAAGACGTACTGGCCCGACAGCATGCCGTCGACGCGGGTCGTGGGGTTCGGCACCGGCACGAAGCGGATCTCGCCGACAACGGCCTTGCGCTCGCCCGCGTAGCCGTCGGGCCTGCCGGGCGGCGACGCGTAGCCCTCGAACCGAGCGAGACGGATGTACTGGTCGGGCTTGTGCTCGACGAAGCGATAGGGGCCGGTGCCGACGGGATCGCCCATGGCGTCTGCGGAGGTCGCAACGGCCTTCGGCAGGATCGCGGCCGCGCCGTTGTTCATCGCCAGGAGCGCAAGTAGAGGGGCATAGGGGCGGTTCAAAGTGATGGTGAGGCCGAGTGGGCCGTCGGCGGCGACGCCCGCGACGGACGAGGCGGCCTGCTTGCCGCGCGACGACAGCTTGAGCCAGCGCTGCAGCGACTCCACGGCATCGTCCGACGTCATGGGAGTGCCGTCGTGAAAGCGAACACCCGGACGCAACTTCACTGCGTAGGTCTTTGCGTCGGGCGACACGGTCGGCATCCCGTCGGCGAGCAGCGGGCGGACCTGCCAGGTGCCGTCGAAGCAGTAAAGCGTCTCGAAGACGTGTTGGGTGATGATGCTGACGAGGTCCGAGGTCGCGACCGTGGGATCGAGCGGGCCGGGCTCGCCGATCGTGGCGACGCTGAGCACGCCCGAGGGCGCCTGCGCCCAGGCGCGCCCGGCCGCAGCCAGCGCCGCCGTCCCGGCGAGGCCGGCCCCGAAGGTGCGCCGCGAGATATTACCTTTCCGCTTGGTCATGGTCGCTTCCCCGCTAGATCGCAGTCGATTGGAAATCCGTCAAAGCACAGCGACGGCCGTCATCTCGACGCGGAGGTCGGGATCGGCGAGCCGGGCCTCGACGCAGGCGCGGGCGGGCGGGTTGGTTGGGTCGAGCCAGGCGTCGTAGACCTCGTTCATAGCGTCGAAATCCGTGATGTGCGGCAGGAACACGTTGACGGCGACGAGCTTCGCCCGGGTCGTCCCTGCCTCGGCCAGCAGCGCGTCCACCTTCGCCAGCACGTCGCGGGTCTGCCCCGCGATGCCCGCCTCGCGGTCCTCGGCGACCTGGCCGGCGAGGAAGACGAAGCCGTTGGCCGACACCGCCTGAGACATGCGGCCGCCCGCTCGGTAACGCTGAATCATCATGTTCTGTCTCGCTCGGTGCCGTCCCGTGACATGTCTTGCCGACAGGATGTACGTCTCGTATATTGGACGACAAAAAGCTACGTTGAGTGGCAGCAGGGGTCAAGTAACGATATTGTGCAACCCGGTGAACCTTGCACAGGGGACTCGTCCAAGATCGAGCCGAGTTCGGGCATCTCGATCAGCAAGGTCAAGGCAGTCGCTTCACCCACGCCCGGGACGCTGAGAAGGTCGAAGCGGGCCTATAGATCGGCATCGCCTGCGAAACGATCGCGCAAGCTTGCGTTGACGGCGGCGATCTGACGTTGGCCGACCATGTTCTCGGGCGGCTCAGGGGAACTCTTGACCGCTCGGTGTCGCGACCCGATGGAGGTCGCGGTCAGCCAAGCATCGCCAGGAGGCTGCGCCGGACCTCGTCGCCTTGGACTCCGGGCTTGTCGAAGAAGCGGCGGTGTGCGTCCTCGACGATGGGCAATGAGCGTCTCAGTGCGACCTCGCCAGCGGAGCTCAGTCGTAACGCGAGGGCGCGCCGGTCGCGTGACGACGGGCGACGTTCCAGGAGGCCGCCCCTCTCCAGGGCCGTGACAACTTGGCTGACTTGCATCGGGTGCATGGCCAGAAAGTCGGCGAGGCGACGCTGGGTCACGTCCCCCTCGCCTCGGCTCAGCCAGCCGAGCGCGACGAGCAGCGCGAACCGCAGATGGGTGAGGTCCATGGCAAGCAACTCCTGATCCAGGAAGCGCTGCCAAGCGTGGGTCGCCCGCCACAGCACGAAGCCGAGACTGTCGTCCGGCATCCTGAGCGAGCGCTCGGCGAAGAAGGCATCATCGATCGTCACTGTCGCTCCTACCGGGCGAGCGCCTGGCCAAAGAAAATCCATCAATGTGTTTACTATTTCCGCAGACCTGCCAGGCTCAGGCCTGCGGCACGAGCGCCGTTGCGACCCTCTCGCTTCATCGCCGAAGCCGTGCCGGGCGCGTTGCGACAGGAGCGACCCTATGAACATCGTCATCTTCGGCGCCAGCGGCCGTACCGGCCTACACCTGATCGTGCAGGCCTTGGCGCTGGGCCACATCGTGACAGCCATCATCCGTCGGCCGGAGCGGTTCCGGATCTCATTCGACCGCCTGCGCGTGATGCCGGGCGACGCGCTGAATGAGGGATCGTTCGGCGAAGCCCTGGTCGGGCAGGACGCAGTTGTTTCGGCGCTCGGCATCGCGGGGATCAGGAACTCGCTCAGGCCTACGACATTTCACGTCGACACGGCCCGCAATATCATGTCGGGCATGCGGCGACACGGGGTCCGTCGCTTCGTCGGGATCACGTCGGTTGGGGTCGTTCATGGACCGACGACGCCCGTGTGGTACCGCATGACGCTGCAACCGCTGCTGCGGCACAAATACGGCGACATGCAGCGGATGGAAGCGGCGGTCGCCGATAGCGCTCTGGACTGGACGGTGATCCGGCCCGTGCGCCTCACCAACGGTCCGTTGACGCAGCACTACCGCACGGATCCGAGGGGGACGATCGAGGACGGAACGTCGATATCCCGCGCGGACGTGGCTGACTTCGCCTTGCAGCAGCTCGGTGGGTCGGCCCCCTTCAACCAGACGGTGGCCGTCTCATACTGAGGCAGAAGCGGCAGGGGTCGATGGACAGCAACGTGTCCGAGGTGGCGCGCTTCCTCCTTCACCGGTCGGACCGCACATTCGAATGGATGCACATCTGGCGACCGCGGGAGCATAACGAGGCTTGGCACGCCCGAATGCGGGCCGACCCGGCCGTCAAGGCGGTCGCGGAGACTTTCATCTGAGACGTACTCCCTCGCGCTCGCGACGACTTCCGCGCCAGCTCTGAAGCCTTGAGCTGGGAGCTTCAGGCGCTGACTGACGCGTGGAGCGACGTGAGCGAGGTCTAGCGCCCGGTTGTGCTGCCGCTCGAAGATGACTTTGGGAGACGCTGCAGGGCTGGAACGCGTTCTTCCCGCCCTCGCTGATAGGACAGGAAGGACTCGCTCTGCATGAGAACAGCGAGAAGGCCGACAGCCCGATGTCCGCGATGGAGTAGGTCACCTCCCCGCGCCGCCCATCCGGAAAAGCCGCGCAGGCGGACCGCACTCCATCGATAAGTGTCTCAAGCGTTACCATCCGGAGCTTGAATCACACATCAATCCACAAAGGAATCCACCTCTCCCGATCGTCACTTAGAACCGCTGGTGTGACGCGGTCCCATTTGCATGGGCGCTGCACGAAACCGGACCGAAATCGAGTCGTGGGCGGACTGCCAGCAGTGAAGCCTTGATTCCATGAACGTATCTGATAAGTTTTTGTCACCATGCTGGACGTTCCAACCTCGCTTTCCGAGCCCTCCGCCGTTGATCGGGTTGTCGCGGGCTTGGCCGAACACATCCAGTCCGCCATGGTGCCGGGGACCAGCTTGCCGAGTGAAGCCACAATGGCTTCGACCTATGCCGTGAGCCGGTTGACGATCCGGGAGGCCGTGAGAGTTCTGGCGGGTCGCGGCCTGCTCGATCTCGGACGCGGGCGACGCGCGGTCGTCCGGGAACCGGACGGGGCTGCATTCGGCGATCTTCTCGGTGCCGCCACAAGGCACGACGCAAAGTCCCTCTTCGATCTCATCGAGGTCCGGCAAGCCCTCGAGATCCAGTCGGCCATGCTGGCTGCCAAACGCGTCACACGAGCCGGCCTCGCCGCGATCGAAGGCGCGCTGGGCGGTATGGGCGAGGCCGTCGACGACATCGAGCGAGGCAATGAGCGTTCGTCGGCCGAACAGAAGTTCAATCAGTTCGATGTCGGGTTCCACGAAGCACTCGCCCTGACGAGCGGCAATCGCATGCTGACGTTCCTGCTCGATGCCCTGGCGGTCCCCCTTGCCGCGTCGTTCAGGATGTCGACGCGCGGACGAGCCGTACGCGGGCGGACGCACGCGGCGACGCTCGCCGCACATCGGCACATCTACGAAAGCGTCCGGGAGGGTGACGCTCGCGCGGCCGCGCAGGCCATGCGGGCGCACCTTAAGGATGTCGAGCAGGACCTGCGCGCCTTTTTCGGCAACGGGGTGGACGCTGATCGCTTCAAGCCGCAGTCGTGACGAGGGCCGCCGACGGTCGTTGGCGAACGCGCTACACCCGCCACGGGCGTGACGGTGGAACCGGCGCACGATGCGCTTGGCAACGAGGGAAGTAGCGTCAACGGCGGTGGCAGTCGATCGGCGCTCAACAGATGGGAGGAAATGACATGAACAGGATTTGCAATATTCTAGCAAGCGTGACTGCTTTGCTGGGCGGTGCAGCCGCGACTCACGCCGAAACGTTGACGATCGCGACCGTCAACAACGGCGATATGATCATCATGCAGAAGCTGTCGCCCAGATGGGAACAGCAAACGGGCAACAAGCTCAATTGGGTCGTGCTGGAAGAGAACGTGCTTCGCCAGCGCGTCACCACCGACATCGCTACCAAGGGGGGCCAATTCGACATCGTGACGATCGGGGCCTACGAGGCGCCGATCTGGGGCAAGGCCGGATGGCTGGAAAACGTCGGCGACCTGCCCGGGTACGATTACGCCGACATCTTCGATTCAGTCAGGAATGGTTTGTCCTACGGCGGAAAGCTCTACGCGTTGCCTTTCTATGCGGAAAGCTCCTTCACGCTTTACCGCAAGGACCTGTTCGAGAAAGCCGGCCTGACCATGCCGGAGCAGCCGACCTACGAGCAGATCCGCCAGTTCGCCGACAAACTTACCGACAAGGCTAAGGAACAGTACGGCATCTGCCTGCGCGGTAAGCCGGGTTGGGGCGAGAATATGGCCTTCGTCGGCACGCTGGCGAACACATTCGGCGGGTCTTGGTTCAACATGCAGTGGCAGCCTCAGCTGACCTCCCAGCCCTGGAAGGACGCCGTCACGTACTACGTCGAAATCATGAAGGCCGACGGGCCGCCCGGGGCGAGCGCCAACGGCTTCAACGAGAACCAGGCGCTTTTCTCGTCAGGGCACTGTGCCATCTGGATCGACGCGACGTCGGCAGCGGGACGCATATTCGATCCGAAACAGAGTCAGGTGGCCGACAAGACCGGCTTTGCCAAGGCGCCGATTGCGGTGACGCCCAAGGGTGGCGGTTGGGCCTGGTCCTGGGCGCTGGCCGTCCCGTCTTCGACGAAGAAGGAGGCCGCCGCCGAGAGCTTTCTGAAGTGGGCGACCTCGGCCGATTACGTGAAACTGGTGGGCGAGACCGAGGGCTGGGTTGCAGCCCCTCCCGGGACGCGTAAATCGACCTACGACAGCGCCGATTACCAGAAGGCCGCACCGTTCGCCCCGTTGGTGTTAAAGGCCATCATGTCGGCCGACCCGGCCCACCCGACCAAGGACCCTGTACCCTACACCGGCGTGCAGTTCGTCTCGATCCCCGAGTTCCAGAGCATCGGGACCACCGTCGGCCAGGATATCGCATCCGTGCTTTCGGGCACGGCGACGGTCGGTCAAGCATTGCACGCCGCCCAAAACACCGCCGAGGCCGCCATGAAGCGCGCGGGCTACCTCAAGTAAGCAAAAGCAATTCCACGACGGGACCGGGCTATTTCGCTCGAGTGGCCCGACTCGCATCTAATCGGGACTGGACAGGCTTTGGTTCAACTTGCTTCGGGGCACGAGGGCATCACGGCCGCCTTGCAAGCCCTGCACCTCGTCGCTCCGGGAGAGGTCGTCACGTGCAATCCGTTGGCGGGCGGCGTCTCATCCGATATCCTTGAGATCATCACGTCGACCCGCCGGTTCTGCGTCAAACGCGCCTTGCCTCGATTGAAGGTCGCGGCGCTCTGGGAAGCGCCGATGGAGCGCAACGCAGCGGAGGCGGCTTGGCTGCGGACGGTCGCGGCGTGGATCCCCGATGCCGTGCCGACCGTCTTGGCCGAGGACGCGAACCTCGGGCTCTTCGCCATGGCCTACTTGCCACCCGATGGCTACCCGGTCTGGAAAGCCGAACTCCTCGCCGGCGCGGCCGACCAAGCCTTCGGCGCCGCAGTCGGAATGCACCTCGGCACCATCCACCGTCGCAGTGCAGGCGACCCCGACTTGGCCCGTCGCTTCGCCAACGATGCGACATTCGAGGCGATCCGGATCGAGCCCTACCTGCACGCCACGGGCCGGTCCCACCCGGACCTTCAGCCCTGGCTGAACGACGTCGCGGCACGGACGATGACGACGAAGCACGCTCTGGTACACGGCGACGTGAGCCCCAAGAACATCCTGCACGGCCCACGCGGCCCAGTGTTCCTCGACGCCGAATGCGCGTGGTACGGCGATCCGGCTTTCGATCTCGCGTTCTGCCTGAACCACCTTCTGCTGAAGGGCGCGCACCGACCGGATCGGCGAGAAGCGTTCCAGGGCGTGTTCGAGGCCCTGGCCCGGGCCTACCTGAACCAAGTGGATTGGGAACCCGCAGTCGAGTTGGAGCGGCGGTGCGCGGCGCTCCTGCCCGCCCTGCTACTCGCCCGGGTCGATGGGAAGTCGCCTGTCGAGTACCTCGACGAAACGCGGCGTGGATCGGTTCGCGGAGCGTCGCTCGACCTGATCCGATCCCGCCCGGAAACGCTCGCTGCGATCACCCACGCTTGGAGCCGACCCTATGCTTGAGTCCGCGGTCCGTGAAGTCAGGACGCGTCGCATCTGGGATTCCCGTGGGCGGCCAACTGTCGAGGCCGAAGTTACGCTAGCCGACGGCAGCATGGGCCGAGGCATCGCGCCCGCGGGCGCATCCCGTGGCTCGCGCGAGGCCGTCGACCGGCGCGATGGCGGTGACAGGCTCGGCGGCTTCGACGTCGGAGGCGCGCTCGCCGGCATACGGGACGAGATCGGCCCGGCCCTGAAGGGCCGTGATGCCCTCGATCAGTCCGGTATCGACGCGGTGCTGATCGACCTTGACGGGACGCCCAACAAGGCTCGGCTCGGCGGCAACGCCGTCGTGGCCGTCTCGCTGGCGGTGCTGCATTCGGCCTCGGCCCACGCGGGGCTTCCGCTGTGGCGCTACCTGTCTGGCAACGATGCGGTATCGATCCCGTTGCCCGAGATTCAGATCTTCGGGGGTGGAGCCCACGCGGGGAGGCGGATCGATATCCAAGACCTGATGATCATGGCGCCGACCGCCAAGACCTTTGGCGAGGCGCTCGAAGTGACGGCCGACGTGTACCGCGCCGCCGGTCGTCTGATGGAAGACCGGGGTGGCTTGCAGGGGGTCGCGGACGAAGGCGGATGGTGGCCCGCCTTCGCGACGAACGAGGACGCCTTGGAAACCTTGATGCGGGCCATCGAGGTGGCCGGCTATGCGCCCGGCGTCGACGTGGTTTTGTCCCTCGACATCGCGGCCTCGGAGTTCGGCGAGGACGGGCGCTACCGCCTCGGCCTCGACAAGCGCGAGCTGGACAGCGACGGGCTTTGCGAACTGCTTCTCGGCTGGTGCGACCGCTTCCCGATCCTGTCGATCGAGGATCCCCTGGCCGAAGACGATCCCGAGGGATTGGCCCGTTTCACGGCTGCGGTGGGATCACGCATCCAGGTGATCGGGGACGATTACCTGGTGACCGACGCCGGGCGCGTGATGCAGGCGTCGCGGGATCGCACCGTCAACGCCGTCCTAATCAAGGTCAACCAGGCCGGGACCGTGACCGAGGCCAAGGCCGCGCTCGACGCCGGTCGGGCCGCGGGCTTCGGCACGATCGTTTCGGCGCGGTCGGGCGAAACCGAGGACGTCACGGTCGCGCACCTCGCAGTCGGCTGGAACGCGGGCCAGCTGAAGGTCGGGTCGTTTACCCGGTCGGAACGCATGGCGAAGTGGAACGAAGTCCTCCGGATCGAGGAACAGGCACCGGGGTCTTTCGCAGGCCTGTCCGGGTTCCCTGTCGCGGTCCACAACGCTCGAAAAGGACGGACATCATGACGGAACAGAGAAAGGGTCGATTCGTCGGCCGCAACGCGGTCGTGACGGGCGGGGCGCAGGGGATCGGTCGAGCCGTGGTGAACCGGCTCCTGGCGGAAGGTGCGCGCGTTGTCGTGTGGGACAGCGATGCAGGCGCGCTCGATGCGGCCTCGAAGGACTTGAACGGCAAGGGCAGTGTCGAAACCATCACGGTCGACATTAGGGACAATGCTGCGGTCGAGGCTGCGGCCGCAAAGGTCGAAGGGAGTCACGGGACCATCGACGTGTTGGTCCATTCGGCCGGCATCGCCGGCCCGACGATGTCCGTCGCCGACTATCCCGCCGCGGAGTGGCGTCGGGTGATCGACGTCGACCTTAACGGCGCCTTCAACGTCAACCAGGCCGTCGTGCGCCGGATGATCGATCAGAAGCGCGGCCGGATCGTCAACATCGCCTCGGTGGCCGGCAAGGAGGGCAACCCGAACGCGGCCGCCTACAGCGCGGCGAAGGCGGGCCTGATCGCGCTGACCAAGAGTCTCGGCAAGGAAACCGCGACCCACGACATCGCTGTAAACGTGATTACGCCGGCGGCGGCCAAGACCCGCATCCTCGAACAGGTGTCCCAGGCCCACATCGACTACATGCTTTCGAAGATCCCGCGCGGGCGTTTCGTGGCAGTAGAGGAGATCGCGGCGCTGGTGACGTGGCTCGCCTCCGACGAGAACTCGTTCACCACGGGCGCCGTGTTCGACATCTCGGGCGGGCGGGCGACTTATTAGGCACCGAAACGACATGGCAGCTGATCGACGCGGCTTCGATTACATTATTGCTGGAGGCGGTTCTTCGGCCTGCGTGACCGCGACGCGTCTCGTGCGCGACCATGGTGCCCGGGTCTTGCTCCTGGAGCGCGGTCCGGCCAAGTACGCTTGGCTGATGCGCATGCCAGCCGGCTACATGAAATATTTGGCCCGCGACGAATTCCTGGAAATGCATAAGTCCGTGCCGCAGGCGCAACTTGGCGGCCGGGCACCCATCGTCCCCCAGGCCAGGGTCCTGGGCGGGGGCAGTTCGGTGAACGCCATGGTCTACATGCGCGGACAGCGCGAGGATTACGATGGTTGGGACACGTTCCTCGGTGGCGACTCGGGGTGGTCCTACGCCGACATGCTCGCTTCGTTCCGGGGCATGGAAGGCAACGCCCGTCTCAACGACGCCTACCACGGCATTAACGGTCCGTTGCAGGTGTCCGATCCGGGCTACATGGCCGAGATGTCGCAAGCTTTCGTGCTTGCGGCTCAGGGCTGTGGCATTGCCTACACCGGTGATTTCAACGGCGCGACGCAGGCGGGCGTGGGCCCCATGCAGAACACGTTCGGGCGGGGCCGCTCCGGCCGTATGGAGCGCTGCGACGCCGTGAAGGCGTTCCTGTCGCAGGTGCTCCATGATCCACGCCTTATGGTCGCGACCGGAGCCACGGTGACCCGCGTTATCATCGAAGGCGGCCGCGCGGTCGGCGTCTCCTACGTGCAGGGTGGCAAGGTGGTCGAGGCCCGTGCCGAGGCCGAGGTGCTGCTTGCCGCGGGAACCTACAATACGGCCAAGCTTATGATGCTGTCCGGGCTCGGGCCGGCCGTCCACCTAGCCGAGCACGGCATCAAGACGGTGGTCGACCTACCGGGCGTGGGCGCCAATCTCCAGGATCACCATGAGGTGCCGTTGATCGCCGCGACGAATAAGCGGTCCGCGGGCTACCACGGCGAGGACCGGGGCTGGCGCATGGTGCGCAACGGCCTGCAATACCTCGCCTTCGGTTCGGGTCCGGTGACCACCATCGGGGTCGATTGCTGCTGCTTCTACGATCCGGACGGGGGCGAGCGGCCGACGATCCAGCTCTACTGCGCTCCGATCGTCTACCTCGACCGGGATGTCGCCGACAGGAAACCGACCCACGGCGTCACGCTGACGTCCTGCCTGCTGCGCCCGAAAGCCCGAGGCTCGGTGAAGCTGCGGTCCAACGACCCGGCTGACCTGCCCGTCGTCGACTCCAACTTCTTCGGTGACGTCGACGACCTGCGTTTGACGGTCGCGTCGGTGCGTTTCGCTCGTCGATTACTGGCGACCGCGCCCGCTTCGGGCCTGGTCGATCATGAGATGTTGCCTGGCGTCGAGGCGCAGAGCGACGATGCGCTGCATACCTTCTGCAAGAAGATGGTGAAGACCAACTACCATCCGGTCGGCACGGCGCGCATGGGCAGGGACGATGACCCAATGGCGGTGCTTGACACGCGCTTGCGTGTGCGGGGCGTAGAAAATCTTCGCGTGGTCGACTGCTCGGCCATGCCTTTCATCCCATCGGGCAATACGAATGCGCCCGCCCTGGCCATGGGGGACCGGGCGGTTGCGATTATCTGCGGCGAGAGCGGCAGGATCACGGGCGCTGAGAGCCTGACTCAAAAGCGTGCTTGTGCCCGCCGCGGTAGAGGGATTCGGGTTTCCTGAGGTGATGGAGGTTGGATTGGGACGTGGACTGAGCTCGACTTTGGCCATCTTGGTCAGGCGTTGATCCAGAACATTAGGCTGGAGGCGATGCAGCCCGCACAGAAGCTGGGTCCCCGAGGACGTGCTCGAGCCAGGACATTACCCCATTGACGTTCAGTTCCTCTGTCGTGTTGACAGCCCGGCACGCCCCAAGTTCCAGAGGCTTCACGCGCTCCACCAGCGCCAATATCAAAACGCTTTAGCAAAAACACTGCTCGGAGAATGTCCCAATGATCAGGACTGGCCACAGAATCATGATCGGCGGTTGAGTAAAAGTTAGTCTGTTTCTGACTCGACGTTCCGACCTGACATGGAGGCAATTCAGCGACCACTGGACCAACCGGCACTGGCCACTTGTGCAGACTGTACCCGAGGTCAAGGAGCACACACGCCACTACGTACAACAGCATAATGCTGGCGGATTGCCGGAGGGTGTGAAGCCTGCACGTTATGACGGCATTGCAGAAGCGTGGTTCGATGATGCACAGACAGCGATCAAAGTCATGACGTCCAGAAACTGGGCTTCAATCGTGGCAGAGGACGACAAGGAATTCCTCGATACATCGAACTGTGGTGATGTTTTCGACCGAGTTGGTCGACTACAAGCCTAGGATTGCCGAGCCAAGTCACACGGCCGGCAGCTGACCCTCTTGCGGTCCCCTAACGTGCAGAATTCTTGAATTCTGCACGTCCAGCGTTTGCCGCCCCCCAAGCGAACGTCAAGGGCAGCGGAAACGCCCTACCGGCTCCTTGAACAACAAGAGCAGCGTGAAACCGTAAGCCGACGGCCATAGCTCCTGTCCCGATGCGTGGTCGTGTCCCTGATCTTGGTTTAGCTCGACGATAGCGGAGGCACCGCTCGCGCGCTCTCCAAAAGAAGGCCACACACCGCGCTCATGGGGTGTCGAGGGCAGTGCCGTCACGCGAGCCATCGCTGGCCGCTATGTCTTGCGACCGACCGGGGCGGGTCGGCAAGACGGCCGACCCAGGGGGGCCCGAACGCGCAGCAATCGAGCTTCGCGTGACCAGCCCACATTCCATCTTCAATTTTCGGAACTTCCGCTCGCCATTTGGATTTTCGGCAAGGTCGAGAAGACGAGTGACAGCCCAGCGAGCCATGGCTTCGTGCGGCAGCTTGATTGTCGTCAGCGGCGGCATCATTTCGGCCGCAAAGGTTTCGTCATCAAAACCGACGAGGGATACGTCTTGGGGGACCGACAATCCCCGCGCCCGGACGGCTTCGTAGGCGCCGACGGCCATACGGTCGCAGAAGCAGAAGATCGCCGTGGGTGGGTCCGGCAGATCGAGCAGCCGACGAGTTTGCTCCCTGCCGCTGGACAGAGTCCAACCGCCGGACAGGATCAGCCTAGGGTCGACGGCCACGTCATAGGTCGCCAGAGCCTGACGATAACCCTGCAGTCGGTCACGCGCGGCCTCGATCCAATCTTCTCCGTTGATCATGGCAATCCGTCTGTGGCCCGCGTCGAGGAGCGCAGCCGTCGCCGCGAAGCCACCCGCGATATCGGCGGGCACGATCGAGGGGTACAGATCCTTGGCGGCATGACAGTTCAGCAGCACCGCAGGAACTTCCAGCAGGCGATCCGGGGGCTGAACACCTCGCGTCAACAGGGCTGTGTAGATGATTCCGACCAGGGGCCGGGCCGTCAGATGGTCCAGGATCGCCGCCTCGGTCTGAGGCTTTCCTTGCGAACTGAAGATGGACAGGAGGCAGCCATTTTCCGCCGCCTCTTCGCGCGCCGCTTCGATGAGAGTCGTGGCGTGCTGCGATGTCGCCAACTCATTGATGATCAGGCCGATCACGCCGTTCGTTGCGGCCGTTCGGTCGGGTTTGTCGTAGCCAAGTTCCTGCGCAGCCGTCAGGACCCGGTCTCGTGTGGCCCGCGAGATCCGGGTTCCCGGCGCGTTGCTCAGAACCAGGGAGACGGAAGCCTGTGAGATGCCGACCCGCGCCGCGATGTCGGACATGGTCGGCTTTTTCATCGTGTTGGACAACTTGCTACTCGAAGCCCCAGGTAAGGCGCAAGCCGCGAGCCGGCGGGGCTGCGGACCCTCATAAAAGCTGCCGCCGGCCATTGCCATGGGTCATTTTCAGTTATATTCATAGGTCATATAACTAAAAAAGCGAGGCGAGGAATGGCGGGCATATCCCTCCGTGACGTATCGAAGCGATACGGTTCGGTCTCGGTGATCCACGGCGCGTCCCTGGAGATCGCCGACGGCGAGTTCGTGGTGTTTGTCGGTCCGTCCGGCTGCGGAAAGTCCACCTTGCTTCGCATGATCGCCGGCCTGGAGGACATCAGCGGCGGAGAGATCGCGATCGACGGCCGGATTGTAAACGACGTAGCGGCTCGTGATCGCGGCGTTGCCATGGTGTTCCAGAACTACGCCCTTTACCCGCATATGACGGTCGCCGAGAACATGAGCTTCGGCCTGTCGAACATCGGCACCCCGCGTCCCGAGATCGACAAGCGGGTCCGAGAGGCTGCCGAGACCCTGCAGATCACCATGCTGCTCGAGCGTAAGCCCAAGGATATGTCGGGCGGCCAACGCCAGCGGGTCGCGATTGGGCGCGCCATCGTGCGCAAGCCCGAGGTTTTCCTCTTCGACGAGCCGCTGTCCAATCTCGACGCGGCGCTGCGCGTCCAGATGCGGACCGAACTGGCCAAGTTGCACCATACGATCGGTGCGACCATGATCTACGTCACCCATGACCAGACGGAGGCCATGACGATGGCCGACCGCATCGTCGTGCTTCGCGACGGGCGGGTCGAACAGGTTGGCGCTCCGCTGGAACTCTACAGGCGGCCGAACAATTCGTTTGTGGCAGGCTTTCTCGGTTCCCCCCGGATGAACGTCCTGTCCGGAACCGTTACGGCCATCTCTGGACCGAGGGCGACCGTCACAGGCGTGTCCGGAGGAATGTTTTCAGCCGAAGTGTCGTCGGGCCGTCTGAAGACGGGTGACGTGGTCACAATCGGCATCCGTCCGGAGGCGCTCGCCATCGCGCCCACCGAGAGTGCCTTGACGGGTCGGGTCGACCTGGTCGAGCAGCTTGGAAACATGTCGCTCGTCTACGCGACGCTCGCGTCGGGCGAGCAGGTCGTGGCCGAACTGCGTGGCGCCGAAGCACCTGAGTTCGGGCAAACGGTGCATTTCGCGATTTCTGACGCGGTCTACGTGTTCACGGACACCGGCCATACCGTGGCGCAGCCGTCGGCTACGCTGTTCCAGCCCTCCTTTCGGGGGGTGGCGTGATGACGATCTCCTCGCAACCCGTCCTGTCGCGTGCCGCCCTTGCACCGGAGACGAAAGCCAAAGGCCGGCGATCCCTGGAAGCCCTGCCATTCCTGGCTCCCTTTGCCGTGCTCTACATCGTCTTTCTGGTTTATCCGCTCGGGAAAGGCGTCTGGATCAGCCTGCACGACTGGGAACTCGTCGGCCCACGCCACAGCTTTGTCGGCTTGGCCAACTATCAGGCCCTGTTCACCGACCCGCTGTTCTGGAAAGCGGCCCGGAACACGGTGCTGTTCGTGGTCCTCACCGTCCCCTCGATGACCGTGCTCGCGCTCGCATTGGCGCTCGCGGTCAACAGGCCGACACGCCTGCATGGCGCGCTACGCGGGGTGTTCTTCGCCTCCAGCGTGTTCTCGGTCTCGGTCGTCACCTTGATCTGGCAGATGGTTCTGAACGGGGACCGCGGCTTGATCGCCCATCTGTTTCAGGATCTGGGGCTGAGGCCGATCGCCTTCCTGAGCAATGCCTTCTGGGCGATGCCATCCCTCGTCGTGGCCACGCTCTGGTGGGGGGTGGGCCTGCCCTTGGCCTTGTTCCTGGCAAGCCTGCAACAGATTCCGCCGGAACTCTACGAGGCGGCGGAACTCGATCACGCGTCCCGTTGGACCGTTTTGCGGCGGATCACCCTGCCGGCCATTCGCCGAACCACGCTGCTGGTCGTCGTTCTCCAGCTCGTCGCCCAGTTCCAGATGTTCGGTCAATCCGAGCTGATGACCAAGGGCGGCCCGGCCGACAGCACGCTCTCGATCGTCCAGTACATCTACCAAACCGGGTTTCGCGATTGGCAGATCGGCTCTGCGGCCGCCATGGCGGTCGTGCTCTTCTGCCTCATGGCCGGCTTTTCCATGCTGCAGCTTTGGCTCGGTCGGGCGGAGGATTGATCGATGGCGACCCGATCAGCGACCGCAACCTTCGGCGACCGCTTGCTTCTCCTGGTCACGATCGGCTTGGCCGTCTTGTGGATGGCCCCTGTCGTGTGGGTCCTGGCCATGTCGCTCAAGCCCAACACTGAGCTTCTGCGCTCGACGGCCGGATTTCTTCCCATCCCGTTCACGCTCGAGAACTACGTCAACCTGCTGTCTCTTTCGACCGCGCCGCGATGGCTGCTGAACAGCATTCTGGTCGCGGGCGGCATGACCTTGCTGACGCTGGTGACCTCGGCGCTCGCCGGTTACGCCTTCGCCAGGATCGAGTTTCCAGGAAGGCGGGCGTTGTTCCTCCTCGTGCTCACCGGCCTCATGGTCCCGGAACAGGCCGTTTTCATTCCTCTCCACACGATGTTCGCCGATTGGGGTCTGCACAACACCCATCTGGCGCTGCTCGTCCCGCATGTGGCGGTGCCCGTCGGTGTGTTCCTCATGACGCAGTTCTTCAAGGCCGTCCCGCGTGAACTCGAGGAAGCCGCTGAACTCGATAACGCCAGTCGGTTCACAGTCTTCACCAAAGTGATGCTGCCATTGTCCGTGCCAGCCATGACGACATTGGGCCTGTTCACCTTCATGTATGCCTGGAACGACTTCCTTTGGCCGCTCGTCTCCGCCACCAGCTCGCACATGTATACGGTCACGGTCGGGCTCGCATCGATCCAGGGCAACTTCGCCCAAACCGAAGGGCTCGGATCCGTGATGGCCGAGGCGGTCTTCGCCAGCGCGCCCATCGTTCTGCTTTACCTCGTCTTCCAACGCTACATCGTGAGCGGGGTCGCTATGGGCAACTCCCGCTGAGCACGAGACCCGCTACGCCGCCTTGACGCTGACGCTGTCCCTGCCGGCCCGGTCGGGATCATCGCGGCCAGGAACGCCGCACCATCGGAGGAAAACCATGCGCCTCAAAGCAACTCTCCTGTCGGCGCTCGTCGCCGCAGGTATCGGCGGGTTATCTGCCGGGTCTGCCGCCGCGACCGACATCACCATGTTCCGTTTCTTCGGCGATTGCGCCAACGATTTCGGGAGCGTGACGGATCTGTCGAAGGCCTCCGACGAATGCGGCATCGTTCAGGTTCTGACCAACAAGTTCAACGCCGAGAACAAGATCGGCGCGAAGGTGATCACCCAGACGGTCGATTGGCACACCTACTATGACCTGCTCTCGGCGACCTATTCGACCGGAAATGTTCCCGACGTCGCCATCATGCATCGAAGCCTGCTTCCGAACTTCGCCCTGCGCGGACTGATCGATCCCATCGGTGACGACCTGCAAAAGGCCGGGGTCGACTATTCCGATTTCGTTCCCGAAGCCCAGAAAGCAGTGACCATCGAAGGCAAGGTTTACGCCCTTCCGTTCGACATTCACTCGATCCTGCTCCACGTCAACATGGACCTGATGCAGAAAGCGGGCCTGACGACCCCCTCGGGCGACCCGGTGCTGCCGAACAGCCCGGAGGAACTCCTGGCCCAGGGCAAGAAGCTCAAGGATGCCACGGGCAAAGTCTATTTCGGCCTCGAATCCGATGCCGCGGGTGCGATGCCAGTGCGCTTGTTCGAGAGCCTGCTGTGGCAGCAGGGCCAAGACATCGTGGAGACAGGGAGCAAGACGGCCGGAATCGACACCGCGGCGGGCCTCAAAGCGGCCGACCTGCTCCAGCAGATCTACGCCCAGGGGCTGAGCAACAAGGCCTTCGACTATGCCGGGGCGGAACAAGCCTTTCTGAATGGCGAGGTCGCCATCCTCGTGAATGGCACTTGGGGCGTCGACAAATACACGGCGCAGGTCAAGGCGGGTACGTCGGCCCTTCACAACTACCGTGTCGCCAACCTGGCCAAACTCCTCGGTAAAGACGCTGTCTGGTCGGACAGCCACACCTGGACCATGCCGACGAACCCAAACCGTTCGCCCGAAGCCAAGGCTGCGGCCGTGGCCTTCCTGAAATTCCTCAACGACAACGACCTGGCTTGGGCGCGAACAGGCCATCTGCCGGTTCGCCGGTCGGTGATCGATTCCGATGCGTTCAAGCAGCTCCCGCACCGCTCCGAATATGCCGAGACGGCCTCGATCGCACGGGCACTGCCGCCGATCCAGAACCAGCGCGGCATCCAAGACGTGATGGTCAGCGGGCTGAGCGCCATTTGGCTGACCGATGCGGATCCCAAGGCCGCGCTCGCCGACATGCAGTCGCGGGTCGAACGGGTTCTCAAACGATCCCATTAAGAACCGCTCGCCTTCGACGCTGCGTTGCGTCGCACACTGCCGGACCAACGACCTCCCTCCCCAGTGTCCGGCAGTGTTCTTTGTCCAAAGGAACCGAAGATGAATGTGCAAAGTGCCAGCGGCGCTTTGACAGCGCCTGGGCGCGCGCGTCAGTGGCTGGATGGGGTGTGGGGCTTTCGCCTGGACGGCCATGGCGACTGGCGCACGATTCATGTGCCCGGCCCCTGGCAGGCCGCCTTCGATGATCTCAGGGAGGCGTCCGGCGTCGCCCTGTACGTGAAGAGCTTTTCGGTTCCCGCGTCCTGGTCGTGTCGGGAGATCGCGGTCCGTTTCGGGGCGGTCAGCTACTTCGCCGAAGTCGCGGTCAACGGAACCCTCATCGGCTCGCACGAAGGAGGCGATCTGCCGTTCGAGTGTGTGATCCCGAAGGATCTGCTCACGGCAGCAAACCGCCTGGAGGTGCGCGCCACGCTGCCGGACGGGGACCACACCGCTTATCCTGACTTTCCCTTCGCCGAGATCCCGCATGGCAAGCAGAGCTGGTATGGACCACTCGGAGGACTATGGCAGTCGGTCTACCTCGAGGCCCGAGACCCGCGCCACATCAAGGCCTGCCGGATACGAGCGGACCTGCGAAGCGGAAAGGTGTTGCTGGCGGTCGCGCTGTCCTGCAGTGTCGAAGGGCGGCTGAGAGGCTTCATCATCGGGCCGGACGGCCTCACGGCCGCCGAAATCGACGTGGCGGTCGGCACCTCGTCGAGGCAGCTTGAATTGAGCGTAGCGCCGGTCTGCGCGTGGGCGCCGGACCACCCCTCGCTCTACCGACTCGAACTTGAGCTGTTTGCTGGGGGAGGTGTCGTCGACACGTGGTCGGACAGCTTCGGATTTCGCAGCATCGAGGCGCGGAACGGGTTGCTGCTCCTCAACGGCGAGCCGATATACCTGCGCGGCGCCCTGGACCAGGACTACTACCCCGAGGGCATTTGCACGCCGCCTTCCGTCGCCTTCCTCGAACAGCAGTTGCTCAAGGCCAAGGCCCTCGGTCTCAACTGCCTGCGTTGCCACATCAAGGTTCCGGACCCGCGCTACTACGAAGTCGCCGATCGGCTTGGGATGCTGGTGTGGGCGGAGGTCCCCAACATAGAGACCTTCACGCAGCGATCCGCGATGCGCCTCCGCTCGACGATGGAAGGCATCCTCGAGCGTGATGGCAACCATCCTTGCATTGTCATCTGGACGTTGATCAACGAAGATTGGGGCACGCGCCTGCGGGAAGCGCCGGACCAGCGGGCTTGGCTTGCCGAGACGTTCGACTGGTTGAAGGCCGCCGATCCAACCCGCCTTGTTGTCGACAACTCGCCCTGCGCACCAAATTTCCACGTCAAGACCGACATCAACGACTATCACTATTATCGCTCCTTGCCCGAACGCCGCGACGAGTGGGACGAGATCACCGACGAGTTCGCGGCAGGCGCCGACTGGACCTTTGCACCTGGCCAATCCAGGCCCGCCGAACGGGAGCCGCTGGTCGTCTCGGAATTCGGGGTCTGGGGATTGCCGCGGCCCGCAGACCTGCGGACCCCGCAAGGCGCCGAGCCCTGGTGGTTCGACCGTGGCGCGACCTGGGGCCATGGCGCAGCCAGTCCACAGGGCGTCGCAACGCGTTTCGGCACCTTCCGGCTCGATCGCGTGTTCGGCAGCTTCGACGCATTCGTCGAGGCTACGCAATGGCACCAGTTCGCCAACCTTAAATACCAGATCGAAAGCCTAAGGGTCCGGCCGTCGATCGTCGGCTACGTGGTCACCGAGCTGACCGACGTGCATTGGGAGGCGAACGGCCTCATGGACATGCAGCGCAACCCGCGTGTGTTCCACCAGCGCTTCGCCGAAATCAACGCCGACGTCGTGGTCGTGCCGGAACTCGACCGCTGGGCCTACTGGTCAGGCGAGACGCTGGAGCCGCGACTCAAGATCGCGGCCGGCAGCCACAGAATCGCGGAAGGCTCCGCGGTCGAGTGGCAGCTTGGAAGCGGCCTCGCACAGGACCGCGTGTCCGTCCTGCCGGTCGAACCCATGGACGTCGGAACGTGCATGCCTTTGCGCATCACCCTTCCGGACATCGCCGGATCGCAGATGCTGGATTTGCACGTTCGGCTGATCGACCCGTCCGGCGCCACGATAGCGACAAACCGTGTCTCGGTCGCGCTTCATGCGCGGCGCGATCCGTCCGCGGGCCGCGCGAAGGTCGCGGCGGAGGATCCAGCGCTCGCGCAGCATCTGTCAGGCCTGGGCTATCGAGTGGTCGAGGCGGCGCAGGCCGACGTTGTGCTGACACGTCGACTCGACGCAGCCTTGATCGAACGGATTCGGACCGGCGCGCAAATCTTGTTGCTGGCGGGGGGGCGTACGGGCGCCTTGCGGGATGACGAGCCGCCACGTGAAGCGCCGTTCAGGCCGATCGTCGACGCAACGCCCGGGCTTCCGTTGCAGCCCTATTTCTCCTTCCCCGGTGTAGGTCTCGCGGAGCGGGACGGAACGATGTGGCGCGGCGATTGGATCGGCAACTTCAGCTGGCTCAAGCGCAAGGGTGTCTTCGCCCAGCTTCCTGGAGGTCCTTTGCTCGACCTGACCTTTGATCGCGTGGTGCCGCGGGCGGTGATCACCGACCTTCGACCCTGGGAATTCGACGGGCGGGTCCCAGCTGGCGTCGTCATAGGGTGGATTCACAGGCCGGCCGCGACGATCCTGGAAAAGACCTTCGGCGCAGGACGGCTGGTCGCTACGACGTTCCGTCTTACGGAAGACGAGCCCGGCTTCGACCCGACCGCTACCGTGCTGCTCGACGCGCTAATCACGCTTTCGGGGCACCCCCGTGGAAGCTAGCCGATCTACGCTCGCTACCTCACGTGTCGAGAAGCTTAGTCCAGGATCCGCGAGCACGGGTTGCAGGTCCGGAAGGGCTGGCCCTCCCATTCCAGTCCATCATCAGGAAAGCCAGACTGCCCAGCGCCCGCACCAATCTACCTCCGTCCCGTTTATAACGCACTAAGATTTAGCTCGCACATCTCGCACCTGCTGTCACTAGAGCGGGATGAGATTGGATGGAATCGAAGGATTCCCGACGGCGTTTGGTTCTGATTCATTGGGCTGACTGGATTGGAGGCCAGCCCTGATGAGCAGACCTTACTCGATGGATCTTCGCGAGCGGTTGGTCCGCGCGGTCGAGATTGAAGGCTTTTCGCGCCGGAAAGCTGCGGCGCGTTTCGGGGTTGCACCGAGTACGGCCGTGAACTGGCTGAAGCGCATTGCGGACAAGGGTAGCGTGGCGCCCGGGCCGATCGGCGGTCACAAGCCGAAGAGGATCGCGGGTCCGTATCGCGATTGACTGGTGCAGCGGTGTCGGGGTGCGGACTTCACCTTGCGCGGTCTTGTCCATGAGTTGGCCGATCGGGGCTTGCAGGTCGATTATCGCTCGGTGTGGGAGTTTGTTCATGCCGAGGGGCTCAGTCACAAAAAAAGACGCTGGTCGCAGCCGAGCAGGACCGCCCCGATGTCGCCCGGCGACGGGCTCAATGGATCGCCCGCCAGAGCCTGATCGATCCCTCTCGCCTGGTGTTCATCGACGAGACCTGGACCAAGACCAACATGAGCCCTCTGCGGGGCTGGTCCAAGCGCGGTCAGCGTCTCCCGGCCAAGGTCCCCTACCGCCACTGGACCGCCATGACGTTCCTGGCAGCCTTGCGAAACGACCGCGTCGAAGCCCCATGGCTTCTCAAAGGACTCCGATCCATTGCCCCAGACCGGCCTCGCCTTCGTCCGCGACCCTTACGACCGCGAGCGGTACGAGATGCTGCGCTCCATTGCGTCACCTGACGACAAACGAGCTACCAAACCACGTCCACGCTTCGAATTACGCGCCAACGCCTCTCCTCACGCTTTCTCGCCCAGACCGGCCTTTTGGCGGGTGACCTTGGCCAGAATGGACCAGTCCTTGGCACCGAACCCTTGATCGACCGCCGTGGCCATGGTGTCGCGCACGATGGTCGCGGCCGGCAACGCGGCACCCTTTGCCCGCGCGGCATCCAGCGCCAGGTTCACGTCCTTCAGGCCCAAGGTCAGCTTGAAGCCGGGCTCGTACGTGTCGGTGGCGATGTAGCCGCCATAGCGCTGGTAGCTGGGGCTAGCGAAGACCGTGTTGGTCACCACCTCCAGGAAGTCGCCGGCGCTCAGACCGTAGCGGGCGACCAGCGCTGTCGCCTCGCCCATGGCCTCGATGGCGAGAGTGATCATCAGGTTGGCGGCGATTTTGGCGATGTTGGCACGTACTTGGTCCACACCTAGGTGCCAGGTCTTGCGTCCGAGCGCGTCGAATAGCGGCTGTACGGTCGCGATGGTCCCCGGGTCACCGGCGGCCAGGATGTTGAGTTGTGCCCGCGCCGCAACGGCCGGGACGCCCATCACAGGGGCTGCAACGTAGGCCACGCCCGACTCCGCGTGCAGCGTCTTCAGCTCCTCCACGAGGGCGGGCGAGATGGTGGCCATCATGACGTGGACGCTGCCTTTACGCGCGGAGGCGATCGCGCCGGAGTCGATGATGACGCTGCGTACTGCCTTGTCGTCGGACAGCATCGTCAAGACGACTTCCTTGGTGAACGCTGCCTGCGGGGACGGCAGCACGGCGACGCCCTCCAGCGCCGACACGGCGGCGGCGCTGCGGTTCCACACGCTTACTTCATGCCCGGCCTTGACCAAGTTCGGGATCATGGCAGCGCCCATGCTGCCCACGCCGATGAAGCCAACATCCATGATTAATCTCCTCGGTTGATCGTTACGGTCCCTGCTCATGCATGGCCCAGGAACTCCAGCACGGCCTGACTCGGTGCATCAGGCCTCTCTTCTCCGAGAGCCAGTGTCCGCAGCCCGGCAAGGACAGCCTCTCGACATGGAGAGCGTAGCGGTGCAGCTGATGCTCAACCCGCCATGGCCACCCCCGCCGGTCGCCAGCACCGGCAGGTCAAGCTTGGTGTTAGCCAGGACCCAGGCCGGGCAGGTCGGGACCCACGTTCGCGTGGGTGCGAGCCAGCAGAGGCATGAGGTGGTTTCACTCGTACCAGCTCTGCGCAAAGCTTTGGGTCAGCAGCGCCAGCGAACCCTGGCCCTGGGCCACATAGTGCATCCAGACGCTGTCGATCTCGCGACATCCGGCAGTAAAACTCGCAGCGATCCAGCATCGCCGCTGGCAAGGAGCCCGGGCCGCGAGATGAGCGAGCAGGGCACCGCCCACAGACGTCGACGCCGTACCGAGTGTAGCCGATCCGGATGAGCAGAGCCCGCGCGATCATAACGTCCGGCCAATGGCCGCGCGGTACCCGATATGATGGCAGCGCGCGACCAGACGCGGGAGGCGCAACCTTACGGGGACGGCCATGAGCACTACGAACACCTGATCAGGCTCCAGCTGCGCGCCCGCACGCGGCTCGCAAGAACGGCGGGGTCCCCCTCGCCGTCCAAGTGCTGAACCGCGTGATCCGCACCGCCGAGCCCGCCTCCGTCCGAGGCTGATCCGTCCGGGCCAGGAAACCTCTCGATCCCAATCAGGTCCGCTCAACAGAAACGTGATCACAAGATCGCGCCAGGCCTACTCGGGTTCGGTCATGACTTGCCCCCTCGTCGTCTGTCGTCACGTGTGCTGCCAGCCATCGCAGGACGGGTTGCAGAGCCTCGTCCGAGTTCTTCTCGTAGATCAGGCCGTGCCCATTGCCGCGAATGCCGTGCTCGGGAAGGTGAATGTGCTCGACCGCGGCGCCGGCCGTGGCCAGAAAATCGGCAATGGCGGGTGCGGCCTTGGCGAAGCTCGGCGTTTCTCCGCTCACGACCGCGACGGGCAGGCCAGCCAGGGCCGGGATGCACAGGGTGGCCGGGTCGGCGGTTCGGGCTTCGTCGGGCTCGGCACGGGGCGGGTCGTAGGTGACGGGGGCCGCCGTCAGCCCCCATTCAAGCGCACCGATCCCTGGTGTTCGGCTGAAGGCTGGTCCCATCGGCTCGATTGAGACGATGGCCTTGACCAGGCCGGGCCGTCGGTCGGCAACCAGCCAGCCGGCAGGGCCGGATGCAGAGCGCGTCACCACGATGGCGGGGCCGATGCGGTCGAGCAGGCGGGCGAGGCGGTCGGCATCGAGATCCTGCGACAGCGCCAAGTTAGCAGGTAGAGGGCCGTAGGGGGCGAGGAAGGCGTCGAATGCGGCATCGTCGGTCGGGTCGAACAGCCACTGCGTTTCGCCGCCACCCTCGGGAAAGTACAATTGCCGGCAGCGATCATACGTGAAAGGCGGACTCATCGGGCCGAGGATGTCGGAATGGTACGGCGAGCGGCCGTGGGCCGGACGGTCCACGACGAGCACCGCGTAGCCGGCTTCCACGAAACGCTGTGCCCAACCGGGGCGGCTGTCAGGCGTGTCTCCCCATTCAGTGCCTTGGGACGTGCCACCATGGACGAGCACGACCGGGTAGGACTGCGTTACCTGCTCGGGCGCTTCCCAGGCCACGAACATGGGTCCGCGCTGATAAGTGCCGCCGCCCTGGGCGACGCGTTCGGCTGTTACCCAGAAATGGCCGCGGCGTGATGCCCGCACCGGGGTGTCCGCCCAAAACGGGTGCGGCCGGGTCGCCGCCACATCTGGGGCGGTCTGTGTCTGCTGGTTCATGGTCTCGTCTCGCTGCTGAGGTTCGTCCCGGGTCAGAAATCGGTCGCCCTGGCGTCCACCTCCCAGTCGCCCATCGTCTTCTCGAAGGCCGCGAACTTCGCGCGCGCCCCCGCGTATGCGGCCTCCCCGAGCGGCAGGTGCAACGGCGGGTCGTCCGCATCCACGGCCTTGAGGATGACCGCGACGGCTTTCGCCGGATCGCCGGCCTGCTTGCCGTCATTGCGCTTCTGGGCGAGGCGCACCTTGCCGGCGGTCCCGGCGTACTCGGGCATCTCGGCCCTCGCGACACTGAGCGAACGGCCTAGGAAGTCGGTCCGAAACGGCCCTGGCTCAAGGATGACTACGGCGATGCCGAACGGCGCCACCTCCTGCGCCAACGCCTCGGACAGGCCCTCCACGGCAAACTTGGTGCTGTGATAGAGGCCGGACCCCGCGCGCCCGGCTATGCCGCCAAGCGAGGAGAAGTTCACGATTCGGCCGCGCCGTGACCGGCGCAACGCCGGCAGGGCGGCGCGCGTCGTCTCGATCAAGCCGAACACGTTCGTCTCGAACATCGACCGGTACTCGTCCGGCGTCACCTCCTCGAGGGCGCCGAGCAGGCCACGCCCGGCGTTGTTGACCAGCACGTCAAGCCCGCCGAACGCCTTCTCGGCCAGGGCGACGGCCGCTGCGGCGTCTCCGTCTCTGGTCACGTCAAGAACGCAAGTACAGACCCGGCCGGGATGGTCGCCCGCAAGAGAGGCCAGCTTCGCGGGGTCGCGCGCTGTGGCGACCACAGCGTCGCCGCGCGCCAGCACCCCCTCTGCCAGAGCGCTCCCGAACCCGGTCGAGCAGCCGGTGATTAGCCAGGTTCTCGGCATCCCTGTCGACCTCATCTCAGACCTGAGCCACACGGCTCTGTGATGGTGTTGCGTTGGTGAACCTCGCGACGTCGTCCATCACGGGTCCCGCCTGCGGCGAGGCAAGCGGCCCGTTCCGAGACGTCCTACTTCGGGCATCAATCGTTTAGATTGGCCGATCAGTCAACACTTTTTACTGGCCGATCAGTTAAGAGGAGTTCATGCTACTCTCCCGCACCCCGGCCCTGGATCAACGATGTGGATTGACCGACCGGTCGATTGCCACCAGCGTGTGCGCGTCCGGCACGGCCTCACCGGGCCAGCGACGGAGTTCCACAATGGTAGTTCTGAGATGACAAGCACCCTCGCCATCGCATCAGCACCCGCCACCGCCTCGACCAAAGACGTCATCCTCGATGCAGCCGAGCGCGTGTTCGGGCGGTCAGGCTTCGCCGGCGGCAGCATGCGCGAGATCAGTACCGAGGCCGACGTCGCCCAGGCGCTGCTGCATTACCACTTCAAGTGCAAGGATACCCTCTACCGCGAGGTGTTTAGGCGACGCTCGACCGTCATCGTGGAGTATCGCCGGGCGAAGCTGCGAGAGTTGTTCGAGTCCGGGGCGGCACCCACGCTGGAGGACGTGTTGGCAATTGTCGCGACCCCCTTGCTGGCCATCTTCGGCAACGCGGGCCAGGACACTCGCTACTACCTCCAGATGGTCGGCGAGGTCACTGTCGCGACTGATGAGCGCTCGGTCGAAATCATGAGCACGTTCTACGACCCGATCGGCAAGGAGATCGTCGCCGCGTTCATGCGCGTCCTCGCTGGGCTGTCCGAGGAGCGGGCCAACTGGGCCTACCTGTTCGCCATCGGCGCGCGCTTGCAGGCGCATGCCCACAACCACCGCGCGGCGCGGTTGGGCCCGAAGAATACAGGCCGCTCCCCCCACGAACTGCTGGTGCCCTTCTTGGCCGCCGGCATTCGCGCTCTCGCCAACCTCCCCGACGGCGGTGTCCGGGCCAAGTCGGGCTCCGGACGGCGGACTGGCAGGACGCGGACGTCCGCGTGACGCGGAACCTCCGAAACTTAGTCCACTGAACACGTTCGAGTAGACGTTGCAAACTGGCCGACCCGTCATTGTCTTCATCCGAGCATGGCGATCGGCCAGCCGGCTGGTGGCCGACCCGCTTACGCCATGCACGGTGACTGCAGAATGCCGCGATCGGACAGGGCGCCATCAGGGGTCCGGGGCTGGCCGCTATGAGAAGCGAAGCTCATAACCATGTCCCTCCTAGATCGCGCTGCGGGCCATAGGGCGTGCCCGAGCCGCCGAACGCCATAGACGTCGTGCTTACCATCAACGGCGCGCAGCACGCGCTGCCTGCGCTGGGTGCCGGCACGACGCTGCTCGACGCCTTGCGCGACCACCTGATCCTCACCGGCAGCAAGAAGGGCTGCGGCCTGGGCTAGTGCGGTGCCTGCGCGGTGCTGGGTGGACGGGCAGCGAGTGAACGCCTGCCTCACCGTCGCGGTCATGCAGCAGGGTCGGCAAATCAGCACGATCGAGGGCCTGGCCCGGGAAGGCGCGCTTCACCCGGTTCAGGAAGACGCAGGCGAGCATGGCATTCGGTGCGACGTTCGCGGAGGTTCGGGCGGACCTGGGTTTCGGCACGGTCCGCGTTCCCCGCATTATCGGAGCTTACGAGGCGGGCCGCATTGTCAACCCCAAGCTGTCGGCACATCGGCGGGATGGTGGGCGGCATCGGCATGGCGCTGCTGAAGGAGGCCGAGTTGGACCCGCGCTTTGGTCGGTGACGAATGCTAACCTGGCCGAGCATCTCGTGCCGGTCTGCGCGTGCGTCCGCGAGTCGGACGCGGTGTTCGTCCCCGGCGAGGATACGATTATGAGCCCGCTCGGCACCAGGGGCGCAGCCGAGCTGGGCCTGGGCGGTGTCGCGCCGGCCATTGCCAATGCGGTTTGGCACGCTACGGGCAAGCGGAAGCAGGAGCTGCCGATCACGCCGGACAAGCTGCTAACGGCCTGAGTCCGCTGTTGCGGGGTAGCCGCAATGAATGCGGTTGCCGCAAACCTATTGACTGTTCGATTAGTCAAAATTAGATCGGGTTACGCGGTTGCAGGCCGGTTGCGGCTTGCGAACCGCTCGACACCCGATGGCCGACTTGGGCACGCACGAGTTCCGCGACCTGGAATCTACCTTGCAACAGAGAGCACCCCGCCTTCCGGTGCCGCAGACGGAGAAAGACTATGAGCATCATTCAGCGCCGCACGATGCTGCAGGCGGGTTCGGCCATTGTCGCGGCAGCCGCGGTTGGTCTGTCCACGGTCCAGCCCACGATGGCCCAGGCGCCGCAGATCGGCAAGCAGGCGCCCGGATACTACCGCCTCAAGGTTGGGGCGTTCGAGGTGACGGTTATCAGCGACGGCTCCCTCTCCTTTCCACCAAGCTTGTGGAACGCGTCGCAGCCCGAAGTGCTCGCGGCCTTGACCGTCGACGATCGCGCCACCAATGCGATCCCCTTCCAACTCAACACCATCGTCGTGAACACCGGCGACAAGCTCGTTCTCATCGACACCGGTACGGGTGGCAAGTACCAGGACAGCAGCGGCGTCCTGCTGGCCAACCTCGCTGCCGCTGGTTTTCGCCCCGAGCAAATTGACACCGTGGTGTTCACCCACCTCCATCCCGATCACCTCTGGGGCGCAACCGACAAGTCCGGCAGCAAGCTACTGTTCCCAAAAGCCGACTACGTCGCCAGCGAGACTGAAATCGCGTTCTGGTCGCAAGCGGCACTACCCACCCAAGTGCCGAGCGGCATGCGCCAGATGGTGGAGATCACGCAGCAGAACCTGAAGACGGTCGCCGCCCGAACTCGCGCGATCAAGGCTGGTGCCGACGTTCTGCCCGGCATCGTTAGCCTTGGCACGCCCGGCCATACGCCTGGCCACATGTCGATCCACATCGGCTCGAACGACGAGGCGCTACTGGTGGCAGGAGATGTCGTCGCAAATGCTACATTGAGTTTCCGCAATCCCGCGTGGGGGATTAGCTTCGACGTGGATCAGGCGCTGGCCG
>JAABUZ0100000526.1_pt1 | contig 92638 bp, 94 predicted proteins | sample 5562091 | NCBI WGS metagenome assembly JAABUZ01 (sample SAMN12813069, study PRJNA571459) | rock metagenome | isolation source: Antarctica rocks | place: Antarctica: Victoria Land, Linnaeus Terrace sud | collected 2015-12-21
GTGCCCACTCCAGAGCTGGATAGCTAGGTCGAGAAAGGAGAAGCGCTGACAGCATCTAAGCGCGAAGCCGCTCCCAAGATGAGTCTTCCCGCTCTCTGGCAAGAGAGCTAAGATCCCAGAGAGAGTATCTGGTAGATAGACCGCGCATGTACGCCTGGTAACAGGTGCAGTGAAGCGGCCCTAATGATCGTACGGCTTGTCTCAAGAACGTGTCCTTGCCCCTGAGAAGGGGGAAGGGGTCATGAGATGATGCTGTGAAAGAACGAGAGAGCCCCTCTGCACGACTCTTGCCCGATGGCGGCAAGGGGCTGGTGCGAGCAGAGGCGTTCGACAAAATTGAGGTCTGCCTGCCTATTCAGAAATGGTACAAGAAAATAAATCGCTGAATACGAAAACCAGTACGCAAAGTGCTGGTTTTTGTGTTGCTAGAAGATACTTCTAAAGTACCCTTGTCTTATTTAGTCCCAATCAGGTGCAACTTCGGAGAGCACATTCAACACGTAGACCATCGTCTGGGCCACGCACAACGTCCGGTTGAGTGCACGAATCTTGGCGAACACACTAGAATATGGGTAAAGTCGCAGTGACCGTTGTGAGAACGACTCCTTGCCATATGCCCATCTCAGTTCGTAGTTGTTCCTCTGAATGCGCGTCGGTATGCCTGTGGGCTGATGCCAACGAGTTGCTTGAATTGGTCGCGAAAGGTTGTTGACGAGCCGAATCCGACGTGACTGGCGATCCACTCGATCGAGTGACCAGTGGTTTCCAACAACCATTGCGCCTTGCGCAACCGAGAGCGATTGAGCCATTGCAACGGAGTGGTGCCGGTCTGCTCGCGGAAGCGTCGGCTGAGGGTGCGGGTACTCATCATCGCCTGGGCAGCGATGTCTTCAAGCCTGAGTTCCCAGTGCGCGTTCTCTTCCATCCACCGCAACATCGGTTCAAGCGTCGCCCCATCCGGTGGGGGCGGCTCGTGTACGATGAACTGCGCCTGCCTGCCGTCGCGCTCCAAGGGCATGACAGCAAATCTGGCGGCGTCGGCTGCCACAGCAGAACCATGGTCCTGACGGATCATGTGCAGACACAGATCAAGCCCTGCGGCTGCACCAGCGGAGGTCAGGAGTTGCCCGTTGTCAACGAAGAGAACATCGGCATTGACATCCACTTCCGGATATCGTCGCGCCAACTCGCTAGCTGCGGCCCAGTGGGTGGTTGCACGCAGGCCGTCCAGCAATCCAGTGGCCGCCAAGGTGAACGCTCCAACGCCGATCTCATCATCGTGCCGGGAGCAGCGGGGCCGATCAACGAACCTGCGAACGGGCGCAAGATCGACACCATCCCAATCCTGCTGGCGCGGACGATGGAGACAGACTTTCCAGCCTTGATGAGGAAAGCCCTCGACAATCCCAGGGTCACCGTCGCGACGGTCTGCGGTGGTTCCCTTGCGCTGGCGATGGCCGGTCTACTCGAAGGCCGCCATGCGGTGACGCATCACATGGGCATGGATGTCCTGGGTGCCACTGGTGCCATCCCGATTCACGCGCGCGTGGTCGATGACGGCGATCTGGTCACCGCTGGTGGGGTCACTTCTGGCTTGGACCTTGGGCTGTATCTGCTCGAACGCGAACTCGGTCCTCGCATCGCCCGCTCCGTGGAAGAACTGTTTGAGTACGAGCGACGTGGAACCACCTGGCACAACAAGGGACTCGAAGCCGTCGCCATGTAGCACGGACTCTCCGATCTCCACACATGGTGCCCACCTCAACGGGTTCGGGCAATGAATGAGAGGATAGCAATGGCTCTTACAGGCACCTGGAACATCAGCATCTCAACCCCAATCGGCACACAATCCGTCGTACTCGAACTCACCGCGAGCAGCGGTATTGTAGAAGGGATTGCGAAGGGCGACGCAGAAAACACGCCACTGATCAACCCGGTTCTCGACGGCAATCGGCTCACCTGGAAGCAGTCGATCATGCTCTGGCTCCCCTTTGAGATGGCACCGAGAATATACAATCAATGACTATGGTCGCCTTGATAGAGGTTGTGCAGCAACAACTGTAACTTCTTGACGATTATGAAATAGCTGGCGGGCCTGGATGATGCCATAAGCTTTGTCAAGTATCCACATGGCTTCTCTTAGTGTCGCCAGTGGATTAATTTCAGGTGTTGCATGTGGCAGCTTAAAGACACTCACGACAAAGCCATCCTTCCGTAAGCAAAGCGCTGCCTGTGTCAGAAGACGGGCAGCATCACGAGCGTCCATTCTCATATCATTGGCTATGACATCAAAGGAAAGGCGTCTTCTAACAGCTTCTTCAAGATACTGTTCAGCATAACCACGATAATGTTCTAATCCTTTTCGTCGCGCTAGGCGTGGATCGAGATTGGCTGGATCAACCGCGATGACGTGTAGGCCAGCTTCTAGAAGTAGTCTTGTCCAGCCACCAGGTGCCGCACCAAGATCAAGCGCATGTCCACTTGTTGGAAGCGAAAGGTTAAACATTTCTAAGGCTTCTAGCAATTTGAACTCTGCACGACTGATCTGCTCTGATGTTTGTGCGAAGTGCCGTGCGCCGCCAGGCCAACTACTCATGTTTTCTTCCGCCGTAGAGATACCCAGATATCCCTTGTTCATAGTGCAGAGTATTGAAATAACGATCTGTGGCTTCTTGATTGCCTCTATAGCACCTGTCTCCTCGGCGAAGGCTTCGGCGAGTGCCTGATTGAAGCGTCCACTGCTGTAAGGGCGCTCTCCGAAACTCTTATCGGTCTGCACGAAACGAGATTGTACAGCAAAACGTACACCTCGTTCTAACTGTGAAAATTCTGGTAGGTCTGCTATCGATGTGGCGATTGTTACCAGGTCCTGTTCTGTGTTTGTCAAATCTACTGTTGCCTGTGCTGGAGCAAGGTGACGCGCGAAAACAAGATGCTTTTCCGTAACTCTACGCATGAACGCACTCACGTTAGGTACACTACAGAGAATAATCCCAGGAGTAAACTCTTCAACAAAAGCTAACCGTTTATCAATTTGCTTCAGTTCTGTTATCGCCGCCTGTGTGAACTCAGGATGTGTTGTAACAATCAACAGGTTTTCTATGTTCTCTGTACTCACCATCCTCCCAAAAACCTTCCTCTCACAAATATCCCCTTAACTCAAACTGCTATTTCAGAGATTGCATCAAGATGATACCATGCACAAGAATGTTTCGCTAGTTTTCACGAACCTTGAACGTCCTTTATCGCTTCAGTCGTTTAGGAAGATACTTCGCGTGCGCGATTGCAAGCTCATCGTAGACCGCTTCAGCCTTGCTATACGACATGACAAGCGGATTGGCGGCAAGGGCTTTGATGGCATCCTGTCTCGTACCCCATAACGCCGCTCTTGCTGCTGCACCTTCATATTCTGCGAGTAAGGAAATCAGACCACGTTGCTCTATTCCTAGCCCACCATTTCCCTGAGCAAATGGAGTAGCACCACGAGCATCAACATGGCAGGGTAGTTCTACCACGCGGTCCGATGCGAGAAAATCGATTGAACCTTTATTGGGTACGTTGAGGACCCACTCCTCTCCCACATTGTTCAGGATCGTGTACAGTATATCTAGCGCGAAGTCACCAAAGCCACCGCTACCACGCATCTTTGTCAGGTGTGGAACATCTTTTTGTGCCTCTTCTTGATAATGAGCAAGAATTTCGGGTAGGCTTGCCATGATGTCTTCCGCTCGTGACGTTGGCTTGCGTTGCAGAAAGTCCACAACAATTTCGGGGAAGTAGTAGTAGTGCATGTAGTGCGACGGAACCGCTCCGTAACGTGCTGTCAAGGTTGCCAGCATCACCTTCTCATAATTTGTAGCGGTCATTTCATTGACGCGAATGTAGTCCTCACACCATGCCACGATCTGCGGAAGGACATCGACACCATTCCGCCATATTGCTGTTGTCCAGTCGCCATGATTGAGACCGACCGTTCGATGATATAGACGTTTTCCTGGCTCTGGACCCACACCTGCTGCTTGCGCGATACGCTCAATTTCGTGGAGAGGACCTTCACTCATACCAATGACGCGTATACCGCTACAATGAGCAACCGCTTCTGTTACGATGTTGCTTGGATTCGTGTAGTTGAGCAGGAACGCCTTGGGCGCAACCTTCTCCATCTCTGTAGCAATGGCGGCTACGACGGGGATAGTATGGAGGGCATAAAAAAAACCACCAGGCCCTACCGTCTCCTGGCCGATTAAGCCATAACGGAGCGGTATCTTTTCATCAAGGCGACGTGCCTCCATTCCCCCTGTACGGAACGTGGTCAGGACGAAGTCCGCATCGGAAATCGCATCCTTCCGACTCGTTGTGCGTTCGAGCGTCAGATCAACCTCTGCATGCTTGATAAATTTTGAGCCTATGGTGTAGATAAGTTCGAGACCATCAGGATCAATATCCATCAAAGTGATATGACAGCCTTTGAATGCCTCTGCCTGGTGAACAAGTCCCTGCATTAACTCTGCACAACAGGGGCTACCACCACCGATGATAGCGATTTTCGCGTGACGTTTCCCGTCATATTTTTCTGTATTTTCGGTATCCGAAGCCATAACATTATTGGAATCAGACATAGTGTTCTTTTATCCTTACCGTAGAGAGAAAAAATATGCAGTTTACTATTGTAGAGCGTACCATATCCCTATAGGGAAGCGTCAAGAGATGCGGAATAATCGCCAGCACCACAGGAGCGCGAGAGCTAATGCAACCACGAGTATCGTTAATAGTATCTTGTGGGGTATATCAATACCGTCAACCACCTGAGGAGATGATGAGAGTATTCCTCCCGATGTCGAAACGGCAGAAGTGGCTGGTGTGGTGTTGGGAAACTGTAGCGCGGTCCATGCAGGTTGCACACCGTCAGCTTGTTTCTGCCGACTTCCTCCACTATCCCAACCACTTCCGCCAGTACCGTTATTGCCCCCGCTTCTGCCTCTACCAGTGTTACCACCACTGCCTTTATCAGAACTCCTGCTACCCGTCCCTCTATCACTGCGTGCTGTCGCTGTCGCATCTCTTTTTGAGAGTGTTGGAGTTGGTTGTACAACAGTGTTACTCGTGTCGATGGTCGGAGAACTACTGATCTGCCAGGCACTGCTTCCGTCGGGAACGCGTGCATATGATTGATCTTCAGACAGCGATGGAATAGTGATTTCATCAACAGGAACGCCTGATAGTAAAAGCCGCCATGTCGAGTTTTCGGTTGAGAGAAAACGTGAGTCGGTACGAGGAAAAACAACGAGAAAACTATGTGGTGCAATGGCCGAACCGAAAGGCAAATAGAATGGGTTGGTGTTAGGGCCGCTATCGATGCTAGCGTGAACTGCATAAAGATCGAATGGTTGATCTTGTGAATTATAGATTTCTGCCCATGCATCGCTCGTCGGTGTATACGTGCCTGATTCTGAGCAGTTCCACGTGGAGTGTGGCACCAGTAGCACTTCATTGATAAAGAGGATGCCGCTGCCCGCTGGTGGCTGTGTAAGTGGTCCTGCTACAGGAGGAGGAGTCACCGGGGCGCAGCCATGCTGGGATGTTGCAAAGGCAAGGGATGAAGTGGTACTCAAGACGAGCAGGATAACAACACATACTACCGCCAGAAACCGCACACGGCCACCTCTTTACGTTGATATACAGGTACAAATGTAGCGATGTTAAAGTAGTTGCCACTCACGTGTGCTGGCAATAGGTGTAACTATTGCAGCACTTGAGAATGGATGTGACTCACTGCGAGAGATATTGGAAAGGGACACTGCGTGTACGAGGGAACCTCTCGTTCACTAAGCGGCGTACGGCCTCGACACCATTCTCACCAATGGCGAAGGCGATAATTGAACCAATAATGATGCCGCAGATGCCGCCCAATGCAATACCTTCGAGGAACACCTTGTTACGAAAAAATGTCATCGTTGTCACCTTTTCTTAGTATACTATTGCAGATATACCACCGTCTGCGCTTCGCTCCAAAGGCGTTCGAGACGATAATATTCACGTTCCTTCGCACTAAAGATATGCACGATGATATCACCATAGTCGAGGAGTATCCAGCCTGTCTCAGCAGTTCCTTCTCGATAGAGCAATCTGGCCCCTTGTTTCTTTAACTCTTCATTAAGTGCGTCAGAGATAGCTTGTATCTGACGGTCGTTGTTACCCGTACAGATTACGAAGTAATCGGCTATCGTCGAGATGTCTCGGATGTCTAGCAAGAGGACATCTGACGCTTTTTTGTCTGATGCGATATCTACAGCAGCCCTGGCTAGCTGAGTAGGCTCTAGCAGAATTCCCTCCACAGTCGCTCCCTTAGTAGCGCATTACACATAATGTGCAAGCGTTGTACATAACAGTACATTTCAATCGTTGTGTATGCATTATAACATGACATGACAATCTTGTTAAGAGTATAGAAAAAAGAGGACTTCCTTATCCTCTTCTGAAGACAGGCCAAATTCTACTATCTGGTGGGCCTGTCGATCATCCCCAACCACTCCTCTTTGGATGTGTGATGGGCGACATCTCTCAGCAGCATTAGCTCTGAGCGCAATTCGCCAAGTGTGCCCCATCCCTCGGCTTCGACATCATACTTGTGAATGGTTTCCTTGTTGCGCTGATACACCCAGACAAAAGTATCGTCGGACAGATTTGTATATTTGTCAACAACCGCGCTGAAAATCTCGCGTACCACATCTTCTACAAAACGAGGATTGGCGTGTGCCTTATTGACGATGTAAAGTTCATCAGGTCGCTTGAGAAGGGCATAATTTTCGGAACTCATGGCACTTTCAACGAGTGCGACAAGATCTCCAGCCTCTATTTCGTGGTCAGTGCCGATCATAAGCGTAGCACAACCCCGCTGGTTGTGTGTTGCAAGTGGAGTAACGCTCAGCATCTTCTCAATGGCATCTTGCTGGAAACCCTCTTCTTGTAAACGCATGCGAGCAAAGGAATGCACCATATCCTGCGCGCAAGGACAGGCAACCATGCCCTCTACCTCAACACCAAGCATACGCCGACTTCCGTGTTTGGTGGCGACTGCCTGTGCAATGAGCCCATAAACTTCTTGGGTGCGACGACCTGATACAGGCGTCCACTTCTGGAGGGGGAGAGATGTGCGGATATGCACCTCGGCGCGAGAGATAACCTGGCGATCTACAATAGCTTGCGCGACAGCCTCTGCAAGCTGTTCTATCTTGGGCCAGTTACCAATAGCCTTCTCTTCCAGAACCTCTTCAAGTACGTCACTAAAGCGGGACATATGGACACCAGCTCGCTTTGTATCAAGATCGGCATACAGGTCAAAGGTCGCCTCAAACCATTGCTGGCGATTGTTTTCACCAAGCAAAAGTGCTTTTCGGACACCAACGACACCAACACGTCCGAGACGGACATGAACAGTGGGAGAACCGCTCTGAATGTCACGGTCAAGGGCGACTCGCAGATTTGGTGCCAGTACCTTGACTCCATCGTGAGAGACCGCATCTGCCAATTCCTGAGCCGTTCGTCCGCTTACAGGATCGATCATAGTTGGTGAAATTTCTGCCAATGGGACCAGGACGAAGGCCCGCTCATTCATGCGTGAGTGAGGAAGCGTCAGGTCGTCTTGCTCAAGCTGCAAGTCATCATACAGAAGAATGTCGATGTCTATGGGACGTGGGCCATTGCGGAATGATGGTTGTCGTCCTATGGCTGCCTCTATCGATTTGGCATGTTGTAAAAGGTCCTGAGGGGAAAAACTGGTTTTGCCGCAACAGACCATATTGAGAAAACGCGGTTGGTCTGTGTAACCAATCGGCTCTGTCTCATAAACAGACGAGACAATATGAATTTCAACGACCTCACGCAGTTGTTGTAGTGCTGTGGCGAGATTGCCACGTCTATCCCCTAAATTGGAGCCAAGTGCGAGGTAAACAATATGTGTTGCAGGAGGGTTATTACGTGGAAACAATGGTGAAACTGTAGTATCAAAATTCATGAAAAACAACCTCTCTAAAAGATGTCCTAATTCCATCTTATTATAACAAAAGCTAAGTTCAAATTGTTTCCTCCTCTGTTTATTTTTGAAAAACCCATATATTGCTGAAGATGGCTTCCGTTCCACCACTACTATCTCCCCCTACAAGAAAGCCAACAAAGCCAGAAGTATAGGCATAGTCAGAAAATGTAGTAACAAGCAATTGTTTGTTCATGTAGAAACGAAATTGTGCTCCTTTTGCTACGATTAACAATGTATTTATCTGTCCATAGCCGTTTAGGATAGCACTGGAATATGTCCAATCGATCAACGTGAGCCAATTGAGGGGATTACTTCCCTCTGCTCGCACAAAGCGATAACTTCCTTGACCACTTATTTCTAAGACGTAAAAAGCTCTGCTACCAGGTCTGAGTCGAAATACAAGACCGTAGATGTCACCACGAATCAGTTGTGCCTGAGCAGTGATAACTGTGTCGGAGAACACTTGTTGATTAGAGTAGCACCACGCGACGGTGTGAGTGGAAGCTGCATATACATGGTAGCCCTGTGGCGAGAAGTAGCACTGAAAACCATCATCAATCCAGCCTCTACCGGGTCTTGTTAAGTCGTCGGCGTAGAGAACATTGCCAGCACCAATAGCCGTAGTAATTCCCGCCGTAGCCTGCACGCGGGCATGGGCAGCCATGGTAGCTTGTATGTTAACGCGTGAAGTAGCTGTCGATGTTACAATTTGCCGTGTTGCCAGCGTTTGTGTACGTCTCCCATGTCCGCTCATTGACGAGGAAGAGTCCTGCCATTTAAGACTGAAAAAGACAACCGACGAAAGCAGAAAAAGGCATAAGATGGCAATAAGTGTAGGGCGAAGTGGCTGTCTTCGCCTGTATGTACCTGTTGTAGAGGCTAAAGGTGTGGGAGCCTGCTTTAGAGGAAAGAGGAGTGGTTTTGTCTCGATCTGTAAAAGCTCCTGTGCAGTGAGAATGTGTGTGTCACGCGAGAGCTTTGGTTTTGCCTCTTGCTCTGTATCGTCCGGCTCACCTTCTTCCTGCGATACTAGCTCTTCTTCATCAAGACCCGCTGTATATTCCTGCTGTAGCGCTTTTCTATAGGCTGCGGACAAAATGCGTGCTTCTTGGTAGCGCTCATTAGGGTCCTTCTCTAAAGCCTTGAGAATGACATCTTCAATCGCTTGAGGAATGTCGCTATTGAACTGGCGTGGTGGAGTGGGCTGTGTTTGAATGTGCTTGAGCGAAATGGCTACAGGGGACTCCGCTGTGAATGGAACGCGTCCGGTGAGCATTTGATAGAGAATAATGCCCAGCGAATAGATGTCGCTGCGATAGTCGTGCTGTCCATTGGACTGCTCCGGTGCCATGTATTCTGGTGTCCCGACCATTGCTCCGGCGTGAGTGAGAGACTCAGCCTCCATTTTGGCCTTTGCAAGGCCAAAATCGACGAGGTAGGCGTGTCCGTCTAGCCGAAGCAGAATATTTGATGGTTTGACATCTCGATGGACAACTCCGTGATCGTGTGCATATTGGAGAGCGGAGGCTATCTGTTCAAGAAAGCTACCAGCTTCTTCTAATGTGAGCCGTTCGCGTCTGAGCAGATAGTCACGCAGTGTGCCTCCCTCGACATAAGGCATCACGAGATAATACCAGGGACGCTGTTCGCCGAAGTCGTAGAGCGCGAGAATGTTATCATGCGAGAGTGTGCCAACGGCTAAAGCTTCACGCTCAAAACGACGTACAAAAGGTTCATCACTGCCGTAAAGAACCTTGACCGCTACTTTTCGTCGTACACGACGATCATATCCTAAATATACCTCGGACATACCGCCTTGAGCGACACGCCGACGTAGCTCATAACGACCAAGTGTTGATCCTTCTATTCCCCTCATCACTTCCTCCTCACTTCCACTAAACCACCCTTTAAGGCTAATAGGGAGATCTCTTATGGGTCTCAATGTCGCAGTAAGAGGAGACCCATAAGAGATCTCCCTACTTTTTTAACGTGCTGTCCAGTAGCGTTCAAGGCGAACCGTTTCTACTGGCCTGATGCTATGTGTGTACGTATCCATTGCTCTGTGCATCGCTTCCCTATCACCAAAGTTTGGCCCTATTTGAGAAGCATACATGTCCGAAGCCTCCAGGCGTAGCGGGAACATCTCGGACATCTCGACTAATGAAGGTTCGAGCGCTTCTCCTAGTTCTCTCTTTCGTATCTCGAGTGCTCCAGCCTTCGTGACATAGGGAAAGTCTTCGTAGAGATAGACCTTAGCATCACGCTGTACGAGGCGATCCGCAGCAGAAGAGACAATCTGATGATCGACATGGCGACCAACGCCAAGCGGCGCATACCACGCTGCATCTGGGAGTCGCTCTTGCAGCATTACAAGGTCCTGTGCTAGTTGCCGGTCTATGCTCAAGTCAGCGATGTTGACCTCGCCACCTATCAATTGATCTTTTTGTGTGTAGTACGCGGGCGAGCCACGGTAGATAGCATCGAGATAGTCGAGCCAGAGATAATCAACTTGTAGGTAGTCAAGTGCCGCTGTATCCTCTCTGCGCCTCGTCTCAACTGCGGCACCAATACCCTGGCTGACGCTGATTCCCATCTCCCTGTGGATCTGGGCGGCAAGGGGGTTAAGTTGCATTGTAACAGGTGGAACGCCGCCGAAAATAGTGATTACCAGCGGGCGTAGGCCGCTGTTTATTTGTACACCTAATGTACCACCACAGGAGAAAACAACATCATCGAAATGTGGCGAGAGGTAGATGTGGCGATGTCTGATTGTGATATCGTTAAGGCTCGTGAGTTGCAATTGTTTACACCTCCATAACAGAGAAGAATTTGAAAAATGGCAGCTTTAGTATACAGGATAGAGTCAAAGAACGCTTCTAAGGTAGTCGCACCCCATCTTCTTGGCCGTCAAGTAACCCATCTCTCATCAGCCCATTCACAATCTGCTGCAGCCATGGAAGGTCATCCTCACAAAATTCGGGCTTGATCTGACGACCTAACGTGAGCAATGAAATTCTCTGTGGCGCAGGTATCGAGCGTAGAAAATCTACAATGCGTCCACGGTAGTAGCGATTACTACTGGTAAATGGCTTGCTCTGGTATCCAGCCTTCTTCTCAGCTACTTTACGTAACTGGCGCAGCACCGTTCCCGATGGGAAGAGGCTATGCTGGCTCATCTCGGTATATGCCTGGCATGTCTCTTGTAGTGGACATTGTGTGCAACGTGGATTATTACTAGTACAGATAGTTGCACCAAGGTCCATAAGGGCCTGATTCCAATTATATGCTTCTTCATCAGGTAACACACGTTCGGCAAGTTCAAGCATCTGCGCATCATTAAACTTAAGTTCAGAATGTTCTAGACCGAGAAAGATGCGATGAAGTACGCGACGAATATTGGTGTCAACTGTGGCAACCTGTTTATGATAGGCAAAACAAGCAATAGCCCCCGCTGTATAGCGACCAACTCCCTTAAGCTTGAGCAATTCGTCGATGGTATCGGGAATGCAACCATGATACTCGGCGATCACCTGACGTGCAATCGACTGGAGCCGTACAGCCCGCGTGTTGTATCCCAGGGGAACCCAAACGGAGATGACATCAGCTGTAGAAGCCGCTGCAAGGTCGGCAAGTGTTGGAAAAGCCGATAGAAACTGACGATATTTTGGCAAGACACGATCAACTTGCGTCTGCTGCAGCATAATCTCTGACACAAGAATAGCGTAAGGATTGCTGGTAGAACGCCAGGGTAGATCGCGTTTCTCAGCGGCGTACCACTGTAACAGAGAAATACGTACGCGCGCAATAAAATCAGGCTGAGAAGAGAAAGACGAGATACTCATTCAAGACTTGCTCGTTTGAGATGGCGCTTTATTTGAGGTCTCTGGCTTGGTTCCGTTCACCTGAGTCTCTTTGACCTCGCTGCGCTTACGTCGCATAAGAGAAAATAGAGTTTCGCCGCCCTCTTGCCAGCATTTTGCGTCAGGGGCTGGAAGATTTTCGCAGAGAATCCAATCGTCAGCAGCTCTAAGCACATGTCCCTTGATGCATTTTGCGTACATAACATGATCATTTAAGTCTGCGTCTTCAGGCTTAACATTAGGCGAGGCAATCTTCGGAATAAAAAATCTACACCATGGCACGATTATGTACCTTCCTTGTTTTCAATTGATACCCTTTATGTGGGGAGACCATCCTCGTTTGTCTACTAGACTCTCTTGGATGGCGGCTTAGCTCACATTATAGCGCATTCTGTAACACTTAGCTAGTAGCCCTGCTATTTTATTTGAGCCTACTATCGAAGATACATGAATAGCTTATAGTGGATATTTTGTGCCTGGTCGCTTCTTATATGCTTGCAACAGATGACTATTTTTGATACGATGTAATTGGATGTAATGAGCAAAAGACAAGTTATAGAAACATCACAGATGGCTGTAGGAGTTGTAAAAAAGGTAAATACTATGGCAATGCAACAGCAGTATGATGATGACCAAACCAATGGTCTTTTCATTAATGTAGTTCCTGAACTGCGAAGACGTATCGCGACAGCAGCAGAGCAAAGTAACCTTTCTGTTCAAGAATATGTTGGTCATATTCTTGAGCAAGTAGTTCCTCCTGAAGGAAATTTCACACAGGAAAAAAGAAGAGGACTTAATCGTGCGGCAGTAGATGATCTACTGCGATACAGTGAAGAAATCAGAAAGGCTCATCCCGAGCAGGTGTTTGAAGACTCTGTAGAGACATTACGCCAAATACGCGAAGAGCGTATGAGGGAGTTAGAGCAGCGATGAGCGATGTTGTGGTGGTTGATGCAAGCCTCGCTGTCAAATGGGTTCTTACGGAAGAAGACTCTAATATAGCAAAGGCTCTACTAAACAAATGGACTGATGAGGGAAAAGAAGTTACTGCCCCGGCTTTGTTTGCCTATGAGGTTACTAATATTATTTATCGACAGGTCGTATCAAAAAAACTCTCTTATGATGAGGCAAGTCAGGGACTTACAAGATTGCTTTCAATTGGAGTAGTACTTAGATTTTCTCTTTATAAAGATATTAGCGCACAAGCAATGAAGTTTGCTCACGATTTCGGCTTGTCGGCTTCGTATGATGCACACTACCTGGCATTGGCACAAAGCGAGAGAGGTGAGTGTTGGACGGCTGATAAGCGTTTATGGAATTCAGTCAAAGGAAAACTTAAGTGGGTCCATTGGCTTGGTGATTATCAAGCTTAGTACGTCCTGATAATTCCAGTAACTCCTCCCGCAACGTTTCTGTAGCTAGAACTCTCTTTTTGAGTTCGCTTGGACTATGCCCAATATTACTCAGTATAGCATCTATTCTTGCTAAGAAATTGTCAGGTTGTATTTTGAATCCAGAGGTGTCTTTAGACAATCCTTTTTCGCTCAAAAAGTACGTTTCATTAAGCGCGTAGAGCACCTGTACGAGCATGCTCACTGCTCTTGTCACGCAGCCCGCTGTGAAGTATATATCGCCACGTCCTGCCGGCTTTTTAGCATTTTCCAGGCTGAAGCCAGCCGACCAGAGGTTGTGTTTGAAAATTGCTTGTTTGAGCGTATTCGGGTAGTGGCTAACTTTCGCTTTGAGCATTTGAAGGAGCCCATCTGGATCATAGAGAGACTTACAGACCTGTGTCTCAGCACAGTATATGTAGCTGTAAAATCCATAGGGCGGCTGCTGCAAATAATCGGTCTCAAATTCTCCATTGTTACATGCATCGAGGACCTGTGAAACGCGGTCAACGTTTCTATAGAGAAAATCTACGCGTTGCCCTTGAATCGTGAGCCAAGCACCACCATTAACCCAGGGACCCCAGCCACCTAAGTCCGTTACTACCGGATTGGGCATGTCGTTCAGTTTTGAGGCAATCGTTCGTATGTGGCCTATATCTAGTGGCTGATCTTCCTTGTAGTATATTGCTATGTCAATGTCTGAGTCCGGCTTTTGGGCACCAGAGGCATAAGAGCCACCCAGGACAATAGCCTTTAGCCCGTCCACATACTTGAGGCGGTCTACTAGGTGCTCAATGAGTGCAAGCTGCTGCATCTTATGTCCTTTGACTAATGGCGCAGCGTAGCCACCACGTTCCGGTTTTGAAGGCGACGATGAGGTAGAGAAATGCCCATGCCTCGTGTATGACAGCGTAACTCGCCGTCATTGCAAGAGAGAACATGCATGCGAGAGCCGCAATCTGCTTTAAGCGTCGCGTGCGCCAGTGCCAGCGAAAGCTTCCCATGCGGTTCCCTCGGTAGTGCCAGATGACCATAGACGTCATTGTCAAGAGTGCGATGATTCCCATAAGGCCAAATACGCCCAGCATAAGCGAAAGGATGTATGTGTCCACGGTTTTTCCTCTCTAAGCGTTCTCAAACCACTTCTACGAGGAGATGTGCTGATGCATTATAGCATAGCGATATGCTGTAATGTATACTGATGTCAGTGACCTCAACTTTATTAAAGTACATGCTAGGCGAGAACTTGTCTCTCGCAGTTGAATATCCTAAAAACTGTTTTGACGCGGAGGAGCGTGTGCTAGCAGAAGAACTAGTCGTGCTAGATGCCGACTCGGCCTTATGGCAAGCGGCACGACCATTGCTCGATGTGGCGTTGCGGCTTGAGCAGAATGATAACTATGTGTGGCATGGCTGGAACAAACAGCAAATTGACACATTTTTGAAGCAGTTACCGCCACATTGTACGTTGCTGGCAGCGGTATGGTCAACAGACGCGCACGACCATGAGGTAGTAACACTTGGTTGTATATGTGAGGTCATAGAGGGCGAAATCCAATCAATTCGCACCTTTGAGACGCTTATAGGCGAGGAATTGCCGTCTGTTCAAGACTTAGAACCAGGTTTTGAACACGCGCTTGAACTTATGCGCGTAGTAAGATTGCGTATTGCTCCAGTAGCGTGGGCACTTTTTACTGACAAAGCGACGTGGGATGAGTGGGTATTAACTAGCGATAGTGATAGCGGTGTGGTGGATAAGGGAGTATTGCTTGTGGCGTTCGCTCAACAAGGACGCTGTGTTTTGATGGGTAGTCAAACGCAGCATCGTCATCCATAGAAGAGAAAAGAGTATCTGATGGAACAGGCAACTCCTTTAGTCTGGAACCCTATTTTGCGGCAATATCTTGTGAATGCGCCGCACCGCATGAGTCGTAGGGAGGGAACCTCCACCTGTCCCTTTTGTGCAGACATTGCAGAAGGGCGTGTGGGGCCTGACACACAGGTATGGCTTCATCCCAACGACTTTCCTCCATTGCGACCTCCGGTAGGTGAGGCGTATGTAGTGATCTATAACCGAGATCACAATAGGACGTTTCCCCAGTTGACGGTCGATGAGGTCTACGCTGTCACGAGGTTATGGCGCGATCTCTATCGTGATCTCGCGTCACGCTATCCAACAGTAATGATTTTTGAGAATAATGGTGAGGCGATTGGGCAGACGCAGTATCATCCGCACGGTCAGACCTTCGGAGTCTCTGTTATCCCGCCGACACTAGAGCGTGAAATGGAGACCGTGGTGCAGGACGATGCAGCCGGGCGTGGCTGTCCGTTTTGTCGCGTCAGAGCCGAGTTGAGCGAGAGTGAGTACCAGGTTGCTGCAAACGAGACATGGCAGGCATTTCTACCACCCTACGTGCGATATCCCTACGAGACACATCTCTATCCAAAACGCCATGTTGCCAATCTCGCAACCATACAAGACGATGAACTATGCGACCTTGCGGCACTGTTACTAGATGTTGTACGTGGATACAATGCCTTGTTCGATGGCGCGATGGCTCCAATGCCCTACCTGTTAGGTCTCCATCAGCTTGCCGACGAACGCTTTCATCTCCATGTAGAGATACTCGCGATTGGACGTGCTCCTGCTAAGCTCAAATATGCCGCATCATCCGAGTCAATATGGGGGCTGTGGACGAACGACTCCTCACCAATTCAAAAGGCTCAGGAGTTGCGAGAAGCGATTGCAAAGAAAGAGGTGCGATGACTATGCTGTTTCCTCAACCTGTCCTGGCTGCGGTAGAGCAATTTCCTATAGCCTTCGTTGGTGATATTGAATATGCAAGTCCTCTGGGTGTCGCCTGGGCACCTGGACGGGTCAACCTTATTGGTGAGCATACCGACTATAACGATGGTTTTGTGCTGCCGATAGCGGTAGACCGTGTAACGGCTTTTGCTGGTCGTATGCGAAACGATAAAATTGTACGATTGTGGTCAGTACACTTTGAAGAGTATGGTCGGTTTTCACTAGAAGGGCTGCCGGAAACGTTTGAGCAGCAACTTCGCAATTTGCCTGGTTGGGCGCGTTACGTTCTTGGAGTGGTTGCCGAGCTAGCGTCAGCAGGCGTAGAACTAGCAGGCTTCGATGCGGTACTTGGTGGCGATGTACCGATAGGTGGCGGTATGAGTTCTTCCGCTGCACTTGAGGTAGCAACAACACAGGTCTGTGCCCTCTTCTCAAATGGAAATTTCACTATTGGTACTGAGGGTGCAAGGATGATGCCGATACAGGTTGCAGCACTATGTCAGCGTGCCGAGCATATAGCCTCTGGTCTTCGTAGCGGCATTCTCGACCAGGCCGCGTCGTGTCTAGGTCAACCTGGAAAAGCTGTGTTAATTGATTGCCGCTCCCTGGAGTATCGCTACCTGCCCTTTGATGCACCTGACCTATCATTGGTGGTGATTGACACTGGTGTACGTCGTGAACTCGCTACATCCGGTTACAACGAACGGCGACAACAATGTGAAGAGGCTGTGATGGTGTTGCGTGAGTTGATTGCTCAGCATGAGCCGAGCAACAAGGAGCAGCAGATTCAATCGCTTCGGGATGTCACGCAGGAACAGTTTGAGATTTACAAACAGTATCTCCCTGAAGTTTTGCAGCGACGCGCGGGTTACGTGATCGCTGAGAACGCACGTGTGCTACAGGTCGCCGACCTGTTAGAGGCAGGACACATTGAAGCCGTAGGGCCGATACTCTGGCAGGGGCATGCCGGTCTCCGCGATGACTACGAGGTAAGTTCTCCCGAACTGGATGCGCTCGTCGAGATTGCTCATCAGCTACCAGGTGTTCTGGGGGCGCGTATGATGGGTGGAGGCTTCGGTGGTTGCACCATCAACCTTGTGCGAAACGAGGCTGTAGCTACCTTGCGCCAGGCCGTCGAGCAACAATATCCAGAGCGTACAGGACGAGAAGCAAGCATAGATATTTGCCGCGCTGCTGGTGGACCAGGATATGCGAGTGTGACATCATAAGAATTCTTTCTTAGAGAGCATAAGTGCTGCATACACTAAGTCAACAGTAGGGACGCAATTGATTGCGTCCAAGGACGAGCGAAGCAATGTCTATTCCCCTAAGTCAACAGTATCCCGTAGGGACGCAATTGATTGCGTCCAAGGACGAGCGAAGCAATGTCTATTCCCCTAAGTCAACAGTATCCCGTAGGGACGCAATTGATTGCGTCCAAGGACGAGCGAAGCAATGTCTATTCCCCGTTCATTGGGTGGATGCACCAATATGCCCATGTTAGAGAAGCAAATCAAGGAGTCGCATTACATGAAACTATTTCTGTCCACAGATTTTGAAGGGACTAGCGGCATCGTCGCGTGGGAGCAGATCATTGAGGGCAACGCCGAGTATGAGCAGGGGCGTCGTCTACTCACGAACGAGGTCAATGCTGTTATTTCTGGGGCGATGGAGGCTGGTGCAAGCGATTTTGTGGTCAATGACTCGCATCATTATATGCGCAATCTCCATCCACAAGACCTTATGGGGCGTGCGATGCTGATTACTGGCAAGCATAAGCCGTTGTATATGATGGAAGGGCTTGATGCGAGCTTTGATGGTATCTGTTTTGTCAGCTATCATGGCTCGGTTGGGGCTGAACGCGCCGTGCTCTCCCACACATATAATCCTGGAGCAATTTGGGAGGTGCGTATCAACGGTGAGGTGGTCGGTGAGTCTGGCTTGAATGCACTGGTTGCTGCACACTGTGGAGTCCCAATTATCTTTGTGAGTGGAGACGCGGTGACCGTACAGGAGGCCGAGTCTGTGGCTCCGCAGGCGGAGAAGGTGATCGTCAAGGAGTCGAGAGGACGTTTTGCGGCTTCACATATTCATCCGACTGTTGCTTGTGAGATGTTACAAGTCGGAGCCGCTCACGCTGCTCGCAACTTGCATGCAATGCGACCACCTCAGTTTAAGATGCCTATTATGCTAGAAGTGACATTTCTTGTGGCAGACATGGCGGAAATGGCCTTATGGATACGCGGAGTTGAGCGTGTCACATCTCGTACTGTGAAGGTTGTCGGCGAAAATGCTCTCGATCTCTATCGCACGTTTGTGACAATCGTTACACTGACGCGCTCTTTAGTAGACCACTAACGAAAGAGAACAAGGATTTGACCTCATCGTCAAGCCCCAGTCCTCTTTCGTTAATTAATGTGCTGTGCGTCTGTTGGCCTGGATATTTCCTCTGCAACGCTGGTACGACCACCTTGTGAGCGTTCGATGCGCTCGATCATTTCAGTGAGAATGCTCAGACGATGCTCAATTTCCTGGGCTTGTCCATGCAGTGTGTGCAATTCAACCGATAGTTCGTGGAATTGCCCGTTAGCTATGGGGAACCTCTGCTTCTCTACAGCGCGCACTGGTGCTGTACGTACAGGAACAATGCCATCTCTTTTTTCGGGTACAGGCAGGTTCTGTACAACTGGTGTAGCTGGGGCCGATGCCTCTGCTTGCTGGCGTGCTGCTGCTACTGTTGGAGCACTTTGCTCATTAGCAATAGGTGCTTTAGGTGTTTGAGAAGTGCGAGACTCCCCTCTTACCACAAACGCCAGGGCGACGAGGGCAACCACAGCAAGCGCGAACAGCCCTCCTATAATTAACGTACTCACACGTTACTCCTTCCGTAGTAGAGGAGAGTAGCCTGAGTTACTCTCCCGTGTCTGCTAGTGAATATGAATAGTTGTTTTAGCACTCATGCCAGGGGCAAGGGCTTTACCACCATTACCATCTAAAGTGATGATAACAGGGACACGCTGCCCGACCTTAGTGAAGTTTCCGCTAGCGTTATCCTGCGTGGGTAAAAGCGAGAATGAGCCTGCGGTGGCCTGTACAATCTGCTGAACATGGCCTGTGAAGGTGGTGTCACTATATGCATCAACCTTTACATCAACCTTTTGTCCAGTCGAGACGTTATTGATTGCGTTCTCATCCACGTAGGCTGTGATGGTGAGGTTTCCCAGGTTTGTGACCTGAGCGATAGCTAGCCCAGGAGAAACAGTCTGACCCTGTACTGTGGGCGTTTGTAGGACGGTACCATCAATTGGACTGGTAATGTCAACGGTTGTAACTCTTGGCTGCGTTGGAGTCACGCTAGCACTTGGTGCAGGTGTGACTGTCCCAATAACCTGCCCTGCTGTGACCTTTTGTCCAATCTTCACGTTGAGTGCAGTGAGTTGTCCGCTGGTAGGAGCGCTCGCTGAGACAATGTTCCCTGTCACCTGGGCATCATCGGTCTGATAATACATGTAGTTGTTGTAAATATAGTATCCAATGCCCCCTAAGATTGCACCTAGTGCAAGGACTACGAGTATTGGAACCAGGATCATGCGACGCATATGTTTAGCTCCTTTTAATTTTTATATCCTAAAACCAGGACGATATAAGTTCTTGGGAGGGGGACGCAATGTGTTCCCCTCCTTGTTATTCTGCAAAGACCAACTGTCTGGGTGATGTTTCGTCTTCTGATTGTGGTGGTGCCTGTGTACCTTGTGCTGTTCCAGGAGTGGTTGCAGGTTTACGTCCCGCACTTACGAACAAAACGGAAACGATAGCAAGTAGAGAAACAACAAGACTGAACCTGAACGCATCCTGGATAGCGAGGACGTATGCTTGTCTCTGCACCAACCGACCGATTGTCTGTATGGCCGCTACTCTTGCTGCGATTACATCCGCACCATGCGAGATGAAAAGTGCTTGCAGGCGTGGTAGTAGTTGAGCAAGCGGCGAGGTGACAGTCACTTGCTCGGCAAGTCGCCCAAAGTGTACTCGTGTCTGAGTTTGTACCAGGGTTGCTAATACCGCGATACCTAGCGAGCTAGAGACTGCACGAGCTACTGTGTTGAGCGACGAGGCTTGCGGCAATTGACGCGGCCCTATCTGTGATAAGCCCGCTACAGTCAACGGTTGAACGCAGAGGCCCAAGGCCAGGCCACGAATAATCAGTATCGCCTGAATCCACCAGTACGGCGAGTAGATCGTGAGGTACGTAAGCTGCCAGGTGGCGATAGCAAGCACTATCAAACCGGGGATCATAACACCCCTGACACCTATGCGGTCCACGAAGCGTCCACCTACAACAGTGCTCACCATTGCCGCGAGGGCTTGTGGAAGCAAGACCAATCCGGCTTGAAAGGCACTCTGACCGCGAAGGCTCTGCAGGTAGATCGGGAAGAGGAACACTCCTCCGAACAGGCCGAAGATGACGAATAGACTGGCGATAATGCTTACCGTGAAAGGTCTATTTGTGAAGAGCCGCAAATCGAGCAAGGGCCTTCCACCTCTATTTATAATAGCAAGTTCGACCGTAACGAAGACTGCTAAAGCGATTAAGCCGCCAGCAATAAAACCTATGACTGTCGTTGAACTCCAGCCGTCTGTACTGGCATCGGATAGTCCATATAAGACCGCTGCGAGACCAATTGCCACAAAGAAGAAGCCGAGGAAGTCGAAGCGCAAACCCGACTCGGTTTGGTACTCTCGAATGAAAATACTTACCAGGATTATGGCGGCAATACCGATGGGCAGGTTAATGAAGAAGATCGACTGCCAACCTGCGTATGTGACCAGGTAGCCTCCGAGTGTTGGGCCAATTGCGGGAGCCAATAATGCTGGAACGCCGAAGAAGCCTGACGCAATTCCTCGCTCCTGTGGAGGGAACTCGCGGAAGAGCATTGTGATGGACAGCGGGAATAGAGCTGCCCCACCAGCACCCTGTAAAATACGGAAAAAGATGAGTAATGGTAAGTTCCACGCCAAACCGCACAGTACCGAGCCAAGTGTAAAGGCTGCGAGCGAGATGATGTAGAATCGTTTGGTCCCCAACGTATCGGCGAAAAATCCTGCTGTCGGCGTCACAACGCCTTGAGTAAGAATGTACGCAGTGAGTACCCACTGAACGCTGTGAATGTCTGCACCGAAAGCGGTTTGTAGGCGTGGAATAGCAATGTTCACAATGGTCTGGTCCAGGATGCTCATAAACACCCCGATCACTACTACCAGTGCGACCACCCATTTGTATGCCAGTCCTCCGCTTCGCTGTGTGGCTTGTGCACTAACCTGCATGTGGAGAAACTCCTTCTGCTAAAAGACAAAACCTTTTATAAAAATAAGTATAGAGAACCAAAAGAAGTACCTTGTTTTCAGACTCATGTATGATCATGAATCTCTCTTTATCTTCGTTGGTCGCTTATGTGAGGCTTCACATGGCACTTCCTGTCGCACCACCATGCCATAGAGTAATAAAGAAACTAATTGATCGATAGCTTCTTCTCGTGAAAGGTGGGCGAAGGGTAAAAGATCGTTGAGTCCACGGCCAATTGCACGCATCATAAACGACATCGCTATCGTTTGTACAAAAAATGCAGCGTCTATATGCTTGCTGAAGGCCCCCTCTTCTTGCCGCCTTTTCACATACTCCGTGATACTCTTGCGTCCCTTCACAATCTTGTCCGCGAGAAGGTGAGCAGCCTCAGGATGAGTGTGAAGAAGAAGGACGGGCAAACGGGCGAGATCGCTCTGTGCTGTAAGAGAATCATAGAAGCCGCCAGCAATGCGTCGAAAGAATGTTTCGTCATCGAACTGGACGCCGTTCTGTAAGTCTTGCTCAATCTCTTCGAGAACCTGCCGCAGTGCTGTATAGCTTCCACAGCGTTGAGTGATTGCTTTGAGCAAATCATCTTTACTGCGATAATGCCAGCAAAGTGCACCTCGTGAGATGCCCGCTTCGGTTGCAATGTCGTCTAACGTTGCCGCAGAGACTCCCGAACGTGCAAAGACACGGAGTGCTGCTTCTAGCATAGCCTGACGTGTATCTGGTGTGGGTGTATCGCCGAGATAGCCATTGCGAACTAGCTCTGCGCGTAACTCTTCCTTCCCGCCTGTAAAGTGGTAGTAGAAGGCTGGTCGCGAGAGGTCCGCCGCCTTGACAATTTCGTCAATAGTGATATTTTCAAACGCTGAGTTTTGTAGAAGAAGAGCGCGTGCTGCTTGAATCAGGCGCTCTCTTCCACTACTCTTGACTTTATCGAGGCGAGTGTCCATTATGTATACACGTTCTGACTATTCTTTACTATATCGTACAGGAACGATATACTATACTGTCTAATAACTATTTTCAGTATAGTAAAGATGTCCAAAAATGTCAAGAGAGAAATAGTTCGGTTCTCCGTCCTTCCGGGGGAAAGACAGAGGTGGTGGTAGGGGCGCAATTGCTTGCGCCCATCCGGGACATGATGCACGCTCACGGGCGCAAGCAATTGCGCCCATCCGGGACATGATGCACGCTCACGGGCGCAAGCAATTGCGCCCCTACCACCCGCAAGGATGGAGACCCAATAGTTCATAAACAGGGCTGTTGCAAGATCGGGAAGTGCTCCAGGGCGAGGACAAGCCATTGCCCCTACTATACACATCGCCTGCGATACGTGTATAGTAGGGGCAGGGCTTGTCCTCGCCCTGTTGACTGACGAGCTGAGTTCATAAATGGCAGTTTATCGTGTTAGGGGAGAATTATAGTACAAAGCATGCTCTTCTTGTCCTTCACGCACGTCTAAAAGCGCTTTGGATCGAAATGTAAGTATGTACTCTCCGATCTCGATTTGGTCTCCCTCTGTTAGCGTGTGACCTTTTTCAACAGAAATTTGTTGTCCATTTACGAAAACGCCGCGTGTGCTGTGACAATCATAGACAAGGTAGTGCTCTTCCTCATGCTTTATCACTGCGTGGTGTCGGGATGTGACGGTGTCTTGATCGAGCACAATATCGCTTGATCCCGCGCGACCAAGTGTAGTTTCCTCGGGCTTCAACACAAACTCTTGTGGCTCTTGAGTATGAGGGGCAAGAACTACAAGATATGCGGAAGCAACCGATTGTATTTCAGCTCTTTGCGCTGGCTCTATTGGTGACAGAGGCGTGGAATCAGGTAATGGCTGCGCTATATCAGGTTCGATATGAGGTGGCATGTCTGGTGCAGGCTCAGGAAGCGGGTCTTGCTCAGGTTGAGGTAATGGCTCAGGATCGGGATGAGGAATAGGCTGAGGGTTGGGTTGAGGGATAGGGTCTGGCGTTGGTATAGGTTGTGGAATATCGGGTTCTGTTGCTGGCAGCGGCTCTTGTAGCGCTTCTGGCGATGGCATATGAGAGCATTGTCTGTAGGTAGCAAGCAGTGCCTCAGTGAACATGAGGATAGATGAATAGCGTTCGTCTGGATAGACGCTCAGAGCGCGACGTATTATGCTCTCTTGCTCCCTTGTCACAGAAGTATTGAGCGTGGAGAGCGAAGGGATTGTCTCTGTAAGCTTCATCTGCGTTATCTCCTCTGATGAGCCGAGAAAGGGTGGCTGTCCTGCAAGCCATGTATAAAGAATCACCGCTAGCGCGTACTGATCGCTGGCAGGAGTTACACGCATTCCAAATTGTTCTGGTGCCGTGGTGACTGGTAGAGGAGCATTCTGTGATTGACCAAAGCGGCGCACAAAATGTGCTGAGCCTATATCCGCAATCAAGAATGGTGCGAAACTAGGTTCGTTGTCCAGGTTTGGGCCACGTAGCACAAGGATGTTAGTAAGTGTCAGTGAACCATGTACGTAATCCCGGTCATGTATATGATGAAGTGCAAGAGCAAGCTGCCGCGTGTAGTAGATAGCATCGGAAACAGAGAAGGGTGGATGAAACCAGAGTCGCCCCTGGTTGCTCAGAAGCGAACCAGGGCTTACATAGCGACGAGCTATGTAGAGTTTGCCTTCGGCCTCACCATAATCAAGAACCCCTGCTATGTAAGGATGGGTAAAGGTACTAATGATTTGCATTTCACGAAAGAATTGACGGCGAGCGGCATCTGGGAGTATAGTCCGTGCTTGAATAAGCTTGAGCGTAACTTTGCGCTGAAGCAAAGTATCTTCGGCCTCATAGCTTTCGCCTGATACGCTACTTCCCAGCCTGTGAAGCATACGATAACGTTCAAATCTCTGACCCACTTCCAGTGAAGACATGTGTATCCTCGCTTTACTCGCTGCACTTTGTATCTCTATTGTAGCATACTTCCTCATACGCTAGAGCAGAGGAAGGACCGCAGGAATGTACTATGTATTGAAACTAGTGTTTGAAAATATAGCGTTTTATAGCGATTCATAGCGTTTTATTGCAGGATTTCACCCCCAAGACTACCCTCTGAAAATGTGGTGACTTGGAGGTGAGGAGAACATTTCTTGGACGACTGCCATGTATCAGACACTCCTCACACATAAGAACTCTCTCATCTTGAGGCTATGATTTCACCTGCAATCCTTCAACCTCTTCAATGGTGATTCTTCTCCCAATTTTTGAACTCATCACATTGAGGACTTGATAGGCGATACGCCTTGTTACTGGAGTCGTGCCATACTCCATCCGGTTCACCGTCGAGAGCGACACCCCTGCTTCAGATGCAAGCGCCTGAACTGTTAGCCCTGCTTCTTCCCTTAGTTGTTTAAACGTTGACACACTACGTACCTCACTTTTATGAATGTTCAAAGATATGTCAATGGTATCTAAAACTTGTCTGCTTGTCAATTGTCACCGCTTTGAGTACGTCTATGATAGTTCATTGAAATACCCTTGACAAAATGAGAGTCGATGTTTTATGCTCTTATTAAGGGTATTTCAATGAACTATCTTTACCGACATTTGTATCATTGGTAGGTTGATAATGGAAAGGGCTAGCACCGTAGCGGTTACGGAACTAGCCAGAGAGACTGGCTACTAAAGGATGTCCTAGCCTATGCGAATGTGATCACGCTCGAATCCTCACAAGACTCTCACTTTGACTACTGGCTCAAAATCAGCACCTTGGAATTTCGGAAGCAGTTGCTCGTGCCGGTCAAACTGGCAGACTACCATCGTCGAGCCTTGGAGGGCAAAACCATCAATAGCAGCGTCCAACTCAACAAGCGGGATGGGACTTGGTGGCTCACACTCTCCTCTGAGGAGATGGTTCCTGTCCAAGCGGTGCCGGATGCCTCAGTCGTCGGCATTGATGTGGGTATCGCTAACTTCCTCACGACTAGCACTGGCAAGCACTACGGCACCTTTCACGGCAAGCTCCGAGAGCGACAGAAGCGTGACCGCGAGAAAAGACGACGGAAAGCCAAGCTCCGTAAGTGCTTGGAAAAGAAGGGCGTGCAGAAACTTCCCTCCACTAGCAGTAAGAGCGGGCAACGTCTGATCCGCCATGTCCGTCAAGAAATTAACCGAGCCGTCAACGACTGCTTTGCTGAGCATCTCGACACCCAATTTGCCTATGAACACCTCTCAGTTGCCACGATGAAGCAGAAGGCACGCGCGATGAATGCGTACATGCGTGCATCCAATCTTGCGCATATTCCCAAACAGATTGCCTGGAATGCTGCCAAACGAGGGGTCTCCGTAACTAGAGTCAAGAGCGCCTATTCCTCGCAGGAATGTAGCGTGTGCCATTACGCCGATAAAGCCAATCGATCCGACCAGCAAACGTTTTGCTGTGTCGTGTGTAGTCATCGAACACATGCTGATATGAATGCTGCGACTAATATTGAGCGTCGAGTAGGAGACACGGAACTGCGTGCTTGCAAGGACAGGAAAGTCATCAAAGCCCTGCTTATAAGCAGGCATCAAGCATGGAAGAAGCAAAACGGTTGGCCGTAGTCCAACCGCCCGCCTAGTTCGTTCGTCAACAGGCGTAGGTGAAGGCTAGAATAGAGGCATGCAATGCTTGTCTATATTTTTAGCAACTATTCTAGCGAAGGTGCTAGCCTCTACATCGGATGCTTGGCACGTTCTCCTTCTGGTTGGTGTGCATCAAGTGGGCCTGGCAGTGCTCTTTCCGCCTCATCTTCTAAACGCTTCTCATTGCGGCGAATGAAGATCAGAAACGCGATAATGATGAGAGCAGCTAGCACTATAGTAATAATACCTACGGGTCCTGTTAACTGCTGCACTCGGCCGCCAAGGAAGTATCCTCCTAATCCAAAGAGAGTGGCCCACAAAATACCCCCTAGAGCATTGAAGAGCAAAAAGCTCGGCCAACGCATGCGATTGGTTCCAGCCAGGAATGCAGCCCAGGCTCGGAGCACAGCGATAAAACGTCCAAAGAAGACTACTTTGCCACCGTGCTTTTGGAAGAGATATTGCCCCAGTTTTAGCTTACGTTCGTCCAGACGAATGTAGCGACCATAACGTCGCAAAAGACGATAGCCGCCTTCGCGCCCAACCCAAAAGCCGAGATTGTCACCCAGAATCGCGCCACTAGCAGCGGCTAGAATCACGAACAGAATAGAGAGATGATGTGTTGTTCCAGCATAGATAGCAGCAATGATGAGCATCGTTTCGCCGGGGAAGGGTATCCCTGTGCTTTCGATAGCAACAAAGACCAGGACTGCCCAATAGCCGTAGGTAGTCAAAAGATGCGTTAAGTCAGACCCTGTAAGATGAAACATGTGCTTTGTACTCTCTTTATCTCTATTGAAGTCAGCATGTAAGCATAGTAGTTCGTATACAAGCTATACGTATCACACGTGTAGTGTGTAGCACACCTTAAAAGGACTTCAGGAGACGATGCATTGTATAGTATAGAACCATAGTGTTACCATATATATGTATCGCTCGTATGTAGGTATGTCTCGTCAAGAGATATGTTTTCTTTTTATACGATGGAGACACCAAACTGTAGCACAATGTGCTAGGGTATATTTTCATAATAATGCGGGTGAAGATTTTGTTACAGAAGAGACTTCCACTTTTAGATATGTTTATTGTCTTGGTGATGGGTATCCTCCTTTACTACGGTGCTTCATGGCAAATCTCCAGGTGGTTTACGGACGCAGGCAAATATCAGTGTTATTCTGTCGCGTTTTGGCGTGGTGCACCTGCATTAAAAAACCTACCGGTTCCAGAATTGCAGTGCCACTTTATTACCGATTCCCAGGAAACAGTTTTTATTACCACCAGTACCCTCGTTGAAAGGATGAGTGCGTACCATTTTCCACACTGGCTTATTTCGTTCGTGGCATCTCAATCACCTTCGCAGCCGTTTCATGCGCTTCCTCACGAGTACCCGCTTTTAACTATTATTCCCTTTACGCTTGGCCTTTTCTTCTCATCTGCATCTTGGTATCAGGCCGCCTTCGCTGTGTGGATGGCTTTGGTTGCAGGCGCGATCTATTTCCTGCTCAAGTCATTTAAATCGAGAAGAGCAGCCATCGCTTTTGCACTGTATGCCGTGTTCTGCGGTTGGTCAACTATGATTGCTCGCTACGATATTATCCCTGCTGGTCTCACGCTGATCACACTGCTTTTCGCTGAACGCGGAAGATGGCGTTGGGCCTTTGCTGTGCTGGCACTGGCGACGATGTTCAAGTTCTACCCACTTATTCTAGTTCCAGCGTTCTTTATTGCTCAGCAGAAGTCGAGGAGTACATTCTGGCAAAGATGGTGGAGCGGTCTCGATGTGTTCGTTCTCGTCTGTACTGCAATAACCACTGTGTCTCTCCTTCTGAGTGTTGAAGGGACCCTCGGACCCCTTAGCTACTTTGGAGGTCGACCTGTGCAGGCCGAGTCATCTGCTTCATCAATTCTTTGGCTGGCGAGCTTCTTTGGCTTCCCGCTTCGATATGCTGCTACCTATGGCTCTCTTAACGTGCTAAGTCCAGTGTTCATCTTCGTCTCCCCGGCTATGTCCCTCCTTTTGTTCCTGGGGTTAGCCTACACTTTTTGGTTGCAGTGGCGTGGCAAGATTACCCTTGCCGCTTCCCTCCTGCTGACACTACTTGTTGTGCTATGTACTGGTAAAGTGTTCAGTCCCCAATACTTAATCTGGGTGCTTCCCTTCGTTGCCTATATTGGTGAGTGTGATTGGAGATGGCTTGCGAGTTGGTCTGCAATAGGACTGCTGACCACGTGGGTCTATCCATACCTCTACAATGCAACGCAGGACTTTCTCAGTATTCCTTTGTTGCCCGCATTCCATCCTGTTGTCTTTGCCCGCAATACACTCATGATAGCGTTTGTTGTCGCGCTTTTCTATCACTATACACGACCTCCCCAAAAGAGCACAGTACCTACAGCTATGTCCCTCTCACCATCACGCGAAGCGATAGTATCTGTGGCTCAACAAGACTAGTTGTATGTTTCTACACCATCCACAAATTCATAATGAAAATGAGGCTAAATGTGGCAAGCAGTGGTGGAAAGAGTATCAGTAGTATCTGGTGAAGGCGTGGATACCTTGTTCCGAGCGCGGCGAGCGTGATAAAACATGGAAAAAGCTCCAGGACAAAGCGCTGGTTCGAGATCAAAGCGTCGTGCTGTCCTGTTGTTGGCGTGAGACAAATGAGGAAGAGTAACAGTGCTGCCCAGAGTGTGTAGCTGGTGCGTAACATACGCCTTCCCAGGATAATCAGGACCACAAAGCCTACTGTGGCACTGAGATCAAGGAGTACATGTACCTCAAAGAATGAGCCAAACGGTTGGTTCCAAAATAGTTCGAACAAATTCTGCCACATGCCCTGCCAGGGCCAGGAGAGGTGCCGCGCCCAGTGAATTTGTACTGTAGCAAACGCTACAGGATCGCCACTGACACGCCAGCAGTAAACACAATAAAGAAGCGTCCCTAGTGGAGGTAGCAAGAGCGGTAGTACACCCAAAGCAATATTTTTACGATGAGCCATGACGCTCTCACGTGCAATCCACAGTTCATAAAGATATGGCACAACTAGAAATACGCCTGGCGAACGCGTCAAAGCCGCCAGAAAGCCGAGTATGCCAGCTAACCACCACTGCTGCCGTCGTATTGCTAAAAACGTGCTAGCTGTTAACAACAAAAAGAGCGACTCGTTGTAGACCGCGAAAAAGAAGAGTGCTGTTGGAAAGATACATAGGTAGAGCAACGTACGTTGCCCAACCTGATCACCAAGAGACTCAGCAGCAAGTTGATATATGACAAATAGTGCAGCTAGAAGTGCTCCATTGCTGATCAGCGTTCCTACTAAAAGATAGCTCCAATTTCCTAATGGGTAGGAAAGCGCGGCGATAAGAAAGGGAAGTAGAGGGAAAAATGCTAGATCGTTATATGTGTGGTAGCCATGCTGAGCGATGTCGATATAGCGAGCGGCATCCCAGTGACTCCACGATGTAAAGAGCGCTGTGCTATCAACGGGAATGCTCGAATATTTCGGTGCTGTAAGCAATATATAGCCAAAGTACGTGACCATCATCAAGCTAAGCCTGCTAATGACAAATAACACGATGATCTCACGAGTAGGTGCGCGTTTCATATAGCCTTTAGGATACAAAACTATGAACGTTAATTCTGCAACAAGACTTCTCCTTCTTAGAAAAGAAGTTCACGTCCGTCCCATGACGTAACAATATACCGTGTTACCACCCATCACCACGTGTACAACATGGGAACGCCAGGGCTCAGAAATGGTATAGCCACGTTGCACCAGGTGCATAGGCCACACGAGATAGTCGTACTGATATCTAGTTTCTCCTAGAGGCACCTCAGTCAAAGTCAGCCTCCCTGGAAGGTCTTTATTATAACTATACCACGATACACTATTGCCTCCTCCACTTATTGTGCCTGGAACCGCTACCAGACCCACGCGTACTGGACCATGAGTGTCGGCCGCAATCCATTGGACCGCCTCACGATATCCAGGGTAGGCGACCTGGAGCACCGCGTTTTCACCAGGAAAGAACTCACTGGTGTATCCCTCCGCAGCGTAGACAGTTGTCAGCCCGATAAGATGCGGACCTGCGAGAAGTAGAGCAAGCAAGGCTACAACTATTGAGGCACGTAGGTTGATCTTTATCTTGTCTCCTGTCGGTGAGGTCAATGCATTTGTCTTAGCTACCCTTGTTTTGTGTAAGGCGAATAGTGAGCTTCGTTGGTAACGTAACAATACTGCGAGACCGAAAGCGCCTGCAAGTACCACTGGTGTAGCCATAGGTAGATGATAGTGGGTACCCACTACAATATTGAGAAGGCTGAACATTCCTAGTATGGAGACAAGCCAGATAAATAAGAATGAGATGTTGGTTGCCTCTATCGCTGTAACATATCCTCTGTGGAAACGTACCAGTTGCACCAATGCGAAGACGGAGAAGAATGCGGCAGGGATAGTAACAAAAGCACTAATTTTGGCGAGTAAAATATAGAGAATAGCCCAACGAGGTACATGCATAGCATAATGGCCCGCGATAAAGGTAAGGTGGCCGTTACGCGAGTGATCCCACTCGAAACGGAAACTATGAAGCAGAAGGCTAATCGGGTGAGTCCATATCGCGGGGTCGGCAATGAGAAAGGCCACTGGTGCCACGATGATCGCTGCTATCCACCAGGGCCACGGTATGCCTGGACGTTGTTCCACAGGTATATGAGGCCGGATCAACAAAAAATAGTAGGCTGTAAATAAGATCAGTCCAGGTATAGCGAGAACAGCAGTATATTTGCTATCGGCTCCTAGGCTGAATAGTAAAGCTGATAGAGGATAGAGCCACGGTCGTCGGATGGCATGCCAGATAAGCAGGGAAGCAACAGTGATCAACGCGGTCATGGTCATATCTAGATATGCCAATGCACTAAAGTAGACAAGCCAGGGACTCGCCGCTAGACTGAGAGCAGCGACGAGTGCTACAACGTGTCCAAATGGTGCGCGTCCTAACCAGTAGAGCGCAACGATAAGCAGCGTGCCCATGATGATACTGGGAATGCGAGCTGCAACAAGTTCAGAGAGTGGATGACCAAACCAGGTGTTGAGAGAGAGTGCCAGGCCAATCAGCAACTTGACAAAAGGAGGATGCTCATAGTTATAGGTCCAGTCGCTTGATCGAATATTCAGGTGTGTCAGAAGTGGTAAATAAATTTTGCCACCCAGGATGTACACTCCCTCGTCTGTCACCATATCGAGTTGCATAGCGAGAAGCATACGCGGAATAAATGCGATGAGAGCGAGACCCAGAACCGTTGCAAGTTCACCGAGTATTGAGAAGAGGCGCGTCCGTTGTATTGTTTGCAATACCGCTTGATCTGATACTTTTTGTGGATGATGAGGAGCATCTCTTTGTGCCGTATTATCAATCTCGATGTTCATGCTCTTCCTCTAAAAAGGTAGCAATTTTATTATCTCCATCACAGTCAGGGTTATCATTAAGAGAAATACCGAACCGAGTAGTCGTGGCGTAGTATATCATAATGTTGAGTAGAGCGCGATAGGAATAGGACTCAAGAGAAAAGGGCCTATCTTCCGATTTAGAAGATAGCCCTTTTCTCTTGGGTCCTGGAAGCGTTTAAGGCGTTACACACATTCGCGTAGTGCGAGATTACCGTTGACACTACGTAACTTCATAAGAGCAACCACTTCGAGCTGACGAACGCGCTCTCTCGATATCCCTAGCTCTTTCCCGACTTCAAGAAGAGTACGGCTACGACCATCTCCTATACCATAGCGCAATGTAATTACAGCCTTTTCACGAGGTGTGAGCAGCGCTAGTGCGCGATGAAGTTCCTCACCGAGGAGATGCTGTGATGCCGTCTCGGCTGGCGCAGGCGTGGTGCTATCTTCTAGGGTATCAGCCAGGGAATAACGCGCCTCGTCGTCTACAGGAGCATCAAGCGATACCGGCTGTTCAATGACGCCGAGCAGATCCACTACCTCGTTTATATTGATGTTGCAGGCATTCGCAATCTGCTCTGGCAGGGGATCAAGCCCGTTTTCCTGCGAAAGCTGTGCTGCTATGCGTCGTACCTTGCGCAAACGAGTAGCAACGTGCTCGGGAAGATGAATGAGGCGGGATTGCTCACCTGCCGCTCGGCTCACTGCCTGACGTATCCACCAGGTGGCGTACGTACCAAAGTGACAACCTCGCTGGTAGTCGAATTTCTCTGCGGCACGCATCAGGCCCAGGTTGCCCTCTTGAATGAGGTCAATAAGGGGGACACCTGTACTTGTATAGCGGCGTGCGATGGCGATAACAAGGCGCAGGTTTGATTCGATCAGTTTGCGCCTGGCTAATTCGTCACCTGCGGCGGCTCGTTGAGCCAGGTCGATCTCTTGAGCATGCGTGAGCAGTCCAAGGCCACGTATGTCACGCAGGTAGCTCTGAAAAGCATCCTCATTCGCTGCTGCTTGACGTATCGTGGATGCACCTGTGCGGCGCACACGCACTGGGCCGTCTTCTAATGTATCTCCCTCACTCACATCATCTTCTGCACCGCTTAAGAGCACCTCACCATCTGCTACTGACCCTATACTCATGAGAGGCCCAGTATTGCGTTCTGGTGTCTCTTTAACAAGAGAAGTATCCAACTCTCTGTCAAATGCGAACTCAACGACAGAGGAGAACAAACCCAAATTGGTAGAGTCTGTGTCTAGCATGGCTCTACGAACATCACTGACAGGATCAACAATCGCCATAACTCCACGCTCCCTTCAGGAAACTTACCGACAAAATCAGCTTATCGGACTCCGTCCGTGTGGCCCCGTGGTTAGCACGCACAGGCAGAATAGCACGCTGGTGCTAAGTGTATTTAATCCACTCCTTGTGTTTACACCCTATTGTAAAATATAGGTTGACTGGTCACATCAGGTAAGTACCCTACATCATCTCAGGTTCTAACCTGATATTTTTAGCGTTTACCTGCATTTGTCTTGTACCGTTACCGAGCAGTTCATATATCAACAGAGATTTTGTCCGCTCGACGAGGGGCAGCCCACTCACCCTTTGTTTCCTGCTTAATAGACGCTTTTCGCTGTATCAAAAGGTAGTAGTATCAGGGTTTATTAGGATTCACTTCGTCAAAGGGATCATGAACTCCATGTCCTCGATCATACATAAGTTGTGTTGGGTCGCCAGGATGGTCTTCGTAATCGGGGCGTTTCTCCCACTCTCGCTCTTGTGTCTCATCAGCGGTCATGAGTAACTGCACACGGTCGTTATCAACAGAGGCTATTGCGCTATAGGGAAAGTAGCGATCACCGAGAGGCAAGAGCCCTTTCTGTACCTTGAAAGAATCTTCATATACGTCTTCGATGCGGCCTACATCTTTACCATCCGAGGAATAGACATGCATATGCTTTTGAAGGTCGTGCTGGCTCCAGGTGGTAGGCATGAACGTCTTCCTTCCTATTTGATACGTGATATCTACTGACTTTCACGTCTCTTTATATAGAAAAGTTTCATCCTCTCTGCTGTACTATTTTTGTTTAGCTTGTAACATAGCTTTTGCATGTCATGGAGTTGAATTATGATTATGGCTCAATACAGCCGAAGATGCTGAAGAAGATATCCTCCTTTAAAGGTGATACCGTACGGTTTAAGGGCGTCACAACGACAACATCTATACCTGGTCCTGAGGGAAAGCGCATTGCACGATAGTCCACTTGCTCTTTATCAAGAAGTCTTAATAGCAGTGGATGCGTATCGTTTGTGTGAGCAAAGACGAGCATGCTAGCATGCTCGACGCGGCTTACTGCACTTGTATTTGCAGGAATGCGATTGTATGGTGGATAGTAGCGGCTGGGCATAACTGGTCGCGGGTCTGCTACAACAATGTTGCTATTCGTCTTAAAGACGATGGGGTAGGCAAGCCAGTTGCTGGCCCACGCATAGTGAATGTGCTCACGCTGCATGTAAGCGATAATAGCGTCATTGCTCGCCGGAGCAGTGGTACAGTAGGGCGATTGAAAGGTGCGTCCTGCATTCGTCAAACCGTAAGTGCCTACTTGTGCCGTGAGGGAAAGACAGAGAAATACCAGTAGTACTACTTGTATACCTTGTAGAAAGCGGTGGGGAGCATGTGTAGAAGGCAGAAGAAAGGGAACTTTCATAGGCTGTAATTGAAGTCGCTGCTTTTTATACCTGTGTAGCTCTGTCATGCTGATAAGCGTGATAATGTGAGCAAAAAAGAAGGGTAACACAATCATCAGTGGAGTTGCATATCGTCCCGCGACATCGTAGTTACAGGACAAGAGTCCTCCTGCGGCAGTCGTGGTTCCACAGAAAATTCCGGCTGTACAAAGCCCAAAGAGCAATGGCAAGGCAGTAATACGGCGTACTTGTATCAGCAATGGATGATGATAGATGAAAGAGGCGGTGACCAGCAGCGTTGTCGAGAGAATGCATAAGACTCCAGAGACGAGCGAAAAAGCATGGAGTGCGAGAAGTACGTTTTGTTCTTTGGGTAGTGCTCCACCTATAACGCGTGGAGCGATACAGGTTGCATACTGCTGTGTTAGACCAACAAGGAGAGCAAGACGCGTGGGGTAGAGTTCCAATATTTTAGGGCTGATAGATGCAGTTCCACCGGAGGTGAACAGATATCTGACGTTCTCCCAATTATGTCTGGCTCCCCAAAAGAGCGCAGGCGAGAGTCCAACAATTCCCGTGGGAAAGGCAGTAACAGCAAGGAGCAGCCCTTTTACATTGTAATGCCACGCGATCCAAATGGCTGAAGCAAGTACGGCGGAAATAATCAGCGGATTTATCCAAAAGCCCAGACCGACGATCAGTCCAATGCCGGACCAGCGCCAGGCAATTTCACGCCATGAGGCCCCTGCACTCCAGCGACAGGTAAGGCGCAGCGTGCAAAGAAGCAAGAGCAGCATCAGTACAAACGTCTCTATGTATCCACCAAGCGCGCGAAGTTGCATTACCGCATCGTAAAGAGGAGGAATCGCCGAAAACAGGGTGGCGATAGTCATAAATCGCCACTGAATAGATGTGGGCAGTTGTGCCGCCTCTGCCAATGCACGCGCAAGCCGCCAGGTAAGCCAGATACTTGCAAGCGAGATAAGAGTGGTTGTGATATGAAGAATCCACACGGAGGGGCCAACCAACAAGCAAAGCAGTGCAATGAAATAGGCTTCCAGGCTCCCCATATAAGGTTGACTATAAAAGTAAATTGGGTAAACGCCATGAACAATATGCTGAGCCTGGATACCTACTAGCGCTTCATCAGCGTCAATAACGCCTCGCGTATGAATGAACAGCCAGGCACGTACAATAAGTGCAATTACAAGACAAAACCAAAGTGGGAAGTACAATTGTATATAACAACGCAGAGGCTTGCGCTGGTCATGGATAGCAAACTGATACATCATTCACCCTTCCAGATCACTCAACCTTCTTCAGTTCCACTATAGACTAGTAACGAATGAAGAACGTCTCGTACAAAGGGGAAAACTTATAGGCTATGATTGTGAGGATGGCAACATCAGGGCTTCTCAAAAGTCGCTCAAGCAGGAGCAGAACCACTTCACAGGGTCATTTCCCACGTTTCCCCAATGAGGTCATGACCGAAACTGTGGTGCTCTTCCTGGGCGACAAGTGTGAACCCCGCTTTCTGGTAGATGTGTCGCGCTTCTAGGAGTACGCTGTTGGTCCAGAGCATAAGCTTCTGGTAGCCGCTGCGTCGGGCGAAGCGAATGCACTCTTGGACGAGGCGGGTGCCCAGCCCCAGACCGCGCGTCTTGGGTTCGACCAGGAGGAGTCGAAGTTTGGCAACTGTTTCACTACCCTGTACGACAAACACAGAGCCAACGATTTCTCCGCCCATCTCCGCAATCCAGCAGTGTTCTCGTGCAGGATTGTAGTTGTTGATGAAATCAGCGACGATCTGGGCCACGAGCGCTTCAAAGCGTTGGTCCCAGCCGTACTCTTGCGCGTACAGGACGCCGTGCCGATGGGTGACCCAACCCATATCACCAGGCTCGTGTGGTCGCAAGAAAAAGGGCTCGGAAAACTTGAGACCTGTATCGAGAATACTTTCGATGCTCTGCATGGCCTTCAATAGACGTTGTTGGTCCTCTTCGCTGAGGTCGTTCAGCATCTCTGACACTTCGTCGCGTGAGCGTTGGTCAAGAAGGGCGAAGGCGTTTTTGCCCTCCGAGGTGAGGCGAAGGAGACGTTGGCGTCCGTCGTTGTCGGAACGAACTTTTTCCATGAGTCCTTGTTGTTCAAGATGGGCTAGAATGCGACTGAGATACCCCGCGTCAAGGCCCAACGAGCGGCATAGATCGGAAGCGGTCAAGTGGTCATGGCGAGCAAGTTCAAACAGAACGCGAGCTTCGGTCAGGGAGTAGGGGCTGTGCAGGAGACCTTCTCGCAGCACGCCAATCTGTCGCGTAAAAAAGCGGTTGAAGTGCCGAACTGCGTCAATCCTCTCTTCAGAAGTTTGAGTCAACATATGTTCATCTCCTTTTTTACTTGCCAGTATCTACCATATGGTTGCTTCTGTCAAGTAAATGGTCCGCTCAATGACTCACGAACCTGATGAATGCTGTGCCTCGCCGTTCTCCACTACCTCGTATGTGTGCTGGGTCTGCATAGCAGCAAAATGGGAGACATAATGAAGATAGTTCTAAAATACTCGAAATTTCGCATCTTTCTGCAATCAGAAAAGGGTCTCCATCCTTGCGGGTGGTGGTAGGGGCGCAATTGATTGCGCCCGTCGGGAAATGGATGCATGTGCCCGGGCGCAATCAATTGCGCCCCTACCACTACCTACGTAGTTCACCCGCAAGGACGGAGAACCTCAGAAAAACTAGGTAACAATTCCCTAGCTATAAAGTATATACTACCATAATGTGACTGCTGCTAATATGAGGCCATAAAGTAGGATGATACAGCTAAAAATAACAGAACCCAATAGCCCGTTTGGTGCATTAGGTATAAAAGCGACTTCAAGCAAATATGCCATCAACATGCCGACTGTTGCACCAAGAAACCACCAAATCAAGTGAGGCCATCGTAGTAGTTGTATCCGATGACGTGTTCGGTAAAATAGGACAATACTTCCGACTATCAGACCTAAGGCAAAGAAGAAGCCAAGGCCACCAGTTCGTGGGCTATTGCCGAACGAGAAAAAAGCTGCTAAGAGACCAAATGCAGCAATGGGAACCGCTATTACAAAATAAAGTATTGATCTCAATACTTTAAATCGAGACATTCTCAAACGAGGTGGAAAAACTTTCTGATTTTGGTATGTAAACATCTCATCCGAGGTTGGATTGTACAATGGAGAAGTTTCCAGAAACGCTCCACATTGTTCACAGTAAGGGCTTTGGATGCTATTTTGGAAATCACAACGCGAGCATTGTGCCATTGTTTTTACCTGAACGCTTTCTACTAATGCTCAGAGTCTCTATACTTTTAAACAGGTGTTGGGACCTTTGCTTTACTATTATGCCAGAAAAAAAGCTTAGAGTCGATAGCATTTTTCGGTAAGTACCAGAAGACAGATAAGTCATATTCCTCTATATGATTTGTTACCGCTTTTTGGTATTGTAATTAATTATGCCAGTATTGGGGTGCTATCACTTCTCTTTCCGAGGATAATCGTTTCCTGCACGGAGGAAGACATGAACTTACAGAACTTACGTGTATTCCTGAAAGTGGCAGAGTTAGAACACATTACTCGTGCTTCTGAAGAGCTTGGCCTTAGCCAACCCGCTGTAACAAAAACTATTCAGGGTCTGGAACATGAGGTGGGGCTTGAACTCGTCGAGCGGCAGGGAAGGCGCATCGCACTGACTCACGCGGGGCGACTGTTACAGGGATACGCGCGTCAATTGTTCGCGCTCGAACGCGAGATGGAAGAGGCTCTGAACACGCTTCGTGATGTCGAGGGGGGAGAAGTGACCCTCGCCGCCAACACGACGACAGGCGTCTATCTGCTTCCTCCGATTGTGGCACGTTTTCGGGCACGATACCCACAGGTGACACTGAATATCTCTATTCTCAACTCTCATGAGATTGTGGAAGAAACACTCAATTGGAACTTAGATATTGGTCTGGTGGAGGGCGATCCATTGAGCCTGCCCCCAGGACTTAAAGTAGAGGTATTCTCATATGATGAACTGGTGCTGGTCGTATCACCAAATCATCATTGGAATGGCCTACATACACTGAAGCCACAGGTATTGAGTGATAGCGAACTGCTCCTACGCGAACAAGGGAGCGGTATCCGTGAAGTGATTGAGCATGCGCTGCAAACTCATGGAGTGAAAATACACCCATTGCTCACGCTGACGGATAACGAAGCGATCAAACAAATGGTAATGAACGGTGTGGGTGCTGCAATTGTCTCATACCTTACTGTGCAACGGGAGCTGAGCAATGGTGATCTCGTACGTCTGCCCATTGCTGGATTAGACCTTCGTCCTCAACTCAGCCTCGTTCGGCGCGCTGATAAGCAACTATCACGATCAGCCCAGGCATTCTATACCTTTCTGCGCCCAATGCTTAATAAAGAAACTGGTACCCCTCAACCCTCCGCTGACGATGGCGAATAGCTACAGGTAGCCAGGGGAACATTCCTGGACTTGTAGCTATTCCTACATAGTCGAATTAGATCAGTTTCAAGCCGGAGATTGCCAGGACCGTCGCCAGTACGGGACGCATGAAACGGTCGGGAATGTACTTGCTCAATTTGCTACCGATAAAGACGCCAGGAAGTGACCCTATTAGTAGTAAGAGTACAAGTGTCCAGTTAATCGTGCCTGCCATCAGGTAGCCGATGACGCCGGAGGCAAGCAGCATGAATGCCTGGAAAATGTCGGTTCCGACAAGTTCTTTGGGTCCCAATTTGGGGAATAGGAAGGCAAGCGAAACAATGATTAGAGTCCCGCTGCCAACAGAGGTCAGGCCGACAAGAAAACCAACAACTGCACCAACGAGAGCAATGACGACTGGACGGCCGTACTGTTCCCAACGACCTGGTTTGTTATTCACTGTTTCTCCACGAAGGGCAGCCTGTTTCTGTTTCTCCTGACTTCTTTGCTCCATGAAGTTCATCACAAATGGTTTGATAACCAGGAGGACCGCCACGGTAATAAGGGTGAAGCCAAGAGCGTGAAGGATGATACCATTGATAACGCTGCTGTAGTACTTACGCAAGTATTGCACGAGGCCAACACTCAGTAACGTCGCGGGAACACTGCCACAGGCTAACCAGAGCGCAATTTTGAAGTTCACATTTTTCTGCCGAATGTGTACAATAGAGCCTACAGCTTTTGTAACTGTCGAGTAGGCTATATCGGTCCCAACAGCCCACACTGGAGGTATGCGGAAAAAGAGAATCATGATGGGAGCCAGAAGTGAGCCTCCACCCATGCCCGTCAGTCCAACGAGTAGCCCAATAAGCAATCCAACAATTGAAATGCGATAATCCAATGTCTTGCCTCCGACGAGAGTTTGTAGCTATTGATGAATGTGTTGCCCCATTGCATCATCCATCAAATTGAAACTGCTGTTACATTTACATGAGAAAGCATACATGAGAACTACGTAGATGTCAATGAATATAATCGGTAAATAGCCCAAATACATGCGGGACATCCGCCCATTTCACCGTAAGTAGGGATAAGAGTACATTCTTGAAGAAAGCGCAAATAATTGTTACCAACGAATTGGGTATTGTAACTCATGCACAACGGTTATTCAAACAACGTTGGAGCTGTCACTAACGGGCTCTGCTTGCGCAAAGAGCTATCATGATGGAAAAGATAGGGGTTGAGGACGCCATCTTCATCAGTTGGTGTCAAACCTGCCTCCTCAATGAAGCGAGAAGCGACGGCATCGCTGCCACGATACTGTAATATGGACGAGAGAAAGAGCTGCTTACGAGCACGTGTATAAGCAACATAAGCAAGACGACGCTCTTCCGCAATCCCTGACTGGACTACTGGCCCATCTTCCGCCATCGTGTAGGAGCGACGATGTGGGAAAATGCCCTCCGTAAGACCCATGACGAAGACAACAGAATTCTCCAGACCTTTTGCTTTGTGAATAGTCATTAGACTTACACAATCGCGCTTATTCTTGCTGCTCTCCTCGGCCTGCTCCTTGAGGCGTGCCATTGAATGTAGGAAGTGGCGAATAGTGTGGTGACGTTGCGCGATCTGCACTAGCTCCTCAAGCTCATCGTAGCGACCCTCTAACTTGACCTCTTCATGATGTGTTGGCGTCTCAGCCTCTTCCTGATTCTCACTATGTTTCGTATCGTAGTGGCGAAGATGGGTATCATACGCGAATTGACGCATAAGCGTGATTGCCTGTGCTGGATTGTTGTTGCACTGCTTCCACACGCGATGTATGAGTCCAACAAAATCTTTCATCCCTGGCTGGAACTCTGCCGCTACTGTATAGCTATGTTCCTCGCAATACTGTAGTAATGGACGCCCTCCAGCATGGGCCATCAACGTCGAAAAGAAGGTTGGCGAGAAGCGATGTGATGTTTTTGTTGTGCGTGCAAAGTAGTCCCGTGAGGGAATGTTTGCCACTGCGCGAAACGCCATATTTTGTTCTCCGCAGTGGATTGGAGTAAAGATATCATCCCACTTGTGTGGATTTGGACCGATACGTGAGGCTAGATACTCCTGGTGAACGCGTACACCATCGATTAGTGCGAGATACGCGAGCATATCCCGCGTCGTCTTACGCTTGAAAAACGATGAACCACCGATGGTGTGATAGGGAATGCCGTTACGAGCCAGCGCAATCTCCATCGAGGCAAGGTGATGATTGGTGCGCGAAAGTACAAAAATATCAGAGTACGACAGGTCTTCTTTTTGCTCTCGCCACGTTTTTACAAGCGTTGCTATGCGCGTAGCGATCCCGTCTGCCTCTCGCTCCTGATCTTCATAAGCTGTCACACACACAGGACCACCATCGGGCTGCGTAGCGCGGAGCATCTTCTCGAACCCTGGCGTTGTCTCATTATGGCTGATAAGCTGGTTCGCGGCTTCGAGTATTTGTGGCGTCGAGCGGTAGTTGTGTTCTATATGATAGATAACACCTTTAGGATACATCGTACGAAACGAGAGAATAGATGCCTCTGGACTTGCTCCGCGAAATTGATAAATTGCCTGATCCGGGTCACCGACCACCACTACATTATGCTTCGGTGCGGCAAGATACTGAATAAGCTTATATTGTGATGGATTAGTATCCTGCGTCTCATCGACCTGTAAGTAGAGATATCGGTCCTGCCACGTCTTGCGGAACTTGGGACTGCTTTCAAGCAGCGTCAGCGGAACGTAGATAAGGTCAGAAAGATCATAGAGTTTATCCTTCTGCTTTGTCTGCTCGTAGCGTACAAAAAACTCCTGGTATCTGTCTGCCAGCTCTTTTTCGACGCATAGATGCGAGCGGAAAAAGTCCGTTGATTGCTCAGGCTTCATCATAGCCTCTTTAGCACGGTCCACCGCTCCCAGCACATCTGCGATCTCGACATCCCAATTCATGCCACGCGAACGGTCGCCGCGCCACGGGCGAATAATATCTTCCGCGAGCCACTGGCGAGGTTCGCCGCTTACGAGCCGCTGATTCAACTCTTGTGGCGTCCATTGCAACTTCTCGCGTAGCATCTGGTGTCCCAGGCCGTGAAAGGTCACAACGCGTAAACCCTTCACATCTTTTGCCGCGAAGCCACGCGCTTTCAAAGCTTTGAGGGCACGCTTCTCCATCTCATCGGCGGCGGCTCGGGTAAAAGTGACACAAAGAATAAATTCGGGAGCAACCTGCTCATCAGCGACGAGACGCACTAATCGTTGCACAAGTATAGTGGTTTTGCCTGTCCCTGCGGCGGCAACAAAGGCGGCGGGACCAGTTGTATGTGCGATAGCTGCTATCTGCTGCGGATTAGCGGTAAGCTGAACAGTTGCTGGGGATGTGCGGGTCGATGCTTTGGAGCGTGCTCCCTGAGAGGCCATACTACAATCTTCTTCCTAGTCTTCTAAGTTTCCAAATGTTCCAGAAGGTACTATAGCATGGTACGGTGAGGTGTGGCAACTGCGGTGGGACTTGACTACTGATGCGCTTATAGTATTATGTTTGCATATTTTACGTGGTCAGGAAGTGCCGTGCCTATTCATCAGCAATCCTCTCCCCAACACTTGCCTGACAACAACGAGCAGGAAAATCGGTAATGATAGTAAGATTAGTAATGATAGGAAGAATCGTCATCACCCTCTCTCTCCCAAAACAATGTGGCTCCACCCACTCCACCCACTCCACCTACTACTCTTCACGATTTTTCCCTACTTTCCTTCGGGAGGATGGAGAGCCTACGCACTATGGATATTGTCCGTTCGTCCGCAAAGCGTTACAATACATCGGATAACACAACTACTCTCAATGGGGAACATGCATGCTCCGAAAACTGAGTGCGATAGAGATAGCCGAGGGTGCCTTACTCGCGGATATTGCCGTCGTTTTTCAAATGCTCACTATCTACCTGCCAGTGGGTGGGGATTTCTTTCGTGTACTTAGCTTCATTGTGTTCGCTGTGCTGGTATTGCGGCGTGGACTCTATGTAGGCATTATGGGGATGTGCGTGGCTATCTTTATCATAGGCGTGGTGACTGGCCCACAGTTTCTTGTTGGTATGCTGCTAGAAGGCATGGGAGGTTTGTTCCTCGGCTTCACCATGAAACGTCGATTTCATCACATCCCCTTGCTGCTCCTCGGGATAACAAGCGGTGCATTCACGCTGTACGTTATTATCCTTCTGATCTTCCTGCTTTTCGGGCTGCCGTTCTCCAATCTTATTCGTGGACTTCACGATGCCTATGCTATCGTTATCGGGATTATAGATTGGGTTGCCGCAAACCTTGGCCTGGGTGCATGGTGGAAACATACACTGTATCCACCTATAGCGTCACTTGTCGCGCTGGCGTTTACCTACTGGTTGATCTTGTTTTATGTGGCTTTGTGGGTTATCCTGTGTCCGGTCGTCATTGTGATCTATGCTGTGACAAATGTGTTTGTGCGCACGCTCGGCTATGATGTACGTCCCTTCCCGGATGGAAAGGCTAATAAACTAATGCGTCGCTTCTCGCGTTCCCTACTCAAAATGGGCTTGAGGCGAGGCATTCTCAAGCGGCAAGGAGCGAAGGCGTGATACCTTTTATTGATATACAGCATGTAACCTATACATATCCTGGTCAGATGACACGGAAAGGCGAAGTACAACCTGCCTTACGTGATGTGAGCCTTCAGGTACAAGAGGGCGAGTATGTTGCTATACTGGGGCATAATGGAAGTGGTAAATCAACGCTTGCACGTCTATGCAACGCGCTGCTCGTACCTGAGAGCGGACATGTCCTGGTGTCGGGACTTGATACCAGAGACACGACAAAACAGCGCACTATTCGAGACAGGGTGGGGATGATCTTTCAAAATCCTGATAATCAGATTATTGCTACGGTGGTAGAAGATGATGTTGCATGGGCGTTGACGGTACGTGGTATGCCTCTCTCTCTTATTGCTGAGCGTGTTGAAACAGCTATGGCCTCTGTGGATATGTCTCATTTGCGCCAACGACCTCCACACAAGCTCTCGGGAGGACAGAGGCAGCGCCTGACGATTGCTGGCGTATTGGCGTTGCGTCCACAATGTATCATTGCAGATGAGGCAACGTCAATGCTCGACCCGCTGTCTCGACAGGATATCGTGGCCTTGCTCCATCAGCTCAATCAAGAACAGGGACTGACGATTATTCAAGTGACGCATCTGCTGGAAGAGGCTGCCCTGGCACGGCGTGTGGTGGTGATGGAGCAAGGCCAAATCGTGCTAGATGGTATGCCTGCAACTATCTTTGCTGATCTAGCGAAACTGCGCGAACTGAAGCTGACGATACCAGAACCCATTGAGTTGGCGGCTCGTCTACGCCAGGTGGGTCTTCCTATTGCTCAAGAGGCAGTGACTGTCGAGGCGATTGTACGGGAGCTTACCCATTGAACGACTCAATCATTATCGCTCGGCATCTTTTTTATACCTACCAGTCCGGTCCATTACAGAAGGCGGCACTGGTCGATATCAACATGGAGGTTGAACGGGGAAGTTGTGTTGCTATTATTGGGGTGACTGGTTCGGGCAAAACGACGCTGGTACAACACTTTAATGGCCTGCTTCGTCCAACGGCGGGGACTGTGATTGTCGATGGTGTAAATGTAGGTGCTGCTGCTGTGGACCTGCGTGTACTGCGCCAACGTGTTGGTATGCTCTTTCAGTTTCCTGAATCGCAACTCTTTGAGCGCACCGTCTTTGCCGATGTTGCCTTTGGGCCTCAGCGTATGAAGTTAGGTAAGCACGAGGTACGTGCTCGGGTCATCGCCGCGTTGGATATGGTTGGTCTGCCACACCATGAATACGCATCCCGTTCACCTTTTGACTTGAGCGGTGGGCAGAGAAGGCGCATTGCATTGGCAGGTGTGCTTGCTATGTTGCCTCATATTCTCATCCTGGACGAACCAACTATTGGTCTTGATGCAGACGCGCGTACTGAGTTCTACTCATACCTACAACGTGTGCGGAAGGAGCAGGGTGTAACGGTAGTACTAGTATCGCACGATATGAATGAAGTTGCAATGCTGGCAGATACGATGTTTGTCCTGCATGATGGACACCTCGTGATGCAGGGCGCACCCCGCTCAATCTTCGTCGAGGGGGATCAGTTACGCAAATGGGGCCTTGCTGCTCCTCCTCTTAGTGAATTGCTCTCCCTACTACGAAAACAGGGCGTGGTGATTCCTGCGGAAACATTCACGCTGGATGAAGTATTCACAGTACTAAGAGATAGAGGAAGTATATCTCGATTCCGTTGATAAGAGAGATGTTATGCTCAAAAATATTTCACTGGGAACGTACTATCCAGGGCAAAGCCTGCTGCACCGTCTTCAGGCCAGAACGAAACTGCTGCTGCTACTGTGGATAGTCGTATGCCTGGCGATCGCGGGACAGCGTGAATGGCACTTTGTGCCGTTTATCGTCATGGTCGTGCTTCTTTGCATAAGCGTAACGGTTTCTAACATCTCGCCTCGTGATCTATGGCGACGCATGCGGTTATTGGTGCTGCTCACGGTTATTGGGGCAATCCCTATTCTGTTCTCTACTCAGGGCAATGATGATAAAACCTTGTACGCTATTGGTCCTCTACAGATCTCCTACGCATTTGCACGAGAGGCGGCGCTGATCTATGCTATCGTAGTAATAGCTTTTTTTCTATTCTCGCTTGTTCCACCTCTTCGTCATGTACCGCGACCCCGATGGATGCGCCGCTTGAGAACATTACTCGTCATCACAATCTTGGCAGCAATTGTCTTCCTTTTGCTCACGCAGAATGCATCAGCAGCAACTACCTTCTCACTTGGGCCTCTGCTGCTCACACGTAGTGGTGTGTGGAGTTTGGTAAGTCTCGCCGCCGTTCTGCTTACACTGTACGCCTTCTCATTGCTCCTGACGATGACGACTTCACCTGTGGCGCTCATAGAAGGACTAACAATGCTATTGTCTCCTCTGCGCCGTCTGAGACTCCCCGTAGATGATTTTGCGCTCATGACGCTGCTCGCACTTCGCTTTATCCCAACGCTGTTAGAGGAGGTGGAGCAACTGACCAGGGCTCAGACAGCACGAGGAGCCGACATTTCTAACGGTACGATACGCGAGCGATTGCAGAGCCTTGCGATGTTGTTTGTGCCCTTGATGCAAGGTGTGCTACGACGTGCCTCTGAACTTGCTACAGCACTAGAGGCGCGCGGCTACGAGGTCGAAGGCCAGCAGACACGCCTTCACGAGAAATCACTTGGCAGGATCGACTATGCCGTGATAGGGGTAGTTGTGCTTGCCATGGTAGGCGCGTTCTTACTTTAGTCCGTTGATTTACTTCCATACATCAACTCTTATTTCTATCTATCAAGCCTTCATTACATTGGTGACAGGCGGCTCCTGTTCGCGTTTATTCTTTCTCATGGGGACGATGAGGCTCAGGACAACAGTAAGAATGGGTAGTAGAGCAACAGCAAACATTGCCTGTGGTAGACCAAAGGAATCGGCATAGCTGCCTAGCAAAGCTGTACCTAGCCCACCAGCACCAAAGGCGAGGCCCAGTGTCAAGCCAGAGGCCAGACCGACGTTGTTTGGGAGCAGTTCCTGGGCCATGACTACTGGTACTGACAATGCTGCGATCAGTGTTGCTCCGGCAAGACCCAGTGCGATCATCTGTATCAATCCACTACTGTGGAGGAAAATCAGAAGCGATGGCGTGACAAGCACCAGCGAGCCAACCATAAATAGTTTACGGTTTAGTCGATCAGCCAATGGTCCACCTAGTAATGTACCAAGGGATGTCGCAAAGGCAAAGATAGAGAGTAAGAGGGCTGCATATGCCTTGTTGTGTCCAGGAAGAGATGCAAAGTAGAGCGGAATGAACGTGATAAGTCCAGTCTGAATCATCGCGCGAAGGCAGATGATTGTAATGAGTAGCACCATAGTCCACACTATCCTACGCTTTGAACCAGTAGACGCATTGACTGCTGCTTTTTGCGTACTAGCATGTTGACCCCGCTTTGGATCGTATCTCGTGTAGAGTGGAATTAGATACCATAGTAAGGCAGAGCCAATCAAGGCAGGGAGTATCATACCAAAGGTGCCGTTTCGACCGAGCAGGGCAATGAGTAATGTCATCACAATAGGACCAAGCCCATACCCTATATTGCCACCAATCAAGAAAAAAGAAAAACCGGCGGCCTTTTTCTCACCACTCACATAATTGGCATTGCGCGTGCCCTCTGGATGGTATGCAGCCGCACCTAGCCCGCTGATAATCACTACCAGGAGAACGAGCCAGTAGTTTGGCATGAACAGTACCAGAACCATACCAAGAGCAGCTACTAGACACCCTATGGGCATCAGCCATCGAAGCGACCTTCTATCACTGATGAGCCCAAAAAGAGGCTGGATTACCGATGAAGTTAAACTATTCACCGTGATAATCAATGCTGCGGTAGCATAGTCGAGCTTCAGTGAGAGATACAGGAGCGGAATGAGCACTGCTAGCGAACTAGTTTGCATGTCAACAACCAGGTGTCCGAAGGATAATATTCCCAATCCCAACTTGGTGCTTCCGGTCCACTTGAGAGCAACCTGTTCTCCTGTTTTGTTTCCCTGTAGTTCTTTCTCCTGCTGCATAGCCATTGTCTTGCTCCTGTTCTCTCATTCTTGCTGAGGCTTGTCGTGCTTTTAACACAAAATATATCAACGCTAATCTTACACTTGATGCCTTATAGAGTCCAATATATAATTTGCATAACATCTATGTTTGCAGGCTATCAGCAAAGAGAAAAAAGGTATGGAGTTACGGCAGCTAAAATATTTTTAAACAGTCGCAAAGTTAGAACACTTTACGCATGCTGCAGAGGAATTGTACGTTGCGCAACCATCACTTAGCCGCTCCATTGCACGTTTGGAAGAGGAATTAGGTGTTCCCTTATTTGATTGGATAAATGGTGTTTTGGAATTGTAAAAATGCGAAGAATTTGATACAGTACAGATGGCAATTACTTCGCATGCCTATTCGGTCAATTAAAACGTGACTAGAGGCGATCTGTACAGGAGGACACTAAAAAGGTATGACAGTCGAAACACATAAAGAAACACTGGGGTTTCAAGCAGAGGTCAAACAACTGCTTGATCTGATGATTCACTCCCTCTATAGCAACAAAGACATATTTTTGCGCGAACTGATCTCGAATGCGTCAGACGCCATTGATCGGCTGCGTTTCGACATGCTTTCGGATCAATCGCTTGCGGAGAACGACACCGATCTCGCCATTCACGTTGCCTACGACAAGGACGCTCGCACAATCACGGTCTCCGACAACGGCATCGGTATGACGCGAGAAGAGGTCGTGGAACAGATCGGTACAATTGCCAAGTCCGGCACCCACGAGTTTTTCCAGTCATTGACCGGAGACCAGCAAAAGGATGCTAACCTGATTGGACAGTTCGGAGTCGGCTTTTACTCGTCCTTTGTCGTTGCGGATACCGTAACGCTGACGACACGCCGCGCTGGATTGAGCGCCGATCATGGTGTGCGCTGGGAATCAAACGGACAGGGGAGCTACACTCTCGAAACCGTTGAGAAACCTGGACGGGGTACAGAAGTTGTCCTTCATCTACGGGAAGGCGAGGACGATTTGCTCAACGGCTCCCGTCTTCGCTCCATCATTCGCACCTATTCTGATCACATCACGGTTCCCATTTTGATGAAGAGTGAGGAGCAAGACAAGGATGAACAGGAGCGTGTCAATCAGGCTTCCGCCTTGTGGACGCGCCCGAAAAGTGAGATCAGCGAGCAAGACTACTACGAGTTGTACAAGCACGTCTCTCACGATTTCGAGGACCCTCTTGCCTATGTTCACAGTCGCATGGAGGGGGTCTACGAGTACATTCTGCTGCTCTACATTCCTGCACGTGCCCCGTTTGACCTATCGAACCGTGATCGCCGCCACGGAGTCAAACTCTACGTGCGCCGCGTCTTTATCATGGATGACGCCGAGAAACTGATGCCAGGCTACCTTCGGTTCGTGCGAGGAATCGTTGACTCCAACGACCTGCCACTTAATGTGTCACGCGAACTGTTGCAACAGAACAGGATCATCGAGATCATCCGTGCTAACGCGACAAAAAAGGTGTTGGGTCTGCTCTCTGATCTTGCGACGAACGAACCAGAGAAATACAGCACGTTCTGGAGCGCGTTTGGGCGTGTCCTGAAGGAGGGGATCGCGGAAGATCATGCCAACCAGGAAGCGCTCGCCAAGTTGTTGCGCTTTTCCTCAACTCAGGCGTCTTCCGAAAAGCAAGATGTTTCGCTACAAGACTATGTAGGCCGCATGAAAGAAGCTCAGGATAAGATATACTATATCACCGCTGAGAGCTTTGCCGCCGCAAAGGAAAGCCCACTGCTGGAAATCTTTAAAAAGAAAGGCATTGAGGTTCTATTGCTCTCCGATCCAATCGACTACGTAGTAGGCACGCAGTTGGTCGAGTTCGAGGGCAAACAGTTGCAATCCGTGGCGAAGGGCGAGATCGATCTGAGCAAGCTAGAGGAGCAGCAGGAGAAAGAGGAGCAGCAAAGGGCAGCATCAGAGGCTCAAGACCTCATTGAGCGGCTCAAGCGAGTGCTCAACGAAAAGGTGAAGGATGTTCGTGTCACTTCGCGCCTGACGACCTCGCCTGCCTGTCTTGTTGTCGGCGAGTACGACATCGACCCCAATCTGCAACGCATCCTTAAGGCTGTTGGACAGGCTATTCCCAACACCAGGCCCATCTTGGAGATCAATCCAACCCATCCTCTTCTTCTCAAACTTAAGAGTGTCCAGGATGAGCAACGTTTCACCGACTGGGCCTATGTGCTCTTCGATCAATCCGTCCTGAGCGCTGGTGAACAGCTTGAAGACCCTGTGCGCTTTGTGAATCGACTCAACGATCTGCTGGCACAGTTGTCATAACAGTGTTTAGAGCATGGTCAATGTGCGTGAAACCAAGTCGCTTTACACACATTGACCATGCTCCTGGAACAGGTGGATACCTGGCTCACCTGAAGATAATTTGCAAAGAGTTAATCTGGAACGCCCATCGTGTAATGTATTTCTTATAGCCTTATGACTACAGTTCCCCGCTCCGACTTCATACGCTGCCGCAGCACGCGACCTCCGACGCGCACGATAATCTCGTATTCTTCCCGCTGGGGTTTGTAGCCTCGGTGCTGTTCGTCAATCCTCACCGTGACCTCATCACCATCGACACGGCAGCTGATTGACGTTTGAGCAAAGGCTCCATTGCGGTATGCCTGTGTATTGCCGTCATCCTCATAGAGGGTGTAGCTTGCTTGTCCATCAGTCGCCATGTAGCAGGTGAAGGTTAGTGGGGCTGTCGAGGGCTGATCAGCGTACTGCAGTATGGGACCTGTAGGAAGAATGCTGTTACCGCGCACTAGTAAGGGCCAACGGTCGAGTGGTGCAGGAATATTACTTGTTGAATTCCCTGGATACTCCGTGTTGTCCCAATAGTCGAACCAGCTTCCCGCTGGCAGGTAGACATCCCGACCTGTCGCGTTAGGATTGGAAATGGGGGCCGAAAGCAAATTATTGCCTACCAGGAAGGCTGTTTCCGTATCACATGCCTGCTCGTCGTTTGGATAGTGGTAGTAGAGTGGACGCATAATGGGTGCGCCGCTTGCCGACGCTTCCTGAAACAGAGTGTACAGGTAGGGCAACAGTTGGTAGCGCGTCTCAATAGCCTTGCGAAAAGCACCCTCGTAGGATTCACCAAATCCCCAGGGCTCTTGATCTGGATTGTTCATTGCGTTGTGATTGCGACAGAAGGGCATAAACGCGCCCAACTGTGCAAAGCGGACAAGCAACTCGCCATTACTTGTATCCCAGAAGCCGCCAATATCTGCGCCAACGAAAGATACACCACTCATGCCAACATTGAGGCACATTCTCATTGCCAGCAAAATGTGGTCCCACTGGCTGGTATTATCTCCTGTCCATACGGCTGCATACCGTTGCACACCAGCGGTGCCAGAGCGTGTTAGCACAAAGGGACGTGAGTTTGGACGTAGGCGTAATAGCCCTTCGTAGGACGAGCGTGCCATCTCCATACCATAGGCATTGTGAAAGAATTTGTGGAGGACTGGTGGACCATCGATACTCGTAGGATGTCCGTCGCCTGCACAGTGCAACACTGTATTATCCATAGTTTTGCCATGCATCGGGTCTTCAATGCCCATGTCTTCGGTTTCCCTGACGTGCGAGAGGAAGTTTGTTAACGCTGGCTCGTTCATGTCGTTCCAAATGCCATCGACGCCCTGATCGAGGAGAACCTGGTAAAGACTTCCCCACCATCCTCGTACCTTGCTCTGTGAGAAATCGGGGAAGACACACGCTCCAGGCCAGACATCTCCCTTAAAAACTTCTCCGTTTTCATAGGAGCAGAAGTAGTTCTCTTGCATGCCTTGTTGGTACACGCTGTACTCTTCGTCAACCTTGGTTCCTGGGTCGATTATCGTGACAAGATGTAGATTCCGCTCATGGAGTTTGTCGAGCATCTGCTGCGGATTTGGGAAGGCTTTGGGGTTCCAGGTGAAGTTGCGATAACCATTCATATAGTCAATATCGAGCCAGATACTCTCGCAGGGATGGTTACGCTCTCGCAAACGTGAGGCAACATCGAGCACCTGTTGTGCAGACATATAGCTCCAGCGGCATTGATGATAGCCAAGCGCCCAGCGTGCCGGGAGTTGTAGGCGTCCAGTAAGTTCTGTGTATTGGCGCAGTATATCGGCGGGAGTAGGGCCAGCAAAGAAGTAGACGATCAGGTTGTCACCCTCAACTGTTATAGAGGCTTCTGACTCGTATGTCTTGCCCATGTCCATCTCGACACGCCCCGTGTGATCAGCCAGTACCCCATAGGCCCTACCCGTATCCGGTTGGAAGCTGATGTAAAAGGGAATTGAGGTATACATCGTCGGTGTGGAGATGTTGTGGTGCAAGGCTGGATCAACATTCCAAATGGGGAAGGCTTGCCCACGTTTATTCATATCGCCAGTTCGTTCACCCATACCGAAAATGCGCTCTTCGCTAGCTAGTGGACGGGCCAGGCGTAGCTCTGTATGTGTGCTTGCGAAGCCTTGCAGGTACGGCTCAAGGAGAGCTTGTGGGCTGGCCTCCGTCTCAAAGGTAGGCCATTGCTCATCCCCCTTCGCAACCACCCATGAATGATAGGGGAGGGTATCCTCCCCTCCATCAGCTAGCTGATATCGTTTCTCGTCTAGTTGATCTGCACGCTGAAAGCGCACTCGAAAAATCTCGCTACCAAGCATAACACCAATTAGCAAACCTGTCTGCCCATTGTCTTCTGTACTCCATACATGCTCACGCTCTAACGTTTTTAAGTAGCGCGGCTGTGTAATTTTTGTAAACACTAACAAGAACCCACTTTCTTAGATTTGCGGATGTATTTTTCTTAACGCAGATAGATGAATCTTCATACCATCTTAACGATTTGTCAACCTCTTCTAACTACACGTCAGGTATTATACGTATGGGGAATATATGTTACGTGGGAAAACGTCCTGGGGGGGATGTTTAACCGTCAGCGTAACATATGGTAAGGGATGTATACCGCTTGCTCGGCGGGAATCAATGCCTGTAGGCAGAGTTGCCTGAATATTTTCAAGCAGCTTTGGCCAAAACGGGAATGAAACAGTCGATGGCCGCAACGCTAGACACTGTTTCTATAAGAGCAGTGCATGCTACACGAACATCTTGGGGGAGATGTTCATGGACTCAGCACACGGGTCCCACTCTTGGGGAATACTGAGGGAGAGCCTGATTTCAGGCTCTCCCTCAGTATTTTTTGTTCTCCTGCTTCAGCACTTTCTATCCTGAGTAGACCTGTATCGAGTTGCTTATATTCTTGACTCTGCAGAGGGCATGGCGTAGTGAAAAGAACTGCTCATATTGAAGAAAGTTGTGATGGATGCGGGAGGGAGAAAAGTATGCAAGCGGCAAAATAGACTTCCTATGGTTCACTTACCCCCATCTGCTCAAGAACCCGTTTGAGATGCATGATACCAAGACGCATACGAGCCTTGACTGTACCGAGGGGTATTTGACACCCCTCGGCAATTTCCGAGTGGGTCCACCCTTGAAAATATGCTAGCTCGATCACCAAACGCTGTTCGGTGGGGAGTCTCATTAAAGCTTCGCGTACCTGAGCACTTTGTATGGATTGCCAAGCCTCATCCCATGCGTCAGGTTGTGCTGTGCGTTCATCGCGTTCGACCTCTTCCCACGTTGCCTCTTTGAGTACTGAACGTCGTCGCACACCACGTAGGTAGTCGATGGTACGATGGTGGACGATTGAGATCAGCCAGCTACGAACGGCTCCTGATTGTGGCGAATATGATGTAGCGCGCCTCCAGACCGCGAGAAAGGCGTCTTGCAGAAGGTCTTCCGCAATCTGGTGATCGGAAACCATGCGGTAGGCGAGTGAATACAGGACGCGGCTGTAGCGCTGATAGAGCGGCTCCATTGCCCAGACTGCCCCACCTGCAATAGCACGAATGAGGTTTTCATCGCTAATCTCCTCTATCGGCATAGAAATATATCCCGGTGTCTGATTTTCTTCAGCATCACCTTCCCTAAATCTCTGCATCATAACCTTCTTCTCTGGTGGTCCTGATTACAGTACGTTGTACAAGATCAATTAGATCATGCCACCATATTTTCATGAAGTTCTACATGAAATGCTATATTTAATAGACGCATGAATGCGGAAGGGTAGAGCATCTACAGGTGCAATCCGGTATGGGCGCGAGTTCATAATATTGTCTCCTGTATACATCTTCTGTTAAGATGTAGGTAAAAACAAAGAACAGGAAGGCAGAAAAGTCCTATGAGCGAAATATTTCCTTGCTGGTACTCTGTACAGATTCGATTTCGTGACCTCGATCCACTAGCTCATGTGAACAATACAGTTTACTTCACCTACTATGAAGAAGCAAGAAGCTATTACTTTGATCAGCTCGATTCCTGGTTAAAGCAATGGCCTTCCGAAGAGGAGCATCAGCAAGTAGAAGGCATTGTATCTCAGGCACCTCACAACCCGCGTATTCAGACGAACCAACGTGGCAACCACTATGGTCTCCTCGTCAAGGAGGTTAGATGTACTTATGAACTACCTCTGGTGCGCTCAGATCGTGTGGAGGTTGGTGTACGAGTCGTCAAAGTTGGTCGCACGAGCTTTGTCATGGAACACCAGATACGAGATACAAACGACGTTGAGCGCATTTTTGCTACTGGACGTTCGGCTATGGTCTGGTGTAACTACCGCACGGGTCGTCCTCATCCTGTCCCTCCGTCGTTACGACATGCATTTGAACAGATGGAAAGACGCGAATTTCTCCTTCCTGATATCGCTAAATAATGTTTATCATTGCATAATGTCCAGAGTAAGTCAAGGTATTTGAGAATGGTAACATAACTCTTTAAGTACTCTTATTTTTGTGAGACGCTCTTTACCAGAAATCGTGCCAGGAACACCTGCGAAACGGTGGTTGTTGTCCGAGGAGGGGCGTTCGCACCGTACTTTGCTTTCAAAGATGAAGGTATGCAACTGTGTACAAGCATGGAACACGCTCTAAATAGAGAAATATATAACGCGAGGACCAGCGAAAAGCAGTTATCCTCTCGCTGGTCCTTTGAGGGCCTTATCTTGCGCGGGCTTCTCCCTACGCTCTCCTGGGTTCCAGGATGAACTTTCCATCTTTCACTGTGACCTCCACAGTGTCGCCATCCCTGATAGTTCCGTCAAGAATTCCACGTGCAATACGGTTTTCAACCTCCTTTTGAATGACGCGCCGAAGCGGACGCGCTCCAAACTGGGGATCGTACCCTTCGTTCACAAGCAGTTCCTTGGCCTCATCAGTCAGATTAAGCGTGATGTGGCGCTCGGCCAGACGCGGACGCAGACGATTGAGCTGGATGTCCACGATGTTCTTCATCTGACTTCGGCTGATCTCGTGGAAGACGATGACTTCATCAATACGGTTGATGAACTCCGGGCGGAAGCCTTCTTCTCGCAGGCGCTGGCGTACTAGACGTTGCATCTCGTCCTCATCCATGCCATCGTACTCATGTAACCATTGATGTCCTACGTTACTCGTCATGATGATGACCGTGTTTCTGAAATCCACTGTGCGTCCTTGCCCATCAGTCAGACGACCATCGTCGAGCACTTGCAGCAGCACGTTGAAAACATCGGGAGCAGCCTTCTCGATCTCATCAAGGAGGACTACGCTATAGGGTCGCCGTCGCACAGCTTCTGTGAGCTGACCACCCTCTTCGTAGCCAACATAGCCCGGAGGGGCACCGATCAAGCGCGAGACGCTGTGCTTCTCCATGTACTCAGACATATCGATACGCACTATCGCCTGCTCATCATCAAACAGGAACTCTGCCAATGCACGAGCCAACTCTGTTTTACCAACACCTGTTGGTCCCAGGAAAAGGAAACTGGCTAATGGACGGTTGGGGTCCTGTAGTCCAGCACGAGAGCGTCGAATGGCATCGGCGACCATCTGCAGCGCCTGATCCTGGCCTACAATGCGCCCACGCAGGCGATCTTCCATCGTGAGCAGCTTTTCAATCTCTCCTTGCATCAACCTGGTAATGGGGATATGGGTCCACTTGGAGACGATCTCTGCGATGTCCTCGGCGTCAACCTCCTCCTTGAGCATACGTGAACCCTGACCTTGAACGTCGTTCAGCTTTGACTCTGCCTCTTGTAGACGTTGCTCAAGGTCCTTAATGGTTCCATAGCGTAGACGTGCCATAGCTTCATAGTCATATTCGCGCTCGACCTTCTCAAGATCAACCCGTGCCTGCTCAAGTTCTTTCTTCAGGCGACGAATCGCCTCCACTGGTTCGCGTTCACGCTCCAGAGACAGCTTGAGCGCATCCAGTTGCTCTTTCAGATTAGCTATCTCTTGCTCCACTTTGGTACGTCGCTCACGGCTAGCAGAATCAGTTTCCTTCCTTAACGCTTCTTGCTCGACTTGTAATTGACGGATGCGACGGTCCAGCGCGTCAACCTCACTAGGTGTGCTATCCAGTTCTACACGTAGACGGCTCGCTGCTTCATCAATGAGGTCGATGGCTTTATCAGGCAGGAAACGGTCCGTGATGTAACGATTAGATAGCACGGCTGCTGCGACCAGTGCGCTATCCTGAATACGCACACCATGATGAACTTCATAGCGTTGTTTCAGGCCGCGCAGAATGCTAACCGTGTCCTCGACCGAGGGCTGGTCAACAATGATCGGTTGGAAACGACGTTCCAGCGCTGCGTCCTTCTCAATATATTTCCGGTACTCATCGAGCGTGGTTGCGCCGATGCAGTGTAGTTCGCCACGAGCCAGCATTGGTTTGAGCATGTTGGAGGCGTCCATCGACCCTTCAGCAGCAGCCCCAGCACCAACCAGCGTATGCAGTTCATCGATAAAGAGAATGATGCTTCCCTCAGAATTGGTGACTTCCTTCAAAACGGCCTTGAGGCGTTCCTCAAACTCGCCGCGAAACTTGGCACCCGCGACTAGTGCTCCCAAATCGAGAACTACAACTTGCTTGTCAGCTAGTGTTTTGGGGACATCACCACGAACGATGCGCTGCGCAAGACCCTCCACAATGGCTGTCTTACCCACGCCTGGTTCGCCGATGAGCACAGGATTATTCTTGGTACGGCGCGAAAGTACCTGGATGATGCGTCGAATTTCCTCATCGCGTCCAATGACCGGATCGAGCTTGCCCTGCCTCGCCTGCTCAGTAAGGTTGCGACCGTATTTTTCCAGAGCCTGATATTTCTCCTCCGGCGTTTCGGTCAAACGCTCAAACAGTGTCCGTGGAATTTCCACCATATCGGGTTTTGAAGGCGCCATGCAAAAAAGGGTCACGGGCCAAAGGTGCTGGCGAACAAACGCAGGGGTATCAGCAAAGGTGCAGATCCATCTTCTCCCGTCCTTTTTTGTCAGAAAAGTTTGAGTGAAGATTACTCTGCCTTGCTTTTTTTGTCTAGCCAATGGACAAAGTCTAGCTAAGAACGTCTTAGAGCTTTGGCAAAACAGTTTTGGCAAACGCTCGTAGCCCATCAATATCGTCTAGGTCGAACCATTGCAGCATCAATTCCTCCACGCCTGCAGCAGCGTACGCTTGTATCTGCTCAAGAACGCTATCTGGAGTTCCAACAATTTCGTGATCTCTTGTGGTAAGTATCTGAACTACCTCGTCTAGCGGTCTTCCAGCAAGGTTTGAATCTTTGGAGCGTGACGAGAGTCGTCGGTCAAGTTCTGCTGCATCGCGCCCAAAGAAGAGACCTCTCATCAGAGTACGCTTAACGTCACTGGGCTGGCGTCCCGCTTCAATCAAGAGTGTGTCCAACAGAGCCGAACGTTCGCGAAACCCTTCAGGCGAGAGGAACGTGGCATTCCAAATATCGGCGTAGTGGGCAACGAGTGGCAAGGTGCGTTTGATGCCATTGCCGCCGATCAAAATTCTTGGGCCATCATGTTTCTGCGGTCTTGGTAGCAGTGTTGCCTCCCGCAGTTGATAAAACTTGCCTGCATAGGTGACAGGTTCGTCACTTTTAAGCAAGCGAGCGACCACTTCAAGACCTTCCTCAAGCCGGGCTAGCCGTGTAGGAATGTCCCCGAGGTGAAATCCAAAAAGACTATGCTCACGCTCTTGCCAGCCTGCTCCAAGCCCCAGAATCATTCTTCCATTACTCAAATCATCAAGTGCTGCCGCCTGCCGCACAAGCAGCATGGGATTGCGAAACGAAACAGGGGAGACCAGTGGACCGAAGTGAATTCGTTGAGTATGGTCGGCAAGATAGGTAAGCGATACGATCATCTCCAACGAGTCTTTGTCTGGTGGTTCAGCATTCGTGAAGTGATCAGAGCGGAACATGCCCGCAAAGCCAAGGTCTTCAACCTCGCTCACAAGTCGTTTCCAATGAGGCCATGTGAGGCCATCTTGCCCCTCTATCATGAGTGAAATTGCAACCATAACGTGTCCTTCCTATTAGTTGAGCTTGTGGAGAAGTGCCGCTCTTGCCGAGAGCAAGGCGAAGTTTTGTTGAATTTTGTCTTTAGACAAGATGACCTGTGTGGTCTCTCCCTCGCCAATCAGGTCTTCTAGTTCGTTGTACACCCAACACCGGGCGTACATACGGTTCTTTTCGGTCCGAAGATGTTCTGCGACAATACGCACTCGCATCCCCGGTAGGGCTGAAGCCAGATGTCGAACTTTGACCTCATAGCCAATGGCCTCTTCCCCTTCATCAAGAAAGGGCAGCAGGACTTTTCGGCCTGTCAGTTCCATGTGCTTGACCATCCAGTGGGTCGCGTAGACATGATGGACTTCGCCCAATTCTTCAAAATCCACCGTCATATTGGGCGTGACAACAATCTCAAACGTCGCTTGATGCCATTGTGGAATCGGACGCATACAGGTTTCTCTTTTTCTCTATAGATATGTTTTCCAGCTAGCGCATATCGAGCATCAGTAGGTTTGGGTTTTCAAGTGATGCAACGAGTGTGTTCAGGAACCGCATTGCCAGTTCACCATCGATGAGTCGATGATCGGCTGTGAAGGAGAGCGGCAGCACTGGACGCACCTCAACCCTATCATCAACGACCCACGGGCGTTTCACAATGCGTCCTAATCCCAGGATTGCAGCCTCGCCAGGATTGATAATGGGAGTGGTAAAAAAGCCTCCAACGGTGCCATAGTTAGTGATAGTGCAGGTACTGCCACGTAACTCGTGGAGTTGGAGCTTTCGTTCGCGCCCTGCTTCGGCCAGTCGGTTCACCTCCGTTGCTACCTCAAGCACAGTCAACTTATCCGCATTGCGCACTACCGGCACAAGTAGTCCATCCGGTGTTGCTGTAGCGATGCCGATGTGGTAGGAGTGTTTGAGCACGATCTCTTTACGCTCATTGTCAATAGCTGCGTTGACATAGGGGTAAAGGCGCAAAGCACGCACTAACGCTTTGACAATAAAGGGCAGATAAGATAGTTTTATGCTGTGTGACTCGGCTTCCGGCAATACTGACTTACGCAGAGCTACTAAAGCTGTGGCGTCAGTTTCCACAAGTGAAGCGACTTGTGGAATGGTGCTCACCGAGAGAACCATGTTCTCAGCAATACGCCGACGCAACCCACATAAGGGAATCCGCTCTTCATCCTGTGCGGACTCTGCCTCTCCAGGGAGAGAAGGATTTGCTGCTCTAACAGGTGGTGCGGAGCTCGGTCGCACAGCTTGCGCTGACTCTGATGGTATGCTGAATTCTCTGGATTCATGGTTATCCTGCGATACATCTGCTGTTGATGAGGTACCGTTCGTTGTTATGCGTGCGGCTATCTTCTGTACATCCTCGGTTCGTACACGTCCAGCAGGTCCGCTTCCATTGATTATCGTGATATCAATGCCTAATTCGCGTGCCATCCGTCGTGCGACAGGAGTAGCAAGAGCACGTCGTTGCTGTTGCTTGTGAGCATCCTGGTGCGGTGGACTTGTATCGTTTGCCGATATGATTTCGAGGTGAGGCAGTATGTTATCGCTAATGGCACTCGGGGAGGACGACTGTGCTTTATCCACCACCACCTCGGTTTTATCTACTGTAGCAGTAGTTGTGGATGGAGTAGAGGTATGGCTTTCCCCTCCAATCGTGAGCAATATCGTCTCTACCGGAACGACTTGGCCTTCTACGACGTTAAGTTCTAGCACAGTTCCAGCCACGGGTGAGGGCAGCTCAACTACTGCCTTGTCAGTCTGTACCTCGACGACTTCTTGATCTTGCATCACTGTATCGCCGGGTTTGACCAACCAGCGTACCACCTCGGCTTCGGTAATACCTTCCCCCAGATCGGGAAGCCGGAACTCTGCTGTCATAGATTTCCTCCTGTGATGCTCCTTCTCCGCCAGATATATGAGATAGGGGCAATTTAGCTATTCATTGTGGTCTGCACTGCATTGATGATACGTGCTGAGGTAGGGAGGTAGTAGTCCTCCAGCACAACGGGTGAAACCACGTCGTAGCCTGTCACGCGGGCAACTGGAGCTTCGAGCGAGAAAAGGGCACGCTCGTTAATTGTAGCCACTATCTCTGCTCCGACTCCTGCTGTCCTTGGCGCTTCATGCACTACGACTGCGTGTCCCGTTTTTTCGACTGAGTGCACTATGGTGTCTGCATCGAATGGGGAGAGGGTGCGTAGGTCTACGACTTCAGCCTCAATACCCTCATCAGACAGCATCTCCGCTGCTTCCAACGTGACCGCAACCATAGCGCTCCAAGCCACTATCGTCACATCGGTTCCTTTCCGTGCGACCGTTGCCTTGCCTATGGGTACTGTGTAGTGTCCCTCTGGCACCTCTGCTCTGCCTGCGCGATAGCCACGCAATGGCTCTAAAAATACTACTGGGTCTGGATCGTCAATCGCAGCGAGCAGCATACCTTTGGCGTCATATGGCGTTGCCGGAGCCACAACTTTGAGACCTGGTGTATGTACAAAGTGAGCTTCAAGTGCGTCTCCATGCAACTCGAATGCACGTACACCGCCGCCAAAAGGTGCACGCACGACCAGGGGACAGGTGAAGCGACCCCGCGAACGTGAGCGGATACGTGCTGCCTGCAAAAGAAGTTGTGCAAAGGATTGCACTGAGAAACCCAGGAACTGAATCTCAGCAACAGGACGCATTCCGTAAGCCGCCAGGCCAATGGCAGTCCCGACAATGCCAGCCTCAGCTAAAGGTGTATCGACCACCCGCTCCTCCCCAAAGCGCTCTATCAGGCCGTCTGTGGCTCGGAAGACTCCTCCATTACGACCTACATCCTCACCCATCACAAGAACACGCTCGTCTTCAGTCATTGCCACCATTAAGGCGTCGTTGACTGCTTCTATCAGGTTGCGCTGAGTCATGGGAAGGTGACTCCTTTCTGAGTCTTTCTCAGATACTCCGACATCTCTTGCTGCTGAGCCTCAAGTAAAGGAGAGGGTGTAGCATAGACCTGCTCAAACATAGACTCAGGTGGAGGAGCAGGCTCGGTCAAAGCAGCTGTCACAGCACTTGCGACCTTAGCACGCGTCTCCTCTTCAAGTGCCTTCTGCTGCGGCTCGTCCCATAGTCCTTCGCGTTCGAGGTAGCTGCGTAGGCGAGCAATGGGATCTCGTCCATCCTGCCATGCAGCCAACTCGGTAGTCGAGCGATAGCGCGTGGGGTCGTCAGCGGTTGAGTGAGGGCCAAGACGATACGTTACTGCCTCAATCAAGGTCGGTCCTTCGCCTTTGCGTGCTCGTTCCAGGGCTGCACATACCTCGCGATACATCGCAAGAATATCATTGCCATCGACGAGTCGCCCTGGTATTCCGTAGGCTATGGCCTTTTGAGCAAGCGTCTCACTCGCGGTCTGGGATGAGCGCGGCACGGAGATGGCCCACCCGTTATTCTGGCAGACCAGCACAACGGGTGCTCGTAAGACTCCGGCAAAGTTGGTGCCTTCGTGGAAGGCTCCTTCTGAGGTTGCGCCATCACCGAAAAGAACGAGGGTGGTTGTGCGAGCTTTGCGCAGTTTCATTCCCCAGGCGACGCCAACTGCATGCGGCACCTGTTCAGCGATTCCAATTTGTTGTCCAAAGACGTTGACATTGAGGGGCGCTATCCCTGCCTTAGGATGACCGCGAAAAAAGAAGAGGACGTTTTCGAGAGGGAGCCCATGCACTACAGAGGCAAGACCATCACGATATGAGCCAAACAACCAGTCGTCTTGTTGAAGCGCAAGACTGCTACCAACCTGTGCCGCCTCCTGACCCGCAACAGGAGCATAGGTGAACAAGCGCCCCTGGCGCTGCAGATTAACGAGTCGCGTATCGAAAATGCGACCAAAGATCATCCAGCGGTACATCTCTAGCAAGAGTGCGGATGACTCCTCGACGTGCGCTCCTGATCGTAGTGAGCCATCGGGAGCCAGCACACTGATTGGCTCCCGTGGTTTTATACTCTGTCCCTGAATCGTGTTCGTCATCTCTAATGATCTCCCTTCTTTTGAATAGCTGGTAGAATATTACAAGATGCTAAGTAAAAAGTCAATTGTTCTTTCCTCATGTTCAACTATATGGTAAAATCTTAGAGAAAGAGGCGTTCTATCTCGATTCCTCTCTCTTTTCTAGGATCGATGAACAAACCGTTTACCTCTATTTGATACAAGAACAATGTGGAGAAGGGAACTATTTTGATGAAGCAACCGCTAGAAACAGTTCAGATGCCCAGAAGAAAAAACGAGAAAACGGGCAAGGAAAAGCGCGTACGTTTAACTCAAAGAGCTATTGTAGCGGCAGCAGCGGAACTTTTCGCGCAACGGGGATTTGGTTCTACTAGTCTGGACGACATCGCTGAAGTGCTTGGTGTGACTAAGGGCGCACTCTATTATCATGTAAAAAACAAGGAAGAGATTCTTCGTCTTATCTATCTAAGCGTCCTCAACGTTGCCGAAGAGCCACTGCGTCGCATTCTGAAATCTGATCTTCCACCAGCCGAGAAACTCCATCGAGCAATAGAGCATCATATTGAGATATCAGCTGATAGGTCGCCTGCCGTCACAATTTTTTACCGTGAACAGCCTCATTTAACAGGTCCATTTGCGAAAGAAATCACACTTCGTAAGAAAGACTATGAACACTACTTTGAGCAGATCATTGAAGAGGGAGTTGCGGCAGGAGCATTTAAGTCAGATATCGATCCCCAGATCATCATGTTTGGCTTACTAGGAATGTGTCACTGGCTTTCTCAGTGGTATAAACCATCTGGTCGCTACACACCAAAACAAATTGCTACCATGTTTACGAACATGGTCGAGGGTGGCCTGCTGCTTCCCTCTTCCTTATGCCTGTAATCCAAAACCATGTGAAAAGCACAGCAGGAATTGCTAGCATATATAGCCCTTCTGCTGTTTCTGTTCAAATTCGATGCTTCATTGTCTTCTTTTATATGAGACGAGTGAGGGCAAGAAATGAGAATCTTGTAGCTGTATTTCCTAGTCTTAGCTCATAAAGCGTATTCTTTTCTACCGAGCGGTCAAATCACAATCGCAGTGCGTTGACTTTTTACGTTGTATTGGTTATAATTATACCAATCGTTCAAAAAACAGTAATTTTATAACACGTATTTTCCAAGGTATTCCCGAGTCGGAGAGGAGTGTTTCATGGCAATAGAGATCGAAGAGACACGCGTAGAGCAATTCCGTGAGTATGTCAAAAACGGGGGGAAGGTCGAGACGACAGACTGGATGCCCGATGAGTACCGTCAGTCGCTCCTCCGCTTCATTGAAATGCATGCGAATTCGGAACTGATGGGTATTCTGCCGGAACGTGATTGGATTATGCGTGCACCGACTATCCACCGCAAACTCGCGCTCACCGCCAAGATTCAAGATGAGGCCGGTCATGCTGAACTGCTCTACCGTATTGTCGAAGACCTGGGCAAGTCACGCAGTGCTTGTATTGACGACTTGATTGCTGGCAAAGGTAAATTTCATAATACGTTTCACTACAGCACCAAATCATGGGCCGATGTTGGCATGATTGCCTGGCTCGTGGATGCCGCCGCTATCGTCTCGCAGCACGCTCTACGCGATAGTAGTTACGCTCCCTATGCTCGAACCATGCAAAAGATTTGTTGGGAAGAATCGTTCCACATGATGCATGGGCGAGATATCATCATTACCATGATGAATGGCACGGATCAACAGCGCGCAATGGCTCAGGAGGCGCTGAACCGCTGGTGGCCGACTCTCATGGTGTTTCATGGTCCCGATACCCCGGCTGAAAAAGATAAAGACATTCAGTGGCGTATCAAATCGAAAACTAACGAGGAACTACGCCAGGAGTTCTTGAATACCCAGGTTCCCCGCCTCCGTGAGATTGGCCTTGTCATCCCTGATCCTGAGTTGCGCTACGATGAGGAGATGGGATGCTGGGTTTACAGTGAGCCGCAGTGGGCGGATCTTCGCGCCATTGCGCGCAATCAAGGGCCAGCCACTGCTGATCGTGTTGGCTTCCGACGTATGACTTATGAAGAGGGCGAGTGGGTGCGTGACTTGATGCTTCATCGTCGCTCTGCTGCTGATGCTCTGAAGGTTAACTAGGTGAGCAAGGAGTGGATATATGCCAGACAACATAAGGCATGGCTTCGAAAGCGCGTCTTCCATAAATGATGTTGACGAGGGAGAGGTGTTTGAAATCTTCCAGCAAGCTCAGAAAGATCTCTTTCCTCATCACGGAGGCAATTTGCGTGCACCAGATGATGAGCTAGCGATTCACTATGCTAAAGAGTTTTATGGGCGGCGGCAGGAAAGTGACAGGCTCTGGATTGTTCCCCGTGCCAAAATGTGGGAGATAAGCGACCTGACTCAACAGCATCCATCGTTTCATGCTCTTATAGGCGGAGATGCAACACCGGAAGGGACTAACCAGAGTTTTGCCGTTTTTGGACAAATGCAGGCCGGCAAACCTCTGACGTGGCTACAGGACTTAGAAGATATGAGCCTATCAGCAGCAGCAGAGACAGCGATGCGGATTGCGCAAAACAGTGAGGGTAGTTACCTACGGCTCTGGCTCTCCCCACGAAATAGTATTCTTGAACTTACGAATCCTGATCTCTTGCAGCCACCACTCGACCGATCTTACCGACGCCTGGATGGTTATAACATTCGTGAGAAACTGCGTGCGGCTCGTCAGCGCGTGCAAGCTCAAGGAGAGAAATATCATGAATGAGATTACAGATCCACAAGCTGTCACAGCAGAACTCAAACATCCGTTGATAGACTTGTTGCTGTCTTTGGCAGACGACGAGTTTGTGCTAGGCTACTGGGACTCAGAATGGACAGGTGTTGCCCCGATGCTGGAAGAAGATGTGGCGTGTAGTTCCATTGCTCAGGATGAGATCGGTCATGCGCGTCTCTTTTACCAGCAGGTTGCGGCCTTGGCGGGAACGTCTCCTGACTTGCTTGCCTATGGTCGCCAACCACAGGAATACCGACAGGTGCAACTGGTCGAGCGTCATCGTGGTGACTGGGCCTTTACTATTGCCCGTCAATTTCTCTATGACACGGCAGACATGCTTCGCCTTGAAGTACTGAGGTCCTCGACATATCTTCCATTGGCACAAGACGTGGTTAAGATTCAACGCGAGGAGATTTATCATCAGATGCATGTTCACACTTGGCTAGAGCGGCTCGCTAAGAGCACTCCCGAAGCGCGTCAGCGCTTAGAGAAAGCTTTGGAGAGCCTTTGGCCTGATGCATTGGGCATGTTTGAGGAGTTTCCTGGAGAGAATCTTCTGCTTTGTTCAGGGATTCTTGCTGCCTCATCCGCACTCTTACAGCAGGAGTGGCTAGCGTCTATAGCTCCTGTCTTCGAGCGGTTGCGATTGCCCTTTCCGGCATCACGCGTAGAACCTTCTGCTGTGGGGACAAGCGATAGCCCCAAATATGTACCGACAATTCCACTGCGTGCAGGTGGGCGTCATGGGCAACACACTCAAGACTTTATCGCTCTGTGGGACCAGATGACGATGGTATATCGCCTGGAACCACAGGCAAGCTGGTAGTGTCTGATGTAGAAAAGAGGAACGGTATGTCAGAAGTGATATCTAAAGCAGTTCTTGACGAACAACGCATTTGGGAAGCGCTGAAAGACGTTCCTGACCCTGAACTTCCAGCCATCTCTGTAGTTGATATGGGCATTGTACGTCGTATCCAGGTGAATGCTGCAAGCTCAACCATTCAGGTAGATATTACTCCCACTTTTGCGGGCTGTCCAGCTCTGTCTCAGATACGTATGAGTATTCACGAACGCTTGTTGCAGCTCGCTTCGACCGTCGAAGTAAATGTTACGATGCTGCAGCCGTGGACGAGTGATCTATTGAGTGAAGAGGCACGTAAAAAACTCCAGGGAGTGGGCATTGCACCTCCTCCCCAAATCGGTCGAGGCCGTGCTTTACCAATGCTTATGAGCCAGCCTCTGACATGCCCTTATTGTGGTTCGCAACAGACGAGCCTCGAAAACGCCTTTGGCCCAACACCCTGTCGAGCAATCGTGTATTGCAACAATTGTCATCAGCCATTTGAGCAGTTTAAGCCGATTTAAGTAAAGCGGATTTGAGAAATCAGAGCATATCGCGTCTTTGTTAGTGCAGGATAAAAAATTTCCTGCATGGACACCTCGGAAGCCTTAAGGGTCCGAGAGAAAAGAAAGCACGGTACTCTGATGTTCGCAGCCGCTACTCTTGTTTTGATTGTCGTCCTCATCGGCGTAGGTCTGGTTATCAATCTGTACCTCTACACACACCATGCTATGTCATCTGCTCCTACAACTGCACCAGTCGATGAGTTGTTTGCTCGATGGAATGATACCGACGCAGACGTATGGTAATAAGATACGTGTGATGAAACTATCACACTTTCTCGAAAAGGATGTCCTGGGCACCTTGCCAGAGCACAAGGTGGCCCAGGTCTCGCAAGTACTCTCGCCCATCAACAATCGTCAAAAAGTGGTTGCCCGCTAACTGTCCAAGTTTACTTGCGAAGCGCGTCCCCCCGTAAGGGAAAAGAATTTCAGTCTCGCTAAATCCGCCGGGATAGAGTAGCAATTCACCTGCACCTGGATAACTCGTATGATTCTCATAACCAACACCTATAGTAAAATCACCAAGTGGAATCCAGGCTGCTTCACCACTCCAACGAGCTTGAACGAGCTTATTGCGGAAGGGCAACAACTTACTGAATGCCTCGCACGTTTGTGGCGCGTCCTCTTCTTCAAGGCGCGCTACAAACTCTAAGGAGCCAACAGTGATACGTAGTGTTGTATTCATGGATTGCTTTCCTCTCGTTCTCTATGTGGGGTCAGCATATCATCTAGATGTATCTTACGCACGCACAATGGTTATGCCCAGCGCTTGGTAGGGGGCCAGTACCTCATTGGGGACGGAGCGCTCGGTTACCAGGTGCGTCAGGTCGCTGAGCGGTCCGACGATATAGGGGGCAGCCGTGCCGATCTTCTCTGCGGATGTCAGTGCCACCACTTCAGCCGCACTGGCGATCATGGCCCGCTTCACATAGGCTTCTTCCAGATCAAAAGTGCTAATCCCCACCTCGGGATGCAGGCTGCCGATCCCCAACAAGCACAGATCGGCCCGAATGTTGCGATAGGCCTCGACGGTCGCTGCACCGACGGTCACCAACTCATGCTTGTAGAGTTTCCCTCCGATCACGATGACTTCAATCTCCGGATATACTGCCAGGGCCAGCGCAACTGGTGGGCTGTGTGTGATCACCGTGGCACGCAGATCAGGCGGCAGTTGCTGTGCCACTTGCAGGAGCGTGGTACCTCCACCCAGAAGAATTACCTGATCCTGGCGGATGAGCCCTATCGCGGCCTGAGCGATGGCCGCCTTGGCTCCTGGCGCTTGCTGCTGGCGCTCTGTGAAACTGGCCGTGGCTGGTGAGCGCGGCAACGCCCCTCCATGCACACGCAGGAGCATGTCAGCGGTCGCCAGTTCGTTGAGATCACGCCGAATCGTATCTTCTGAGACATGCATGGTTTTACTCAGCTCTGATGCAAGCACCTTCCCATCGCGCTGCAGAATCTGCATGATCGAACGTCGTCGTTCTGCGGTCAACATTGCGTCTTTCTCCTTGAATTTGCATATTTACCATTGACACTGCACGTTTATCGTGATATTATCATGGTGGATGCAGTATAGTGCATGAGAATACTGGTTGTCAAGGGATTGTGACGACGAGTCAGGGCCGAATGAGTTGGCTCCTCTTTCACTCTCCATGACGGCAACGCGGAAGCATCGACGAATAGGATGAGCGAGAACTGCGGGGAGGGTGTGAGGTTTCAAGCACCCGGGCATCCTTCAGAACGTTTGACGAGCTGTTTTTCCACGAAAGTGAGGCATAATCATGTTTCGACAGATCACGATCCATCCACCGCTCCCATGTGTCTACCACGACTGTGATGGACAGGCGACCGCCGCCATTACCTATGAGGCTTCTGAACGAGAATGGCGCATGGTCCCCACGTGTGAACGACACACGGTCCCCATCCCGCAAAGGAATGAGAGGCAGAGCGATGCTGCACACACACCATGAACAACGTACCGAGACCTGCAAGCACTCTAGAAAGGAGATATGTAATGGATGGGATCAAGAATTACTTAACAGATATGGATGGGGTCATTCTACAAGGCAACACGCTGCTCCCGGGAGCAGCGGAGTTTGTCCAGCGCCTCCGGGCGAGGGAGATTCCGTTCTTGATTCTGACCAATAACTCGCGGTTCACCCAGCGTGACCTGCAAATGCGGTTGTCCTATATGGGGCTAGACGTGCCCGCGCAAGCCATTTTCACCTCCGCGTTGGCGACTGCGCAGTTCCTGCACGATCAGCAGCCCAGCGGACGGGCCTTCGTTATCGGAGAGTCCGGGTTGACGACGGCACTGCATGACATCGGCTACATTCTGACCGAACAAGAGCCGGAGTATGTGGTGCTGGGGGAGACCACCTCTTATAGCTTTCAACACATCACCCAGGCCATCCGCTTGATCGCTGCTGGCGCGCGTTTCATCGCGACCAATCCCGATGAAATGGGACCCGGTGAGGGAGGCATCGTTCCTGCGACCGGGGCCGTGGCCGCCTTGATTAGCGCGGCTACGGGTGTCAAGCCCTACATCATTGGCAAACCAAATCCGTTGATGATGCGTACCGCTCTGCGGACCCTTGATGCTCATTCCGAGGATTCCGTGATGATTGGGGATCGCATGGATACTGATATTGTTGCCGGGATTGAGAGCGGCCTGCGGACCCTTCTGGTGCTCACGGGAGTCACCAGGCGTGAGCAGGTCGAACGCTTCCCCTATCGTCCTTCCTGGATACGGGAGTCCATTGCGGATGTTGAGCTCTAAGACGCGTCCAGGTCGGGTCAGGCGACGTACCAATTCTTTATGACTCATCCGTTTCAAGAATAAGCTCCCATGAAGTATGTAAAGTTGGCCTCATCATAATTTCCGGGGCAAAACAGACGGTAAGGCGCTTCAAGCGTCCCTTCTAAGCTGTAGCTGCTGTACAAGAAGACAAAAGGAGTCCATCCTTGTCACACAAAGCAGGAAGAACACGTTCTCCACTTCCTTCTCCAGGAGCTTGAGGAGCGGCTTCATGGCTTAGAGTATGTTTTGCGCCGGAAATTATGGTGAGGCTTATGAGGTCGTGGAGGCCGCAAATGGACATGAAGTCTTACAACTGTTGCTGACGGTCGTGCCAGCGTTGGTCCTGCTTGATTGCATGATGCCGAAGATGAATGGCCTCGCCTTTAGGGAGGCATTGCACTCTGAAGGAAAAGAGTACATGTATCCCGTTGTTGCTCTTTCTGCAAGCGGGTCTGCGAAACACTTTGCTCAGCAGATACATGCCGTGGATTATCTGGAAAAGCCTTTCCGTCTGGCTTCTCTTCTAGGGTCCATTCCACGATGGATGGCAGGTGATAGCGAGGGAGAGTAAGAACTCTGTAGAAGGGCTTCCCAGGAGGTCAGAGCCAACAAGGTAGCCAATGGGCAACCATTGCTGAGAACGCCCCTCATTGTCGTCACCGCCTTCGCAAAACGCATATTGTTTCTTTCGCTGCCGAAGAGGGGAGCCTCTCTAGCAGCCTGTGAATTGTTGCTTCCCCAAACTCGGTCAGTGCTACAATGGAGCACGCGGATCTCCAAGTGGCACGCGCAGATCCAAGGGGCCGACGGGTTGAAACTCACCGACATAGGCACGTCGGTGGAGTTCTGCAAATGAGGCATCGGCTTGGCGTGCCACAACTATTTGAGCGGGATCGACAGGCATGCCAATAGGGTCGGCGGCGAACTGCGGTGAGGTGTGCATCCACTCGCTCGACTGCTCCCAGTTCCCAAAGTTGTCGACCTGCAGTTCCACGCTGTTGCCGTCAGGATCGACGTAGTAGAACGAGGTGGTCATGCCGTGGTCTAGACAGGCGTGCGGCTCGATCCCAAGGGACTTCAGACGCGTGTAGGTGTTGAGCAGGTCATCAATCGTGGCGTACTCGAAGGCGCTATGATGGATGCCCGTGTGCATGAGCTTGTCGGGGTCCTCGCTCAACTGCGGCGAGGTGAGGAGCGCGAGACGGTGGTTGGCCGCGTCGTTGGTGAGCCAGGCCCCGCCTGGAAACTGGAACGTGGGCTTCATGCCCACCACCGTGGCGTACCAGTCAATCATTTCCTGCAGGTGCCTGGTCTTGAGATTGACGTGGTGCAACGCAGGCTGCATGACGGCATTGCCCTCAGATACTTCTGACATACATCTCCTCCTTTGATGATGCTTGGATGAGACGCATCTCTGTGACGAGACCCGCCTTCTTCTTCTTGAAACATATGCTCACAGAACACGTGTTCCTGCTCATTACTGACCACGCATCACCGGGTTGCGAATCCGGCCAATGCGTTCGATTTCGACTTCCACGACATCCCCCTCCTGTAAAAAGAGAGGGGGAGTGCGTTTGAGCCCCACGCCTGATGGCGTCCCCGTCGCAATGATGTCCCCAGGCTCCAGTGTCATCAGAGAACTGAGGAACGCGATGGCCGTGGCCACCGAGAAGATCATGTTGGCGGTACTGTCCTGCTGCACCACCTGCCCATTCACCCTGGTGGTGAGCGTCAGCGTCTGGGGATCGGGAATGCTCGATGCCAGGACGATCCCTGGTCCCATCGGTGCAAAGGTATCCAAGGCTTTGCCAGCCGTCCACTGACTGGTTTGCATTTGCACGTCACGAGCACTCACATCGTTCATGATGGTATAGCCAGCCACATACTGGAGTGCCTCCTGTTCAGTCACCTCTTTGCAGCGCCGACCAATGATAACAGCTAACTCCCCTTCATAGTCGATCTGCGTGCTCACGCGGGGTAAGAGAATGAGACTGGTCGGACCGATTAAACTATTGCGGAACTTGGCGAAGAACAGGGGAACGGTAGGCTGTTCCTGCTGGGCTTCAGCCGCATGTTCACGATAGTTCACGCCCAGACAAATAATTTTGTCGGGATCTGGGACAGGTGGGCCAAGTTCCAGTATGTCAAGGGGGAAGAGATTGCTCCTGGTATCGAATTGCTGCTGTGCCCAGGCAAAGACCTCCTCTACAGACGATGGCTCCTGTTCGAGCAGCCCACGTACGGACAGGTCTCCTTGCCCAGAGACCTCGTCTGTACGACGCAACCCAGACGCAGTCGCATCAACCACTGTCCCTTCATGGGCGATACCTGCGTGCCAGGCCGCATCCGAGCCACGAGTCCGGTAACTCACGAGCATCATAGGAAACGCTCCTTCTTTCCAAGCTGTGCGATTGCTCCACACCGCATTGGTCACCTGAATACACCTGACGCCCCCCTCGCATAGCTACCATCAGGCTCATTATGCCGGGAGAGACGCAAATGAGAACTTCTATATCCAATGTATGAGTGTGAAAAGAGTACGGAGAAGATAGGGAGCGCACAAGAGAAGCCGTTTCCCTCATTTGAATATCCCCATACATCACTGTCCAATGACTCAATGGTTCCATTTCTCAAAGTATATCCAGCCTACTTCAATTTGTCAAACAAAGTATATCCAGTTTGAGAGTTGTTGCAAAGTCGCAAGATGATACGGTGGAGACGGGGTAGCGCTACTTAAGCTGTCACCAAGTGTATAACTTTCACTCCTTATGACCCTACCTGTTTCCACAACTCGTAGACCCACAAAGAGTTGGTAGCATCAGGAAAAACAGTATACGCTCCAGAGAAGAAGTAATGTTCTTGAAAGGAGTGTATCAAATGCAAGAACGTTGGATTGCTGATCGAGCGATGCTCCAACAGGCGAATTTTCATGCTCAAACAGTACTGCAAGCCGTCGTACATTTCTTGAAGCACTATGGCTTGCCTCCTAAAATCACCTTTGATCGTGACCCACGTTTTGTCGGTGCAGCCACAGGACGCGATTTTCCTTCACCATTGATGCGCTTTCTCTTGTGTTTAGGGATTCCCCCGAACGTCTGCCGGCCTCATCGAGCCTCTCAAGAATGCTTTTGTCGAGCGCTACCATCACACCTACAATCAGGAGTGCATACAGGTCCATTGCCCACAAGCACTTGAGCAAGCCCGACATATCACCGAAGCCTTCGTGCTTCACTACAACACAGAGCGGCCCAACCAAGGGCTTTCCTGTGGGAACCTGCCACCTTGTGTCGCCTTCCCAAAACTTCCCAGTTTGCCCCCACTTCCGCAGTTCGTTGACCCTGACGCTTGGCTGTCCCAGGTGCATGGCAACCATTTTATTCGCAAAGTTCGTCAGAATGGAACGGTGCGTATTGCTGAAGGAAGTTACTCTATTCATGTGGATATGATTGGGCAGTACGTTGATCTCTGCGCTGATGCACACCAACAGGTCTTTGTCATCCGGCGCAGGTCCCCGGTGCTCAAGCTGGTTCCCATCAAAGGGTTGATGATACGTTGCAGCCTTTTCGCGGAATTTGCTGAGTTCATGTGCAAGCAAGCACTTTCCGAACAACGCCGTCTGCTGCAAGCCCAACAAAGTGCCTCTGCCACAGTGCCGTAGATACGTACATCTAGTTATCCTTTTTTGTAGACCGCCGCTCAATGGGCCTGTGGTGTCTTTTGCCTGCTCCTTGTAGAAAGTCACAGGTGTGCATTCTACCCCTAAAGTCGCTCTCCTTCCATTTTCCTCTCCTCTCGCTTCTAGAAACTCATCAGTCTATTTTTCGGGATGACTCATGTCGTCCCCCTTCCGACAATTTACCCTTATTTGAACAGTATTGCTCCTTGTGGGCGTCCGTTAACACTCCTAATGGACTTTGCAACAGCCCTGTATCCAGTTTTTCCTTTGTTGATTTTTCTTCTTTATCGCTGGCCGATGACTTTGCCTTGCTATCATACACATATTCCTCATTAACAGGAGAAGCATAAGGAAAGTGGATATAGCACTCTTGACAGAGCAAGCATGATTGTATATAGTCTAAGAAGAGGAGGAACATTATGGCGAGACACCACACTGTCCAGGCTTCCTCTCTCTCTTCCTTGGAGCAACTCGATATGTATGAGAATACCGTCAGTGGAAGGGATAGTACCGAGGCTGCGTATCTCCAGCTGAGAAGAGCGATCTTACGCAACGAACTGCCCAGTGGCAAGCACCTCTCGCAAAGGGAACTCGAACAGCGGTTTGGAGTCGGTCGGACGCCCTTGCGCGAGGCTCTGCGCATGCTGCAGCGTGAGGCACTGGTGGAGGCCGAACCGAACCACCGTATCCGTGTGGTAGGTTTCTCCTTTCCTGATCTCGAGCAGTTGTATGCGATGCGCATCAGTCTGGAAGCACTGGCCATTCGTTTGACCGTTCCTTGCCTCCAAACTGCTGATCTAGATAGACTTGAAGGGTTGCTCACCCAGATGGCTGAACGGAGTACTCCCGAAGCCTATGAGTGCTGGGAAGTTCTCCATCGGGCCTTTCACCTCGGTCTGATCGCCCATGCTGGTCCCCGTATCGTGAAAATGGCGGCCCAGCTGTCCGATCATGCCGAGCGCTATCGACGCTTCTATAGTACGGAGACTCCCCATGCCTTTGAGCGAGGGAGGCGTGAACACCAGTCGATTCTGGATGCCTGTCTTGCGCGAGACCCTGCAGCGGCGGCTGAGCGTCTCGCCCGTCATTACTCATCAGTCGTGCTGGGTACGCTTGCCGTACTGGCTCCCGAGTATGACCCGGTGCTGGTACGCACAGCACTCCATGCTGCAATGCAAGCGCAGACCAATGGGAAGAATGGAGCACAAGATCTAGGATAAATACCTGCTCTCAGTATGATTCATCAAGAAGGAAGGAGCTGCTACTATTCCTTCGCGGCAACTGGCCGAACAGGTTACAGCGGCCGGTATTCCTTCTCTCGTCATCTCCGGGGGACACCGTGCAGCCTTCGAGAACCTCTGTGATGTCATGGCAGGGGTCCTTGGTGCACAACGCGCTGTCATTTCAGGATATGGGCACGCCCCACAGCAAAGCGGAGAACCGTTCAATACCTGCTTAGAACGATTTTGGTCGCACCTCTCTTCGTAAGCCAGACACCCCCTCTCCGCCTTAGGAGAGGGGACATGCTCGATCCGAGCACGCTGTTGTCTGAGACACAGGAGAGAAGCGCTTTAAGAATGGAGCGCTTCTTCTCTTTAAAACCGCCTCTTGCAGAAAAACGTAGCAGCATCATGCGTTTACTATTCTTGCACAAGACAGTATGCAAGATAACATACAAGGTGTCAACACCCTTGGCTCTTTCAGCAGGGCAACGTAAAAGTCCCAAAGGAGGAAACAGAAAGGTCAAACCTTGCTAGAATGAGAAAAAGACTTATGATTTCAGGAAGCGAGGAATGACCTTGGATGAACTATAACACGATTACAGAAGCGATGGAACAAGTGGAACTGCCATTAGAAATCGAGGCGAAGTCTGTCTATCGAGCATTTGAACACATTCAGGATGGGCGAGCCAAGCGGAGGTGCGCTAGAGCGTGGCATTGGTGGTCACGCTGATCGTCTGCGCGAAATTGGCGGGGATGACCACGCCGGAAGCGATAGCCCAGTGGGTCCGTCTGCGAGCAGATTGGCTCAAGCAGGTCTTGCCGTGTTCGCGCCCCACCTTTCCTTGCGCCTCGACCTACAGGAATGTCTTGTGGGTCTTGGATGCCGAGCAAGTGACCCAGGTGCTGGCACAGTTCTTGATCCGGCAAGCAGCCAACAAACACTGTGGAGAGGAGCCCAGTCGTCTGCTGGGACAAGCAGAGCGAGAGCAGCATGTGCATGTGGCACTCGATGACAAAACGGTATGTGGCACGCTCTCACATATGGCTACCGATCAGAAAAAGATGCACCAACTCGGTCTGTATGAGGTGCGAACAGGGGTTTTGCTCAAAGAACAGGTTGTGGGAGACAAACACAATGAACTGAATGTCGTCTCCGAGTTCTTGGCGCCCCTTTGGGTCAAGAGACGCATTGTCAGTGCTGATGCCTCGCATACCCAACACGCGTTCTGCACCCGAGTCACGGCTGCCGGAGGGGATTACCTGCTCTTGGTGATTATGAGGGATTACTTTGTGTGCTAACCATCGTTATCCTGAATTTCCAGGTATGATTTAAGTTCAGCACGTTCTTTCAACAATGCACGTAAAGAAGCGCTTCGCTGATCTACTTTGCTCTGTTTCTTGGCAATTTGTGCCTCCACCTGTGCTAATCTTTCTGAGAGCGACTTGGCCAAGTCGTTAGCAGAGCGGAATGGCACCTTTTTGTTGAAATGGAATGCTGGCCCAGGAAGCTTCGGTGGTGGAAGTGCTTCTAGCTTTGTGAGTGTTTCAGCGCCAGCTTCATCCTGTTCGTTGAGTTCATCAACCATTTGCGGCGGGAGTGGAACAGGCACTGAGATAATAACTGCGCCCTCGCACCTCTCGATGACCTCGGCCATTTCGGCATCAATAAACGCTTCACACTCTCGACACATCATCTGATGAATACAGCGCGAGAAATGGGGATTACCGCACATTCTGGGTCGTCCATCAGGGCCATCAGCCAGGTAGTAGAATACACATGGCTCCTGCCTCGCGTCAGCGTTTGTGTCAAGAATGGCTGCCACATAACGCTCAAGCGGGTTTGCTTTGCGATAAGCTCGACCCAAATGATGTTTATCTTCACGCAGATACCAGGGAAGTGATCGTGCCGGATTCGTATGTCCAAGGAGCTTGCCGATGTCTGCTGGTGCCATCCCCATTTTGCGCATCCAGGTAGCAGTCGTTGCCCGTGCTCGGTGAGAAGTAATCCGTCCAACAATATCCGTCTGGCTCACTCCAGCAATTTTGCAAAGCAAAGGAATCACTGATCTATTCAGGAATGCCAGACCTATCAGTTCGTTGCGATATTGGAAAAGATAGGTTGTTGGCTTGTGTGTCTTGCGATCCTCAAGCATTGTTTGGTTTGGTGGTCGCACACTTTCCCACACTTCAATAGCGTCAGCAACGTAGGATGGGACTGGGACGTAAAACTCCCCTTTCATCTTGTTGGTTGGAATCCTGAGATAGCAGAGCTCCTCAGCAGGTTCGACTTGATTCCCATTTTCATCGCGCAGTTCATCCACCCATTCCCGGCGCACACATCCGACGCTCAAGCGCCTGATCTCATCCGACCTTCGTGCTGCCGTGACCCAAACGAGACTCGCAGCCCGGTAGTATGCCAGAGGGAAATAAAAAGCACCCACTGCTTCCAATTGCTCTTTCGAGAGCGTACACGCTGCCCATATGAGCTTAAACCAGGTGTCTTCCTGGATATCTTTTGGATTCGGTTGGCAAGCTGCTTGAATATCATCTGGTGTTTTGAAAGCCTCGTTTGTCAGCCAGGTAAGATGGAGTTTAACAGGGGCTTTCCTCTCTAGGACATAGGGGCGCCTTTGAAGGTGAAAGAAAAATTTTCTCATCGCTCTCAAACGGTAGTCTACACCTCGAGGACCCAGTTTTTGAGGTGTTTCGTGAGAGTGGTTGTGCGAGGAAGGCATAGGCTCTCCGCAGAACAATTGACAAGTGTACGTGACATATTCAGCAGCCAGCGCTTCATCCCACTGCATGGGTTCGCAGATCTCAGGGTGCGTTTGTTTTAACCAGCGGCCTGCTGTAAGAAGACCATAACAGGTACCGCGAAGCGTTTTCTCAGTTCGATGGGGAGTTTGCTCATAGAAGGCACAAATCCAGGCCAGTCAGGTCGGATCGATAGTTGGATCATCTTGCCACAAGATTCGTGGGGGAGTTGGATTCCTGCGCTTCGTTGTTAAGATGGCTGGTTCGTTGAAAATACCCAGGGAGCATAACGAGGTTTGGAGAAGGATGAGGGCTTCTTGCTTTTTTTCACGTCTGCTCGCGCTATCCGGCAGGTCAGCTATGAATTCATTCACTGTTACGAGAGCTTGGGTCGAAAAAGTTTCAACATAGGGTGATCTGTTTACCAGTGCTATCATTGCATAACTCTGGTGAAGCTTCTTCTTTTCCGAGGGATTTTGGGAGTAATCAAGCTCAAAAAGCGGTGCAGAAAGCTTGTCAGTCTCTAAAGCGACTGTCTCCTTCCCAAAGACAGCATTCGCCAAGTCTCCATAGGGGGCGTCAGCACCAACATACAAAAAACCAGAAAAAAGATAAGCAAAAGTGATCATCCAGAATCTCGTACCAGCTTTTTGCTTTTCTGATACGGCATGGATGACCTCTATCCAGGTCTCTTCTGGCCACGCCCAGAATGCTCTACGAGTTTGAGCTATATATTTGAAAAGATGGCGACGCGATTTGGCGACAGGCACACAGGACTGAGCGTGTAATCGAATGGTATCAAGAAAGGGCTTCTCAAACCGTTGGAGTTTGTTAAGCCTTGTTTTTGCCCGCAGACCAATCATAACGTGAGGTGCTGTTGCATATTGTTCCAGGAGCGTAGCCTCTTCATCTGTTACAAGAGGATCTCGATGAGGATAGCTTTCAATCGTGATAGGCATGCGCCATGCTGGGACAGAGACCGTGGACTGGAGTCGCACAAGTCTTTCGTCTCGTACGCAGCGTTGAGCATAAAGGGTAGACGAGGCAAGAAGTGGTGTATGGTTTGACCAGTCTCTCGCGTGAGCAGGCTTCGGCTGATCACTTGGTGGCCCTCGTTCGGGCGCATTGGGCGATTGAAAACCGACTCCACTGAAGGCGAGATGTCACGTTGCGAGAAGATCATTGCCGGGTCCGCAAGGGAGATGCTCCCCGTGTTCTCGCCGTATTGAACAGTCTTCTCCTCGCCCTGCTCGATTTCCTGGGCGTCTGCAATGTTCCCAAGCAGATGCACATCTTTGATGCCCAACCCGGATACGCTATTCGTCTCTTGCTTGGTTCGCTCCTGACTTTTAAATAGCCCTGGCCCTCGTGTCTAAAAGTTGCATGAACCAGTGCCAGTATGGTAGTATCTGAGCAGCGAGAAGACAGGAGACCTACATGTTCACTGCGGAGCACCGCGACCACGTACGTAATCGTGTCCTAGAACTGGCGAGGACCGACCCACGGGTCACAGCGGGTGCGCTCACCGGCTCCACGGCGGTTGGTGTCGGGGACGACTGGTCCGACATCGACGTTGCCTTCGGGATCGTCGACGGCATCACGCTCGACGCAGTCCTCCATGACTGGACGGAGGTGCTTGATCGGGAATTCAGCGTTCTCGGCCATTTCGACCTACGCTTCGGCTCGAGTGTCTACCGCGTGTTCCTCCTACCCAGTGGCCTTGAGGTCGACGTGGCAGTGACACCCGGACAGGAATTCGGCGCGCGCGGCCCGCACTTTCGCGCCCTCTTCGGCACCACCCATCAGCTGGAGGCCACGCCGCAACCGGCAGCCGAGTACCTCATCGGGCTCGGCTGGCACCACGTCCTCCACGCCCGGTCGTGCATCGAGCGCAACAAGCTATGGCAGGCCGAATACTGGATCAGTGGGAGCCGCGATCACGCGCTCGCCCTCGCGTGCATCCGCTTGGGAGAGAACGCCGTCTACGGGCGCGGCGTCGATCGCCTCCCCGCCGCCGTGACCGATCCGCTCGCAGATGCGCTTGTCCGCTCGCTCGATGAGCCGGAGTTGCGCCGGGCTCTTGCTGTGGCGACCACGTGCCTGATCGGCGAGCTGGAGGAATGGGATCCCACGCTCTGCGCACGACTCAAGCCACTCCTTCAAGAGTTCGGTGCTCCCCAAGCCGTCGTCGAGCGGCGGCGTTCCCCTCACGATCTGGTGGAGCAATAGAGGTAAGACAGAAGAATGTTTCATTTCACCTGCGGCAAAGCAAGCAGGCTTCATCGAAAGTGACGAAGGGCCAGCATCATCTGGCGGGGTTTGCACCGGGAGGCACAGACGCAAAACCTAGTGGCGCAATTCCGCGCAGATTACGCTCGTTACCCTGGCGATGCCTCATTTCAGGAAGTCATCGAAGATCTGCAATGAGTTAGCTCACAGTTTCGCCTGTGCTGGGAACAACACGATGTGCGCGGGTTGCCAGATGGACCGCGAGCCATACGTCACCTAACGCTCGGAGTGCTCGAATTTGCCCATATAACCTTCCAGCGTCCATTACGCCTGATCTGCGAGTGAAAGTGTATGCGGCCTCGCCCGAAACTGCTTCCAAGTTGGAACAGCTTCTCTCTGCCTCCTGACGAGAAAGCTCACCAAGTTGGGAACACCAACGTTCTTCTCGTTCTAATGGGAACATATCCCTTATTCTCCTGCTAGCTAGCTTACTCGTATCTCGTTGCGCATCCCGAACGAGGATATGCGATACGTTCAATGCTAGTCATGAGCTAGACTGTCTCCTACCCACAGAGATTTTTATGAAGAGCGTCATCTCTCATAGAAGTGGGTCAATGCACCCATCCTAAAAGAGGGAAGAGAGGAACAACAATCATGTGACACCACAGCAGGACAATTGGTTTCTCAGGTCTGCGTAGGCGTGGAAAAGGATTCGTGTGAGTATAACAAACGTCGGTTATCAAAACCATCTCCTCCCCGATAGTCAGCAAAGATGGCGAACAAATCCCCCTCTTCCACGGCGAGAGAAGCGTTGTTCTGCGGCTTCCCAGCCAGAAGCCGAGAACAAGCCAGATATTCATCGATCAATGTGGATCGAAGCGTGCTATACTTGAGGAGAGATCGTAGCAGGCGGGGGGATGGTGTCATTGGAGCGAAAGTGAACCTGGCCTTCGACCAGTTCAACTTGTTGGAGCCAAACCCGCCGCAAGAGCTGGACTGCCGCAACGTGGTGCAACCAGTTGAGTGCAGGAGTGCTGTCAATGGCAGTGAGCAGTTGATAGCCATCTGCCCCGATGATTTCAGCGACATCGGTCCGTTTGGTGCTCTCTGGTGGGAGTGCATGGTCCTGCACCCGATGGTCATAGCGGGCATGCCATTGTTCTGGAACAAACCAATGAAGCCACACGGGATCGATGATGGCAAGAGTATTGAAGGTGGCACGAAAGGTCTCACCAACACACAACACGCGATTTAAGGCACGGACTTTCGCCAAGACGTGGGTTGCATCCGTGCGTTGTCGGCCACCTGCTTTGACCAGACCACGTTGCTTGAAGTGATCCAGCAGTGTGTCAAACAGCAGATATTCCGCATTGCCTGCGATCAGTCGAGAGCGAAACTCGCTCAGCACCGAGAAGTCAACCCCCTGGTCCTCGAGTTCCAGACCGAGTGCATATTTCCAATCCAGACGAGCACGCACAGCGTCAGCGGCTTGACGACCAGGCAATTTCTCAGCGAATTGCATACTGGTGACGAGTGCGAGTCAGAAAGCGTGCGAGAGCAGGCTGACCATCTTGCGGAAAAAGGGCGACGAAGGCTTCATCTTGAGAGAGAACACCCAGTTCATCTCGCATACGCATAAAGAGACTGCCCTTTGGCAATGCTGCCTTCGCAACCCGTGCCGTTTCTTGAGGGACTGGCTGAATAGGTTCTGGTTTGAGTGACATGTCCTTTTCCTCCTCGCATATGGTCTACTCTTCGTCTCTGAGCAGATGTCTTCTCATTCTACAAGGAGATGAGGATTCGCCAACAGTGTCAGCCTGCGGGAGAACCATTTTATGACCTACCAGCTATATTCTTCCATGATAACCATGGAGCAAGTGAATATATTTCCCTCGCTGCTGCTACAAGCGAGAGGGACATAAAAAATACTACGAGCGATATTTGATGCAATCAAGCAGCGGCCTACAATTGCCTCTGTGACTGGCGTGAGGCAACTGCTAGGACAGCAAAGCCGACCAATTCGGGAGAGCGATTTCTCTCCTTCTATGGACGGAAAAGGCATTTCTTCAATGGATAGGAATCAGCCCGACGAGCATAACAAGTTAATAGAAGAGCTGAGAAATTACCTCCAGGGGACGGGAAAAACTACGAGAGGTTAGTGAAACGAGTACTTGAAATTTGCCTTGCTGATGATTTTGCCTCGTTTTCTATAAAGGAGCAAGTAAGGACGTATCACCAGAAAAGAATCAGAGACTTTGTCATAGATAATAGGGACTCAAAAGTAGTGTTCTGGCGCGATTTGAAAACTGTAAGGGGTGTGGAGAAGGTTTTATTCGATGTAAAAAATTATGGGAACGAAGTCAGCTATACAGAAATCACCAGCACATTAAGATACCTAAAAAACAAAGCTTTTGGAAATTTTATGATAATTGTATCGCGTAGAGGTATAAAGGATTGGGAGGAGGTTATCGAAGACTATGGAGGTGAGGGCAAAGTCATATTGTTCTTAGACGACAATGACCTGGTTGCTATGATAGACAAGAAGAAAAAGGGCGAGAGGGCAAGTTCCATTATCGAAGAAAAGTATTACAATTTTCTCGACATGAATTGACTGTAGTGTCCAGTGTGCTATTGCTTCAGGGCTTGTGAATTATTGCTGTGAAAGAGAAAAACCGATGTGCTATACTGGCGTTGAATCTGGAAGGATCAATGAAAACGCATGGAGGAGCACTATTCATGAGTGACACGAATGTAACCCTTGCCATTATGACTGAGGGTTGGCAAACCTATCAGAGCGAATTGAGCAAAGCTCTTGCTCCGTTATCCAATGAGCAGCTTGCGCTGCGTGCCGCGCCCAACCTGCGTTCAATCGATGAACTGGCGCGTCACATTATCGCAGTGCGCGCGGGCTGGTTCCACGGTGATCTGCACGAGGGAGATGACGCCTTCGGCGCTCTCTCCCATTGGGATGAACCCGGTAATCCAACGCGCTCCGCAAGTGAACTGGTGGACGGATTAGCTGTCACCTGGCAGGTGATGCAGGAGGTGCTGGCACGCTACACGCCCACCGATCTGCAAGTCGTCTTCGAGGAGGAGTGGGAAGGCCAAAAATATACTCACACGCGCGGCTGGATCGTCTGGCATGTGATTGAGCATGACCTGCATCACGGCGGCGAAATCGGCTACTCGCTGGGCATGCACGGCCTTCAGGCTCCGGACATCTAGCCTTCGGAGCGTTCCTACTGATTCAGATGGAGTGCCTTTGGACAGGACTTGTGAAATGATTGCTGCTCTCCTTTACGGGAAAAGAGTAAAGCCAAAGCTTCTTGAGGGCAAGAAGCGAAATGCCTGTGTTAGCTACTTAGGACATCCGTTCAGAATATCGGCATTTTGCGCACGATTGTACAAGCTTCCTTGCCGAAGAATGTAAGATGAGAGTACAATCAACGAAATCCATTCTACTCTTAACTCTCTGGCAACGTGCCTATCTTCACGAACGAGAGGTTCAATTCGTGCATTATGTGTTCATTTCAATGAAGCAACGAGTATGCTTCAGCTTTCACGCGCTTCAAAACGTTTTTCGCGTTGGATTAAACCACCGACAACCTCCTTTTTGCTCGGAACGCTCGCTGATATGTCCAGAGGAAAATCAGAACTGCTTGCGGAAAACGCACTGTTACGACAACAACTGATGATCCTTCGTCGACAGATCAAACGACCGATCTACCGGAAGATGGACCGCTTTCTCCTGGTGTTTCTGGCCAGGATGGTTCGGACCTGGAAACAGACCCTCTTCATTGTCCAGCCGGAGACTCTTCTTCGCTGGCATCGTGAACTCTTCCGTTTGTTTTGGAAGCGCAAATCGAGGGTGCGCTCAAAACGAGTGAGACTCTCACTCGAGACGATCACTTTGATCAAGGACATGGCAGTAACAAATCGGCTCTGGGGAGCTGAGCGCATCCGTGGTGAGTTGCTCAAGTTGGATATTCGGGTTAGCAAACGGACCATCCAAAAGTATATGAACCAAATTCGCCGAAAACAACAGGGTGGACAGAACTGGGCCACCTTCTTGCACAATCACGCTGCAGAGATTTGGGCCTGCGATTTTTTACAGGTCACTGATCTGTTCTTCCGCTCGCTTTTCGCCTTTTTCATCATCGAACTGCGATAGCGGAAAGTCATTCATGTGGGCGTGACGCGATGTCCTACCGACGCCTGGACCGCACAACAACTTCGGGAAGCAACTCCGTATGGACAAACGCCAAAGTACCTTATTCGCGATAATGATGGCAAGTTCGGGCTTTGTTTCGCTCGAGTCGCAGCAACGAGTGGCATCAAGGTGCTCAAAACGCCCTATCAGGCGCCTCGCGCCAATGCGATCTGTGAACGCTTCCTGGGGAGTGTGCGACGAGAGTGCCTGGATCATCTATTGATCATTCACGAGAAGCAGCTGCTTTGTGTCCTGCGTGCCTATGTCACGTATTTCAATAGAGTGCGACCACATCAAGGGATTCAGCAGCAGATTCCCGAAGGGAAAGCCACCTCTGTTGCATCAGATCAGCGTGGGCGTCGAATCATCTCGGTCCCGATCTTGGGTGGGTTACACCACGAGTATCGAAGAGTGGCCTGAGCGCTCTAGCAAAGAAGCAGAAATGCCTAAAGAAATGGTGTTCCGAGTGCCACGGTGTTTTTGCAATGCTTGAAAGAAATATTCTCGCCGTCATCTCTCACTGAGAGAGAGGATGAACGATCTTCGCTTCTGCATAAAGGGTGGAAGACGCACGAAATGCGCTTGCATCCCTTTATCCATGACGGCTACTACTCCAGGAAAAATGAGGCAGTCAGAGTAATCCCATCTACTAAACGAACGGATGTGCGAAGTAGCCACCACAGGTAGACAACGTCTCGTGTGTTTCCTTCATACCTATTCTCCTCAGAACACCTCTTGATTCTCCAGTTACTGGAGAGTGTACACTTTCACCTAAAGCTGCGTCAAAGCGAATGGACAGGCAATACTTGGTTCACAGACAAAAGAAAGGACAACATAGTTCTATGAAACAGCACTATCAGGAAGACCACTTCTTTTTTGAGGCAGAAGGGTACCGAATTCCAGCAGCATTGACTCTCCCAGAGAGACGGAACATCGCGTGGAGCCTTGTGCTTATTCCTGGATCAATGAGCAATGACGTGGATGGCAACTATCTCGACATACACATGCATCCTCACATGTATGCAGACCTCGCACGGCAACTCGCCGAACGGGGACACGCGGTGTTGCGCTACGCGAAAGCTGGACCGAAAACAGGAACTGTGGTCGTGGACGAGCAACAGGTGAAAGCGCATCGCGTCTTCCCCAGACAGCAATATATCGCTACGGCTACGGTCAGGAAACTGCGTGGGATGGTTCCCCAAGCGAGGGGACTCGCGGTCATGGGGCATAGTGAAGGAAGTGTGCATGGGCTGATGATAGCCCAGCAGAGTGACTTGAGCGTGGATGCCTTCGTCAGTCTCTCAGGACCCGCTTTCCGCTACATCGACCTTTTCATCTATAAGGCCCGCGAACTCTGATGGTTCTGACAGGGCAAGTAATCTTCTCCCCAGCAGCCAGAGTCCTACACCAACTCCCCACAGGATGAAGGCCGCACCAAAGCCAAGAACGACCCACTGAGCGGTGAGCTGTTGACCACCGAGCTGAACACGTTCGGGTACTGCGAATAGTGTGATGATCGAGAGCAAGCAAAGAAGTGTCCCTACAAGATAATAGGCCCTGACCTGAAAGAGAGCCGCGAGGGGCAGGAAATGAACACCGACAATGAGAGCCATAATGGGAAAAAAGAGATCAAAGCGATTGAGCGCGTTACATATAACGCTCGCCACTCCTATGAATATCCCTTCTAAGGCGAAGACACTACCAAACCATATCCCCGTCCGCCTTCCTTGCTGGGCATCGGCATTCGTACCCTGATTCGATAACCGCCGTGATGCGAGGAGTAATGAGATGCCTCCAAGAAGGAGCCCAATTCCTATAAGCACGACGACAAGAGAGAGCCAGCTTCCTCCCCACCCCTGCAATCCTCCTACACCGATACTCGCCCACAGTGTACCGAAAAATGCCATGAAAAATACACCAGAGGCAACGCCACGTACAGCAAATCCAGGAATAGTCGATGATGTTTGAGTCATATCATTCAGCTTTCTTTCAGGAGTTCCCTAAAATGTCTTACGATACACCACAATTTTCAAACTGGACTGACTACTAACTTAACAGATGCAAACCAGAAAAACTCCTCCTAATCTGCTCTTCCGAGAGCGTGAGGCATAACTGGCAGCATTGTCATATTTTTATGACATCTCAGTCTTTCTTAACATGTACATGGGAAAGCACTTTGCGAATGGCATGTTCATCTTCGAGAGCATATCGTATGACGTATGAGAAGGCATCGGCAAAACAACGTATTGCTATTGCCTATTTACGGATGACCAGAAGGGATGATTGTCTCATTTTCTTTCCGAATATAGGTAGCATCGTTAGGAAGACGATGTTCATGTGTCATGTGCCTGGCACTTCATCAGGGGTAGAGATTGCTACTAGCTTGGAAACTGGCGAGCCAGTTTGTACTGCTTGATCAGGCAAACGTGACTCAATTCTATAGATAATCAGACTACCAACAACGGCAATTGCCGCGATAACGAGCCAGGGAAAGCTCGGTTGCATAACAAACAGAAGCGCAAAGAGGCTTGGACCTACGATGTTTGCGAGAAAGTACGAATACTGGTAAAGTGCCAGATAGCGACCACGCAATGCTTCGGGACTACTTCCTGCTGCCAGCGCATTCGAGGTCGGTGTGTGAATTAACTGTGCTACGCTGTAGAGACAGACGACTACGAGCAGAGAGGGAAGACGGAAAACGGGCGGGATGAAGACCGTCAGAATAGATGCGATACACCACATGCACCAGAAGCCACCTGCCATTATCAACCCTCGCGTCCGTCTGAAAGGCTCCAACCAGCGAACCATCATCGTCTGCATCGTCGCTATCACAATAGTATTGAAGGCGAGTGCAGTCCCGACAAACCAGATAGGCATTTTGAGCGTCACAGTGAAGTAGAGAGGGACGGCGAGGTAGATGAAGTTGCTACAGAGCGCGAAGCAGGTGTTCGCCGCGATGAGTAGTAAGAAAGGTCTATCTCGCACAACTGCTCGATAGCCCCCTGTCTGCATGTGGCTCTGATGGCGTGGCGACTCGCGTACACCGAAGAGGACGAGTGCCGCCGCGACGAAGAAGCTGAGTCCGTTGAAGAGAACAACCAGGATATAGCCATTGCGTGCTGTAAGGGCAACCGCGAATCCTGCAAGCAGGCTGCCCAGCCCGATGCCAGAGGCGCGTAATGCCCCCACCAGTCCATACCAGCGATCCCGTTCATCCAATGCGGCAATGTCAGCCACCAGCGTAAAGTAGGCCGACCAGAACATGGAAAGTCCGCTCGTGACCAGTACGGCAAAGCCAACAAGCATCATGAAATTGGTCACGAGCAGGTAGCCAAGAAAGCCGAGTCTCTGCAAGATTTGAGCAAAAAGGACGACTCGTTTCGCCCTGATATGGTCAACCAGCACGCCCGTGAGCGGGATGATAAGCAGCGTCGCCAGCATCGCCGTACTGAGTGCCAGTCCGATGCGTGGAAGTGGAATGCCAGCCTTGACCTGAAAGTAGAGCAGGGAAAAAGGCGCGAACATGCCTGTACCAAGCGTGTCAATGAACGCGGCAATCATAAAGCAGGTGGCTCCCTTCACGTGAGGAAGGCCAAGTCGTGTGGAAAGCATGATATCGTCCTTGAAGGCTTATCCCTCTTGCTGATACATCACAATTGCTCCGTCAGCATAGGGCCTACCACTGGCTCGAATAAGACGCGTTAGCTCGTTCACGTCAAAGGGAACATGACGAAAGGTGATACCGAAGCGGTCTCCCTCGGTGGAGACCATAGCGTAATCCGCCCAGGGGTCTACCCGAAGCTGCTCTTTGGAACGCTCCCAGTTATAGGCCAGACTGACGCTTCCAGGATTGAAGTACCAGGCATTGCCAACGCGTCGCAATTGCTGCGTATGTGTGTGACCACCCGTGAGCAGCGTCGCATCCGAACCGCTCAAGAACGCACGTACCGCCTCGTCTGGCGTGTCAGGCAAAATGATGTCATCGAAGGAACGAGGCGAGCCGTGAAAGCAGAGCAATGTCTGGTCCGCACCCACCTGCAATGTAATCGTCGGGCGAAAGCGTTGCATAAAAGCAATATCGTCTTCTGAAAGATGCGACAGTGACCACGCTCGAACTGCCTGTTGCTGCTCACTGGTCTGTTCATGAGGAGAGGTCTCCTGTCCCGTCAGCAACCAGGCATCAGCATTGCCCATCACGATTGGACAGTTCAGTTCGCACAGGCGTGCGAGTGTTTGAGCGGGTTGCGCTCCCCCTTGAATGGCATCTCCCAGACACACGATCTTTTCAATGCCTTGCTGATGAATATCGGCAAGTACATGATCTAATGCAAAACAGTTGCCATGAATATCTGAAATAACAGCGAGTTGCATACAATTTCCTCTTTCATTAACCTTCCTACACTGGAGAGTTCGTTCCTCCTCGCCACGAGAGAGTTCACCTATGCCTGCTTCTCTCGACGTCGAACAGTTTGCTGCCTTGATACTACGTTTTCTCTCTTGACTCCATCACACAGAGACAGGAGAGAAAACGTGTAACATGCCTTTGCAAACTGGTCAGCCCTGGATGAAAGCGAGCAAATCAGCATTGAGGCGGTCTTTGTGGGTAAGGAACAGGCCATGCGCTGCGCCTTCGTATACCTTGAGTTCACTTCCTGCAATCAACTGCGTCGTTCTGCCTGCACAAAAGTCCAGCGGAGCGTTCTGATCCTGGTCTCCGTGAATGAGCAGTGTCGGCACGGTCATGGTGCGTATGTCAAGCCGCAAATCGGTTGTCCAGAGGAGACGTTGGCACTCGATAACCGCTTTCGGTGAACATTCAAGAATCAGCCGAACGGCCCATTGCACCATTTCAGACGAGAGTATCGGTGGCAGTGACCATGTCGATCCAAGACCGAAGTATTTGATTGCGCCATCGGCGAAGTAGACTCCATCGTATATTTTTAATGAGACCTCGAAAGAAGGAGAACAAAGATGAGAAAAGTGGAGCGCCCCCTTAGCACCAGACCACAGCTTAAATCAACAACCTAAACCTTGATAATACGCCATTTCAAATTCGATGGGAGGCACATATCCCAAGCTCGAATGCAAGCGCTTTGCGTTATAAACATCGTCGATAAATTGACCACTATTGGCTGATGCCTCCTCAAAGGTCTGATACTGCTTGAGGTAGACCTCTTCGTGTTTGAGGGGTTTGAAGAAACTTTCGGCTTTGGCGTTGTCGTAGGCATTACCCTTGGCAGACGTGCTGATCTGCATGCCCCTACTCAACAAGCGCTCAGTATACGTGGAACTGGCATATTGCACGCCGCGATCGGAGTGGTGAATGAGTCCCGGTTTGACATCACGTGTAGCCAAAGCCTCTTCTAATGCGCCCAGAGCTACATTGGTATCCATACGAGTAGACACATTCCATCCGACACGTCTGCGAGAATAGGCATCCAGAATGGTTGCCAGGGAGACAAACTCGGCTTTCAAGCTGATGGAGGTGAAGTCAGCCACCCAGATCACATCAGGAGCGTCAGGAAGGAGTGCAGCCATTGACCAGGTGAGGATAGATCGGATACCGATGATGGGAATCGGTGGTGTGCACAAAATGCCGTTTGAGATGAGACGGCAACGCTTCTTCGTGCATGATCCGGAGCACTCTTTTATGGTTGACTTTCCACCCAGCTCGGTGCAGTGCATGAGTCACCCGACGATACCCATAGCCTGGAAAATCCAGGATGATCTGTTCGATGGCATCACGCAGGGCCACCGCTTCAGCCTGCTTAGCTGGCTCGATGGTGACATGTTTGTGGGCATAGTACCAAGCCCGGTTGACCTGCAACAGCTCACAGAGATGACGGATAGAAAGGGGCAGCTTCTCCTGGCAGGCGTGCTCAATCACCGCATGTCGCTGTTCAAGGGGAACTTGCCCAACGCTTTTTTTAACAGCGCATTCTCCAGAGCGAGGTGCCCACAAAACCGCTCTAACTCGGCAATTTTCGCCTCAGCCGATGATGGTTCAGAGGAGGTTGGAGGCAGAAACGCCTCTTCTCCACGTTGATCATACTCATTTCTCCAGCGTGAAACCACGCTCGAAGCCAGGGTATGTTCTCGGCAAATCTGCGCGGGCCGCTTCTCTGCACTGGCTAATTGCCGAGCAATTGCCAATTTAAATTCTCTGGTGTGAACCCGTCCGTTCATTCCTCTTCTCCTTTACCAGACTCTCTGGCACGTATACCACATTTCCTCTTTTGTCTGTGGTCTAGTTACTTGGGTTCACTCCAATATCCACCGTTTCAAGTCACCTCGGCGACGGAAAGGAAGAGCAACGGTTACTGTTCATTATGGAACGATTTCCACCTCGGCAGACTCGTTTGATGCCAGCAGGTTCTGTAGTTCCTGGTCTGACCACGGTGTCCATCTGGGTTTCGAGCCGAACATCTGATGAAGCTCGTATTTATTGTCAAGGACACTTCCACCAATGAAAATGTTCCGGCGTTTAAATGCCTCAGGTGTTGTTGCCAGTAACCAATCACGTTGCGATGGTTGTGAGGAATAAAACCAGGGGTGTTCGAGAACGTAGTCTTGCCGATTGATCCATGCAGGACAGGGGAAGCACGTTTTGGAACAAAGTTCTTCAACGACCGCTGCACAAAACGCGGCCCAGCGTCTTCCTTCTGGTGTTGTGACAGGTGCTGGTGGCTCAGCGATAAGATCCTGGCGATGGTCTCTTGCATCGCACCACCAATCATGGAGAAAACAGCCGAGGGCGAACCAGGGATCTTCTCCCTGATACATGTGTGTTGCAGCCTCAGCGATGGAATGTATAGGATAAGGAAGTGGAGATGTCATCGTTTTCACTCTTCTCTGTCATTTCCCTTGACCCCTTTATTATAGCCCAAACAAGAGACGTTTGTCAGGAATAGAGCAGGAAATGGCCGAAGAAAGCTGGTTATCACTCATCACCTCTCACCGATCAATGACGTCTGGTTGCACTATGTGGTAAAACAGCGGTCGATGGCCTGGGTGGTATATCCACTCCTGAGAGCAAGTTGAGTGTCTGGGATGTACGCGTTCACGATCGACCAGGCTTGCGCCTGTGTGTGAACGTGCAGGCGCTGGGAGAGTGCCTGGATGTCACGGTCGTCTTGAGGCCGTCCCGAAAAGAGCTTGAGTGCCAAAATATACTCAAGTTCAGGAACGTACACTGCCAGATTTGAAAAGGTTTTCCACAGTCGTGGTGTTTTCGGCTTGCCAATTTGATCGACGATGATGGTCACATCGTCGTTCATCCAGGAAGAAGGAAGGTTCTTTTCCTTTGCTACCTGTTGGATTGCCTGCTGGATGGTCTGGTAGGTGCGTTGATCATTTGTTGCAACCACGACATCGATATCTTGTGTTGATTTTCGGTTTCCTATTTGGGTCACCATGAGCGCTCCTCCCAGGAGAATAATAGTCGCCTTGATCTGCATTTCACCAAGTTTTTGACCCAGGAACCCGAGATATCGTTCAATTTGCGTACTGTCCATGCTTTTCCTTCCGAAGTTGATGCGATGGTTCGAGAGATCTCACGTGTATCCATTGCTATCACACATCACACATACCTCACTTCTGTGCAGGATGCTTCGCTCGTTCTGGTCTCCACCCGCCTGTAGGCTGGAACGTAATCGCTTCTGTAAAATCGTGGAGTGCCTCAAGCATTTCCTGGATGGTTAAGGGGTCTTGCGTCCCGCGCTTCCAGATGGTCTTGTCTAGGGTTCCAACCACCAGATACATGTTGCCAACGATTTCTGGCCTGAGTTCAGTGAAAATAGATGCCAGGAGATGCTCCACGTCGTCTTGATGTGCAATGAGCAGATCACAGTGAGGGCAGTAGCGGCATGTTTTGTTGAGAGAGAGCAGTTGCATCGGATCGATATGGATCACCAATGGCAACTTTCGTTGCCGCATCGGCTGATCACATTGTGGGCAGCGCGTAAACCGCGCATCCTGGTATGGATTGAGGAAGAAACGGTATTGCGGGGGTTGTTTGCCAAGCCGGGTCACGGCTTTCTTTTTCCGGGGTGCCATGGTGACCTCCTTTCATTCCACTGTGCACGTTCCTCATACATGCTCATGTCGCCTGGCAGCCAGGTGCTTTGGTGAGAGATCAAAAGGCAATTGGTGCATCATTGCACTATCGTATCACAGACACGCAACTGAACCGTTCGAGCATATCAATCGTTGGACCGAACACGTTCGTCTACGGTGTTGAGGAGAGGACAACGGGTTTTCTGATACGACATGGCTACACATGAGGGCACGAAAAACAGCCTCTCTCAATGGTGCTATGAGAGGAAACACATGCCAAGGTGAATGCATTCCAGCGCCGAGAGACTTGTTTCTGGTGATGTGGAGTGAGACGGGAAATCGTGAAGAGAGGTAGACCATCTGCCTCTCTTGCCTTTTAGGCAGGAAAAAATGTATACTTTTCCCTGAAAAGAGATCCATGACCATCTGCCTTAACATGCGGGCGACTATCTGCCGCAGATGAGCGTGGATTGTAATTGAATCGTATGAACGCTCTCCCAGAGCCATTTTACGACAGGCGAGCGGCGATCCTGTGACCATCTGCCTTCCAAGCAGGCTGTCGCGGGTTCGAGTCCCGTCTCCCGCTTTATTTGATCGACCGTCTCTTTGCAGGCCCACTACAAGCCGCTTCGCGACAAGCAAGCGGCGGAAGGGAAAGCAAGGTGGCGGTTTTGTTTTGTGCAAAAAGGTGTGTAGCGACATCCTGCCTCGATTTTGTGCGACATTCTGCCTCGTCGAGGACGCGACACCCTGCCTTTACACATACGCGACATCCTGCCTCGCTCCCTCATCGCCGCTTGATTGTCTCTTGGCGTACAAGACGTACTAAGGAGACAAGGAACAATGGTATCCAGACAATCAAAGAAAACAAATTCCACCGTGACCGATGCCCGCGCTGCTGCTCAACGCGTCAAACTTGATGCTCAGGCCGAGGTACGTAAGCAGCAAGAGGCTCAAGAAAAAACGGTTGCGAAAAAGCCAAAGGGGAAGAAAGAGCAACAACGTCTCTTGAACAATCGCCGGGCGAATACGACCATTGAACGCGCTATTGAGGACTCCTTACTCGATCATGAGGGTGGCAACCATAGCAACAAAACGTTGGAATGGCATCGTACTGCTCTCGGTCTCATGCGAAAGTACTTTGTAGAGGAACGCGAGATCACGCTAGTCGGTGAGATCGACTCGCCAGATATTAACGCGTGGTTCGCCCATATGCGTAAGAGCCTTGGTGGTCGTGGGAAGGTTCGCAGCGAACGCACCATTCAGACTTATGCACGTTCGGCTCGTGCTTTCTTTCACTGGCTCGTAAGCCGTGAAACTATCGAAAGCAATCCCTTTAATCGGGTGACGTTTCCGAAGGTCGGCAAGCCACTCATTCACACGATTGACTCAGAGGAATTTGAGCGGTTCCTGCTCGCCTGCACTCCACCAAACGAAACGGGTCCAATTGCCGAGCGTGCTGCAGTACGTAATAGGGCTATTCTCTGGGTCTTTTATGACACTGGTATACGAGTCTCAGAGTTGTGCGGTTTGCGGCTAGAGGATTTCGACCGTAAATATGGTATTCTGACAGTTACAGGGAAAGGCTCCAAAGAACGGCGTGTTGCGCTAGTGCAAACACACGAAAGGTAAGCGACAACGTGGTATGATAGAGGGTATGAAATCACCTCTCTTCATCCGACCTTTGACCGAAAACGAACGCGGCCACATCCAGGCCGGCTTACGCTCGAAAGA